>Ga0255180_1000004_pt1 | contig 360280 bp, 344 predicted proteins | sample Atl_Colum_RepB_8_FD_189933 | JGI IMG/M metagenome (GOLD analysis project Ga0255180, IMG submission 189933) | Freshwater microbial communities from Altamaha River, Georgia, United States - Atl_Colum_RepB_8d | ecosystem: Environmental > Aquatic > Freshwater > River | place: USA: Georgia... | reverse complement strand
TGACGATAAAATAACTAAATTATGTCAACATGAATTTGAAAATGATTTAATAGACATACTTCCTGATAGAAGTCAAAATATAACATATTGTAAGATTTGTAATTATACGAAATTATAACTTATCAAGTGTAAAATATTTAATTAAACAATATAAAAATAAGTAATTATATTGTTCAATGGAAACTAATCAGATATTCATAAAAGCAGACAATAATAAAATTATTAATGAACGATGTATTAGATGGATAAAAAAGATGGACGAATGTTTATTAGTTTGTACGAAATCCAACGGGTGTAGTAATAATCAAATTATAGAAGATAAGCATACCATATGTAAATTGAATAATCCAGACAGTTATAATAAGCTTAACCAATTGTTTTAATAATTTTAATTTCTGTATTATAAATAATTTACCATACTGTTTCTGTATTATGCCACCACATACCATCATCTTTTTTGACATCATATAACGCTCTAAAAATAGCAGATCTAGATAAAGGAACATTACATCTATATTTATCAAGCGGATGTGGGTTTGTTTTAAGCTGAGCTGAAATAGCTTTTTTACCTACTAATTGTTTTTGTTGGAAAGCAAAATAAGTATAAAATCCTTCAAAAGATAACGCTCTAATAGGTATAATGTCTTCATTATTATCCTGAAAATCTCTTAAATATTGATCACATATAGCAATTCCAGAAATATCAGCTAAGTCCTCACCTATACTAGGTGTTGCGTCAAAAACAATTCCATCCCTCTTAGCAAATATTTCGTATTGTTTAACAACATCATTTTGAATTTGTTTATACTTTTTCTTATCTTTCTCTGTCCACCAGTCATTTAATTTACCATCATAACCATATTGACTACCCCAATCATCAAAACCATGTGACATTTCATGACCAATAGTGAAACCAAGATGCGCTAAATTATACTCAATTCCTCTCTCGTCAAGATCAATAAAAGGTTTCTGAATATAACCAAGATTTATATAAATAGCATTTTTAGATGGTGTATAAGAGGCATTAACAATATAAGCCTGAGTTCCAACCATTTTAACAGGATAGTTATTCCAATCAACCATAGGTATATCAACAATAGATTTACCTTCTAATTCAATAAATTTCTCATGTCTCCAATCATTAATTTTTTTCATATTATCGTATAAAATTGTGCTGTAGTTTAAATCAGGATCTTCCCTCAAATTTTCAGGTTTACCATAAATAAATTTAAAATGATCTAATTTTTTTAAAGCGTATTTTTTAGTTGATGGTTGTAACCATGTATTTCTCTCTAATATACGTCTAAAAACTAATTTCAAATCGTTACATAATATTTTGGTATATTCCATTGCACCTGGATTTTCATATTTAGCAACATATTCGTTTGTTAAAAAAGTATTAAATGGAATAGTCATATATAACGAAGAACTCACCGCATCAGAAATATTTAATTCCTCTTGACCTCTCTCAAATTTGCCATGGAAATCGAATATTATTTTTTCCCAATCTTTAGTTATTCTAGCCAATCTTCTTAATAACAAATAAATCCAGAATGTTCTCCATTTAGGTGTTTTCCAATTATCGAGTAATAATTTGGAACCACATTTTAAGTAATTTAAACTAGATGTAATAAAAAACTCTGGTGTATTTTTAAAGCCTAAATGTTTTGAGAATTCTTCCCAATCAAAGCCATATTTTGATTTAGCTTCAGACTTATGAACTTTATTATAAGTCGATTCTTTTGAAGTAACATCATCGCATCCTAATGCGTTAAATACGTCAACTTGCGCATCAAATATATCCTTAGCATTAAAATTGTTTTTTCCTATTGTAATGTCAAACACTCTTTTAGCTACGTGATAAAATTGATTTCTGTATTTATTTTTATATGATACATCTGTTCCGTCATCATAATATACATTTATATCTAATAATAAGAACTGCATTGGTGTAACATAACATCTATAAACATCTGGTTCTTTATCATCAGGATTTAAAGACCATACAAAAGGAGCATTGGAACCTAACATTTCATCGCTATTAAAATAAGCTAATAACGCCCATGGATTATCTTTTTGAATAAACTCATCAACAGTTTTAACAGCTTCGAAAGCAAGTTTTCTGCTATACGATTTAGGATTCATTTTGATAACAGATGTATAATAGTTTTTTAAATTTTTAGCTAATTTATTGTTATGTGTTTTAAAATAACTAACAATTATTTCATTAAGTTGTCTATATACTTTATCTTGAGCTAAACGAAAATCATCTATTTGAACAATATATTTTTGCTGTTTTTCTAAACTTACATTTTTAAGCCATAAATAGTTTATATAATCATAAAAATCGTCATTAGGTTTTATACTAGATGGTGCGAAACGCGCTAACAATTCTTTCGCGAACTCTTGTTTTTTAAGTTTTTCAATAGACTTTAATTTTTTTACTGTCAATTCTTTGCTAAAATTTGCTTCAAAAGACTTTAAACCTATTGGACATATTTTTTTAGTTTTATTTATGTTATTTATTTTTCTTCTATGAGTTTTTGCCATATATTATATATGAATAAAAAATATACAATATATAGTATACTAGTATTTAAGTTATTTAATACTCTGAATAAGGGACATTGTTTCCACCACGAGTGACCAAATAATTATAATCTTGAGATGTCATGCAGGCACAACCTTGTGAGTTTGAGTAAGTATTTGGGCAACATTCTGGTTTGAATTCAGAATTTGCGAAAAAAACCATTTCACCTTCAGGCAATGGTAATTGTTGTTGTTTTCTATCTAAAAATTGTTTAACAGCTGGATTAAGAGGTTGTCCGGGAATAACAGTCATGTTAGGAGCACTCCATGAAGAGGTATCAATCATAGAGTCACCTGCTAAATCATAAGGCGTAGATTGGCCGTAATTAGTATTTGCTCCTACAAAACCTTCTTTTCCGGCAGACGCACCATTAACCTTTGATGCACCATCTTTAGCATTTCCTGAAACTATTCCAGCTCCAGGAACAGGAATATCTTGATTACCAGACATATCAGTGGAAACATTATTTACAACTTCACCAGCAACTTTGTTCATTACATCAAGTCCTTCCATCAAACTATAATTAGAACAACCACATAAAGTATGTCCAACTAAAATTAAATATATAACACCAATTAATATAAGAATCTCGAGATTCAATTTATATCCAAAAATTGAAATATCCATTATTATACATAATTAATAGATAATAATTTTGAATTTTAGTTTGGTATATCTAAAAATCTATCAATCGCATCATTATAATCCTTAATTATTAGATTTTCAATATTAAATGTTCCTTTATCTGTCAAAATATTGTATAATTTTTTGTGTTTTATATTAATTCTCTCGAATTCGGTATTCAAATTTGGCGCATAACCTTCAACAAATCTATTTTCTCCTAAATTATACCTAAATTGTTCGACTATTGAACTGCCATCAATTTCTACAATTCCATAAACTTTCGCTCCATTTTGTAAAATATCATTTATTTTAACTCTATCAATATCTAATAAGCAACCATTTATAAGAGAAATCTTAGAAGAATTCGCAAATCCATAATCAAGAAATTTATGTATAAAAGTTTGATTTGTAATTGGTATAAAGTCATTGTGAATAATTTTATCAAGATTAATATCATACAGTTCATCCCAATCAGTAAAAATGATATCATTAATCTCAATAATTTTATTAGCAGTATTTAAGCAATACAAAAATTCTTCATTATATTGTTCTAATTTAATTGCTTCAGGATGATTAGATACATGTATCCATTTATCATTATATTTGACGATATGTGAATTAGATACTATAACATTATTTAATGAATACATTATCGAATCCTCAGATGTTACCTTTATTTTTGCTGTTACAATATTATTATTTGAGAGAATATCACCTAGTTGAATATCATTTATTTTTGTAAATGAACCGTCATGAAGTTTAATTAAAGTGTTTTTATCAAAGCATTTAAGTTTAGGTATTTTGTAGGTAGTATTTATTTTAAGTGTATCAACCATAAATGCTAACATAATAGCAAGAGGTATAGAAATTGCGACAAATATAGCAGTATTAGCAATAGCTGCGCCCCAAGTAAAAGGGACAACCCAGAAAGCGGCAATCATTATAGCAAGTGATACCAATATACTAATTAAAAATTGCGCTATAGAACCCATTAATGATTTAAGCGCATAATAAGAGCCTAATAATGTAAATAATCCGGATGTCATAGTGCCTTGTATTTTAGCTATTAAATCTTTAAAACTTATAATGATTTGAAATAATGGTATTGTTATATTCATTATTCTACCCATAATTTCTTCACTAACTGATTGCATAGATGTTCTGACTTTATCAAACATTGAACGAATATTTTGAATAGAATTTTGAATATTATTACTAACATACAACATTGAATTTGTTAAATATGTTATTGGTTGTAGTGCTTCTCCAGTGATGCCTGATAATATATTTTGAGTACAATAATTAAAATTTTGTAGTGTATATTCAGTGGCAGAAATTCCTTCAGGATGTGTAATAAATCCGGCAAACGGTAAAATTTTAGGATTACATCTTTGATTAGGCCAGTCATCTATAATAGGTTGTATATTGCTCATAGTGGTAAAATACGATACAAGTATGAGTACTACTAATGTAATTATAATAAATAATATAAAAGAGCCTCCATATTGATCAAAATATGTTAATTTATCATACATTTTTTTTATATTATTGATATTATTATCCATATATAGTAAGTGGATAATATTCATTAAAATTATATTCATTTAAAATTATTTAATTTCATAAAATGGTCCTCCCAATCCCAGAATGTTTCAGTTCCGATTTGAATGTTATGTGTATTAGTAATTAAACAACTAAACCATTCTGTTTCTATTTCTTTACATATTTGAGATTTCGAATAATCTTTAACTTGTGTAAATGAATTTGTAGTTGAATCGAATACTAGATGTGAACCTGTTACATAAATATCTTCATTATTCACACCAGAGTTTTTAATTTTATATAAAGGTATTTCTTCTCTTTTATTATCAATTTTCATTGTAGATTCAACAATTGATCCATCTTCTAAAACATCGCCTAAATCAATGTCTTTAATATATTTAATCGCTCCATTTTGAAGTTTAATTTTTGTATTTGGATGAAAACATTTTCCTAGAGCTCTTACCATTTGACCGGGCGGACCATTCCATGTACTATTCATTGTTTTGATACTTCCGTCCATAATATACATAAACGACACCATAATTCCTATGGTTTTTCCTATTAAATCTTTAATACCAATCGTGATTCTTTGAAACTCAATAATTAAATTTAAAAATACTCCAAATATGGATTCAATAATTGTAGATAAAAATGTTCTGACTTTGTCAAACATAGCGCGAATATTTTGTATATCAGTCATAAATCCACCCATCATAGAAGTTAAAGAACCTGTTATAAATGTAAGCGGTTGTAGTAAATAACCCATAAAATTAGTTTGCATGGTCTGAATACAATAAGTAAAATTGGATTCAACATCATCTGCTAAAAACATATACATTGGATTGCATCTATATAAAGGCCAATTTGCTTTAATTTGAGCCATTTGACTATAATAAAATACACCAGCAATATAAATAGCAAATGCTATATTAACATATAAAAAATTTACCCAATTTTTTCCAGATGGCATAACTTATATTATTAGTATAAAATTATTAATTGAATTTATTTTATTAATAATTTGATTAATGACGACGTTTTGTTTTTCTTTTATTATTTTTATTCCGACGTTTAGTCGTATAACGCTTGGATTGTCTTAATTTATTCTTATAATAACCTCTTTTACCACCTTTAATTCCGGCTTTATTATCATTTACAGACCATGAAGCACTCTGCATTCCTGTGGATGAAAGACCGACAATTTGATCATTTGGAGTAGTACCAGGGCCATTTTGTACTGGATATAACATTTGATATTGAGGGACAACTATATTGTCGGAACCACCTTTATATTTTCGGCGTCTTTTTCCACCGACAGCATTGCTAAGCGCATTTTGTTTAGCATTCATAGATTGTGTTGCCATCATAGCAGAATCACGAGGATTGCCAGCTCCATTGACATAAGATTGTGCTGTAGGCAATATTAAACCAGGCGGATTATTATTTGACATATTAATATATATAAATATTTTAAATAAGTTTAAATAAAATACTTAATATATTAATTATAATTAATGGACGATAAACAAAGATTGCAGTTGCAGAATATGATTAAGGCTAATAATGTCGAAGATCAGACTGATTTTATACGCAATTTGAAACATAGTCAAATTATTAGAAATGAAGTGAATAATTTGATTATGATTAAGGCAAAATATAGAGGCGATGATAATAAAATACATGAAGAAGGAGTAAATGATTGTAATTTCTTATTCACATATTATACTGACATTTATAATAAGGTAAGGAAAGACGAAATAGATATAAATATTCTAAATAAATTTTTGGATGTTTTAAAAAGAATTGAAGAAGGTGAATTAGACCAACACGAAGGATCATTTTTAGTTGGTTCGATTTTAAAAGAATTATACGTAGACAGTGCTTTAAAGAAAGCAGAAAAATTAAACGCTAATGATGAACCAAGAGAAGAACCAAAAAAGCCTGAAAAGAATGTATCTTATAAGCAATTTAAGAAAATGAATAAATAAATATTGTAATTATAATCTAATATAATATTATGATTACAAGGCGAAATAATAATAAAAAAAATAAAACAAGAAAAAATGTAAGAGTTATAAAACCTTCATTAAAAATTTTAAGACCTAGTTATCCATTATATGCGTCAAAAAAATCATATGGAGACAAAATACTTGAATATACCATGGAACAAGAGAGAAAATATAATGATAAATGTTTATTTGGAAATATGAGTTGGTTTGGTGATTTAGAACAGGCGAAAAGTTATAAAACTAAAGATCAGAATGTATTTAAATGGACTATTAAAAAGCTAACTAATTTGATATTAATGAATAAACATAATGAAAGGTTTTTCGAACATTATTTTAACAACACAAATTTAACTCTAAATTTAGCTGTAAATTTAACTGATGAACAAATAACGAAGGCTAAGAAAATGCTTAAAAATGAGAATATAGATTCTGATTATTTAGATATGTCCATAAATGAACGTGCGTTGTTTGAATTTAAATTTGCGTATGGTTATATAACAGTCGAAGAACAATATCAGTTTATGAAATTAATTAAATTTTTAATTACACATAAATTTATAGATATTAAAATGAGAGAAGGTACTAGTATAATAAAAAAATTAAATGAAAAAATAGATTATTATTATTTTTTCAATAAATTAAATAAAAATGAAAAATACAATAGATTAAGTATATATTTGTTTGATAAATATGCTCTGAATAATTTATGTAAAGTGTTACCATCTCATTATAAGATAAGCGGAGTTTTACAAGAAAATACAAAAAGTTTCTGGTTTCCAGATTTAATTGTATATAAAATGAATATTAAAGAATATGTTTTATTCAATCCTCATCATAATTTAAGATATGATAAAATTGTTGAATAACTAAACATATGATCTAATTAGTTCATATACAAACTCAACAGGATTTTTTTCAAGATTGTAATTAAGTATTCCATATGGATGTAATTCAATATTAGCGCTTAATAAAATTTCGGGAAGTGTATGCCATAATGGTATATAATCTGCTATAATTACACCTAATAACATAATTTTATTTTCTTTTGTTTGTCGAAAACCATAAAAGTGAAACAAAGTTATATATAATAGAGAAGTTGACCCAGATGGACCCGCTAAATATTTCTTACCTGCTTTATCCATAATTTTAGCGTAAGGCATTTGTTTATCTATCTCATAAAAATTTCTAGCATCATAAATACTATAATCTTTAAAGTTTGGTTCTGATACACTTGAACTATTACATTCTCTAAATTTTTTTAGAATACTTTGTTTATTCTTTTTATCTTCTGGAAGACTTTTTTTAATAAAATCAGCGTATACTAGATTTTTTTTATAAAGAGTCATATTTTGACTATTATTGCTTCCATAAACAATAATATTAAATATAAAATAATTATAGCTTTTTCTGTGTGTTTTTGGAGAAGAATTGTATATTTTAACAAAATTATTCCAACTAAAATTTTTAAGTAAAAATAGTTTTTCTAAGTTACTAATAAATTCTTTTTGTAATTTTTTATTTATATTCACATGATAAAAAGTAAATTCTGGTTTGGAGATATTATTAATAACACTTGTTACCTTAAAAAATTTATCTTGAAGATAATCTATTAATTCTTTTTTGTTATTTTTATCTATCAAAATTAATATTTCGGTTTTCTCTCCAGATGTAAAACCTATTCTATCAATTATTTTGTTGTCAGTAACTTTTTCATCAAATTCATTACCAATTATTTGTTTCCATTTTTTTGGATAATTCTTTTTCCAGTAGAATATCATATAACAAAAAATTTCAAAAGCAAAATGTTTAATTTTATTATTATTGGCAAGATAACATGAAAGTGATTTTTCTTTGCTTTCTTCGTTATATAAATGATCTAAACTTTTGCTAAAACTAGACGGTATACTTCTTCCAGTAAAATTTTTTTTAGCTTTTTTAGTCTTGTTATGTTTGTTAGGTTTTTTTTTGTTAGTTGTAGTCATTATAATAAAGATATAAAAAATTAATATAAATAACATAAAAATAAATTTTTATATTATTTATGCCAAAAAAATATTCAACTTCAAAAACTCTAATTATTGTAGAATCTCCGGCAAAATGTAAAAAAATAGAAGAATATCTTGGTCCAGGATATAAGTGTGTAGCAACCTACGGTCATTTACAAACAATCGCTTCTCTCAAAGATATAGATGTTAATAATAATTATTCTCCTACATATTCTGTAATAAATGAACCTTTGAAAAAAAAACAAATAGAAGTATTAAGAAAGGCAATTAAAGATGCGGACGAAGTTGTATTAGCAAGTGACGCTGATTTAGAAGGTGAGAAAATCAGTTATACTGTAGCCGAACTATTTAATTTAGATATTAATACAACTAAACGCATTACTTTTAATGAGATTACTGAAACCGCTCTAAGATATGCTATTCAACATCCAAGAACAATTGATATGAATATTGTGAATGCTCAACAAGCTCGACAGATATTAGATGTCTTAGTTGGATATAAAATATCTCCAGTGTTATGGAAATTAGTTAAAAAAGGAAAAGATAACGCATTAAGTGCAGGAAGATGTCAAACGCCAGCACTTAAGTTAGTATATGAAAATCAAAAGGAAATTGATAAACTAGTTGAAAAAAAAATTTATAATACAGTTGGATATTTTACAAATTCAATTTTACCTTTTGAATTAGATAAACAATTTGAAAATGAAGATGATATGATTGATTTTCTAGATAAAAGCACAGATTTTGCCCATATATATAATTGTTCGCAACCTATTAAAATATTTAAAGTGCCACCTGAACCTTTTACTACTAGTCGATTACAACAAGTTGCTAGTAATGAACTACATTATTCACCTAAAGAAACGATGCGAATTTGTCAGACATTATATGAAGGAGGGTTTATTACATATATGAGAACAGATAGTAAAGTATATAGCGCAGAGTTTATTTCTGTTATATCAGATTATATTACTAAGACATATAATGATAAATATTTAAATCCAAGTTTGTTATCTGGAGAGAAAAAAGAGGAAACGAAAAACGCTAATAAAAAGAAAGATAAAAAACAAAATTTCGCTCAAGAAGCGCATGAAGCTATAAGACCTACAGATATTTCTCTCAAAGAGCTTCCGGAAAATATGGATTCAAAAGAAAAAAGAATGTATAAACTTGTTTGGACTAACACATTGGAGAGTTGTATGGCATCAGCTAGTTTTTACTCGATTAATGCAAGTATTTCAGCACCTGAGAACGCAAAATATTCTTATAAAACTGAGTTAATAGATTTTCCAGGATGGAAAATAGTTGAAAACAAATTCTCTCAAGACAATAAAGACTATCAATATTTACAAATTATTAAAAAGGATTCATTGTTACAATATAAAAAAATATGTTCAAATGTTTCTTTAAAAGGTTCTAAGCTTCATTATACAGAGGCTAAGCTAGTTCAACTTTTAGAAGAAAAGGGTATAGGAAGACCATCAACATTTTCATCACTTATTGATAAAATCCAAGAACGTGGATACGTAAAAAAGGAGGACATCAAAGGAAAAGAAGTAATTTGTAGAGACTTTGAATTAGAAAAAGGAGAGATTTGTGAAATTGAAAATAAAAGATGTTTTGGTAATGAAAAAAATAAATTAATTATTCAGCCGCTAGGTGTAATTGTAATGGAATTTCTGGATAAGCATTTTAATAAATTATTTAATTATGAATATACTAGTTTAATGGAAGCAGCGTTAGACAAGATATCCAAAGGAGAATTAATATGGTTTGAAGTATGTGACGCCTGTAATAAAGAAGTAGATGAATTGATTGAGTTAGTTAAAAATGTAACAAAATATGAAGTTCAATTAGATGACAATAATGTTTTTATGATTGGTAAATATGGTCCTGTTATAAAATGCGTCGAAGAAAAAGATGGAAAAGAAGAAGTGACTTTCAAATCAGTTAAAAAAGACATTGATATATCTAAATTAACAGATGGTGAATATGAGTTAAATAACATATTAGATACGAATAAAAAAACAAATACACAATATAATCTAGGTCAATTTGATGGAAAAGATTTAATTTTAAAAAAGGGTAAGTTTGGATTATATGTTTTATGGGGTGAAAATTCCAAAACATTAAAAGAATTAGGAAATAGACCAATTGAAAATATAACATTTGAAGAGGTAAAAGAAATTTTAGAGAAAGGAACAGGTATAATTAGAGAGATAAATTCGTCAATATCAATTAGAAAAGGTCCAAAAGGAGACTATTTATTTTATAAAAATTCTAAGATGAGAAAACCTACTTTTCATGATATTAAATCCTTTACAACTGAGACTAATAAAGATTATAAAATATGTGATATAACTATTTTAAAATCTTGGATTTCAGAAAAATATAAAATAATTTAACGTCCTGATGGAGGTGGATATACAACACTTCTTGATTCACGTAATATTTGAGGAACCATGAGTGTAAATTGTAACATAAAAGAATAATTAAATAATCCAAAATTAACGGGTTGTCCATTATGATATCTAATTCTTATTTTTAATCGTCTTATTCTCTCAGCTGGAGGATAATAATATTTATAAGGAATAGAATCTCTATCAAACCATTGAGATAGAGGCGTTGACGGGACGCCTATTTTAGCGAAAGCAGCATCAGCAACCCCATTTGTTTTATTAGTTTCTAATGTAAATTGACTTACATTAAATGGTTTTGTTTCATCAATACAATTTTGTCCTGCTAATTCCATGTAAATAAATGCTTCACCCATCAAATTTATTTTAAATGGCGATTCAACCCAATAAACGATACTACCAGATAAATCAGTATTAGGCAGTAACCAATAACCATTATCACCGGGAGTAACATCTCCATAATAAAATCTCGGTACAACAACACCATTAAATTTAGTCGTATCAGGCGCATAAATAAGGTCATTATGACTGATAGATGTTATATTACATTTTGGAAGTCCAAGATAACCAGGTAATCCCCAATTAGATGCGTCTGGAAGCTGTTTTTTTTCTTTATAACATAAAATTTCAGTAAGTTCATTATTTGAAAGTCCACCCTCATTTACTAATGTAAATCCATCAGCACTATTTCCAAACCAAAGCTTTAGACTAACATTATTATAAACAACTATGAAACGTGTATATCCACCCATTGCGTTCAATTGTTCGATGGCATCATTCCAACCTTTTTCGGTAAAATATGTTAAAAGTCTCTGAGTAACAGCAGAGTTCATTTTATTTGTCATTTCAGTTGCCATCTGTAAAGGATTATAAAACCCTTCTTCGATTGTAAATATAAATAATTGTTGTTGAGTCATAAATAACGCTTCAAAAATTTTAAATGCGAATTCATCACTTACACCATTAGCACCTGGATTATAAGGCGAATTTATCCTAAAAGCAAATAAAACATTATTATTTAAAACAGAAAAAGTATTGTAATTTGACGGAAAAGTCCACTGAACTAATTTAATAGCAGATACATTTAGCATATCTTGAGGTAATTCTATTTCAAAATCACTTGAATTAGGATATTTAATTATATCTCTATCTTCAGAATGAATAGATACATATTTATCATAAAACATATATTCTTGTTGATTTTGTATCAACGGATGATTAGTATTTACATTATAGTTCTGAGATATAAAAGCATTATTAAATTTATTTCCTTCAATATTTGCACCAAAATTTGCCATATATTATAATATATTATATTATTTATATTTTAATATAATTATAAAATATATTATAATATATGTCAATAATTACTACAGCAGCAAATTATGGAGGTAGAGTAGTTGATAATCAACAAGGAGTGAAACAATTTTATATATCTGGTCCTAGTATTGCGTCTTGGATTTACAAAAAATTAAATGGTGGTTTATTGGTCCAAACTCCTGCTAATTCAAAAATACCAGTATTAATTAATAGTGATGTTATCATAACAGGTTCAATATTCAATACATCCGACCAAAAATTAAAAGATAATATTACTAGTATACCAAGAGACCATATTGACGACATATTTACTTTAAATCCTATATTATTTACATACAGAAATGATTCGATGTGTAAAAAACATTATGGAGTTTTAGCTCAAGATGTAGAAAAGGTATTCCCAAATTTAGTAAAGGAAGATATAACTGGTTTTAAGACAGTAAATTACCAAGAACTATTACCATTAATGTTAGCTAAAATGAAAAATATGCAAGAACAAATAGATGAAATAAAGCAAAATAAAATATAATTTTATTATCACTTGAGTATATAAATATGAAAGAATGGTATTCTACAATTTATAATGCGTTCATATATGCTAGTATAATTGCGTTTATAATTGGATTTTTTACTGAATCTAAAACGTCTTTAGGAGCATATATATCTGGTTATTCCGTATTAATTTTAGCAATTTTAATGATTCTGATAATTTTATTCGCAAATATATTAAAAAATAATCCAAACTCATCGATGTTTCAGACATTATATTCTATTTTGACGGTTTCCGGGCCTTTTTTATTAATACTTGGTATTGTTTCATTTGTCTTATATTTATTTATTAATTATAAAGAGAATATAATTAGAGGACACGTAGCACCTGGGTTTAATTCATTTAATACTATAATAGTAATGCTTTTATTAGTTCAAGTATATATGATTTATAATAATATTAATACTGAAAGATTTGAGACTACAAAAAGCATTCCTAGAATTACGTCGACTATTATTAATTTAATAAGCGTAATAATAGCTATTTGTTCAATAATATTATACACAATTCTTAAATATTATTCAACAGATGGATTTCAAACTTTTAATTAGTTTTACTAAATTTGTATGTTAATCCATAATTATCATTTGTTTCCCAAATACCAGATATTTTAAGTATAAAAGAAGCACTTTGATGATTATCTACATCAGAAAAAATTTTAATATAACCAGCCTTTATTTGTTCATAGATTTTATATGAAGGAACTTTATGAGTTTTATATTTTTTTAATATATCCTCTTCAATTATTTTTAAATTATCAATAATTTCTTTATGATTTAAAACATTAAAGCTACATTTATATTTATTATAAAATTTTTCACAACTAACATCTTTTAAGTTAACCAATAAATAAATCCCATTAAACAATGTATATGGTGTCGAATACAATACTCTAGAAAAAACACCGTCGCTCATTATATTATTTTTTATCGGTTCACAAAAAAATAAACTTTTATTATCATATTGTTCTAATTTTTTTACTAATAACATTAAATATATAATACCTTTGTTTTTAAGCGATGTAATAAATAATTAAATATAATTTGTTAAATATAGTAATAAAGAATATTTAAATATATAAATAAATTATGAAATTTTACGAAACACATTTTGAAGAATATATTGCTGAAAATAACAGAGTAAATTTACATCCAAAATTAGAAAAAATTTATAATAAGTTTCCTAACAATATTCAGGAATTGAAAAACCTTATATTTTATGGTCCTAGTGGAACTGGTAAATATTCTCAAATGTTGTCTTCAATTAAAAAATATAGTAGCTCTGAATTAAAATACGAGAGAAAAATAAGTGTAACCTATAATAAACAGCAATATTTTTTTAAAGTAAGTGATATTCATTATGAAATAGACATGTCTCTCTTGGGTTGTAATTCAAAATTACTTTGGCATGAAATTTATCAGCAAATTATAGACATAATATCAGCAAAAAATGATAAATCAGGAATTATTGTTTGTAAATATTTTAATGAAATTCATAGTGAATTATTAGATAACTTTTATAGTTATATGCAGCAAAATAATTCATTAGGAATTGATATTAAATATATATTGATTACAGAAGAATTAAGTTTTATACCAGATAATATTCTAAATTGTTGTGAAATTATAAATGTTAGTAGACCATCTAAAACATCTTATATGAAATGTATTAATAATAAAGTAATTTCAAAAATTAAACCTGAAAATGTATCGAATGTTAAGTTTTTAAAAAATACGCAATTTTATAACGAAGAGTTAATGTTACAGCATAAGATTATTTGTAATAAAATAATTAATAATTTGATAAATATGGATTGTCTGCATTTTTTAAAATTTAGAGATATTTTATATGATATATTTATATATAATTTAGATATATCAGATTGTATATGGTATATTCTCTCTAGACTTATAGAAACAAAACATATTAAACAAGAACATTTATCTAAAATTTTAATAAAAACGTATTGTTTTTTTCAGTATTATAATAATAATTATAGACCGATATATCATGTTGAAAATTATTTTTTATATTTAACTAAGTTAATACATGCTATTCCTTAAATTACTTATTCTGTAAATTACTTATTCTGTAAATTACTTATTCCAAGGCCATACATATTTTACAGAATTAGTAATATTTCTATTATAAAATTGATAATTTTTTAGGTATAGTCCCATTGGAGCTGGAATAACATTATTAGTTTGTGCTACAAAATAAAAATTATTATAACCATTTGGTATGCCTCTTCTATATGTAATAGCGCTAGTATGAATTGCCATTATATATATTTACATATAAAATTATTACTTAAAGTTTAATTTTAAGTATTAAAATAATGAATTATAAAGAAGCTTTTGAGATATTTGAAATTGATTTTATAAATACAAAATACGAAGATTTAACGCCAGAATATTTAAAGAAACGCTATAGAAAACTTGCTTTGAAATACCATCCGGATAAAAATGGTAATACCACAAAATCAAACGAGAGATTTAAAAAAATAAACGAAGCTTATACTTATTTAAAAAAAGAAATCAAACATTTCCATCACGATGAAGAAGATTTTATAAACGACTCACAAAATATATATTTAAATGTATTAAAAAATTTTATAACATCTGTAATGGATGGTAATTATATTGATATAATAGCTAAAATAGTCAATGATATTTTAATTACTGGAAAACATATTTCTCTTAAAATTTTCGAAGATTTAGATAAAGATACTGTATTAAATATTTATATTTTTCTCTCGAGATACAAATCTATACTTTATCTAAAAGATGAGTTATTAGAGAAAGTTAAGCAAATAGTTATACAAAAATACGACAATGTTTTGATATACAAACTAAATCCAAGTATAAATGATTTAATGAATAATAATGTGTATAAATTATATGTAGATGACCAATTATATTTAGTGCCTTTATGGCATAATGAGTCATATTATGATGGTTCTGGTTGCGAAATAATAGCTATATGTGAACCTATTTTACCTGATAATATAAAAATTGATGATGATAATAATTTGATAGTTGAAATAGATATAAGTGTATACAATGATTTACCTGAAATGATACTACAAAATAATTCCTTATCATTTGACATAGGTAACAATACATTTTCAATTCCACTTAATAATTTATATATGAAGAGAGAACAAAATTATTTAATAAAAAATAAAGGATTAGTAAATAATCAGAAAGAATTATATGATTTATCAGATAGATCAGATATTATAGTAAAAATCAAACTAATTTAATTCATTTTTTCCTTCTCTCTAATTTCCATAATCATAAGATATGAATTTATCATTTGTTCGATTGTTTCAAGCTTTTTATTATAATTATAGATGCTTCTTGCTTCAAAAGAATTACAAGGACCACCATATTCAATAGTTCTTTTTTTGTTAATCTCTCGAACTTGTTTAATAGAATCTAAATTTATAAGATCATTATGTTTCATTTTGACCTGACCACCTAAGTAAAAGAAATCTTCATCTAATTCTTTAATAAATTCATCTATAACAAGTTTATCAAAATTAAATAGTTTTTTTTCATTATCATTTTGAGGTATAAAATGAAGAAGCTCATATACTGTGAAATTAGTCATAATATATTCACTAAAATACCTTTTATTACCTTTTAATAGTTAATATATAATAAGTATTTGATATTATTATATATAAAAAAATTTATAATATTTTTATATTAAATTTTTATTTAAATTTTTAATTTATGCTTCAACCTTCTTCTTAGATACAACCTTCTTCTTCTTAGGTTCTTCCGCAGCAGTAGCAGTTGTCGAATCAGCTTCCTTTTTTACAGATGTTTCTACTACAGGCGTTTCTACTACAGGTTGTTCTACTGGAGCAGGTGGAGGTAAAGTATACTCTTCTTCTCCATCAGAATCTTCAACCAAAGCGCTTACAGTTGTATCATCGTGATTAATTTCCGGTTGAGGAGCTGCCTTCAAAGCTGCCATATCACTAGGTCTTACTGTTAAGAAGCATGTGTCATCTGAAATTGATGAAGTCTTGGGCTTTCTTACAATAACCTGCTTTAAATTCCAAGTGATCGAAACCTTTGCTGGACTACCAACAAACCATAATCCACCACATTGAATTAGTGCGACTACTTGAATTGGCGCCTTGCTAGTATTTACTAAGAAATCTAGAGGAGTAACGCCAGCCTCAGTCTTACCCTTAACATATAGAGGATTGTATTCTTCATCGAATACAGACGTTTGCCACACATCCTTCCAGCAAGGAAGCTTAAGAGACAAACTAGGAGGTTCATCTAAATTTCTTTCTTCAGTTCCCTTAATCTTTGGATACTTTAACATAGGACTAATTTTCTCATCCATTACATCCATTGACTTAATTTCCTTACCAAACCATTCCTTCGAATAAGTCATCGCATCTTGCTTAATTTTTTGTTCGACTAACTTCATTTGTTCTAGAAATTTATCAGCATCTGGAGTAGTATATTGTCCCTTGGAAAATTGTAGCGACATAGTATACTTTCCAGTCCCCCTAGTAATAGGCTTTCCTGTTGCGTCCTTACCAACAGTTTCCTTAACTTCCTGAGCTCCCCACGAACCCATTAATGGTACAGCAATAGTAAGTGATTCCTTAGCATGCTTATTATATAAATTAACTACCTTTCCACCGGCCGCATTTGGCTTAGGGGCACTGTAGCTGAATACAGATAAATCAATATTAGTTCCGTCAATGATTGCGTTAGACATTTTGCTAGTATACTTTACATTATTGCGATATCTTTAAATCAATTTTTTTTTAAATATAAATTAAATTATAATCTGGTCTAGAAAAAGTATTCAAATCATATATCATCACAATTATTTATTATTTTATTTTATAATAAGTATTTGAATATTAAACATTTAAATAATTTGCCGCGTAATTTTAGAAGCACACGATATATTAGTGTGTATTATACTATATAAATTATAATATATTTTAAAATGGTTCAAAAACATTTTAATATAGTTATATATAAATGTCTAGTGGTTTAATTAAAAACAAGAGCAACGACAGTTTAATTGAAGAATATTTAAGTAATATTATCAGTAAGTGTGAAGCAAAAATGCCAACAGTAAAAAAAACATCAAAGATATCAGAAGAAAATATAAGTATTCCAACAATTTATAAATATAATGATCTCGTTTATAATAACTATAATGTTAATCAATTGAAATATTTCGCCAAACATTATAAATTGAAAATAACAGGGAATAAACCTCAATTAGTAAGTAGAATATATAGTTATCTATATTTCTCATCTTATATAATTAAAATTCAAAAGGTTTTTAGAGGAATGTTAGTAAGAAAATATAAATTATTACATGGTCCGGCAACATTTAATAGAAAAATGTGTACGAATGCGGATGATTTTATTTCAATGGATCCTGTTAATGAAATTAATTTTCATCAATTTATAAGCTATAAGGACATTGATGGTTTTATATATGGATTTGATATTAATTCATTACATAATTTATTTCTAAAATCAGACGACGAATTAAGAAATCCATATAATAGAAATTTAATTCCAGATAGTGTATTTAAAAATATAAGATCTCTTATCCGTATAAGTAAAATTCTTAAGATAAATATTAATTTAAATTTTGAAGATGATACGAAAAAGGTATCAAATGAGAAAGCAATTGAACTAAAAGCAGTTGCTTTATTTCAAACAATAGACTCACTAGGTAATTATTCCAATTCTAATTGGTTTCTCTCGCTTAATAGATTTCAATTAATTAAATTTATTAGAGAACTGATGGATATTTGGAATTATAGAGCCCAACTTTCTATAGAAACAAAAAGAAATATTTGTCCTCCATACGGCGACCCATTTAGAAGCATAAGTATTCAATACATAAATGCTGAGCAGAATTTATGGAACATTAAAAAAGTTATGCTAGATGTAATTGAAAAAATGATAAAAAGCGGCACCGATAAAGATAGTAAATCTTTAGGCGCATATTATGTACTTGGAGCATTAACATTAGTTAATCAAGATGCTGCTACATCTCTTCCTTGGCTTTTTCAATCAGTTAATTACTTTTAAATTAATGTAGTATGAATTATTTTTAAACGCACTAAATAATATAACCATATTATCGTAATAATATATATTATTAGACTAAAAACTACTTAAAAACTACTTGTTAGAATATAGTATAATAAGATGCCAAAGAAAACATCTAAGACTACTGAGACTGAACAAGTCGCCGCTCCTGCTGTTGAAACTACTACCCCTGTTGTAGAAAAGAAGACTAAGACTCCTAAGACCCCTAAGGTTGAAGCTGCTCCTGCTCCTGCTCCTGCTCCTGTTACCGAGCCTGTTGTTGCTGGTCCTTCTGATACTCCCGTCGATACCGAGGCTCCTCTTGCCGAACAATCTGTCGAATTTATTGCTAAGCTTCAACAGCTTAGTGTTATGATCTCTACTCTTAAGTCCGAATACCGTGCTCTTGAGAAGAAGTGGTCTCGTGAGGTCAAGAGTGCCCAAAAGGTTTCATCCAAGCGTAAGCGTAAGGCTGGTAACCGTGCTCCTTCTGGTTTTGTCAAGCCAACCAAGATTTCTGACGAACTTGCTTCTTTCCTTGGAAAGGAAAAGGGTACTGAAATGGCTCGCACTGAGGTTACCCGTGACATCAACAAGTATATTAGAACTAATAATCTTCAAGATAAGGAAAATGGTCGCAAGATCAACCCCGATAACAAGCTCGCTACTCTTTTGAAGCTTAAGAAGACTGATGAACTTACCTACTTCAATCTTCAAAGATACATGTCTCCTCACTTTGCCAAGGCAACCAAGGAAGCAACTGCTTAAATCAATTAAAATATAAAAATTATATGGTCCTTCGGGACTATATAATTAATAATAATATTATTAAAATACTTTTAATATTTAATAAATATATAATGAGTTCGGAATTAGCCATTTTCAAACAAAACAGAATTAACGAATTGATATCTATATTTAATTCTAATTTAGCGCGTTTAAATTCAACTTTAGTTTCTAATGTAAGAAATATTCAAGTTTCTCGTTTAAGAAATAAACAAGCAATTATTAATTCACTAATTTCACAGTATAATAATACTGTAAGGTTGATGCGTAACAATTTAGATTCATCTATACAAAAAATAAATTCATTCACTCCTGAATTTGTAGTGGATAAAAATAATGTTCGAAATAAAAAGGCGCTTTTAATAGGAATTAATTATTTAAATACACCTTATCAACTTTCAGGATGTATTGATGATACAGATAGAATGAAGAATTTATTAACTAGTCAAGGATTTAATGATTTTACAATACTTACTGATTTAACTACTACTAAGCCTACAAAACAAAATATATTTAATGAATTAATAAATTTGATTAATAATGCTGTTAGTGGCGATGTTCTATTTTTCTATTTTAGCGGACACGGTTCATATACTTATGATAGAAATAATGATGAAACTGATAGAAGAGATGAGATGATAATCAGTTCAGACCTTCAAGGTGTCATTGATGATGAATTAAAATCCATTCTTCAAAATAATATGAAAAATGGAATAACATTATTTGGATTTTTTGACAGCTGTCATAGTGGTACAATGCTTGATTTAAAATATAGTTATTTAGATAGCAACAATTTTAATACATATTCTGAAAATAATAAAGTATCTGAATGTCCAGGTAATGTTATTATGATAAGTGGTTGTATGGATTCACAAACAAGTTCTGAAGCTCAAATTGATAATAAGATGCAAGGAGCTCTTACTTGGTCTTTTATAGATTGTATTAATAAAACTCCTGATTGTTCTTGGAGAGAATTACTACAAAATATGAGAGATGTATTAAAATCCAATGGTTTCTCTCAAATACCTCAATTATCAACCGATTCATTTTATGATATTGATTCAAAATTATTTATTTAGACTGTTTTTCTGAAAATGTCTGGAAATCTTCTATACTATCATCATCTGAATTATAATCTTCTAATGACATTAGTAACTCATGTTTATTAATATGAGGTTGATATTTTAAAATACTATCAATATTAATACATTTATCGTCTTCATGTAATTGATATAAGTCACTTAAAATATACCGAACAATAAAACTTATATCAAGTATTTGAGTCTTTAATATATCAATCAACTTTAATGAATAAATATTTTGTTTTAAGGCTTCTCTATCATATTTTTTATTATATAAATCTAACATAATTTATATAATAACAGTTTATTTTTAAGTAAAAAAATTTTTTAATTTAAATTTATGGAAATATGAAACCATCTATTTTAAGAATATTATGAACTTCGTCTTTGTTAATTGGACCATTTATAATTTTAATTTTCTCAAAAACTTGAATATTTAAGTGATTGTTAATGTTAAACATGTTGTAAATTTTTTTTAATAAGTCATAATCTTTAATATAATTATTATCGAATTTATTTAACCAATCATAGAAATCCATATCTGTTTTTGATTTATGATATCTCTTGAATAGTCTAAGAGTATTATTTAGATTATTTGTAGAATCATTACACTCTAAATTATAATCTGTTCCAGATAATACACATATTTCTCTCAATTCTTTTTGTGTTATTCCTAAATTATTCAGAATACCTTTAACATCATATAAAACTGCGGTATGGTTTAATAAACTAAGATATCTAATTACTCGTGAACAACCATATACAAACATATCCATGTCTTCACTTAAACATGCCCAGACTTTTTCCTTAATTGTTAATAACGCACATAACTCATCTGCTTCACAAGGCGCATCATAATAAGTAGCACCATATGCTCTAATTAAATTTTTAACATTTTCAGTATCATTCTTATTTATACTAACAAATTTTTTCTTTAACATATCCATGCTGTAAATAATTTCTTGTTTATCAGAATCATCCATATTTTTATTCAATTCTAAAAATTTCTTAAGTTTGTTATACTCTTCTTCAGCCTCTTGTTTATCTTCTTTACGTTTTTGAATTAATTCACGTTTTTCATCTGGTGGTTTACCATCAAAAATGAATATCGGAATAATATTGTAATGTCTAAATACAGATAACATAAGATACATATTCTCAATAAGCGTATTGTCACTAGAATATCTGTATAAATAGATGCTGATATCAACCGCTATTTTTTTTCCAGAAAATTCAGCAAGATTACATAGCTTAATTGAAGGAGATGCGTTCTCTTTTAAAAATTTATTTAAATATCTAATACCCATTTTACTTGTTATATTTAGTTAGTTTTATTTAATACATTATTTACATTTTCAATTTTATTTATAATTACAATTCAAAAATCAGATACCTAAATCTCTAAATTTACCGTTCTAAATATTTCATTTTGAGAGAAAAATAAATATATTATTTTACTTACTTAAAGAACGGATTACTACATAATGTAGGGAATTTCTTCAAAAATGACAGTTTCGGTCCAAAAAAGTTTCCTACACATGAAGTGAAAAAAAATCAATTCAAAAATTGAAAAGTATTTGAACTTTTTAAAAATGGACAAAAAAAATGTCCAAAAATGAAAAGTGAAAAATGTCCTTACTGACGAAATTTTTTTGTTATCATATTTAAAATTTATCGTCACAAATCAAATTGAATATTTTTTTTTACAAACGTTAATTTTTTATAAAAAACTTAAAGATATTTTCTCAATGGAAATAAATGGAAATTTTAGGAAAAGAGCAAAAGAGCAAAAAAACACATCAAGAATTTTTTTGTGAAAAATGTAACTTTAAATGCTGTAAAAAATTCAATTGGGATAGACATATAGGTACTGCTAAACACCAAATGGAAATGTTTGGAAAAGAGCAAAAAGAGCAAAAAGAGCAAAAAGAGCAATTTTTTACATGCGGCTGTGGAAAAATATATACCAGCGCTTCTGGATTTTGGAAACATAAAAATAAAGTATGTCTTATTAAAAGCATAGAAAATGAAGAAAAAAATACTGATGATTTAACAGATAAGCAACTCATTGTTATGCTATTGAAACAAAACTCTGACCTTATTAAAGAACAATCTGATATTAAAGAACTTATTTTAGAAATTGTTAAGAATGGCACAATGAATAACAGTAATAATATTACTAATTCTAATAATAAAGCTTTCAACTTAAATTTTTTCTTAAACGAAACATGTAAAAATGCTATGAATATAACAGATTTTGTTGATTCTATTAAATTACAGTTATCTGATTTAGAAAAGATTGGCGAAATCGGTTATGTAGAAGGACTTTCCAAAATTATTGTTAAAAATTTAAATGAATTAGATGAGACTATTAGACCAATTCACTGTACTGATAAAAAAAGAGAAACAATGTATATAAAAGACCAGAATCAATGGGAAAAAGAAGATGATAATAAAACTAGATTAAAAAAAATCGTAAACAAAATAGCAGATAAAAATATTAGATTATTACCACAATTTCGAGAGAAATATCCTGAATATAATAATTCAGCTTCAAAGATTTCTGATAAATACGATAAACTAGTTATTGAAGCAATGACTTGCGATGAAAATAAGAATGAAAAAATTATCAAAAATATTTCAAACGCAACAACCATAACAAAATTCTAATTTAGACGTTTACATATTATTTTTATTATATTTATAAAAAATTGAAATGCTTTTATAAATATAAAATTATATTACTAACTACAAAAATGAAGACAAGAAGTCAAACTAAATATGAAAATAGCGCTATTTATGAAGTAAATATTGATTTTGACGCGGCAAGCGAAGCATGGAAAGCCAATAAACGTTCTATTGGAAATGGTAGTTATAAATATGTATGCTCTAAACGTACTAAAAATAATAATTATTGTAATTGTAAATGTTTACCTGGAAAGGATTACTGTAGTAAACATATGAAAATGGCATTCTAACCTAATTCACAGATGCTCATTCGTAAATTTGTTAATAAAAATTTATTATGTATTTTCTTCTTTTTTAATTTTGAGAGAAAATGCTGTGTTTCATGAATTGAATCCAACAAATGATTCGTTTTGTAATTTTTTTCAATAAATTCACAAAAACTCCTCTGATTACCAGTTGTCTTCTTAAAATTTAATAAAGACAAATTATTTGTTTTACACCAACCCATGAAACCTTGATAATTCATTAATAATACTGATTTTATTATATAATATGATAATACATTGGTATTCTCCTTATATAAATTATGTCTAAGAATTGTAGAATGCTTAGTTTTGGAATATAAATCTCTATATTGTAGCCCCATAAAGTCTAATGTCTTTACTAACTGAAATATACTATAACTTCTCTCAAAGTTAATGTAAAATTCAGAATTCGAGAGAAACTCATTAATATTATTTTTATCTTTCATAGCATAAAAACTACAAAATAAAGCATTCATTATTTCGGCCCAAAACTCCGCATACGCTTCATAAGCATTTACATCAGATTTTACACTATAAATATCTAATATACATGTATTTACTAAATCGTTATTCATCATTGAAAAATCTAACCCAAAATTATGAAACGTCTCGTGAATAAATACTTTAAACCATTCTTCCTCTCTAAAAATGACTATCTCAGAATCTTTTGGACATGTAGTTGTAAATGCTGTATTAACATGCGTTTCATTTAGTATATGAATATTTGAATTAGGTAAATTTTTTTTAAGTGATGTAAAATAAAAATAAATCGTCAATGTATCAACACATTCTTTTGGAGAATATAAATTTAACATATATATCCACGTTGATACTATCTCAACATATCTGTTATATTTATCAATCTCCAACTCTATATTATCATTTTCAACAATAAAATATAGTTTTATTTTTCTATCGTTGAGAGAAAAAGAGTATACTATTTCTGACATCATAGTTTCATCTATATGTTTCCTTACCATTTCTGGAAAACTTTTTGAATTAAAATTTTTTGGTTTTGTAATTTGTAATGAACTTTGGATTTTTTTAACACTCATAGTGTAATTTATATTTTTTTTAGTGTAATTATTTGAATCTAGAATTTCATTATATAACTCACTCAAATATTGTATTGTTTTATGCGTTTGTTTTTTATCATTTAATAAAATATTCTTATTTTGCGAAAAAAATAACATTAGTTTTCTACTATTTTTAGATAAATTCATTTCTTATTATATATCATTATTTATTTTTATGCGAATTCTTACAAATAATTTGTATTAATTTATAATTGTATTAATTTATAAAATAATATAACTAATTTATATATGAAAAGATATACAAAAAATAACTACAAAATTAAAAATAAATTATTTAATAAAACTCGCAAAATTTCACAATTATCAAATGTTCCTGTCAATTATTATTCTAAAAATTTTAAAAATACTAACCTGATACCTAAAACAGAAATAATCAGTAAATTATTTTCAGGATATAGTAGTTTTTTGTCACAATCTAAATTAAGTGAATCTGTTGGAGCATATGTTTTGGATTTCGACCAATGTTTTATTATAGAGCCTAATAGTATTCAAACTGGATTAAGGAGGGATTCTGTAAATCTATCATTTAAAATGAACCCACAAACACCATTGGATAAACTAATTTCATATAGTTTTTATCTTACGCAATCATATATATTTGAAAAAAATGATGGAATATCAGACATTAAATATCAAATAGGTAAAGATATTAAACGCTCTGAGAGAACAATAAATGGCAAAAGGTATAGTGGTGAATATTATAGAAATTTTGATGAGAATAACGCAGCAACTGACATGTTTTATCAAAATATTATTGATGAATTATACAAAATTAATTATAAATATATTAATCTTAATATAGCAAATAAATTTGCGTTGTTATCTTGTCAGAACGTATTCAATTTTATTACAGACTTAATTACCTTAAAAATAAATGAAATTTTAAAGCCTGAAAATAGTTCGGTTTTTCGCCCTGATAAGTTTTCTAAAATCATAATTAACAATAATGAGATATCAATTGAACTGAATTTTAAATCTGATGTAATAATTTCACGAGATGGCGAACCAATGGACCCTGAATATCCTTGTGGTCAATTAGAATTTAATTTATATATTGATTTACTTAATAATAAATACGAATTAAAAAACTTTATTTTAAGTTATGATATTGACAAATGTGGTCCAGAAAAACAAATTAATGAAACAGAACAGTCATTAAGTGAAGACCAAGGAACTAAAAGTAAATTTAAACCTGAATATATTATACCAGCAAGTCTTGTGACAGCAGGAATAGTCGCAACACCTATTTTATTGGCAACTTTAGGTGGAAAAAAGCGAAAATATAATAAAAGAACAAAAAAACGTCGTAGATACAGATAAATATTGAATTCATTTTTATAAAAATTTATTCAAATTAATTATATAATAATTAATATATATGAATGCTTATATTAATTATGATATAACACATAATTTAAACGAATTAAATAGACTTAGAAAACTTAATAATAGAAATATAAATAAGAAAACATTTATTGTTAATAATAAAGAAAAAAAAAATTATAAACTAAAACTTTTTCATAAAAATATAAAAAAAGAAAACCATACTGAAAAGGTTGCACCATCAATTACATATAATATTGAACCGTCAATTACATATAATGTTGTATATCAATATAATTATAAGAATAAAGATGTAACTGGATTCGGAGATTTTATAAGGGGTATCTATTATATGCTACAATTCTCCGAAAAATATAATGTTACTGTAAATTATTATATTAATAATCATATTATTAAAAATTATATGAATTATTTTGTTGATAAACCAAACATTTCAGAAGATATTCGTTTAAATATTCCGTTTTTTGATTATGATAATTTTGAATATTGTACTATAAATAATGAAATTAATTATAATTATATTGATATAGACAATATATTATTAAAATTTTTGTCTGAATTAGATAATTATAGTAATAATAAATATTTTTATATTATTAATCACCCAAATAAAGAACTTATAACTGATAAACATAGAGAAATTGTAATGGAGATGATAAAACCAACAGATTATATTTACAATATAACGGAAAGAGCATTAACTAATTTAAATTTAATAAAAAAAAATTTTATTACACTTCATATAAGAAGAAACGATGAATGTTTTTCAAATAAAGAGTTATTATATTCAAAAAATACTATTAGTTCATTAATTCATTTTATACAAAAAATTTATACACAATATAAACTGGATATACTATTATTATCTTCTGATAACAACATAAAATTAGATATTATTAAACAAGTTCCTTATGTAAAAACATTAATCCATAATATATCGCATACTTGTAATAATGATATTCATGACGAAAGTATAGTTAATACACTAAAAGAGTTTTATATTATGTCGTATTCAAAATACATTTATAGCTTTTCAGTATATAAACATGGTAGTGGGTTTAGTAAATGGTGCGCAACAACATATAATATACCTTATACCTGTTTTTTTTTAGAATAAAAATTATTTCTAGTTTGTATTAGATAATCATTTTTTTTAAAGTTTCTATTTCTGATTTAAGGTCCTTTATTGCTTGAACCATTATTGGTATAAGTTTTGAATAACTAACCTCTAATTTTTCTGGATTCGAATCATAAACTAAACCAGGAATATTTATGCCAGTTTCTTGTTGAACTTGTTGTAAATCTTGCGCTATAAAACCCTGATCTGGAACACCAATTTTTCCACCATTTCTCATATTCCAAATATAGTTCACTGGTTTCAGTTTGTCTACAAATGTAATTCCACTGTATGAATCTAATGGAACTATATCTTTTTTATCGCGACCATCTGAAAAAGTAGTTATAGAACCTACAGCACATCTTAAAGTAGTAACAGATCCATTTCCTAATGTAATTTCATCAAAAGCTGATGATGAAGATGGTGTAGCATTATAGCCAATTATGGTACAATTGTAGCCTGTAGTTAAATTAGATAAACTAGTAACCCCATTATTATACCCAGCATTATGTCCAATTAAAGTACAGTCATACCCAGTTGTCAAAGCATTGCCAGAATTTATTCCAACTGCGACATTGTTATTTCCAGAAATGTCACTATATAAAGAACTTGTTCCAATAGCTATATTATTTGAACCAAAGATATTATTATACAAAGAAAGTTCACCAACAGAAATATTATTAGAAGCTAATCCTGTAGCTGTCTTTTGAGAATTATAACCTATAGCTACATTACCTGTAGCAGTAGTATTACTTAATAAAGCATTACTGCCAATTGCTATATTTTGAGAACCAGTTGTATTTGCTTGAAGAGCCCGATAACCTATAGCTGTATTATCTGCGCCAGTTGTATTTGATTGAAGAGCCTCATAACCTATAGCTGTATTATCTGCACCAGTTGTATTTACTTTAAGAGCATAATATCCTACAGCTACATTACCACTAGCAGTATTATTTAGTAAAGCCTGGCTACCTAATGCTACATTTTGCGAACCAGTCGCATTACTATACAACGAATAATAACCAATTCCAACATTATCTGTTCCAGAAATATTATTCGTCATAGCACCGGTTCCCATCGCAACATTTTGATAACCAGTTGTTTCGTTTAATAATGCTCCGGAACCTACCGCGGTATTACTAAAACCAGTAGTATTACTATATAAAGCATTATTGCCTACCGCTGTATTATTTCCATTAATCGTATTATTTGCTAAAGCAGCTGTACCTACAGCAGTATTATTCGTACCAGTTGTGTTGGCTTGAAGAGTAGTTACTCCTATAGCTATATTACCAAAACCTGTATTATTATTCAAAGCATTTCTACCTATAGCGATATTACTTGAAGCATCTACATTATTATACAAAGAGTTGTCACCTATTGCTACATTATAATATCCAGTTTTATTTTTATAAAGCGATTGATATCCTAAAGCTATATTGTTATAACCTGAATTACCAGAAGAATTTCCATATAAAGCTTGTATACCTAAAGCAATGTTATAAGACCCATCAGCATTATTGTACATCGTTTGATAACCCAACGCTAAATTATTATTTCCGGAAGTATCATAATATAAGGTTTGATAGCCTATAGAAACATTATCATCTCCAATATTATGTGAATACAACGATTGATATCCTAAACCTACATTATTATTTCCAGTTGTATTAAACCTCATACTACTATAACCTAAAGCAGTATTTGATTGGCCAATGGTATCTGTCATTAAAGAATAATTACCTAAACCTACATTATAACTACCATTTGTACTTGCGGCTAATACATCAGTACCTATAGCGGTATTATTAGATCCAATAGTATTTTGATTTAAAGAATTTACACCAAATCCACAATTGCTACTTCCCGTAGTATTAGATGATAAAGAACCGGTACCAAATCCGCAATTATAAGGTCCTGTAGTATTATTTATTAAACAATAAGCACCTACAGCTGTATTATCATTTCCTAATGTATTATAAAGTAAAGTATCATACCCTATTGCTGTATTTTGTATGCCAGTAGTATTATTCAATAAAGAATGATAACCAACAGCAACATTTTGAGAACCAGTCGTATTAGCATACATAGATTGAAACCCTAAAGCAGTATTTTCAGACGTTTTATTATTGAATAATGATTGATAACCTATTGCGACGTTATTATTTCCAGAAACATCGCTGTATAACGCACTATTTCCTATTGCTATATTGTAATTTCCAGAAAGATCATTGTATAAGGCATTATGTCCTAATGCTATATTTTCGCTACCATTTTTATTTAAATACATAGCTGAATTACCTATAGCAATATTATTTGAAGCATCTACATTATTATACAAAGAGTTGTCTCCTATTGCTACATTATAGTTTCCAGTTTTATTTTTATAAAGCGATTGATATCCAACTGCTATATTGTTATAACCGGAATTACCAGACACATCACCATATAAAGCATTTTTACCTATAGCTATATTATAAGAACCATCTACATTATTATATAATGAGTTATCACCTACGGCTACATTATAATATCCGGTTTTATTTTTATAAAGAGTTTGATATCCTAATGCTATATTATTATAACCGAAATTACCAGAAGGGTCGCCACTCAAAGCACTCGTACCTAAAGCTATATTATAAGAACCATCTACATTATTTCCTAAAGATCCGTAACCTAACCCAACATTATAATATCCAGTTTTATTTTTATAAAGAGTTTGGTATCCGATAGCAGTATTACCATATCCAGAATTACCAGAAGGGTCACCATATAATGCTTTATATCCAACACTGACATTACTGTATCCAGTTTTATTATTAATCATCGACTGATAACCGGTTGATACATTATTATATCCAGAAACATCATAATACAATGATTCATGACCGATGGACACGTTACTATCGCCATAAAGATGTGAATACATATTGTAGCTACCAACTGCTACATTGCTGTTTCCAGAAGAATCATTATTTAATGTATTAGTGCCTAATACTACGTTATTTTGTCCAATAGTATTGACATTTAAAGCACTTGAACCGATAGCTATATTGTAGCTTTTATTATTTTTATTTAAAGCATTAGAACCAATAGCTATATTATAATTTCCAGAAACGTCACTATATAATGCTTGATAACCGATAGCTATGTTATAATTTCCAGAAACGTCACTGTGTAATGCGTTATGTCCTATAGCAACATTTTCGTAGCCATTTTTATTTAAATACATAGCTGAATTACCTATTGCGACATTATTATTTCCAGAAGTATCATTATATAAAGGTTGGTATCCTATAGCAACATTATAATCGCCACTATTATGTAAAAACGACGCTTGGTAACCTAAAGATGTATTATAATTTGATGTTGTATTATTATAAAGTGCTTGTGTTCCTAGTGCTACATTTCCGTTACCAGTTGTATTATTTTCTAAAGAATTGCTGCCAACAGATGTATTAGAGCTACCTGTAGTATTAAAACACATATTTCCAGCACCAACTGCTATATTAAAACTACCAGTTGTATTACTAAATAGAGAATTAGTACCCATCGAAGTGTTAGATATTCCAGTTGTATTATTTGTAAATGAAAAAGCACCAAATGATGAATTCCATTTACCTGTTGTATTTTCCTGAGCTGATGACTGACCAAACGCAGAATTTTGTATGCCAGTAGTATTATTATCCAAAGATTCATTACCAAAATTCGTATTACTAGACATTATATATAATTCATACAAAAAATATAAAAATTATAAAGAATTATTTTATAAATCATTATAATTTACATTTCTGTTTTCCTAATTTTATCGCGAATTAACATAAGTTCATCAAATATAACAGGTTCAGAACCCTTTATATAATGAGTAAGTTTCGCATCTCCTGTAGCCAATAGCATTGTTTTTAAATCCTCATTTTGTGTAAATTTCGCATATTGCGCAGAATATAATTCTTTTTTCTCTCTTTTACCAAAGAAATCAGAATCAACTGATACTTCAACTGGTCTTAAAAGTTCGCCTTTATATTTGCCGCTCTTGCTTCCTGCTGCTTTTGCCATTACTGGATCTTTTGATCTATCAGTTCCAGAATCTAGAGAGAAACTCAAATAAAAATCAGGATGAGTTTTCTTGAATTTAGAAGCTTGGTAATAATGTTCAACTGATGCCCAACGATGATTATCTAATGTAAATGGTTGAACCCAGAAATTAGATAGTTTTTTACGCCATTGAGGTATAGAAGCTAACGCAGCATATTCTCTAAGTCTATCATTAGATATTTTCTCTCCATTTCCTTTTCCTGGAAGAGGTTTATCGAGAGATTTTGAATAGAATTGAAAGACTACATCATCATTGTATAAACCTCTTAATTTAGATTCAGATAAATCTTCATATTGCGCTTCCTTGATTACCGTTTTTTTTTGACTTGCTTTAAATTTTTGGAAATCTGGAATAATGTCAAATGGTCCAGCATTTTTTTCAAGACATTTTTCATATATTAATTTTTTTACATCATATGGTATTTCACTAAATTTAAAAATCATCTTCTTTCTATACCCAATTAATTTATAATGGTTTCCTGTATGCTCTATCATTATATAAAATTCTGGTGTAAATCTACCACGCTGTTCTAAAATTTTATCATTTAATTGACCGCATTGTAATACATTTTTTTCGTCCTTTGCTTTATAGTTTTCACTTGAGAAAATAATGAACTTGATATTTAATATTCTCTCTAATGTTGAGAGAGCCCAAGTATCAGCCCAAAAATCACAATGTCTTATAACACGTTTAAATTGGTCTAAATTGTCAATACCTTTCATAAATTTAAATTCTTTTAATATAGCATTTGAAACCTTTTTCTCTTCAACTAATTTATCATGTAGATTTTTAATTTCTTTTGCTTGTTCTATAATTACCTTCTGTTCATTTCTATCAATTGTCTGTGTAACCATTTGTTTTAAAGCTAAATATTCTCTTTCTAATTCTTTTATTTTATTTGAATCTCTAAGTATAGAAGCACTTACCATATCATATTGCTCTTTATAATTATCATAAATTTCTTGAGTTGCTTCTTGAGATAATTTTTTTCTAAGTTTGCTAGTGCTGGTTTGTTGTGCTATGTTAGAAAAAGCATCCCTCACTGTTGCGAATAAGCAATCACCTCCACCCTCATTATCTTGAATTGTAAAATACTTATTTTTCATAAATTTATGAATCCATATATCTGAAGGAGTTTCATGATATTTCTCTCTAATATCTTTTGCTTGTTTTTGTGTTTCTTCGGGTAATAAGGGTGGAATAGGTGTGCCCTTAATAGCAACAAAAATATCTTCGCGTTCAGGTGGAATAACATAATCCATAATTATTTTATCTTCCTCTTCCTCCTCTTCTTCATTTACATCATCTTCTGTTTCAGAAACCTCACCTTCTTCTTTATCTAATTTATGTAGAGGAACATCTGGCTGTAACCTCATTTTATTTAAAAATTCTTTTGTTGCGAAAGAATAAATTAATGGATCATTCATATTTTCGATGTTTAAGTTATTATATTTATCAAGATAAGATAAATAATCTGATGCTTTAATTTCATATAAACCAATCTGAACAACTTTGTTATTATATTTAACTAAATAAATTGGGAAATATAGAATATTTTTATCTTCATAAGTATTCTTAGGATTACCTACAGCAATAATGACATCAATATCTTTAATTTCCAATTGATATAAATTAGCTTCTGTCTTTAAATCACCAGAGTCTACACTTTTTAATTCAGGATAACTTACTTCGCTATCTATTTTTGATAATACCATTATATAATTTATCAGAATATTTTATATTTAATTTAATACAAAATATTATATTTTACCAAATAACAAATTTCTTCATAAATTTATCATTTTTAAGTTCATTGATATAAAACCACATATTTTGTCTTTTACATACAATATCAGAATTCTTAACGTCTGATTCAAATATAACTAAGAAATGAATTATTTGTTCTTTATTACATTTATTTGCCTTCAATTCTTTTGCGAATCCATAATACTCACAAATTAACAACAACTCTTTAACAGTATAATTTTCATTATAATTAATTATATGTGGAACGATTAACTCATTAGGTAATTCTGCTTTTTCAAGTTCAGCCATTAATTCATCTATATTAAAATCATTTTTTGAGTCCTTTTCACACTCTTCTACATAATAAGAAATTGCTATATCATTATCAGATGTCATTATTTAAATATAGTTGCTTACTATTTAAATAATATTATTACATAAAATTATATCTGACCTAAAAAAATAACATTAAAAATTAGTATTTATAAAAGTAAATTACATGAATAAAAAATAATACATTTTTAAAATATAATAATATATAACATTTTGATTTACATATCAATTAAATCCATAAATTTGAATAATGATTTATTTGTAAGACTTTTATAATCTTTCACCTTGCTTTGAGTAATTTTCTCAATTACTTGATTAATAGTTAATCCATCAATTAGTTCATAATTTTCTCCTTGATAAAGTTCATATAATTCCTTCTTATATAAGATAAAGATCGTCTCTGTCAATTCATCTACTTCATTTTTTTTATTTTCAATTGAAATATAATCATATACTTTTGATAATAAATTTCTAGTAATTTGAATGATTTCATTTTTAGAAATAACTCCACAAAACATCAAATTTACATAAAATGCCGCCAAAGACCGTCTCTTTTCGTTCAACTTATTATTTTCACAAAATTTATCATAATTTTCACTGGAATCGACATATTCAATATTATTAAATAATTCTGTAAATTTATTCAAATGCTCTTGATATTTAGATTTAATAAAATCAAATTTGAGTGATAAATCAGCATAAAGCTCAGCGTATATTTTTGAATAATGTCTATTTGACGAAGCAATTTCAAAAATATTAGAACCAATTCTTCCTAAATCAGAATCTGAATTTTCAGACTGTAATTTTTCAATAACATCAATAATTTTATTACGCATATCAGAGTAATTTTTATCAGTCATTTTATTAATAAATGACCTGATTAAATCAAAATCCGCATCAATTCCAGATTTAGTTTCAATTTTAGTAGTTTCAAAACTTCTAATAGAGTCCCAATCATCGTCATTTAATACTTCCATACCTTTATTTCCCTTACGTTTCTTAGCTGGCTCTTTCATTTGCGAAACGGGTGTAGGTTCAACCTTCATAGGATTTTCCCTCTTTTTAAAAACAGGTGTTTTAACATAATCAGGAGAACCAACTTGCATAGCTAAATTAGAAATTTTTTCCATTACATCATCCGGCACACGATAGTCAAATCCTTTGAAGACAATATCTTCAATAAATTCTAAAGAATATCTTAAGGTTTTAGTTGTCATATTGGTAATGTAATATAATTTATTCTTTTATATTTATATCAATTTTTTTAAATAATAAATAATTATTCTAAATACACTTAAATAGATAAATATATCTTATATACATAATGACAGAAATGGATACTACTGTTGATGAAACACCGAGGAATGAAATAATTTTTGATTCATCGGTACATGAAATTCATAGTTGGGATGAACTACAATTAGATCCCAAGATTTTACGTGGAATTTTTGCTTATGGATTTGAAAAGCCTAGTCCCATTCAGCAAAGAGCTATTAAACCTATTTTCGAAGGTAAGGATGTTATTGCGCAAGCTCAATCAGGAACTGGTAAAACAGCAACATTTACTATTGGAGCTTTACAAAATATTAATGTGAAGGAGTCTACGACTCAAGTTTTAATATTATCTCCAACAAGAGAACTTTCAAGTCAAACAGCAAAGGTTATAAGTGGTCTCGGAACATTTATGGACGGATTAAGAATTCAAACGCTTTTTGGAGGTGCTGTTGTCGAAGAAAGTAGTAGTTTTTCGAGTAGAAATGTTCCTCATATAATTTGCGGTTGTCCTGGACGTGTATACGACATGATGAGACGTGACCGTATTAGTTCAAAGTCAATTAAATTAATAATTTTAGATGAAGCAGATGAAATGTTATCTTCTGGATTCAAAGACCAAGTTTACAATATTTTTCAATATTTAAATTCTTCGGTACAAGTGTGTTTATTTAGCGCAACTTTACCAGAAAGTTTGAATTCTATTATTCAAAAAATTATGCGTAATCCTATTAAAATTTCTGTTAAACGCGAGCAATTAACGTTAGAAGGTATCTCTCAATACTTTATAGCAGTTGAGGATGATAGACAGAAATATATTACCTTAAAGGATTTATTCTCACATATTAATTTATCACATACAATTATTTATTGTAACAGTATTAAACGAGTTCAGGATTTGTATGAAGCCATGTGTGAAGATGGATTTCCAGTTTGTAGAATACATGGTGATATGGATAAAGGTGAACGTAGTAAAGCATTTAATGATTTCAGAAGTGGAAATTCTAGAGTATTGATATCTTCTAATGTTACAGCTCGTGGAATTGATATTCAGCAAGTAAATGTAGTAATCAATTTCGACTTATCAAAGGACGTACATACTTATTTACATAGAATTGGACGTTCTGGAAGATGGGGAAGAAAAGGTGTAGGTATTAATTTCATTACACGAAGAGATGTAGGACAAATGAGACGTATTGAAGAACATTATTCTACGCAAATTAATGAAATGCCTAGTGATTTAAATTTTTTAAGTAAAATTTAAAACATTCGTAAAATTAATTCATTATATTTCTATTATAAAATATAATGAGTTCTGATTCAAAAATAAATGAAATAAATGATTTCTTTAATATACCAATTTATTACAACGACAAAAAAAAGGAATTGAGTAAAAATATTATAAAAGATTTAGAATTAATTGAAACATCTGATTCGTCATGTAATCCAATTTATAATTTTTGTTTTGATAATGACAATGACATTTCTAAAAAACTTAATCAACAATTATGTAAATATTACACAACCGATATTAATTATCTTAAAGATACACAGCAACTATTAAAAGAATATAAACCATTGGGTGTCAAATATAGCGATTATTCTTATAATTATAAAAATATTGTGAATATTTGGAATGAGCTGAAAATAGATGCTGGGTTTAAGGAAAGATATTATTTTATCGAATGGGAGATGCTTGAGTTTTTAAATCGAAGTCAATTATTTTTACAATTTATGAGTATATACAATCTTCTCTCGCCAGTAATATCACTTCTTGTGCCAATCATTATTCTTATAATTCCTTTTTTGATTATTAGAATGAAAGGTGCTCAACTAACAATTAATGAATATATTGGAGTTTTAAAAACGGTGGCTAGTCAAAATGCCATTGGTAAATTATTTGTTGTTAATTTCAATGAAATTAATTCACAGGAAAAATTATATATATTAATTTCAGCCGCGTTTTATTTATTTTCTATTTATCAAAATTTTATGGTTTGTGTAAGATTCAATAATAATATGAAAGTAATTCATAATCATTTTAACGAAATTCGAATTTACATAGATCATACAATTAATTCAATGGAAAATTTTCTGAAATACTCATCTCAATTCAAAACATATAACGAATTTAATTCTACCGTTAATGAAAAGTTGAATATATTGAAAATAATCCATAAAAAAATAGAATATATTTCTGATTATAATATGTTTAATTTTAGTAAGATTAAGGAGATCGGTTATGTATTCAAATGCTTTTATGAGTTACATACAGATCAAATATACGATGAAGCTTTTATGTATTCTTTAGGATTCAATGGATTTATGGATTGTTTAAAAGGCTTACATCAAAATATTTTAGAGAGAAAAATAAACTACGCATCCTTTATTGATGAATCGAAGAAAGGTATATTAGAAAATAGTTATTACGCTTGTTTAAAAAATAATAATCCTATTAAAAATACAATAAAATTCAAGAAAAATATGATTATAACTGGTCCTAATGCGTCTGGTAAAACAACCGTCCTCAAATCAACATTAATCAATATACTATTTACTCAGCAATTTGGTTGCGGATTTTATGATTCAGCAAAACTAAAACCATTCGAACATATTCATTGCTATCTAAATATTCCAGATACATCAGGACGCGATAGTTTATTTCAAGCAGAAGCTCGTCGTTGTAAGGAAATTTTAGACTCAATCGCCAGTTCAAATAAGGAAACTCATTTTTGCGCATTTGATGAGCTTTATTCTGGAACAAATCCAGAGGAAGCCGAACAAAGTGCCGCATCATTTATGAAGTATATAACAAAATATAAAAACGTATCTTGTTTATTAACAACTCATTTTATTAAAGTATGTAAAAAACTTGAAAAATCAAATTCGGTTTCAAATTATAAGATGCTAACAGATAAAAAGGATAATGAATTAATTTACAAGTATATTTTAGTTAAAGGTATTTCAAATATTAAAGGTGGGTTAATTGTATTAAAACAAATGAATTATCCAAAAGAAATAATTGATAATGCTTAGTTTAATAAAACAATTCGTTAGTTAATAAATTAATTTATATAATCTTTTTGTAATAAAATGGCGATATTAGCAGATTTATTTAATTCTAGTTTTTTAATGTTTTTAGGAATATTAGTGCTTGTGGTAGCACTTCTTGTTGTTTATTTTGAAAGTAAAATGAGAGAACAAAATCACAAAATTGCTTCAATGTTGAGTTTAGTTTCAACATTAGCAGAAGATATGAATGGTGTTAAAATGGGTTTAAATCATTTAGCTATTAGAGGAGGAGCTAATCAACATAATTTTGTTGAAGAAAATTTAGGAAATATACAATCATTGATAGAAGTTTCTGATGAAGAAGATGAAGAAGACGAAGAAGCTGATGAAGACGAAGAAGCTGATGAAGACGAAGACGTAGACGAAGACGTAGACGAAGACGTAGACGAAGAAGATGAATCAAGTATCATTAATTTAGAAGGAGGATATGAAGAAGATTCTAAAGAAGGGTCTGAAGAGTCTGTTTCAGAAGAATATTTAGAAGATTCAGAATTTGCCGAAATAGAAAATAATGAATTAGAAGAAGACACGAAAATTATAACATTAAAAGTATCTCAAGAAGTAACTAGTGATATAAACGAATCATATGAAGATATTAATAATTTAGTTTTTGAACAAGTAGAAAATTTACCTGATTTTGAATTAAATAAAGAAGAAAATCACAATTTAGAAGATTCTATTATGCCTTCTACAAGTGATTTAAAAACCATATCTATTAATTTAGGAGAGGATGAACATAATATTGATTATAAAAAATTACAGTTACCTAAACTAAGAAGTATAGCAATCGAAAAAGGATTAGTAGCGAATTTAGATGTATCAAAGTTAAAAAAACATGAAATTCTAAAATTACTTGGTGTTGAATAAAGATTTAGAAATTTTATTATCATTATAAATTATATATGTCGTGGCAAACTTGTTATAGCGGTTCTAATAATATAGATTTTAATTTTCCTCCTTTGATGAGTGATGGTCGTCTTTGGAACACGTGGCAACCTGACGCTTTGGTTAATGAAAGAATTCAAAGACAAGAAGGTATTCAATCAAATTGGCAATATCGTCAGTACCTCCAAAAAAATGGAACACAAATAATGAATTTTAATACTCAAGAGGCTTGTTACGCACAAGGTTTAGACCCTCATTATACGACGAATCAAACACCATCCGATAATGTTCCATATACATTTAAGGGAACTTTTGATACTGGTAAACCAGGATTCGGATATTGTAACTCAGACCTAAAATCGCCTTATTTATCTAGAGAACAATTAAATGCTAGATTAATCGCACCATATATAAATTTACAAAATAATAAATAAATAAATAAATAATATTATGAAAATGATATAATAGTAAGTTTTTATAATTTAATATTATAATGAAAATTCTCTCAATTGATGTTGGAATAAAAAATTTAGCATTTTGTCTTTTTGAAAAAGTAACAACTGCAGAGCATTTTAAGGTAATAAAATGGGATATAATAAATATTTCTGAGGAAGAAACATTGAAATGCGGTTTTGTTGAAAAAAATATTTTATGTAGTAAACCCGCCAAATTTAAGAAAAATGATAAATGTTATTGTTCCAAACATTCGAAGAAACAAGAATTTCAAATACCAACTTGTGAGCAAAAACAATCATTTATTAATAAACAGAAAATAATAAATTTATATGAAATAGCGGATAGTCATAATATAAAGTACGACTCAAAAATTAAAAAGACTGATTTAATTAAGTTAATTAATGAACATATTGAGAAAACATACTTTGAAACAGTTGAAAGTAAAAAAGCAAACGAAGTAAATTTATTTAATATTGGTGTAAATATTAAAACAAAATTCAACGAGATATTTAAAGACGTAGATAAGATTGATTATGTAATTATCGAAAATCAGATAGGACCATTAGCAATAAGAATGAAAACTATTCAAGGTATGATAGTTCAATATTTTATTATGTCTAATTTAAACGTCGAACATATAGAATTCATTTCAGCATCAAACAAACTAAAAGATTGCGACATAAAAGATAAGGAGAAATATAGTGACCGAAAAAAATTAGGCATAGCAAAATGTTTAGGAGTTCTGACATTAGATTTTAGATTTAATGAACACATGAAATTTTTTAACGAACATAAAAAGAAAGACGACTTATCGGATGCCTTTTTACAAGGTTTATGGTTTATTAATAATAAAAAACTTTAATTAAAATTTAATTTAAAATATATTAATTGTAATTCGTATTACTTAAAATTAAAAGTTCTATTTAATCAATAAATATGTCTGATTTAATGGAAATTACAGAACTAGATTTTAATGATGATGGATTTAGACGTTCTTCCAATTTTGGCGGTGGTTTAGAGCTTTTAATGAATGATAAAGTGAGAGAAAGCAGTAGACCAACAAGTGATATAGATTTAGATGATTTAAATAAACTTGAAAATGAATTAAATGATTTAGTTGACGATGTTCCTTCTAGTGGATTTGCGCCTAAGTCGGATTTATTTGATAAGCCAAGTGTATCATTTAGTGATGAACCTGCTATTAGATTAAGCGGTTTTGATGATAATCTAGGTAAAGCCACATCTGAGACTGAAAATAACAATCAAACATGGGATGGTTATGGTAAATTTAATAATATTCCATTAAATCCAGATAAACATGTTCCTATGGAACCAAGATTGTCTAAAGAAGAAATGCTAAGAGAGAAATTTAAATATTTAAGAAAGTTAGAGGCTCTAGAGAAAAAAGGAGTTGAATTATCAAAGAAATATTCTATGGATTCTTCCCTTCAAGAAATGATGGGTGAATACGAAACAATTATGGAAGAAAAATCTAAACAAAATTCCGTTAAATTCCAAGGTAATATGCTTATGGCGTTGATTAATGGTATAGAATTTTTAAATAATAAATTCGACCCATTTGATATTAAATTAGATGGATGGTCTGAACAAATTCAAGAGAATATTAATGATTATGATGATATTTTTAGTGAACTACATGATAAATATAAGAGCAAAGCATCTTTGGCACCAGAATTAAAGTTATTATTTCAACTTGGAGGTAGCGCAATGATGGTTCATATGACTAATACAATGTTTAAGTCGGCAATGCCTGGTATGGATGATATTTTACGTCAAAATCCTGATTTGATGCGTTCATTTCAAAATGCTGCCGTAAATTCTATGGCCCAAACCAATCCAGGATTTTCTGGGTTTATGACTAATATGATGAACCCAGAACCGCCCAAAGGTATGGGACCTCCTCCACCCTTAGCCACCCAAGGTCCTAATGCTGTTCCGCCACCTATTAATAGACCTGGGAACAATAATTACGCTAGACCAGATTTAAATTTGAGTAGAAGTAATTTTGAAGATGGAATCAATCTTAGAGAGAATTTCGAAAGACCTGACGTTCAAGAAAGAACTAGTAGAAGACAACCTTCTAGACCTGAAATGAAAGGACCAAGTGATATTTCAGATATTCTCTCTGGACTTAAAACAAAGACTATTAATATTCAACAACCTCCAACGCCAACTAATATAAATGATAATAGTACTATTAGTATAAATGATTTGAAAGATTTACAGTCTGAAGGTAATATGCCAAAACGAAGTGGTCGCAGAAAAAAATCAAATAGCAACACAATTAGTTTAGATATTTAAGCAATAACTATTGTATAATTTTGTAAATATTTATATTTTATAAATGTAAAATATAAATTTTATTTGTATTTATTGTATCCACGACCTATAGAAATTTGTCCTCCCCAATATATTTTTTTTAATTTCCATCCTAATATATATTTATCAAATATTTCTGGAACCCATTTACACATAGGTATCATTGTATGTCTTACAGTTAATTTATTAAATCTACAATTAGAATCAGCATTCTCAAAAGAATCATATCGATAGCAATCGAAACCTTTGATAGGACTATATGAATTAGATGGTTGAAAATTAGTATTTTCATAACATAAATAAACTCTATCGTACCATTCTGAGTTATTTTTTTTACTATTATTGTCATAATACATTTTTAAATAAGTAATATCTACTGTGTTCATTATTGTATGATTTAAATTGTAATATTTAAGTCGTTTATTTTGTATTATTCAACAGTTACAACCTTGGCTAAATTTTTAGGTTTATCAGGATTAATACCTTTATTAATAGAAAGATAATAAGCAAATAATTGTATAGGTATTATACCTAATAACGAAGAATATGAATTATTTTTGGGTATTACAATTTGTTGATATGTGTTATCATGATTTATATTTATATCATTTGTAATAAAAATGACGGGTGAATTTCTAGAAGAAATTTCTTGATAACAATTCATTATTTTTGTAAAGTGTTGTTGGTCTAAATTTAAAATAATTACAGGAAAATTTTCATCTAGTAAAGCAAATGGTCCGTGTTTTAATGAACTAGATGAATAACCTTCTGAATGGATATAAGAAATTTCTTTGATCTTTAGTGATCCTTCTTTGGCTATACATTCATCAGTGCCCTTACCAAGTAAAAACATGTTATTTGCCTTAAAATTATTAACAATTTCTGGTATTTTACTACTACATTGATCTAAGGTCATTTGAATGTCATTAGATAAATTATGTAGATCGCAAATTATTTTAGCTCGTTTTTGTTTATTAACTTGATGAAGAGTTGAAAACCAAATTGCTGCCATAGATAAACATACTACTTGACTTGTAAATGCTTTTGTTGAAGCAACACCGACTTCTTTACCGGCATTACAATAAATTCCACAATCAACTTCCCTTGCTATCAAAGAGTCAACTACATTTACTATACCAATAGTTATTAAATTATATTGCTTTGCGATTTCTATACATCTATGCAAGTCTTTAGTTTCACCAGATTGAGATATTAATATTAATCCGGTTGTTCCAATTTTTGGAATATCGTATTCATTAAAATCCGCACCATCAAATACTTGAATAGTATTAAAAAAACATAATTGTTTAAAATAATACATGCCATATAATCCAGCAAAATATGATGTACCACATCCTAATAGAATTAGATTATTGATTGTTTTTAATAAATCAGTATTTTGTTCTAATCCTCCTAATTTTACTTCGGTTTCATTTTTAATTCTACCACCTTTATTTATAGCATTAAGTATTATTTCAGGTTGTTGATATATTTCTTTTAATGTCCAATGTTTAAAAGGATGTGGTGTTAGTTCGCAATCAAAAATAGTTACATTTTTCTTCTTATAATTTTGCTTAGTTTTTACAGATATTCTTAATGGGTTATTCTCTCTACTAATAACGCATATATCATCATTATGTAATGTTATATAATTTGATATTAACCCACAAAAACCACTTTGCTCAGATGTTATTATTATTTTATCTTCAGTTTGACCAATCAATAATGGCGATCCATTCCTTACACAATATAATATATTTGGTTCGATTGTAGATTGAATAATTAAACCATATGTTCCTGTTAAACTCTCAATTGTATTTTTAATAGAGTCATATATATTATTATATTTTTTATAATTCAATTCAATCAAATTAACAATAACTTCTGTATCTGTTTGTGATTTAAAATTAAATCCTTCTGATATTAGATAGTCTTTTAATTCTCTATAATTTTCAATTATACCATTGTGAACAATGGCAAAGTTTTGAGAATTTGACAGATGCGGATGAGCATTTACATCAGTTTTACCACCATGAGTAGCCCATCTATTATGACCAAAACCAATATACAAATCGTCTAATGTTTTAAATTCAGTATTGATAAGTTTTTCTATTGCGTTTATTTCATTAGTTGAAGCATATTTATAAACTTCAAATTTATCATTATTCATTACACATAATCCAGCCGAATCATAACCTCTATTTTGAAGTTGTATTAACCCATTAATTATCATTTGATATAAATTATTATTTTCCGACAATACTAAACCAAATATACCACACATTTATAATATTAAATTAATACTACAAATTAAATTAAAAAATTTATCACATTTACAATACTTCTAAATTCTTAAAATTTCTTGTAAATTTATTAAGAAATGCCATAAATGGCGTTTTGTCTTGACCATATAAAAGAGAATCATGTATAAGTTTAAGATTACCTATTAAACTTTGTTCATTAATATGTAACCAAAATACAAATATAATAAATAAGAAAACAGTAAAATATATATCTTTCATATTTAAAGGTTGATTTCTTAGATAATATAATGGTACAATTTTGATAAGGGTATTAATTATAATAAAATAGAAAATAGTGCGACGACTTGTACCGTACACTAACATTAAAACTAACATTATTAAATTATCAATTAATCCTAATATAAGCGGAAATTTTGGTGAATATGTTGTTATTTTAAACGCATATAAAATAAACCAAATATATATCCAATATGAAAATACTAAATCTGTCCTTAACGCATTCATATATTACATAAATATAAAACAACTAAATATTAAATTACATATATCACTACAACAATTAGTATTTGTAGTTCCAATCAATGAGTCTTTACTAGATTTCGCTTCAACTATTGGATTGTAAATATCTTCAAATTTCAATTCTGAATCGTCCATTTATTATAATAAAAATATTTTTTAAATTTAATTATTTAGGTTAATTCGATATAAATAATAATAATATAAATAATTAATGAGAAATAGAAAAAACATTATAGAAGCAAGAAAAGCTATAGAAGAGAAAAATAAATTTTCAATGACTACATGTACAAGAACTGGTATAAAAATTAATAATACTGGAAACGATTATACTTACAATCCATTTGCTGGAATAGACCCTTTTAAAAATCAAGTTCGTGAGTCTGATAGAATAAATGTAAATTATGATAACAATTTATATGAGTCAATTGATTTGAATATTGAAAATTATTCTCGAGAAGAGTTATATAAATTATTTGGGTTTAAAACATCTGTAATGTTAACTGAAGATTCTATGAAAGAAGCTAAAAAAATTGTTTTAAAAACACATCCAGATAAATCTCGACTTGATAATAAATATTTTATTTTTTTTAAAAAAGCATACGAAAGACTTAAAGATATTTATGACTTTCAAAACAAAACTAGTAAGAAGACAACAGATAATAACGAATATTCCGAACAAGAAAAGGGACAAATTTTAGATAAAATGTTTGATATGAAAAAAGACCTTAAGGATACGAACAATTTTAATAAATGGTTTAATAATCAATTTGAAAAACATCGATTAGATGACCCTGTTGAACATGGTTATGGCAATTGGCTAAAATCCGATGAAGATATTATTTTTACCCCTCAAAATATTAATAAAGATACAATGGGGAGAGAAATGGAAAAAAGAAAAAAAGAAATTAAATCATTAATACCATATAAAGGTGTAAATGACGCATTTGTTTCATCATCTGTTGGAGGTTCTTCTTTAATGGAATATGACAGCAATTTTTCGTCTGGGTCATTATTTAGTGGAGGTGGAGGGTATACTGATTTAAGACAGGCTTATGTAGAATCTGTTATTCCTGTTACTGAAGATGACTATAATAAAGTACATAAATTTAAGTCAATTGACGAATATAAACGTCATCGTGAATCAGTAAATACAACTCCTCTAAGTAAGGAAGAAGCTATGCGTCAATTATATCAGCAAGATAAACAGAAAAACGAAGAATCTGCTGCTCTCGCTTTTTATTATGCTCAGCAATCAGAAAAAGCTAAAAAGAATACAGATAATTTTTGGTCTGGACTTCAACAAATAACAAATTGGTAGAATAAATAATATAAATATAATTTTATGTATTATTTATAATGCCTGAAGGTCCTGAAATTTGGATTTTGAGTGAAGCTATTAATAAATTTTATCATTGTGAAAAAACAAGAGCATATGGAAAACATTTATTTATTTTTAAAAAAGCGGAGGAAAAAAGTGGAGAGAATTGGTCTTTTGGATTAACTGGTAAAGTTCAAGTGTTAGACAAAGGTGATCTTATTAAAATGCATTCTGGTTGGATATGCGGAGACCAAATAGGGTTTTCAAATTATGATGAAGAAATCCAAAAACTCGGCACAAATTGGCTAACTGGTTCAGAAGCAGATTTGCGCAAAGAAGTTGACAGTTGGGTTACATCTAAAAAGAAATTAGCAGCTTTGATGTTAGATCAATCTAAAATTTCTGGTATTGGTGTCGCGTGGGGTTCTGAAATTTTATTTAAGGCTTTGTTAAGACCCGACATTAGAGCTTGCGATCAAGATTTAAATAATTTAGTTACTTCTATGGTTGAAATTCGAGAGAAAATTAAACAGATTTATTCAGAACAAGTTGATGAATCTAATTGTAGAGATTTTATTAATAAATGGTTTGAAAATTTATACGCGATTCGTGAAATGAATGTTTATAAAAAAGGAACTAAATTAGAAGTTTTAGGTCGTAGTTGGTGGGTTTAAATCTTGACTCTCTAAATAAGGATCATCTCTACGTTACCATACAACTTGAGTATTTGGTTCTTGAATTGGTTCTTGAATTGGTTCATCATTATTAATATAAATATTAAAGTCCGTCCATTTGGCTCTACACATTGGACAAGGGTTTCTAGTTGTTCGCTGACTCAACCAACGTCGTATTTCTCCTTCATTAAAATTATTATGACATCGTGAACAACTCATATAACGCATTCCAGCAGTTATATTTTCTTGTGATATATAACATATTATTTTATCACTATCTGTAATTATTTTATATATAGTGTTACTAGTTGGAAGTTGAGTTGGATTATTTGTTTGAGGACTAAGGATTTGTGTTGAATTATGCGTTGCGTTGTAAAGTCCATTTTCTTCGTATTCATAGTATAAATTACCACTTGAATATGAATACGCAAACCCACACATACCACCCATAATTTTAAACACATTTGAACCTAGACTATAAATACATATTTTAGTATTTAAAGTATCTAATTTTATAGTAAACACAGCAGAATCAATTCTAGTTAGATTTATTGACCCCTCAAAATCTTCAGGTTTTTTCCCTCGGTGTGATTTGTCAAAATTCATCGGTATATATAATAATTGTTTACTTATTTTAACGCATTTTGTTCTTAAAAAAAAACGGTTATAAATAAATCTAGCATTCAATACATTTAATACTAAACTTATTTCGTTTATTTCATCCACGTTTTCACATTCAATATAAAACCCTTTATGTATGCCCTCAAATGGAACTTTATATTTAAATTCATTTCTTGGATTTGAAGAAGTTATTTCAATAGAGTTCAATTGTTGGACTAATTCTTCATGGGGATTTTGAATTATTTGATTTCTAATTTCATTATCATAATAAATTCCTTTTGATATTAATTTACAAAAGGTAAAATTTGTTCCCGCGTTGGTTAATTTAAATTTTATATCATGATATCGTAAAGCGATTAATTTAATTTCATCGAAAAACATTTGAAATGGTATTTCTACATATATTTTATTATCACATATTTCATAATTTTTCAAATGTAGCATAAAACGTAAAGGTATGCTTAATAATACTGCGTCGTATGCCACCATATCCAAACTAATTTTATGACTAATTGTCTTAAAATCATTGATGCTAATATTTGGTGATAATTCAAATTCCAAATATTCTGGAATTTTAACATCACAATCCGTTGTCATGTTAAGAGAATTTTCTTCAAAATTTTCTGTAAAATATTTTATTGATAAATTACGTGGTATATAAGCATTTTGGGTTCCATAAGCTACTAACTGAAGTAATGCCATATTTTATTTGAATAAGTACATTTAAATTGTTTTCATAATACATTTTTGCTAACTATATATATATATAATGAATAAGAAAATGGAAAATGGTTTATTTATATTTAGACGAGATTTAAGAATTGTAGACAATAATGGATTAAACTTTCTCTCGGAACTATGTAATAATATATATACAATTTTTATTTTTACACCTGAACAAGTTGGTTCTGGCAATAAATATAAATCGGATAATGCGGCGCAGTTTATGGTGAAATCTTTAGAAGACTTAGCATCTGAGATTAGAAAGGAAGGTGGTAAGCTTCATACTTTTTATGGACATAATGAAAAAGTGATTGCCGATTGTATTAAGACTTGGGATATCAATGTTGTTGCGTTTAATTTAGATATTACACCTTATGCTCGTGTTAGGGATGATAAAATAGTCAAAATGTGTCAGAAAATGAAAGTATTTGTGACTTATGACCACGATTATTACCTTTGTAATCCTGGAACAATTAAGACTGAAACAGGCCTCCCATATCAGAAGTTTACACCTTTTTATAACAAAGCATCTAAAATAAAAGTTCAACCACCAGCAAGTAAAAAACATTTACCTCTTAAAAATAAAGAAACACACGTTCCTAATAAAATAACATTAGAACAGGCTATGAAGAAGTTTGTAGGAAAGGAAAACCCTGACATTTTGGTTCACGGAGGACGTCAAGAAGCGTTGAAAATGCTATCTAAAGCGGTAAGAACTATTAAAAATTATGACGCTATACATAATGATTTAAATAAAAAAACCACAGAATTAAGTGCGGCAATCAAATTTGGCTGTCTCTCTATTAGGGAAGTTTATAAGGCTCTCCACAGCAAAACTGGTCTCATTCGCCAACTATACTGGAGGGATTTTTACGCTAATATACTATACGAGTTTCCACAAGTTTTAGGTAAAAGTTTAAAACCAAAATATGATAAAATAAAATGGCACCATAATAGTAGTTGGTTTAATGCTTGGTGTAAAGGTGAAACTGGCTTCCCAATTGTCGACGCAGGTATGAGGCAAATGAACGCTACTGGTTATATGCATAATAGAAGTCGTTTAATTGTTGCGTCGTTTTTAGTCAAGACCTTATTAATAGATTGGAGAGAAGGTGAAAAATATTTTGCTCAAACTCTTACTGATTACAGTCCAGAAAATAATAATGGTAACTGGGGGTGGGTTTCTGGTGGAGGTGCTGATTCTATGCCTTTCTTCAGAATTTTCAATCCTCAGCGCCAAGGGGAAGAATGGGACCCTAAATGTGAATATATAAAAAAATGGGTTCCTGAATTATCTTCATTAGAACCAAAAATAATACACAATTGGCAAACAGAATATGTTAATTATAAAGATATTAAATATCCAAAACCTATTTGTAATTACGAAGAACAGAGAGAAAAAGTTTTAAAAATGTATAAGGATGCTTTATATTAAAATATTATAAAACCTTAATTGAATTAAAATAAAAAATTGATATTTATAAATTTACATAAATATATCAATATAAATACATATAGAATGAGCGTCGATACTATTGAAAATGAATTATTACTCAATGAGTTTGAAAAAAAATTAGAAAATAATGAACATAAAGATTTACTAATTAGTATATTACATTCACGATTGAATGGAGATTTTGATATTACCTCGCTTGTTAAAGAAGATTTTATTTCATTTAATTTTAAAAATAAATTAAATGAACGACAAATATCGGTGTTAGAAATGTTTGGTGATTATTATTATTCGAAACCATTAGTAAGTATTGAATATATGAATATTATTGGACCTATAGTTTCTGAAATAGAGAAAAATTATACTACTTTAAAAAAATTTATGCTTACTGAACCTACTAATTTTAAACAATGTATACTTAATATACATAAGTATTCAGAAAATGAACATAAATTAAATAAATTACTTGAATTCAGTTTGATTTGTAATAAATTAGACATTCTTGAATCAGAAATTGTAAAAACTTATAAACATATATTGCCTACTGATTTCAAAATTAAAAATTTAATAGATATTGATAAAATAATTACTACAAATAATCTAATTACTTTTACAGATTATTTCCATATAATAGAAAGCTATATTGGGTCTTTATATAGAAAAAATATTAATGAAGAATTTATTCAACAGTTATTAAATAAAAAAACCGTTTTGAATAGATTATTTTGGATTGTTTACGCTGACGATTTTAAGTTTATTGATAACGTCCAACGAACTTATTTAATTGATATTGAATGTTTTGAAGAATTTGAAGAAAGGATGTATGAGTGTTCTAATTTTAACACTGAAAATTGTATTATGATGGATGATGGAAGTGTTCAAGTAACTAATTCTAATATGTTAGAAATTTGGATTGAACAAATGAACAAAATAGAAAATAACGTTGTAAATTTTTTGGAAGAAAAAGCACAAACATATGATAATACAATCGATAATCAAATTGTTAAAAATAGACTAAAAGAAGAATTAGAAAATTATTTAAGGTTGAATGTAAAAGATGATGAAGAGCGTGAAATATATAGTTCATTCTTTGAATTTAATATCGCAACTATAATCCTAGGAAGGAGTCTAACAATGTTAGAAGATGTAATAACAGATGTTATCAAAAATAACTGCTAATTTAGCAATATTATTTATCAATTCCGACGCATTTTGAAATATTATGAATTATTTTATCTTCTTTTTCCAAATCGTTATTACCTAATCCACCCATAGCTTCAATAACCATTTTATCATATTTATCAGAAATTTTTGACGACGAGTTTTTATACTCAGGATATTTCTCTCTAAACTCAGGTAATAATCTTATATTTTTGTTCGCAATTTGCTTTATAGCTTTTCGTAGTTTGCTTTTATTTTCATCAGCTTTTTCCCATTGATTTTCATCTTTAATATACATTGTTTCCCTTTTTTTATCAGTACAATGAACTGGTCTTTGAGTTACATCTAATGCCTTTAAATTTGAAGTAATAATATTAGAAATTCCATCTACATAACTTAAATCGCCAAATTTCTCCAAATCAGATAATTGAAGTTTTATGGAATCAACGAAATCCATAATATTCATAGCATCTTTACACGTTTCATTTAAGAAAAACTGTAAATTAAACGTTTTATTATTATTCATACAATTAGTATTAGTATTAGTCACATTATTTGTTCCATTCTCTAAAACTTTCATCATCATGTTTTGTTGCTCCATAATAATACTTTTAAATTCGGAATTTTCTTTAATTAAGAACATAATCAGTTCATCTTTATCTTTAATATTTTTAGCTATTTCCTTAATATCATTTTTAAGGTCTTCTTGGTTTTTATTAGGACATTTTTTATTATGTTTCCATAATCCAGGTGATGTTTTAAATTCTTTGTTACATTTTTGACATGTAAATTTATTGGAGCATAATTTTGGCATAAAAGCATTTCCTAAAATTTCCATTTTATTTCCATTCAGACTCTTCGCGTGTTTCAGTGACATTAAATGGTTGTCATAGCTACTTTTTTTAGATGTTCGATAGTCACAATTTTGACAATAAAATTTAGGGCATAATTTTGGCATAAAAGCATTTCCTAAAGTTTCCATTTTATTTCCTTGAGAAAATATTTTTAAGTTTTTTTATAAAAAATTTATAATCACAAAAAAATTTTTTCAATTTAGTTTATTACGATAATTTTTCAACATCGTAACAAAAAAATTTCGTCAGTAAGGACTATTTTCACTTTTCATTTTTGGACATTTTTTTTGTCCATTTTTAAAAAGTTCAGATACTTTTCATTTTTTGAATTGATTTTTTTTCGCTTCATGTGTAGGAAAATTTTTTGAGACATTTTATAGAAAATCTGCGAAATTCCCTACATTATGTAGTGTCCGTCATGCCTTCATATGTAGGGCAAATTTTTTCGTATATTTATATTAAAAATTATCTACAATTTGTAGAAGAAATTGAAATTTAGTGTAAGTTATTTATATTATTTTTAATTGTTAATTTAAAATAAATGACTGAACCGAATATTTTATACACTAAAGAAGACTTTACTTTTTATAAAAATACAAAAAATAATTATAGTTTGTCTTTTTCAATGCGAAATAATAATATGATTTTATCAAAAATTATTGACTTTAATTTAGTAAAACTTATTTATGATTTAAACAATGATATATATGAAAAAGCAAATATACAGATTATTAATGAAAATGAAGCCATTAGTAATCTTTTAATACGAAATTTATTTGAAGAAATCGGATTACCCCAATTATTTTCTTATGTTCATATGAGTAAAATTGTAAAAGATAATCAAATAAAATTTGTCTTGAAAAGTATTAAAGATAAAATACCTGATGGAATGCCTTCAGAAGCTAACTTATTTCCTATTGAAAATATGATTTGTGACTGTGATATCGTCGACCAACATACAATAAAATTCACATGTAATATTATTATTGAAAATACACTGTTAATCCCGCAGATATCTGAAAAATTAATTGGAATAATTATTTTTAAAATATTTAATAGGGTAAAACAATTTATAGAAAATGTTAGGATGTAATATAATAATGTTTATGAAAAATATAAAATCAATAAAATTTTTATTGAATGTTTTTTTTATTTTTATAACAGAAGGACTTATTTATGCTTTTTTTCAAGATTATTCTTTTTTTATTAATAGATTATCAATGAGACTAGCATCTATTAATATATTATATGTTAAAATATTTCAAGCATGTGCTTTAAATAATAACTTAATTGACGACAATATAAATAATGAAATATTAAAATTTACAGATAATGCACCATGGAATTATTCTGATATAAATTTAGCAGAATTAGTTAATATAGCAGATAAATATGAATTATATCTTAAACATGGATATGAAGTACCTATTAATTCAGGAATGATATCATTAGTATTTAAAGCATATAGGAAAGATGATATACTTAAGCCTGTTATAATTAAAATGAAACGTAAAAATATCCAACAAAAGTTGGACGATGCTATAGATAATTTATTATTTTTTATGTACGTTATGTCATTTATACCTATCATAAATAAATATCAATTGGCTGAAGTTGTTAATAAAAATATTGACATCATTAGACATCAGACAAATTTCTTAGAAGAAATAGATAATATGAATACAATTAGAGAGAATTGTAAATATTTAAAGTATGTAAAAATCCCAACAGCAAATCGCAAAGTTACTGAAGAACATCCTGATGTTATTTTGATGGATTATATTGAAGGTTTGAAGATTAGTCAAATTAGTCGCGAACATTACGAATCATTCGCTAAATTAGTCGTCAAATTCGGTATAGTTACTACTTTAATACATGGCGTTACACATGGCGATCTACATAGTGGAAATATTTTATTTATAGAAGACCCAAATGACGTTAAATATCCTCATAAAATTGGTATAATTGATTTTGGTATTATTTATAATGTTAATTCTCAATATAAAGAATTATTACTGGATATTTTAATCCACGTTTTTGAAAATACACCACGCGAAACAGCTATTAATCTATTAAATTCTGGTGTTATTGATCCTCCTGGTATTTTACAAAAAATCCCAAAAATAGATTATGATAATATTGTTACATTTGCGGAAGAATTAATAACTGAAACTATTAATACATCTAAAAAAGCAAATCAATTACAAATCTATAAATTTCTCTCAAAATTTAAAGAATATTTGTCCAAAGATGAACTTAGTAATATTGGCATAAGACCAAGTGATGATTTTGTTAAATCACAGTTAGTAATAGCTATGGCTCACGGTGTAACATTAACACTATGTAATAACGATTTTATATCATTGATGGATAAATCAATTAACGAGTTGTTTCCCACAAAAATTATGATTCATTAAGCATTCATTCTTATTCGTATACTTTTAACTATATATTATTAAAACTATATAAATATATAGACTTATAATATATACCCTACATAATCTATTCTTTAAAATGCAAGTTAGTATTAATGATGTTTATTATGAATTTATTCCTTCAAATATACATAATATAGATAATATTAAAAAAGACAAATTAATCCTTAAAAACGATATCTATGAGAAGTATAGCGCTACTGCTGAGATTGATGGAGGATTAATTGTCTGTAATGATGTCAATTTAATGAAACGTTTTAAGAAGAAGATTATCAAAGAGACTTATGACAGTTATCTAAGATATATTGTAAAACGAGACCCTAAAAAAGATCAATGGATATATAATATTATAAATGGAACATCAGAACAAGATTCTATTTTATATAGAGATGAATTATGTATTGTTGTTCCGACTTATATATGGGATGGAAAAAATACAGAAACTATGCATTTATTATGTATGCCGGTTGATATCAGTTTACGTTCAATACGTTCATTAAATTCGTCACACATTCCATTACTAGAACATATGAAATGTGTGACTTTAAATGTCATAAAATCTAAATATAACATTGATGAGTGTTATGTTAAAATGTATTTTCATTACGAACCATCGACATATCATTTACATATACATTTTGTTAATATAGCGAATAACCACGCTCGTTCATCTGTCGAGTATTCGCATGACTTAAATAATGTTATATTTAACTTATCAATTTGTGACGATTACTATCAGAGGGCTATTTTAAATAAAAGAATATAAAATTGAAATGAATTAAATAGTAAGTTATATAATTATAAATGGAATCAGAAGTATCAACAATGAACCCGACTTTTATATTTGTGGATGGAAGTTATTACTGTTTTTACCGTTATTTCGCTTTATTACAATGGTGGAAAAACGCGTATCCTAATGATCCACTTGATGACCCATACGAGAACGAAAAATTTGTTGAGAAATTTAAAAAAACATTTGTTGATAATTTGGAGCAAATTCCTAAAAAACTTAAAATCCATAAAGAACCAACAAAACCTATCTTAATTGTTGGTAAAGATTGTAAACGCGAGCATATTTGGCGAAACGATATATTCAAAGATTATAAGGCAAATAGAGCAAACGGTGCGGAAGATGGTTTTATGGGAGGTCCATTCTTTAAAATGGCTTATGAAGAGGAACTTTTTCAAAAAGGAGGAGCTAAAGCTATTTTAAAACACCCTCGTTTAGAAGCAGACGATTGTATTGCTATTTCAGTAAAATATTTGCTTGATAAATATCCAACATGTAAAATTTATATTATTACTAGTGATAGAGATTATCTACAATTAAACGCGCATAATGTAGATTTATACACACTTACCTATAAAAATTTAGCTGAAGGTAAAACATCTACAGGAAATGCGCAAGATGATTTAAAAATCAAAATTCTTATGGGAGATACAAGCGACAATATTCCCTCTGTATTTCCTAAGTGTGGACTCAAAACTGCGCAAAAATGTATTGATGATGAAGAGTTCTTTAAAAAGAAAATGGATGATAACCCTATATATTATGAACAATATAGATTAAATGAACAACTTGTTAGTTTCGATAAAATACCAGCTAATTATGTTGAAGAATTTATGGCCACAATAAAAAAATAAAAAATAAATTAATGTAAATTTGTAAATTTTTTACATATTTATAAACAAATCATCTTTTATAAAATATGCTTCTCCTTCTCTCGTCCATTGTACTACCATAGTAATAATTTCTACTCCTGATTTTACTGCTTCTTTAAACGCTTCTCTATATTCAGGATCAATAATAGATGGTTGAAAACGATCGACATCTGTTCGTTGTATTACATAACACATAATACAACGCACTTTAGACATACGCTTAATCAGAGCTAGTTCATTAATATGTTTCAAAGCCCGCGGACTTACTGGGTCTGTGGTTTTTTTACGGTAACCGTCTGGAAAATACGCTACCTTTGAATTTATATCTCTGTCATTAAAACACATTTTTTTACGTTCTTTTGATGTAACGTCTTCATAATCAGCAAGTGGCACATTTTTAACTTCCATTATAAAGCTAACACCGTTTTGGTCTATTCCAGTGAAATCAAACCTCGAATCTACAAGACCTTCTGCGTAAATTTTAGTTTCTTTCCTATATGACTTAACATTCATTAATTTAGATAGTAAATTATTTTTTAAAGCAGATTCGGTTAGAACTTCTGCCAATTTAGGATTAATTCCGACGATCATTTCAGTATCTCTCTCTCTAATAATTGAGAGATAAACCCTATATTCGCAACAAACTTTATTAGATTTTTTAGTTTTAGGAACAGGTCCCATTAATATAGACGCGCCTACATCCGCCAATCCACAACAACCTAATGATGCTGTATGACCTAATATCATATCACTTGTAGAACATATTTTAATATCAGCAACATAAGGTGTCTTGATGAATCTGGACGGGCGTTTAATAACTTCACCCTCAATTAAATCGTTTAACTTAAGAATTAATGACATTTTCTGTTATAATTTAAATATATATCATTTAAAATTTCTCAATTTTAAATTTAATTAGTATTTAAATTATATAGTATTATATTAGTATGAGTAAAGAAGAGAATGCTATTTATCCAGAACAATTAAATATAAAAATACGAACAAGTATACCTGGTTATCAAAATATCGAATATAAACCATCGATGACTATTAAAGAAACTACTGAGAAAAATGTTTATTTTAATCCTTTAATAAAACTCAATCAATCTACAATAAATAAAATACCAAATGAGTATAAAATTAAAGAATTCTTTAATAAAGATTTATTCCAATCATTGATAAATTATAACGGAGGAAAAAAAGCTGAAAATCTTGTACAAGCAACTCGATACGGATATGTAGATAATAATATTAAAATTACATTAAATACTATTTTTCCTGTAGGTTCAGTAATATACATTGGCGATAATCCTTATGCTATAGGAGACGTTCAATGGACTACGGGTGATTGGCAAATAAATATAAAACAAAAACCAGTAAAAATTGATTTAGATAAAGTAACTGATCAGAGGTTACATATGCAATTAGTTAGGGAAGAGATTATAAGTGGGCAGCAAGAATTACAACAATTACCTCCAGTAGTTATTACTGGTTCTAATTATAGTGGTTCATCTGTAGCGCAAGGAGTGCCTATTTCGTCTTCTAGTAATGTTCCTGCTACTTCATCTACATCTCAAGCGCAATATTCTGCTTCACCGAAAAAAATAGAACAACGAGCATCAGTTAAACCATTAGTAACTGGCGCTCCACCAAGACAAATAGAACCACCAAGACAAATAGAACCACCAAGACAAATAGAACCACCAAGACAAATAGAACAACCAAGAATAGAACAACCAAGAATAGAACAACCAAGAATAGAACAACCACAAGTTAATACAGGGTTAGAATCTGAAAATGTACAACAACTTCAATTGCCTCCTCCTGAAAGAGTTGAAGAAGTTTCACCAGAAGAAGAGAGACTTTATCAAGATTTTAAATTAGATAATCCATATGACAGTGTAGCTACTAATATATTTCAAAAATATTTTAAAAGCGAATCTTATTTTGACTTAATTAAATATATATTTTCAAATTTTCCATTAAATGTACAGAGTCAAATTAGAAAATTTTATATAGATACAACGGGTGATGTACCAAAAAGGGGGTTTTCTGGACTCAGTCCAACATCATATAAGCGTTTGGTAGAACAAGTAACAATTGTAACTAGTCCAACTAATGGAGATTGTTTTTTTAAAGCAGTTGCGGATGGAATAAATACATATAATTATGAAAATAGAGATTCAAAGTTAATATATTTAAATTACGGAAAAACTCAACTATTTACAATAAACATTTTGAGAGAAATCGTATCATTATACATAAATGATTTACCATCAGAAAAAATAGCCGATATGTTAATGTTATCAGAATTAGATTTAGAAATATTAAATAATAAATTTAAGGAAGCATTAACTAATTTAGAAAATGAACTATTAAATACAGGTTCGACGGTAACAAAAGAAATGTATTTAGAATACTTAAATAATATTTATAATTCAAATCAAAATTTTCTTATATATAAACCAAAAAATGTGCCTAGTCAGAATGATTATTATACACCTTATAGATTATTACAACGCGATGAAATACCTGATTATATTAGAAGCAGAGATTATTGGGCGAATAATGTAGCTATTGAAGCTATATGTGAAAAATTAAAAATATGTATAATTCCAATAGAAAAATATAAATATAATAGAAAAAATACAAATGAAATATTAACTAGATTTAAAACTTTATTGGTTAACAACGATTTAACAGGTGAAAGATGTTCTACTAAAACAATGTTTTTATATTATTCGGATAATCATTATGAATTAATAAAATTTAAATACAAAAATAAAGAAAGCACTAAGATTATTGGAGAGAATGGAGAAAATCTTGGAATAATAAAGAAAAAAGACTATAAATCATATACAATTTTTACAGATAATGATATGAAACCTCCAATTCATATTTTATTTTTAATTTACGGTTCAATTTATGCTCAAATGGATAATGAATCTAAGAAAAATTTCAGTATTTATAAAAATATAATGATGATGATAGATTTTTCTATTAAAAAAATTTTACATAGTATTATATCTGATAAATTTGCGAATGTTTTCGATGATTATTTTCCATCTGGTAACAAATCAATTCGAAATTTAAATGCTATAAATCAAGATGTTAATCAATTGATTGGCGGTCAACCAACAGAAAAAGGATCATCAAAACTGGCATATTCTATAACAATTGATATGGAACTTCACCCAGGAACATCATTAACACCACAACAGATAAGCGAATCAAAATGTAATACTAAATATAACGCAATAAGAAAGGCTTATGCTGAATTTACAGGAACACCTTATGTATTACCTCCTGTATATCCAGTTACTACAAAAAAAAATAAAGAACAACTTAAAGGCGGCAGAAGAAAAACCCGCAAAAATATGTAAAATTTCTATATCTATTATATGACAGATATAGAATATAAATTATTTACCTACTTAAAGAAATAATCACAGCTATCATCTTGAATGATTGTCTCATATTTAAAGTTATTATCATCTAAATAATCTTTAACTTCTTCATCATATGTATTGTAAAACTTCTCTACATCTCTCGTTAAAACCCAGAGAGAAATACTTGATGGAACCGATATAATACTATACTGATACTCATTATTAACTACTTCTCCTAATTTTATAATCCAATATGGAGAAGCTACTGGAACTCCGTCTAAATTAACTGTTAATTTTCCTGGTTCACTTGTATTTGTGTAATATGCATATCCTGATATTTGTTCTAATTTATTATTAGAATTTATTTGTGAATTTAGCACACTTACATTTCCATTTTCTAGTAAGCCGTATTGTGCTGTCAAACACTTACCATAACCTTGAAAAATAACATTTGTTGGTGCCCCATATACTTGATACCAATTCCCTAAATATTTATTTACATCTAACTCTTTAACTGTATTAGGAGACTTAGAACCCCGAAGAGTTTGACAATCACAAATTTGAGTGAACAAAAACAACAAGAATATATTAATATAATACATTGTATATTATATTATATTAATTTATTTAATATTGTTTATTATATACTATTTATATTCCTGTTGTGAATCTCTCGAAGTCAAATTTAGAATATGCTTCTTTTTGAGCTCTTAATTGTTTTTCTCTATTTGCCCTTTCTAATACAGCTACCGCTGCTGCTAACTCCGTCTCTGAAACTTTACCATCTTGATTCGTGTCTATTAATTTATGTAAAACCCTATATTTGTGAGGAACTATACACAACGAACATTCTTCGTTAAATAGATAATCCGAGAGAATAGTAAACACAGCAGTTAATCCTAACGCAGTATAAATATCACGAGTACCCATCCATGCCATAGCAAATACTAATAATTGTTTACTTACGGACCATTTCATATATTCTTCTGTTGATTTGCTAAATTGTATCTGGATAAATTTTGAGCCAACGTTGAGAAGAATCATTACTACACCTGCGAAAAACTTGCTATTATTTAAATACATTACATGATGATTCATATATGAAATACCATTTAACAAAGGCGTAAATATATTTGTTTTTCCGCCACCACGAGAACTATTCGAATTTATTTCTTGTGGAATTATTTGTTGTTGAACTGGAGCTGTTGTAGCCATTATACTAAAATAACATATTATTATTATTTAAAATAATAATATTTTTTACACTTTAATTTTTGAAAAATCTAATTTACCAAAATCACGTGTAAATGCTGTTTCTATATCATTTAAATTTGATTTAATATTATCTACCTCAGTTGATACATTAAAACCATAACATTTTTTAACGCTATTATCGTAACCCGTTATATATCCAATAAACTCAAATAAATATCTAAATGTATACCTATATATAAACGACAAAATATTACGTATAAAAGTAGGCATAATTTTATTATATATATAATTTAAACTATCTACTGTTTCTTTAATAGCATAAGTAAATATACAGTTTGGTAAAGATACTATTTTATTACTTATTTCTTTAAGTATATTGAAAATTTGAACGAAAATATTTCCTATACCTTTAAATAACGATAACAATGGTTTTATTATTGCGTTATTAAACATATCTGCTATCTGTGTGAATATTGATTTTAGTTTATCTGTTAGTATATTTATAGTTTTTTTCTCAATCTCTTTTCCCATATCATTTATTTTTGATGTAAGTTTATTATCAATATTATTTATTTCTTTTGGTATGTCTCCAACAACTTGTGTAATATCTTTTATATTACCAAACATATTATCAATATCATTTACACTAAAACCTTCTTTTTGTTTGTAAAATAAATTGTAAATTATTATTAAAAATAATAAAATGTTTAAAATAATGATAATTAAGGTTTTTAAATTTTCATTAAATTTTTTCATATATAATATACTCATTAAATTTGTTTGAAAAAATCAAAAGTATTTGATATATTATTTTTTAGATTTAATATAGGGTCTATTAATTTTCCTAATGCGTTTTGAATATTTAATTGTTCTGCTAGTTTTCTAGCCTCTTCTGCTGCTTTCTCAGCAAGTTGTTTTGCTTCTTCTGCTGCTTTCTCTGTTTGCTGTTGTACGTCTTGTGCTATATTTACGGTTTGTTTTTGTACATCTTGCGCTACATTTACGGTTTGTTTTTGTACATCTTGCGCTACATTTACGGTTTGTTTTTGTACATCTTGTGCTACATTTGATACTTTATCAACCGTTTTATTTATACCTTTAGAAATACTTTTTGTGATATTTTTAACCCTTAAACCTTCTTTAATACTTTTATTATATAATTGTGATGTAATAATAATCGTAAATATAATCAATAATGAATAAATTACAATATTTTTTAGATAAATATGATTCATTTATATTTATCTAATATTTAAAATAATGAATATCCGCTAGTAAATATTGACTTATCAGAAGGGTCTACTTCATTACCTTGTTCTCTAGCCTTATTATATACAGGAATTGAATTAGATTGTTTTCCTCTTAATATATTTAATTCTCTATCTGACGTACAAAATCCTTCTTTAGCAACATTATTTGTTTTATTATCGACATTTGTCTCGACATCTGTTTTAATCACATCTCTAACAGATTCTTCATTATAATTACCTGACATATCAATAGTATTTCCAGATATATCAATAGTATTTCCAGATATATCAATAGTATTTCCAGAAACATCAAATCCTTCAAAATAATTATAACTATAAACAGCATTGGATTGATATTGGTTAAAAGCAATTATAATAAATAATACTGCTAATAAACCAAAAAATTTACTCGTATACGAAATAAACATAATAAAACCTAAAAGAATCATACGACCTAAATGCGTTTCTGATAAGAAGTCAAATACTCTTGATTGACTTAATAATATAACTAAAATAAGAGTTAAAACAACTCCTACATTATTCTTACTAATTAACTTAAAAGTCATTATATAAATTAAAGATATATTTTTTTAATTATTTCAGTGTGTTTAGTAAATTATTATCTAAATTTTTAATAAGGATGTCTTTAGCAATGTTTGCTGCTTCAATTGATGATAATACAAATATTACATTACCTAGTAATTCAGATAATTCGGAAAATATTTTAAATCAAAAACGTCATAAAAGAACTCAGAGAAAATATCCTAAAATTGAAAATTTTGATACTAATAAAGTAAATTCTATTCTTCAACAAATTCATAATAATACTGACGATGATGATGATAAAGATAATTATAATTTTCCTCCTCCACCTGAATCGTCAGGTGTTCAAAAAACTATACCAACTAGCGAAAATAATAATGAAAGTTTTGGAGGAATGAATGTAAAAATGACTGGTAAAGCGCCTTCTCCTAATTATGAAGGTAGTGATAATTTAGACCTTAATGATTATAATAATTATGGTAATAGTAAAACTGCTGAAGAATATTATAAAAATGTTATACCTGGATATACCGTTCAGAAGAATATTGTTAATAGACCTTATTATCAATATAAGGATACAAATAATATAAGTGAGTATCAATCACCAGATGTATTATTACAAAAATTGAATTATATGATCTCTCTATTAGAAGATCAAAAGGATGAAAAAACAAATAATGTAACAGAAGAAGTTATATTATATTCATTTTTAGGAATATTTATAATTTTTATGGCTGATACATTTGTTAGAGCAGGAAAATATGTAAGATAAATATATGAGCTATGTTTGTCCTCTATGTATAATTGACCCGTCTAATCATTCCTTAACTAAATTAAAGGAAATCAATAATATTATTTATTATTATTCATGTCCTTCTGAGGCAAAATTATATTTTGATACAAATGGAATTATAAATCACTATAATGGCATACTTAGTGAAATTCCCGAAAATAAGAAATGGATTTGGATATTTGATAGTAAAAACTTCGAATTAAAGCATTTTATACAAATAAATTTGGCAATTAAATTGGCTAAGTTAATTACAAGTAAATTCTCTAAAAATTTATTGAAAATAATCATTATAAATCCTACATGTTACATATTATCAACTTATAATATTTTGCTGCCTTTTTTAACAAAAGATATAAAAGACGTTGTTGTATTTAAAAATGAATATAAAGAAATTAATGAAATACTTATAATATAATAAAATATTTAAATAAACTATTTAAACCAATCTTATTATAATAGTATATCAACATAGATATGATAAAATATTTAATCATCCATAATAAGCATGAAGGTTGTTATGATTTTCAATGTTATCAAGATGAAGCAGCCAGAATTAGATTAACATCTATTACTATTAATCCACCAAAAATATTTGTATTTAATACGAGGGATGAAGCCCAGGATTTTTTTGAAGAATATATCAACGATGTAGATTGTATTGACATTAGATGTAAAAAGGGCGACGAGGTAGAACATATTGATTATTGTACGTGTGGTATTATTGAATTAGATGAAAAGGGCGAACCTATTTTATTTTACAATAAGAGAAACCAAATTTTTTTAATGGAACATGGTCCTCAAGTATTTATTCCAGATCAAGAACTTAAGAATGATATTAGAAATTTAAATTTAACGAATCGTTTAATTCGTAAATGTAAGAGTTTAGGAAGGGAACAACGTAAAAGATATATTGAATTAGGTAAATATTGTGAGGAATGTAATGCTGAAGAGCCAAGTGAATCTGATAATGAAGATAAGAAGAATGATGATTCGAATAATATTGTCTTGAAAGAAAAGGCTGAACCAGAAGAAGTCTCTGTGCCAGCAGCTCCAGAAAAGAAAAAGAGAGTCACTAAGAAAAATTCTGCTACAGAGGATGAATCAAAGACAACAGGTGAAAAGAAAAAGGCGCCAAGAAAAACCAAGTCATCTGATGCTGATAAAAAGTAATTTAATTTATAATTAAAACTTTTTCAGGTTTAAATGTAGGATAAGCAAAATTATAAAAAAAATAAGCAGTCGGGCTTATAATTAATGGTTTGGTTTTTAGCATAATATTATTAATAAATATATTATTATGTGATATATTTTCAATGGCAGCAAAACCAAAATTATTTTCTGCCGCTATTTTCCAAAAACTTATTTTAAATCCTTGAATAAATATATCTTCGTCACAATTACATATTGACGCAAAACAGCTTAGCGCTTCTAATCCTTTCTCAACCTCAACACATGATTTTCTATAGAAATAACAGCTTTGTATTTCTTCATCACATAAGATAGCATATATAAAAATATTTTTAGTTTTTAATAATTCTAATATGTTTGCGATATCAGTTTGAATAACTATATCAAACTGTTTATTATTCGCAATAATAAAATCATGTATAAATCTGAAATTTGTTCCATTAATTTCAAATAACTTATATTCACTGGATAATTCTAAAGGTTTAGTCCATTTATCGACTGGGAAACCATAAGTCGAATAAACGCATAAAGGTATTATTCCTGTTAATTTGTCTTCCCTCTTAAAGAGTGAAACAACTATATTTTTATTGTTATATCTTTGGTTATAATGGTGCGTTTGAATTATTTGCTGCGCTAATCCTTTCTTTCTATGTAATTGATCTACGCATAAATAGTCAACATAATAAACCCTAAATTTACCGATATTTTTATGATTAATTAAAACATTCATTGGTCTTGAAGTCATCGCGCCAATAATTTTTCTATCAGTAATCATATTGCCATTTTTTAAATCGAGCATATATTCATTATTATAATAGAAAGAAATGAAGGATTTGTCATTGTGACCAATAAAATATGGAATTATATTTTCTGAGTTTGGAGAGAAGATATTATCTTTATTTTGTAAATAATTCGTTTTAATCAAGTTTATAAATCTGGTTTTTTGAATTGATGTAAGTTGTGAAAAATTTATTGTATCAATGTCTTTAAAATTTGTATATTTATTTTTTTCAGGGAGTGAATCTTGAATAATCCCAGGTGGATTTAACATATATCCAAAATCATAAACATGAAACACCGGTTGTACTACCCAAAAACCGTATTTTAAACGAATATAAATATAAATTAAAATTATAATAAGTAATCCAAAACATAATATATAAGATAAATATTCAAACATATTAATCTTATAAAATATAATTAAATGTTTATGAAAACGAGTTAGATTTTCTTAAAAAACATGTTAATTTGGTTTTGTAAAAATATATAAATATTGATATTCATAAGCGCATTTAACCATATCAACTTTGGCATGTAAAATAAATCCCGCTTCTTGAGCCATATTTACAATTGTAGGTAAATCTTCCATGTATAGAATTTGTTCTTGCTTTCTTACTTTACCGTCATTAAATTTGAATTTTTCATCAAAAATAGCAGTATTATCTGACTCACTTAATTTGAAATTAGCGTTATATACAAAGTCATTAAATGTAATTTTTGTTTTAGTAATTCTCTCTTTAGCGTATTTTTGAGGAGATACTACATATAATGGATTACCTGGAGGAAGTATAGGATCGAATTTATATTTATCAACTAAATGAACGACTAAAAATCCGCCAGGCATCAACCAATTCATACAATTATAAAAGAATCTCATTTTATCTTTCATATAATAAATTGTAAAGTATAAACATAATACATGTGTCAATGAGCTATCGCTAAACAAATGGCTATCGAGACCATCACCTACTTTGAATTTTTCAGCATTATTAGGAAATGACGATTTTGCCTTATTAATCATAGATGGAGAGATATCAATGCCAATAACATTTAGATTTTTTGCTCTAAGATTTGCTACTTGATGTCCTGTTCCACAACCAATGTCAGCAATTATACTTCTTTCATTTGGTGTAGTGCTATTTATAATATTACCAACTTCATAGTCATTTCGAATAGTATTAAATACTAAATAATCATATATATCAGCATAAAAATCATCATAAATGGAGTTGCCTTCTTTAAATAAGAATTTTGTTTGGTCAGTCCAACCTTCTTTGACTGGAGAGAATGCCCTAAAAAATACAACTACGATAAGCAATAGAGCAATAAATACAAGTATTTTGCCGAAATTCGACATTTTCTTATAACAGTTTGTTAGGGATTTTACAATTTTCATATATATGTATTGTTGTTATTTTTTTTGTATAAAATTTAAATATATGGAGGAATCCGAAATAAATGATTTAAGAGGAGAGGGTGATTTTAAAAGTTTTTCATTTTCAAAATTTAAGAAAACTGAAGTGAAAAGGGAATTGCTAAATAGTTTGATACATTCAAAAATCGAACCCGCATGTTATTGGAGTGCTGAACTTATATGCGCCGGTCATTATTCAGATTTATGGGAAATCATTTTATTATTCTTTAGTAAATTTGTACATCTAGGCAATTTAAATATTGCCATATATCTTGAAATGAGAATTAATGATTTTAAATCAATAATGAATAATGGTTACGCAGATAGAATAATAAGCTTAAGGAATAATGATAAAATAAGACAATTATTTTGTGAAATTATGTGTGTCCTATGTGACGCTAAAAGGAGACATAGTTTTGATAATGTCAAAATAAAACCAGACGATATGAATATGTTGACAATTAAAGACAAATTTAAGGCTCCAACTGCTGAATATGGTGAGGAAGTTTTGATGGTTGAAGACCCTAAAGAATTGTTTCCATTTGTAAATGAATTAGCGTATAGTGTAACTATATCTGGTAATAATCAAATGAGCGCATGTTATTGGATTGAATGGATAATTGAATATGAAAATCGTTGTAAAGCATTAAAAGAGAAGATATTTTGTGAGAGAAGGAATTTTGCGAAGGTAGATTCAAAATGTCAGAAGGATATAGTGTGGGTTATATGGGATGTATTTTTAAAAGAATCATCAAAACGTTCAAAGATAATCCAAAAATTGATGGATGCTTTAATGGCTCTATTTTGTTTAAAATATACAACAGGATGTCATAAGAAACGTAAGAATATAATGTATTTAGCTATTTCTATTTTATGTGAAAAATTTACATTAGAAAAAGAGATAATACGACATTCTCAAATAGGTTTAGTTAATACAATAAAACAAAAAATTAATTCTGTTTATGCTCAAATAAAAAAGAATGAAGAATCAACTGGAACGGAATATTTATTTCATGGTATGAAGTCGTCTAATTTGGAAAATACAATTAAGAAATTAGATGCGATGAATTCGTTTGGAGAGACATTTGTCCCTCGGCTTTAAGTAGTTGTAAATAATATATAATTTTTCATAAAACATGAAAATTTATTATATTATATTATATTATATTATATTATATAATGACTATAATTGATAATTCTAACATCAACGATTTAATATCTATGTACATTAATGAACCTGATAAGTTGCCTAACGATTTACAAGGAGTAAGGATTGGAGATTGGGATGTATCTAATGTCACCGTAATGAATAGTCTATTTAATGAAGGCATGGGTAACGCTTTTAATGAGCCATTAAATAAATGGAATGTTAGTAATGTTACTAATATGAGTGGTATGTTTTATTTAGCTGCTTCCTTCAATCAGCCATTAAATGATTGGGATGTTAGTAATGTTACTAATATGTATGGCATGTTTTATTCTGCTGAATCCTTCAATCAACCATTAAATACATGGAATGTCAGCAATGTTACTAATATGAGTGGTATGTTTAGTGACGCAAAGTCATTTAATCAGCCGTTAAATAATTGGAATGTCAGCAATGTTACTAATATGCGTAATATGTTTAATGGTGCAGATTCATTCAAACAGTCATTAAATGATTGGAATGTTAGAAGTGATGTTGATTCAAATTATTTGTTTGGTTATGATACGGGAGAAGACTCAAATAGATATCCCCGATGGCATGACAGAACAGCCGCAATAGAAGAGAGGAACCAACGAATTATAGCAGAACAACAATCACAGTCACAACGCCGTCAAACTCAACGACGACAACAGTCTACAACAGATGCACAAGAAAATCTACAACAGCAGAGACGACAACAACGACAACAACGACAACAACGACAACAACGACAACAACGAGAGCAACAACAAAGACTTACACGACAACAACAGTTTATACAACAAGAAACCGCACGAACAGCAGCACAAGTTGCGGCACAAACATATCAAGAGTCAGATTCTCCATATGATACTTGTGTTATTTGTGGTGATATTCTTGATAATGAAAATGGACCAGGATATTCACCAAAATGTACACATGATTGTAATGATGTAATTAAAGTTTGTCAAAATAATCACATGTTTCATCGTGGTTGTATTATGAGTTGGTGTAACGCAGAGGAGGTTAATGTGGTTTCACAAATGGGATTTGATGAAGCATACAGCGCGATGCGAGCTCAAGAAAAGACCAATAAATGTCCAATATGCACAATGCCAATTAACTGTAATACATTCAATACATTAGAAAAAGTGAACAATGATGCTTTGCCTTTAAAAGGTGGAAGAAAACAAAAATATAATACAAGAAAACATAAAACAAGAAAGTATAAAACAAGAAAATATAAAACAAGAAAATATAAAACAAGAAAATATAAAACAAGAAAATATAAAACAAGAAAATAAAATCAAGAAATTAGATGTGATGAATTCGTTTGGAGGGACATTTGTCCATCGGCTTTAAGTAGTTTTTACATTTAAAATTGATATAAATATTATAATTTTAAATATAATAAAAATAATATGAATAATATACCTTTTGATAAATCATTTGCGTCGCATGAAAAAGCAAAATACTGGAGTAAAAAAAATACATTAAAATCTAGTGAAGTAAGTAAAGGGAGCGATAAAAAATTTTATTTTGATTGTGACAAGTGTAATCACGAATTTTTAATACAATTAAATATTGTATCAAGAGGAGGTTGGTGTAATTTATGTTCAAACAGAGTTTTATGTGATGATGAAAATTGTATTCAATGTTTTGAAAAATCTTTTGCTTCAAATGAAAAATCTAAATACTGGTCATCTAAAAATAATATTTTACCAAGACAAGTTTTTAAGTCTGCTGGAAATAAATATATATTTAATTGTGATAAATGTAATCATGAATTTAGTAGTAGTTTAGATAAAATTAAAATAGGAAGATGGTGTCCATATTGTTGTAATCCACAAAAAAAATTATGTGGTAATAAAGATTGTTTAGATTGTCATAATAAATCATTCGCTTCTCATGAAAAATCAAAATACTGGTCAAATAAAAATGAATTAAAACCCGAATTTGTTTTAAAAAATGGTGATAAAAGAATATGGTTTAATTGTGATGTTTGTCAACATGATTTTGAAAAACAAATTAAATATGTTTCCAAAGATGGTTGGTGTCCATATTGTAAAAGTTATAAATTATGTGATAATATAGATTGTCAATTATGTTTTAATCGTTCATTTGCTTCACATGAAAAATCAAAATATTGGTCATCAAAAAATGATATTTTACCGAGACAAGCAGTTCAAGGAAGTGGAATTAAATTTTGGTTTAATTGTGATATTTGTAATCATGATTTTGAAAAATCATTGAATGATATAACAGGTTATAAAGATGGTTGGTGTCCGTATTGTTGTATTCCACAAAAAAAATTATGTGAAGATAATACATGTATAGATTGTTATAATAAATCATTCGCATCACATGAAAAAGTAAAATATTGGTCTTCAAAAAATAAAGAAAACCCGAGACAAGTTTTTAAAGGAGGAGATAGTAAAAAATATTGGTTCAATTGTAATAAATGTGATTTAGAATTTGAAATGTATCCATTAAATGTGAAAATTGGTCGTTGGTGTTCATTTTGTATTAATAAAACTGAAGGAAAACTTTATAAAATTTTAAAAGAACAGTACCCATCTATATTGTATCAATATAGAGTAGAATGGTGTAAAAATACATCTTATTTACCATTTGATTTCTGTATTCCTGAATATAAAATAATTATTGAATTAGATGGACCTCAACATTTTACTCAAATTATGGAATGGAAATCACCTGAAGAACAACATGAAATTGATAAATATAAAGAAAAATGTGCGAATGAAAATGGTTATTGTTTAATTCGTATTCTTCAATCAGACGTGTTAAATGATACATATGATTGGTTTAAAGAATTAAAAGATAGCATCGAAGAATTGAATAAGGGTAATGAAATAGCAAATATTTATTTATACAAAAATAATGAATATGATGTTTTCTTTAAGTAGTTTTAAAATATATATATTCCAGACTATTTAAAGACCGCTACACTACATTATGAAGGGGTTTTCTCAAAATTCTTTAAAAATGGTCGAAAAAAGTTCACTACACATGAAGCGAAAAAAAATCAATTCAAAAAATGAAAAGTATCTGAACTTTTTAAAAATGGACAAAAAAAATGTCCAAAAATGAAAAGTGAAAATAGTCCTTACTGACGAAAATTTTTTGTTACGATGTTGAAAAATTATGGTGTCAAATTAAACGACATATAAAAATTTTATAATGACATATTTTTTTATAAAAACTTAAAGATATTTTCTCAATGGAAATAAATGGAAGTTTTAGGAAACGAGCAATCCGAAAAAAACGAGCCATTTTCTTGTAAAAATTGCGACTTCGCTTGTCGTTACATTTCTGATTGGAATAGACATATCGTTACACGCAAACATTTGACTCAGTCACCCCAGGAAATAAAAGGAAACGAGTGGCAACAAAACTCGGTTAGTTTAATGAATCCTCAAACTTTTACATGTGTAAATTGTAATAGGAATTTTCAATCATCTTCTGGATTATGGAAACACAATAAAAAATGCAATAATAATAAAAACATTGAAACCATAAAAGAACAAGCAAAATCTATTGTTGATAAAGATGAACTCATTATGTTCTTAATTAAAGAATGTACTGATTATAAAAATTTACTCATAGAACAACAAAATAAAATGTTCGAACAACAAACTATGATGATGAAAGTAATAGAAAATGGAACTACCAGTCATAGTCACAATACAACTACAAACTCACACAATAAAGCATTCAATCTACAATTTTTCTTAAATGAAACATGTAAAGACGCAATGAATATAACTGATTTTGTCGAATCTATTAAACTTCAGTTATCCGATTTGGAAAAAATGGGTGAAGTAGGATATGTAGAAGGTATATCAAATATTATTACTACAAACTTGAAGGCACTAGATGTAACACAAAGACCAGTACATTGTACCGATAAAAAGAGGGAAACTATGTACATAAAAGACGAAAATCAATGGGAGAAAGAAGATGATAATAAAACTAAATTAAGAAAAGCCATTCAAAAAATAGCCGATAAAAATATTAGATTATTACCACAATTTAGAGAGAAATATCCAAGCTATAAAGATTCATCATCAAAAATATCAGATAAATATGATAAAATGGTAGTTGAAGCAATGGTTTGTGATAATGAAAAAGATAATAAAATAATAAGAAATATATCCAATATAACTACAATTGAAAAACTAATGAAGTAAAAAATTATATTATTATTATTTATATATATGCCATCAAGAAAAAACAGAAAAAATGGAACAACTCGAAGAAGAAAACCAACAGGTTCCTCATCTTTAGCTGCGTTTCAAAAGGAGATCACTGTCGTATTTTTAGAAATATTATTAATGGTTAAACTCTATCATTGGAAAACAACCAGTTACGCAACTCATAAGGCAACTGATGAATTACATACAAAATTAAATGCTAATATAGACTCCTTTATTGAAATCTTATTAGGTAAATCAGGAACTCGTATTGACCTGATGAGCAATAAAAATATTAAATTAGTTGACTTATCTTCTCAAGAATCATTGAAGAGGGAAGTTGAATCATTTAAAGGATATTTAGTTAGTTTAAATAATAATAAAGCTATGCTGTCAATGTCGAATACTGATTTATTTAATATTCGCGATACAATTTTAGGAGATTTGAATCAATTTTTGTATTTACTGACATTTAAATAAAACTATATATGCGAATTTATAATAAAAATTAATATATTCTTTTTTATTATAAATGGATAATAATAATCTTTCTCAGACTATATTACAATCAAGCGAAGCATCAGCACCATCTTCTTTTTTATCAAGTAGTAATGATGGTGGTTTTTTTGATAATTTGAAAAATATAAATCTCACTACATGGTTATTAATTATTTTAATATTAGCGTTTTTAGGATTCAATATTTTTGTTTATTTAGCGCAAGGAACACAAACTATTACTAATATTTTTGAACCATTAATAAAGACGATATTTGGAACTGCTGCTTCTATTACAGGTCAGGCAGTAGATGTATCTGCTGAAGGAGCAAAAGCGGTTGTTGCCGGAACAGCTGGAGCATTAGAATCAGGATTAACAGCTATTCAAGATATCACTCCAAATAAAGCTCCTTCAAGCGTTGGTGGTCAGCCAGTAGAACAACCTAAATCAGATGTAGTTCAGCAATACACATTAAATAAAGTATTGAATTCCGCACAAACACAACAGAATCAACAAGATTATCAAGCACATGAAGCATCTAGTTCTCTTGGAGATACAACAGGAAAAGCTGGTTGGTGTTATGTTGGAGAAGACAGAGGATTTAGAAGTTGCGCTCAAGTTGGAGCAAATGATACTTGTATGTCTGGAGAGATTTTCCCTAGCCATGAAATATGTATGAATCCATCTTTAAGAGCTTAATATAATTTAATTGATTCTATAAATTATATTATTAAATTTAAACAATGTTATGAAATTTAAACAATGTTCATGATGATTCTGTATGTTCTATCAGCGATAGAATTAACACCCTCAACAACATCAGTTTGAGTGGCATCAGCAGAAACGGTGAGCTTAAATTGAATAGAATCTCCAACAATGAAAGGAATCTTGAACACGGGGGCAGGGTCAGCTGGGTCTGCACCGGTTGCATCACCACCAGCAACCATATAATTGTTCAAATCAGTCAAACGAGAAGCATCAAGAGAGATGATCTTGTTCAAAATAGAGTATGAAGGATGGTCGAAGGTGTTGTATTGTGTACCAGCCTCGACAAAGTCACCACCGCTAAGATCTCTGAGGGCTGCTAATGTAGTATCCAAAGCAGCTCTGGCAGCCTTATCCAAATCCTCACGAACTTCAGTTTCATTAGAGAACAAATCAACACCCAAGTGTGTGTTAAACAAGTTTTGTGCCAAATATCTAACATATTCATAAGGGACAGCCTTGTGGGTAGCAGCAGAAGTACCGGCAGTGTAGGTGCTATCTCCGGTATCAGTTCCGATACAGATTGTGTTGCTTAACCAACCAGAAGCCATGACAGAGTCTGGGACTCCATCAGTAACATTTGTGTCAGCAGTGTAGTTAAGCTTGTATTTAAGATCTTCAGCTACGATGTTATTAACATCAATGGCATCAGATTGGAAGTGAAACATAGCTAAAGCGTCAGCGAGAGGAAAGTCCAACTCGGCAACAACATCAGCGCTAAAAGAAGCATCTAAAGCACCAGACAAAAGAGCCTTGGTAGCATCAACAGCCACGTTAAGTGACTCGACGTAGAACTCTATAGGAACGCTCATTATAATATTACTTAATATTAATATTTTCACAAAAAAAATGAATATTATTAGATTTTAAATATTATCATTTAACTGTAATTTAATACCGTTTAGCAGGTGCTCAAGTTTAATGTATCCAAAATTTCTTTCATCAAGTATGGGTCATATTCTAAATTAGGAGGAATGCCGTAAAGTTGATGGTACATTTTATATTGTGGTTTTAAAGTAGCTTTTGACGATGTAATTCCTAAATCCAACAAAAAGAAACTTTTATTTAAAGAATTTATAAATTCTTGTAATTTAGCAGGATCATGTAAGGTTATAGAATCTTGTTGCCATTTTTCAGAATTAATTAAAGTAGTTTTTGCTAAATTTTTATTGTCAAAAGCAGATTTCACTATTTTAAGCATATTTCTATATATCTCTATAACGTTAAAAAAACAACAGCTTGGGTCACAGTGAAATAGGTCTTCTAAACATACAAGTCCTGCGTTCAATTCATCATATATATCTATTGGTATGGAAGTATCAGTATCATCATAAATTGTCGAAACGTAAGACATAACATATTCATTTATTCGTGTTATGGAATCGCTTTTAAATAAAGTATCGTAAAGTTCACAGTTACAATGAGAATCACCACAACCACAACCACCACAACATGAAGAGTCACATTTTTCAAGAAGTAAAGAAACTTTATTTAGAATATCATTAGCAGTTGATAATAATTCTATTATTGAACTTGATAATGAAGTTAACTTACTATCAATTGGTTCAAATTTCATATCTAATGAGGTGTATATATTATTCAATTGTTCATCTAATAAACTTGATATTGTCGTAACTAAATTATCCTGATACAAATTAAATGATGTGTCTAAATTAGTAATTTGAGTATTAATATCTGTATTTAAATTTTCTATTTTCATATTTAATTCATTCTGATATAAATTAAACGACGCGTCCAAATTAGTAATTTGAGTATTGACATTTGTATTTAATTCATCTTTATATAAATTTAATGATGCGTCCAAATTAGTAAATTGAGTATTAATGTTTGTATTTAATTCATCTTGATATAAATTTAATGACGCGTCTAAATTAGTAAATTGAGTATTAATGTTTGTATTAATATCAGTATTTAAATCATCAATCTTTGATTTTAAGGTATTACAACATAGTTCAAATGATACATCTAAATTCGCAAATTTTGTATTTATATTAGCATTAATATTATCTAGTTTTATATCTAGGTTGTCTATTTTAACATCTATTGTTTTCAATAATTCTTCGTGCTCGTCAACCGGAATTTCATAATCAATAGGTTTAAAATTAACTGGATTAGATTGTTGTGTTTCAAATTCTTTAATTACTTCTGTAATATTTACATACACATTAGGGTCTTCGACATTTTTTATAGTATAAGTGTAGGTATCATCATTAATAATATTAATATAAAAAATTCCATTTAGAAATATATTAAAAGAATCAGGTCTATATTGATGTCTAGATTTCCAAGTTATTACTAGGTCATATACTATTTTCTCAATAATAACATCATCTTTGTTATTAGTAGTAATATCTTTATTAATAAATACATTTTTTGTTTGTTCATCATTCGTTTGGTCATTATTCATTTGGACATCATTCGTTTGGTCATTATTGAATGTCTGAGCAGATACTTTATTAACTATATAATAATTTAATGTTAAAACTGGTGGTGGAAGGCTTTCAACTACATAAGAAGGAAGATTACCATCAAATTTAGAACCAAACCATTTATAATTGTAAGGCCATTTATCTGTTGAATTATTCATTTTGTATCTTTGTCTAGGATACCAAGTTTGTAGTTTATTATTCCAACATAATATTGATGATCCAGGAACATCTGATGCTGAAGCAGGATTACATATTGTAGAGCTGGACGTATTTGTTATATAAATTTCTCCAGTACATGGGTTCGCATATGTGCCACATACTAATGTTCCTCCAACTTGAATTGAATTAGAAGAGCAATCATTTGGATTTGGTATATTATACGCAAATGGACCCGAAATATTATTGGGCGATCCGACGATTTCATTAGGAAAATCATATGTAGTAAAGCCGGTTCTTAATAATCCAGTTGTATTTGGGTTTGTATATTTTTCTGATTGTGTAGCAAAAACCTTAGTTCTATTTGGTCCAGCACATCTTGCTAACTGTGAATATTTTTGTGATTTAGTAAGACAAGCACTATTGGCTTTATGTTGAAGTATATTCCCTTTATAAAATTGTTTCATTTCATAATTAGCTTGTCCTTGAGGAACTGTTTGTTTAGTTAATGGTATGTATGCTGTTGTATAATCACTATCTTCAATTGTAAACGTACATGGATTTTGAACTCTAGACCACACCCTAGTTGGAATTGGATTATAAAAACATGTTGTCATTTATATATATAAATCACTTTTAAAAAGTAAAACAAAAATCTTAATTAATAATTAAACAAAATGAATTAGTTTATACGATTATAATCATTTTCTGTTCCATAGAAAAACCATCTTAAAGATAAATAATTATATATTTTATCCGATAAACCATTTCCTCCAATCATTTTAGTATTAGGACCGCTATTTACTAAACTCTGAATCGCGGATGTTCCTAAAGCATAGTTATAATACCATAAATTAGAAATATAACCATCAAAACCACCGTTCATAGCTACGTAAACATCACCGTAATTTTGCTTTGGAACTCCGACCAAATTAATACTTCTAGTAATTGTGCCATTAATATAAACATCAAGAGTTGTATTTTGACATCTAATAATAACATTAACCCATTTATTAATAGGTATATCAGGAATTATAATTTCTTCATTTATAACTTCGTATGTATTCATTACAACCACGAGGGAATTAGTATTAGGTGCGATATATAAACCAGGCGCATTATTAGGGTCAACCATACCATTAGAATTTAAATTGCTATTTCCTTTGCTAAATATATGTTTGTATAATCCAGCATTAGTTTGTAAGTTATTTATAAAAATCCATGTAGACCATGTGAATTCTAAACCTTTAGCTTCATTAACCGACCTATAAATAGTTACAGCATTGTTGCTGCTTGGGTCTTGTGGAAATATAATCATATGTTGAGCATCGATCATACCGTTAATAAGTTTGGGCGAATTGTCTGGTTTAAGAAAATAACCTAATGCCGATATACCAATTCGTAATAAAATAATAAATGCGAAAATAACTAACAATAGAAAAGCGAATTTAGCTACTAAACTATTAGATTCTAAGAATTCTCTTGTTCCAAAAGTTCCTCTATTTGTAGAAAATGTATTAAATACTCCATTATCACTCATTATATATATTAAATAAATAAGAAAATTTATAAAGTATAATAAAATTGAACTTTATAAAACTAAATAACTTTGTTAATCTTAGATAGTTAAAGAACTTTGTGTGTTACCGTTTTCAACCAAAGAAATTTGTATTTGATAAGCATTAAACATGCTCATATAATTTGAATAACCCCTAGAGTATATATTCCATACTTCTTGAGGATTTAAAGAATTAGGATAATATTGAAGCTTTGAAGTCCAACCACTAAATCCGCCTGCTGGTGTAACATATAAATCAGAAGAATTATTGACACTTGCTATACCAGGTAATAAGCAAGTTCTTACTAATTTACCATCTAAATACATATCCATTGTTCTTCCATAAATACTAATAACTAAATTGACCCATTTTTGTATAGGAACGTTTGAAATCGTACAGGTATGTACGACTGTATTTCCATCAGGAGTAGTTGGTGTTTGGTCAATTCCGGGATAGCATCCAAGTGAAACTGATAAATTATTCTCAACAGGGTCCAAAATGACAGCAGGACAAGGGTCTAAACCACTGATACCTGGAACAGACCCAGTTTTGCTTGCCGATTTAGAACCCATTCTTCCAAAAATTACTTTTGGCTCACCATAACGATAATTCCAGTCATTAATATAAAACCAAACAGAATAAGCAAAATTACTAGATGGAACATCGGTCCCATTTGTTGCTAAAGAAGAAGCACTAATAGTTGATGCTGTTTTACCATCTTGTATATTTTGTAATGTATAAGGGTCTGAAAATAAATATCTTAATAACATTAAGATAAATACTATAACTACTATTGTAAATACAATACTTAAAGCGCTCATTGTATAATATAGATTTAGAAATTTTCGTTTCATTTTATTAATTAATTAAATTACTAATAAAATTACTAATAAAATTATGAATCTAATTAGTTTATTATTCATTTTCGTTTTTCACTAATATTGTTTTGCTAGAGTCATTTGATATAGGAGGATTATTATTTTTGACAAGATTATACAAATAGTAAATATTATTGGATTTTAACGCATGTCTAAAGTATACAACATTACATATTCCACCTTTTATTCCATCATTCTCTCCAATTGTTAAATTATCTAAGGTATAATAAGGAACCACTTCTATTGATGACTTGACTAATTTACCATTTAAAAATATATCTAATGTTCCACCGTTATAATTAATTATAATATTATTCCATTTTTGTAATAAAAAATTATCGTCTTTATAAATTATTCTATTTCCTTCACTATCAAAGTCAATTAATTTATTTTTAGTAACATCTTGAAGGTCTTTTTGTTGCATAGTGATCATTAATGTATGGGTTTGAGCATTATATAAAATATTTGGTTTATTACCAAAATTTAATAATGATGTGTATTTACTGTAACTTGGTGCGGTGTTTGGAGGTGATGCGTCAACAAATACCCAGCAAGATATAGCATATTGATAATCAAAATTTTCACTTCCATTTAGGTCTTGATATGTTCCTAAACTATATTCTAAACTAGTAGATACCGGTTTATTAACTAATTGCGTACCACCTTGCTTACTAACGCGATTTAATAAAGATGGTGTTAAGAAATAAATTACATATAAACCAATTGCCAGAGCAAGCATCATTAATGAACCAGCATCAGCAGAATTATATTGACCTACTAATAATTTACCAAACCAGTCAAAATTTCTACTAACAATACAAGGTATATATAATAATATAGTGCTTATCAAATTAAAGAAAGCATTTTTCTTAGCATTTCCAACTGGAAAATGAGCATTTATCGTTTTGTAAATTAATCCTAATACTAGAATAATAATTGATAAAATTAAAATAAAACTCACAATACTAGACTTGCCTGCGAATTTTTCAATGCTATATGTTAATAAAAAGATTAGTAATCCTGAAATAACTAACCCAAATAAAATTGAGAGACTCTTCCTAAATAAATTTGGTGTATTTTGCGATGGCATAATCACATTTTGCGTTTCATCTATTTCTTTAATTAAAACAAATCTAACAATAATGTATAAAAAGGAAAAAATAAATATAATCGCTAATATTATATAAAATATAGAATTCTTACTTAAAATATTGAATGTGGACGAAATGGGTTTACTGATATATTTATAAAATGAATCGCTTATAACTTTAAATATTGATGTTGACTCATTTTTAATTGCATCACCTGTTTTATATGCTTGTTTTTCTAATTGATTTATTATATCATTTGTTTCTTTTTTAATTGCGTCTCCTGTTTTGTACGTTGTTTTTTCTAATTGATTTATTATATCATCTGTTTCATTTTTAACTATATCGCCAATTTTATATGTTTGTATTTTTAAAATATTGATTATATCATTTGTCTCATTTTCAACTATGTCACCAATTTTATATGTTTGAGTTTTAAGTTGATTTATTATATCATTTGTTTCTTTTTCAGTTACTTCACCAGTTTGATAAGTATTATTTTGAATATCATTCGTTTCTTTTTGAATTATATCGATAATTTTATAAATTTGAGTTTCTAATATATTTATTATAGCATTTATTTCTTTTTGAGTTATATCACCAATTTTATAAGTTTGAGTTTTTAATATAGATATTATATTATTTGTTTCACTTTGAACTACATCAATAATTTTATATGTGCGATTTTGAAGTTGATTAATTATATCATTTATTTTGTCACCTGTTTTATAAGTTTGAGTTTCTAGTACATTTATCACATAATTCGTTTCTTTTTTAATAACATCTCCAATTTTATATGCTCGTTCTTTAAGTATATTTATTATATTATTTATTTCATTTCTAGATTGTGTTTTTGTTTCACTTAAATCAAAACCTTCTTTAATATTTAAAGAAGTAATATAAAAAATAAAAATTACTGATAATATACCTATAAATAAAATTAATAAATTTTTTGTGAATTCTTTCATACTTTTATTATTATATAAATAGAAAAATAATAATAAAAAGATACTATTAAATGTTATAAACATATTTCAGTAATTACTATTTTATAACAGTTAAATAAGTTATTTATTACATATTCTCGCTCGCAGTTTTTTTACCATGACAATTACGACATAATGCGATTAAGTTTTGTACATCATTACCACCACCATATTCCAAACGCACCTTGTGATCAATTTCAAATGTATGATCTAATTGATTCTGACAATGGCCGCATTTCCAATCTTGACTAGCAGCTACATATTTTTTTTTAGTTTCCGATACTGAACGTTTTGTTCCACCTCTTCCTGATGCTAAAATTCTTTGCTCAGAACTAAAACCAGACATTTGTGGATTTATATCATTAAATGATTCCATAAAACTAGACTCAGGAGTTCCTGTAAAATCAATAATTGGACTTAGCATATCCATTGAATTTCTATCTATGGGTAAATATTTTACATAATTATTTGCGTATAATAACATATCTTTTCCTTTTGTTGGATTTCTTTTTAATATATAATAAATTCCTATACCTAAAATAGCATAAAAAATCATTTTATAATATTTTTTAAAGGACAGTAGCATTTTTGTATATTTACCATCTGTATAAGCATTATAAACAAAAAACGCTGTTAATCCTAATATAAATATTTCTAGTCTCATATTATATTATTAATTTATAATAAAATAATACAATTTTTTATAAATTTTAGACTCTTGCTCCACCACCTACTGAACCAGAGTTTGTATATGTTGGAATAGCATAAGAGTGTTTTTTCTTTTTTTTATGTTCGCTTGTAAATGCTTCTTGTCCATAAGCACCTTGTAATCCAACATTTCTCATTAATTGTCTTTGTTCATAAGTAACATGATAAATATTAAACATCGCTAAAGCCATAATGATATAAGGTAATAAAACTAAGAACCAAGAAATGGAGTCATAACCCTTCTTACATAACCAACCTAAAACAAACGTCCAAGCAAAAGCAAAAACCATCTTCCAGAATGCCATCATTAATGACATGCCATTAAATAACGCAAAAATTGTAGCAATTACAGCAATTCCAAAATAAATTTTGGCAGGCATACATAACTTACTAAAATCTTTCATGTATATAAATAATTTAGATTTTTAATTTATATTATTTATAATTTACAATCATGTATAATCATTTATTTAGATGAGTTTTTAGGTTTAAATGCTTCTTGACCATAAGCACCTTGTAATCCAACAGTTCTCATCATTTGTCTTTGTTCATATGTAACATGATAAATATTAAACATAGCTAAAGCCATAATGATATAAGGTAATAAGACTAAGAACCAAGAAATTGATTCATAACCCTTCTTACATAACCAACCTAAAACAAATGTCCAAGCAAAAGCAAAAACCATCTTCCAGAATGCCATCATCAATGGTAAGCCGTTAAATAATCCAAAAATTGTCGCAATAACAGCGATGGCAAAGTATATTTTCGCTGGGGTACAGAGTTTACTAAAAGTGTTCATTATATAAATATCTAATATTTTATTTTAACGATAAAAAAATTGGAGTTTTAAACCGTCTAATCAAATTTTTTCTCTTAAATATAGTAGAAGTTGTTTTTCTTCTACTGATTTTACGAGTTTTAATTCCTCTTGCTGAACTAGAACTCGCGCTACTAGTTTTTTTTTTACCATGAATTGAATAATATATAAAATTACCTAATATTTTCAAGTCACTAAATAACTCATTCATGTTAATAGGTTCGTGTCTTGGTTTATATAAATATTCATTAAATATAAATTCCAATTGTTGAAGAATTTTTAACTCATTTTTGTTTAACGTTAAACGATTATTAGATAGTAATTCTAGAAATGGATAATAAACTGATATAAATCCCCAAATATCAACCAGTTTAATATAAACATCATCAAGATATTCTCTCAAATTAAGTGTTCCGTCACTTTTAAATTTTGTATAATGAAGTAAAACCTCAATAATATAATCGATTATACACGGAACTGTAAACTCAGTTTCTATAACTAAAGGTTTACTTTGTTCGGATACACTTGAAAGGTCATTACTATAAAGAATATACATAATATCATTTATGAATTTATAGTGACCGGCACCTCTCTCTTTCATCCAATAATTTAAATAATTAATAACAAATGGTCTGAGCTCTGCTTCGTCTACTTTACCTCCATTTTTTAAATATTCTGTATATTTATCATAAAAATCATCAGTGAATAACACAACAGAAAAAGGGACATTGAATTGTAATGGTCTATTTCTCCAATTTTTTGGGAATTGGACGGTTCTTTTGGGTGTATAATCTACTGCTAATCCCCAGTCGATTAATCTTGCTTTTCCTGATTCATCTATTAATATATTTGAATCTTTGATGTCAGAATGATAAATATTCTCTTCGTTCATTGGAATTATTCCATACTTTAAAAGCCTTACTAGGGAATTATGTACTTCATACATTTTTTGAAATGACCCATCACTGTATAAATAATCATCGACTGGTAATCCTCCATTAGGAATATTCAAAGCCATTACTTCGTCTAATTTATCATTAATATTTTTTTTAGTAATATCGTTTTTAGGCAACGCAGTGCATTTCTCTCCAAACGCAGTCAAGTCGCTTGCTGTTAATTTAGATGGACGACATAATGTGGCATCATAAATTAAAAAATAGTCTTGGTAATTGCGAATAGACTCTAATTCATCTTTAATATTATTAATTTCCTCAAATTCTTGCGTAGCGTGTCTTTCTGTCATTAATTTCGATATTTTATTAGATTCTCTCTTTGATTCACCTTCACATTTTAACGCAGGCTGAAATACACACCCATACCCTCCAGATGCTATAACTTTTCCGCCTTTATTATTCATATTTCCGCCTTTATTATTCATATTTCCGCCTTTATTATTCATATATTTTTTCCTTGTTTTTGTCATATATATTATACACATTTTTATTTATCATATAAATAATAAATACTACCTAAAATTAAAGCTAAAATACCACCGTATACTAATTTTTCTCGTAATCTATAATATTCACTTAATTTTTCGTTTTGTGATTTATATTCATTATAATATTGAATAAAAAAATCATTTAATGATATTTGTGGCTTTTCTAGCTTCTCATTTATTTTATTATGGATAAAATGTGTCCAACGAATAAAGGAATCTCTATTATCTAAATATGGTGTAATTGGATATAAATCGATCATTTTCTCGAATTCTTTTGAAATTTCCTCAACTGGAATAAATAGCGGTAAGTTCTGTATAAACTCATAGTATTTTTTTTTGGTTATCGTATTAGGATGATGAGGATAAGTCATTGCTACAGTATGTAAAAAAAACCAATAATGTGGTCCCCAAATTTTAGGGTCTAGATATACAGTTGTTGACATTAATATTTTGATGTAAAAAAATATTAATTTTTAACTTTATTGTAAACCTAAATCATTTACAACCCATTCTTTGACATCATTTATTTTTGAAAAATATACAATCAATCCATTTGTTACTTCGTTTGACATTAAATTAGTTTCAGTGTCATTAATATCATTAACTTTGTAAAAGAAATTGTAAGTTTGACTATTATTTTCTGACACAGTTTTTGGAATGAAATAAGAATATATTATTTCATTAGGATTACCAGACTCTTGTTGTTTAACATAATACAATGTCAAATCTGTTGAATCTATTGAATAAGTATATGTTAAATATGTATTATCCGAATTACCGTCCGAACCCATATTACCATACGCACCAAATTTAAATGATTTAGTATCATTTACTGAAATGTCGAGTTTAAAAATTCCTTGAACTGGATATCCATGTTGTATTGTAAATGTACGATCAAACGCTGTGAAGGTCTGTGTAGTTATTACACCATCATCTTGGTTTTGGGGAGATATTAACGGAAAATAATATTTACCTGTTTCAACATCATAAATATAAAAATATCCCCAAAAATCAAATATATCATTTTTCCAATCAAGCCAATAGGATGCTCTTAGTCTATCTGCTGAAGATTTATCTCCAGCAACTATATTAGTATCTATAAATGATGACATTTTAGGAAAATAATCGGGATAGTTTTGCGGATCTAATGTATGTGTATAATTATTATTGCCCATGTCTTTATTTACAGGTTCACCAATTGTAAAACCATCACTTGATATATTATTTTTTGAGTATAAAAATATATTTATAGATTGTGCGCTTTCAACATTTTCAATAGTTTCTTTAGATTGTGTAACATTAATAAACTTATTAATACATGATTCATTATTTGTCGAATTTTGAGTACAATACTTGAACATACGTGTTGTCGAACCTCTTCCTTTAGTACAACCCATATTAATAGCAGCACCTGTAATTTTTGATGTTGATAAAAATTTTTTTTGATGAAAGCCTAAATTAAATAGATGTGAGTCGGGCATTTTATATATTATTAAAATATAATTTAAACCTAAAATATGAATATTGATTAATTATGATGAAAAATACAAATATATGTAATAATTGTGGAAAACAAGGTCATTTATTTCACCAATGTAAATTACCAATTACGAGTTATGGAATAATTGTCTTTAGAAATAGCCAAGAAGGATTACAATTTTTGATGTTAAGACGTAAAGATAGTTTTGGATTTATTGACTTTATTAGAGGCAAATACTCACCTTATAATATACATCAGTTAAAAACTATAATTGATGAAATGTCAGTAGATGAAAAAGAACGAATTATAACTTTATCATTTGAAACATTATGGAAACAAATGTGGTGTGAATCAAGTACTAATAATAGTCAATTTAAAAGTGAAGAAATTATATCAAAAAAGAAATTTGATTTATTAAAAGAAGGTGTAACAATATTAGAAAGTAAAATAACATTGAAAGATTTAGTTGAAATGAGTAAAACAAGATGGATTGAAACAGAATGGGAATTTCCGAAAGGTAGACGGAATCAAAAAGAAAAAGATTTAGAATGTGCTTTAAGAGAATTTGAAGAAGAAACTGGAATTGATAAAAATAAATTAAATGTAGTAGAAAATATAATACCATTTGAAGAGATATTTATTGGTTCAAACCATAAATCGTATAAACATAAATATTTTTTAGCATATATTGAAAATGAAACAGATGATTTGGCTAATTATCAAAAAACAGAAGTAAGTAAGTTAGAATGGAAGACATTCGATAAATGTTTAGAATCAATAAGACCATATAATTTAGAGAAAAAAGAATTAATTACAAATATTAATAAAGTATTACAAGAATATAGATTATATTCATAATATATATTATTATGAAGAGTAAATTAAAAAATAAACCATTAGTAATCCAGGATTCAACTGATACTTTTGATGAATTGCCAAACCAAAGTAAATCTTCAGACAAATTAGATGATAATAAATATGCTTTAGAAGGTCAAAACACATCAAGTAGCGAAGAATCGACACAAACCAATACATCTTTTACTTTAAAATCATCATCAACTAAAGTGCCTTCTACTACAGAATCAAATACAGAATCAATTTCTGATATAAATTTAGAAGATGAATATAAAAAAATAAATTGTAATGATGAGAACTTTTATAACAGTGATTGTAATAAATTTCATCTTAAAAAGGAAGTATTAGAAAGAAATTATTTATTAGAACATGGTGAGTCAAATGAATATTTATATCCAAATTTAAATGACCCTAATTTTAACATCAAAATTGCCACTAAAAAAGAATTCAATGATACTAAATACGATGGACCGGTATTTTCTAAAACTATTAAAGAGCAAGCAGATGCTCTAGCAAATGCTCCCTATGAATTACAACCTCACCAAGCATTCGTTAAAAATTTCATGTCATTTCAAACACCATACAGCAGCTTATTGTTATATCATGGATTAGGTTCTGGTAAGACGTGTAGTGTGATAGGCGTTACTGAAGAAATGAGAGATTATATGAAACAAATGGGAATTACAAAAAGAATTATAATTGTAGCGTCTGAAAATGTTCAAGATAACTTTAAATTACAATTATTCGATGAGAGAAAATTGAAAGAAGTAAATGGAGTATGGACTATGAAAGGATGTGTAGGTAATAAATTATTAAAAGAAATTAATCCTATGAACATGCCTATGCCGCGTGAAAAAGTTATTAGTCAAATTAAAACTTTAATAAATACTTATTACATCTTTTTAGGTTACGTTCAATTTGCTAATTATATTATTAAAACTATGAATTATGAAGAGGAAGTTAAAAAGAAGTTTGAAAAAAATAAAAAAGATGAAGCACAATCAGGTAAAAAACGAGAAAAAACTAGAATTGAAATGCTTAAAGATGTTAAAATAGAATTAAATAGCAGAATCATTCGTCGTCTCCGTAATGAATTTGATAATAGATTAATTGTTATTGACGAAGTACATAATATTCGTAAAACTGATGATAATGAAAATAAAAAAGTTGCTATTAATTTAGAATTTTTAGTAAAGGCCGCACAAAATATGAGGTTTCTTCTTCTCTCGGCTACTCCTATGTACAACAATTATAAAGAGATAATATGGCTTTTAAATCTTATGAATACAAATGATCGAAGGGGAAGAATTGAAGTAAAAGATATTTTTGATAAAAATGGTAATTTTAAGAAAAATGGAGAAGAATTATTGATTAGAAAAGCTACAGGATATATTTCATTTGTTAGAGGTGAAAATCCTTATACTTTTCCTTACAGAGTTTATCCAAATGAATTCGCGCAGAATAATACATTTCCAACAATTAAATACCCCTCTTACCAAATGAATCTTAAAAAAATAGGTTCTGAAGATAAAAAAAGAATATTAAGTTTATATCTTACAAAAATCGGTGGATGTGAAAATTGTGGAAAATGTCAATATTGTTGTTATAGATACATAATTTATAATTTACGACACAAAAAATTTACAATTACAACTAAACAAGGTGTTATTAAAGAGATGCCTAGTTTCGAAAATATGGAATCATTTGGTTATACATTATTACAGACACCATTAGAATCTTTAATTATTTCATATCCTATTTCAGGATTAAAACAAGCGTTAGACAATATTCCAGAGGAAAAATTTTCTGAAGAAATCTCTCCAAGTTTCAGTGAAACAATTTCAAAAGATGAAGAGGAAGAAGAATCATCAGTTGAACCAATAAAACCTAAATCAAAACCATTTACAATTGTTGAAAGTAGTTCATCTGAGAGAAAAAGTGCAGATGAAGAAGAAGAACCAATAAAACCTAAATCAAAACCATTTACAATTATTGAAAGCAGTTCATCTGATGAACAAGATTTACCTGAACAAGATTTACCTGAACAAGATTTACCTGAACAAGATTTTAAAACTTCTATTATTAAAAAAACCAAAAAAACTACTACATTTAACACTAAAAAACTTCCTATTATAGAATATTCTGATAATACAGAAGAAACAAAAGTTCCTACAGAAGAAACAATGGTTCCTACGGAAGAAACAAAAGTTCCTACGGAAGAAACAATGGTTCCTACGGAAGAAACAATGGTTCCTACAGAAGAAACATATAGTCCTGAATTAAATATTAATCAACGTAGTCATCAAGGTTTGGCTACAACTGGTGGTGACAGCTCATCATCATCATCGACTGAAATAAGAAAAGAATATTCCATTGACCCTCATCAATTAACAGGTAAAATAGGTTTAGAGAGAATGATGAACTTTTTAGATAGTAAGTCTCCACCAGTAAAAGGAGATTTTGAATACAAACCAACTACATTGAAAAATTATGGTAATATTTTCTCTCAACAAGAAATCGGAAAATATAGTTCTAAAATTAAATCTATATTAGATAAAATATATAATCCCGATACAAAAAAAGTGTCAGATGGTATTATTTTAATTTATTCACAATATATCGATAGTGGTTTAATACCAGTAGCATTAGCACTAGAAGAAATGGGATTTACTCGTTATGGTCAAACAGGTATGAAATCTTTATTTAAAAATAGACCTAGTGAAGTTGTAGATGTTAGAACAATGCAACCACCGGAAGATAAGAAAAATTTTAAACCTGCTCGTTATTCAATGATTACTGGCGACCCAAGATTATCTCCTAATAATGATTTTGAAGTAAAAGGATTAACTGGAGAAGATAATATTAATGGAACAAAGGTAAAAGTTATTTTAATTTCAAAAGCAGGTTCAGAAGGTATAGATTTTAAATTCATTAGACAAGTTCATATATTAGATCCTTGGTATAATATGAATCGTTCTGAACAAATTATTGGTCGCGCTGTTCGCAATTTTTCACATAAAGATTTACCATTCGAAAAAAGAAATGTTGAAATATTCATGTATGGAACAATTCTTGATAAAAATATAGAAGAAGCTGCTGATTTATATGTGTATCGTGTAGCTGAATATAAAGCAATTCAAATAGGTAAAGTAGCTAGAGTATTAAAAGAAACAGCAGTTGATTGTATAATTAATCATGACCAAACAAATTTTACTCAGGAAATAATGTCAGCAAATTTAAAAGAGCCAATAACTCAAGAGTTATCAACTGGAGAGATTATCAATAATTTTAAAGTTGGAGATGCCCCTTTCTCTCCAAGTTGCGATTATATGGCAACATGTAATTATAATTGTAGACCTGATGCTAAAATAAATGAATCCCAATTAAATGAAGATACATATGATGAAAATTATATTGTAGTTAATTCTGAAAAAATTTTACAGAGAATAAGAATGCTATTTAAAGAAGCTTTTTTTTACAAAAAAGATATACTATTAAAAGCTATACGAACACCAAAAGAATATCCTTATGTACAAATTTATTCAGCATTAACACAATTAATTGAAGATGAAAATGAATTTATAGTAGACAAATATGATAGAAATGGTCGATTAATTAATATTGGCGAATATTATCTATTTCAACCAATTGAATTAAAAAATAAAAATATTTCAATTTATGATAGATCAGTTCCTCTTGATTTTAAACATGATATGATAAATTTTGAATTAAAACAAACAATTACAAAACCCGTTATAGATAAAAGAAACCTTAATAAAATTATTATTGAAGAAGAAACTGATTTTACAGATGGTAAAAAAATAGTCGAAGAAATGAAAGAAAATTTCAATCTAACAAAAGAGTATGTAAGTAAACCAAGAGTAGATAGAGGAGACGATAATTGGTATAAACATTGTGGAATTGTTATAAAAAAAATGTCAAAAGAATATCCAGAATCTAAAAAATATCTTATACCATTTTTAGTATCTCATATGATCGAATTATTATTGTTTGAAGATAAGATAAAAGTAATGAATTACATTTATTCTCTCAAAAATATGCCATCTGATTCATTTGAAAAATACGCAAAAGATTATTTTCTTTTACATACTGTCTCATGTAATAAAATTCTTACATTTATTGGTTATAAATTAAATAAGAGAATGATAATGATGTTAAATGATAAAAATATGTGGGTAGAAGCTACACCAGAAGATCAGAGAGAAATAGCATCATCAAAAGAAATTAAAAACTTTTTAGCGTACAATATAAATGATTATAATTTAATCGTCGGTTTTATTGGTTATGAAAAAGGTAATAAAGATTTAGCATTCAAGACAAAAAATATGAAGTCATCGCGTGATACAGGCGCGAGATGTGACCAAGCTCAAAAAAATAAAAATATACATAAATTAAATGAGATTATTGGTGAAGAGAAATATACTCTTGAAAATACAAAAATTATCAAAGACAAAGATGGTAACACAATTAAAGATGCGATAGTGAATTCTGAATTATGTGTTCTTATAGAATTTATTCTGAGATATTATAATGCTATAAATAAAGATAACAAAAAATGGTTTTTCACACCAGAAATGGCTATTTTACATAAGTTGTATACTGTTTTTGTTTAAAATTATTTATTTTTTATTTATAATAAATAAAATTGAAATAAATATAATTAAAAGATTATATTTATATACAATATAATGGAACCAGTTAAACAATTTAAAAAGCGCCAAGATAAATTACAAAGCATTTATACAAGATGTCTTTTAACTAGAAAAATTTCATTACCTGTTGCGTTTATTGGAAAAAACATAGATATGGTAATTGAAGAGTATATTCAAAATAATTTTGAAGGTAGATGTCTTGTTGATGGTTATATTAAACCAGGGTCATCTAAAATTATTACTCGTTCGAGTGGTGTTATTGAACGTGGTAACAATGTTAGTTTTGAGGTTGTTTTTGAATGTGATACTTGTTTTCCTGTTGAAGGAATGAAAATTACATGCTCAGTTAAAAATATTGTTAAAGCAGGAATTCGTGCTGAAAGTGCTCATGATGTGCCTTCTCCTATTATTGTTTTTATAGCAAGGGACCATCATTTTAATATGAAATATTTTAATGAAGTTCAAGTTGGTGACATCATTACTGTAAGGGTAATCGGGCAAAGGTTTGAATTAAACGATAAATACGTCTCTATTATTGGAGAACTTGTAAAGGAAAAAGATTTTGTTCCTAAACAAAAACAACCAGCAAAACCTCGTCTAATTATTGAAGAAGATTAGATAAATAAAAGTTATAATTAATTTAATATCAATATAAAAACATTTTTTTATATAATTTTAATGGAAGCAATAATATCCACAAATGAAAATAATAAATATTCAGTTAGTGAATTGAATTATTTAAGGGAATCAATTGAAAATATGAACAAGTTTAATCAAGTTGAGGTCTTGAGAATTTTAAATAAACATAAAGATGTTATTTTAAATGAAAATAAGTATGGAACTCACATTAATTTATCAGAACTAAAAAATTGTGTTATTGATGAATTATTTCTTTATGTCAAATATGTAAAAACCCAAGAATCCACTTTAAATGTTGTAGAACAGCAAAAAGAAGATTATAGAAATACATATTTCATAAAAGATATTAAAGATACCGTTAAAAATTAATATAATATTAAATGATAGCAGAAACAATCGATTATAAATCTTATATTTTAAATGATGAAAATATGTTAAATTATTTAAAATACAAATTACATAATAGTAATGACCAAAAAAACGACAAAACTCAAAAAAAGGAAAAATCCACATATAAATCAGATTTATTTATTCCTAGAGAAAATGATAGTTTATTTTGGTGCTATTATATTATATCTAATGGTGATAATAAATATCAAATGTTGAATGTAAAAAATTCATTAATTGAAAAACAATTAAAAATAGACTATATAAATAAAATTAGAAATAATAAACAAATTATCAAATCTTATAAATTTGACACTATAACCAATATAGAAAATAATTTAGCAAATGAAAATTTAATAAATATAAAAACAGTAATGACTTTATTTGTTGTTGATAAAATTAACTTAATATTTGTTAGCAAAAATACCTACTTTGAATTATTGATGAATGATACTGAACCCGTGTATATTATTAGAGAAATACAATCTCAATCTAAATATAAAAGTAAATATGGATTTGAAATTTCTAATAAATGTATATTAGACGATATAAAATCGAATTTTTTTCAATTAGATACATTGAATAAACCAATAAAAGCTATATCAGCATATAAAGTAGATGATTTGATTAATATTGCGAAAAAATTAGCAATTGATATATTTAATAAAGAAACAGGAAAAAATATGTCAAAAAATCAATTGTATGAAGAAATTATTAAATATTTTTAAAATATAAAAAAATTGAACTATAATTTAAAAATATGTGTAAGTATATATATAATAATGACTTCTATTGAAAAACCAAATAATTCTAATTTAGAAAATGACTATGATTTCGGTGATTCTGAATTAAATAAACTATTTAAAGGACTTGACGAAAAAACTCAAAAAGAAATTCTACATTATCCAACCAAAGAGATACATATAGAAATACTTAAAAACATGAGTAACCCAGAAATACAAAATTTTTATAAAAATTACAAGAATAAAGATCAGCTTGATAACTTAAAGATTCGCGATAAATATAGTATGATAAAAAAGCTTTTAAAACAACAGAAACCAAATTTAGAAACTAAACCGATTGTAGAATCTAAAACATTATTACCCGAAAAAATCGGTGATGTTAAAGAACCTGAAAATATACAACAATTTGCTTCAGAAGAAAAATTAAAAATTGCGATTATTATTCCATTCCGAGATTCGGAGAAAAATGGTCCTAGAACTAAACAACTTAATAAACTAGTCGATTATATGCAGACCTATTTAGCAGGGGAAGATTATAAAATATTTGTTATAACTCAAACGAATGATGGTCGCAAATTTAATAGAGGACAATTGTTGAATGTTGGTTTTGAAATTGCTGATGCTGAAAATTATGATATTTTCATATTTCATGATGTAGACTTATTACCATCTCCAGAACTTAAAAAATATTATATTACTTATCCAAAAAAACCAGTTCATATCGCATCTGTTTGGGATCGTTATGGTAGCAATCCTAGTTATTTTGGAGGAATTGTTGCGTTCAATAGGAAAATGTTCTTAAAAATAAACGGTTTCCCTAATAATTTTTGGGGTTGGGGAGGTGAAGATGACGAATTGCTGAAGAGAACAAAAAAATTTTATGAAATTATAAAACCAACCAACGGTTCTATCCAAGATTTAGAAAATTTAAATTTACAAGAAAAGTTAGATTATTTGAGAGAAAACGAACTAAAATTTATGAGTAAAAAAGAGGCTCTGGCAAAACATGAAACAACATGGAAAACAAACGGTTTAAATCAAATTCTCAATTTTAATCAAATGATTTTTGGTGAATATAGTTGTGGTCATAATTGTGAACAAATTCAAGTTGGTTTATTATCAGACGCAGATGATGAAGATATATCAATAGATGAGAAAAGTAAATCTTTGGATGTAACAAAAGATATTCAGCAAGAATTATTTAAACAAGAAGAACCAGAAGTTTTTGAAGAGAAAGATAGAAAAATAACTCCACAAGAAGCATTTAATAATTTAGTTAAAACATTTTATGATTTAAATTTATACAGATATAATGTATCAACTAAAACTAATAATGAGTTAGAAATTAGGTTTGCCACTAAAGGTATTAAACAATTGACTAAAAATGACTATGATAATGTAGTTAAGTTATTAAAATCTTTTAATTTTAAAACTGTTGACTCTTTAGGAAAACCATTACTACGTATTAGAAGTGAATTTTTAGATACTAGTACTGGTAAATTTAAAATGTCTGATATAAGAACTGAAATTGAAGGTATAGTTGGTATTGAAAATTATTGTAGAAGTGATGATATTAAATCAGTTTATAAAAAAACAGGAACAAGCGTAACTTTTACTAGTAAACGACCATTTATCTTACCTTCTACTAAACAAATGATTCGTCCAATAGACATGAATGATTTTAATTTTAGAATTTCCCTTCAGACTGAACAAGAAGCGAAAAAAGGATTAGAAAATTATATTATTGATAATTGGCGCAAATCAAAAAAAGAATTTAGATATTTGAATCGTGTTACTTTTACACATGACGATTTCCCTGTTAATATTGATTTAAGTATTGTAAAGACAGGAAATAAAGGAAAAGATAAACGCGGATTTATGAATATCATACCTGTTAATACATTATCAGAATCAAATGTATTTAATAATCCTGAATCTTATGAAATAGAAATAGAACTTGATAATTCAAAAATAGGACCAGGAACTAAATTTCAGACGCCTGAATCAATATTAGTAGCCTTAAGGAAAGTTATAAAATATATCCTTAGTGGATTACAAGGCACTTTATACCCAATTTCTTATCCAGAACAAGAACAAGTTTTAAAAGATTATATGAAAATGATTTGGGGTGATGAATACGAACCTTCTAGAAGAATTACTAGTCAAAATTTTATTGGTCCAAATTCAATTACTCTTCAACTAACAAACATTGCTAATTTAGATGAAAATTCTACAATTCCAAATATTAGAAAAGATTTCGTTGTTACAGAAAAGGCTGATGGTGAAAGACATTTAATGTATATCTCAAGTATCGGTAAGATATATTTGATTAGTAGTAATATGGATGTAAAATTTAGTGGCGCTAAAACATTAAATCAAGAATATTTTAATACATTAATAGATGGTGAATTAATATCACATGATAAAAATGGTAAATTTATAAATTTATACGCTGCTTTTGATATTTATTTTCATAAAAATAAAGATATCAGAAATGCTAGTTTCTTATTTATCAACGATAGCGACAAAAATATAAATAGATATTATATTTTAGAGAAAATAAGATATGAATTAAAACCTATTTCAATTCTTGATACACATCAACCTAATAATAATTTTAAAAGCATATTACAGAAATATATAGCTGGTCAGGTTTCTCCTATTAGATTTGAAGTTAAAAATTTCTATCCAATGTCTACAAAACAAACCATATTTGATGGATGTAAAACTATTTTACAAAAGGAAAAAGAAGGTTTATTCGAATACGAGACAGATGGTCTTATATTTACGCATGCTTATTATGGAGTAGGGTCTAATGTTATTGGGAAGTCTGGACCTAAAACAAAAATAACATGGGAGTATTCTTTTAAATGGAAACCACCACAATTTAATACAATTGATTTCTTGATAACAACAACAAAAACACCTACTGGGGAAGATGTTATTAAATCATTATATGAAGATGGTATATCAGCATCATCTGCTATTCAACATAATGAATATAAAACTATTGAATTAAGATGCGGTTTTAATGAAAGAACAGATGGTTATATAAACCCATGTCAAGATATTATTAATGATAATCTTCCTGAATATAAACCACGATTTGAAGAAAAACAAGGTAATGATTATGTGCCAAAAAGATTTTATCCAACAGAACCTTATAATCCAAACGCAGGATTATGTAATTTAATGTTAAGATATGACGACGCAGGTGTAAAGCAAATGTTCGCTCAAAGTGGTGAAGTCATTACCGATAATACAATTGTAGAATTCGCATATGATATTGATTCACAAGAAGGATGGAACTGGAAACCATTACGTGTAAGACATGACAAAACTGCTAAGTTACGTAGAGGAGAAAAAGAATATGGAAATTCGTATAAAGTTTGTAATGAAAACTGGAAATCAATTCATCCAACAGGAAGAATTACAGAAGATATGCTTATGACAGGTTTAGGTATACCAGATGTAAATGTTAGTGAAGATAAATATTATAATACACCCACCGGGAAATTAAAAACCGAAGCACTCAAGAATTTTCATAATTTATATGTTAAAAAAATGTTGATAAATGGTGTTGCTAAACAAGGTGATACTTTAATTGATTATGCTTGTGGTAAAGCAGGAGACCTACCAAAATGGATATCCGCAAGATTATCGTTTGTATTTGGAATAGACTATTCAGAAGATAATCTTGAGAACAGACTTGATGGTGCTTGTGCTAGATATTTAAATGCTAAAAAAAATAATAAATATATGCCTAGTGCGTTATTCGTGCATGGCAATAGTGCTAATAATATTAAAGATGGAACTGCTCTATTAAATGACAAAGCTAAGCAAATTAGTGCGGCTGTATTTGGAAATGGTGTAAAAGATGTTGAGAAAATCGGTAAAGGTGTCGCAAAATTATACGGCAAAGGAGATGGAGGATTTAATATATCATCATGTCAATTTGCGTTACATTATTTCTTTGAAAACCCTGATACGTTAAAAGGTTTCCTTAAAAATCTTGTTGAATGTACAAAACTTAATGGATACTTTATTGGCACGTGTTATGATGGAAAGAGTATATTCAATAAACTTAAAAAAGTAAAGCCTGATGAAGGTGTGAAATTAGTTGATGAAGGAAAACAAATTTGTGAAATTGTTAAGTATTATACATTTGATACATTTGATAATAACTCAAGCTCACTAGGATATAAAATTAGTGTATGTCAGGAATCAATTAATCAATACATTTATGAATATCTTGTTAATTTCGAATATTTAGATAGACTATTAGATGCCTATGGTTTTAAATTGATTACTATTGAAGAAGCGAATGAAATGGGGTTACCTTCTGGTAGTGGAATGTTTAGTGAATTATTTATTAATATGTTGGATGAAATTAAGAATAATAAATATAAATCATCAATCTTCGGTGAAGCCCCTAATATGACCTTAATTGAAAAAGAATTATCATTTCTAAATAGATATTTTGTTTATAAAAAAATAAGAGAAGTGAATGTTGATAAATTATATCTTGAATTGGGCGAATATGAAGATACAATGGATAAGAGAGCACAAGAAGATTCTAAAAAAGCGGTTGTTATTGCTAAAGAAGAAGAAACAAAAATTAAACCTAAGGTAAGAAAACTTCAAAAAAAATTATTACTTATCGCAGCAACCGAAGCAGTTGATGAACCTGTAAAGAAAATTGAAGAGGAAATTAACAAGAAAACGGCTAAAAAAGCAGCAACCAAATCAAAAAAATTAGTAATTATTGATGAAGAGGATTAACAATAAAACTTCGTAATAAACTTAAATAAAATTTATAATATATAATAAGACTAATGAGTTACTATATATTACCAAAAAATAATAATCTTATTAATTTAAGTCCACAATGTTCAGATGAAATATGTAAACCTTATATTTCTTATTCGCTTTTAAATTATTATCTTAAGATTAAAGAACAAATAGAAGACATGTTTTTATATGATTCAGATTTATCGGATAACACATTTGAAACTGTAAGCAAAATAATTAATCCTTATGAATTTATTTATTCCAATGTTCCAGGATCAAAATTTTCAGTAAGTAAATTAAAATATAAATCAAATGTTTTTTATGATTTAATTGAAATTGTAAATAATTTCAGTATTTTTGATAATTTTATTATAAGCGAGCCCATGAATTTTTTACATATATCACCAAACTATAATGATTCTATTGAATGCTTTGAAATTTTTAGAGAAGGGTCTTCAGATAATCATATAAATACAAGTTTTGACAATGATAAATTTTCTATACAAAACAAAATAGATTTTTTATTTTGTGAATTAGATTCTTCTGATTACTTTACATCATTTATTCAAACAGTTATGATTATACTTAGTTCACAGAATTATAATGGTATATCAATAATAAAAATAGGTGATGTATTTTATAAACCAATTATTGATATGCTATATTTTTTATCATCCCTTTATGAAAAAGTATATATATGTAAGCCAAGTACTAACAATATTATATATTTTGATAGATATATAGTATGTAAAAATTTTTTACATGATGAACGGTCTAATGTATATCTAAAATTAAATTATTTGAAATTGTTAGTTTTTATTAAAAAACTCGAGTATAACAAAAATATTGTATCAATATTAAATTTTGATGTTCCATGTTACTTTAAAAACAAGTTAGATGATATAAATAATATTATAGGTCAACAACAATTAGAATCGCTAGATCAAATATTTTCAGTATATAAAAATAAAAATAAAGATGAGAAGATTGAGACAATTAAAAAAAATAATATACAAAAATCTGTCTTATGGTGCGAAAAATATAAAATTCCGTGTAATAAATTTTCTGAAAAAATAAATATTTTTTTACCAATTATAAATGATTGTATATAAAAGAAATCTAATAAGCATTAGCACCTGTAGTAGTATTATATGTATTAGGTGACTGGGAATAATAATTGCTTCTAAATACAGTTCCTGGATAATATCTATAAGGACTTGTTTGTGAAGTAGGAATTTGATATTCTGGTAATTGTTGTTTAAAATGACAAAATTTCTTATTTTCAAATTGTCTTGATTGAGAGAAATTCAACGGCCAAGGTGTGTTACAAGCAGGAGATTTATTTTTTAATAAATTAACATAATTATTGTTGTCTCCAGCATAAATTTGATTAGCAGTTACTAACTCTTCACCGGTGTTGTTGTAATTTTGAATTGAAGCAGCATTTGTAGAAATTGTATCAACATTTAATTTTAAGTTTCTTGTTGAACTTGAAACAGCACCTTGTTTAGCAAATTGATAATTATTAGGTTTATAAACCGTAAGCTGGCATCCAGCTGGATTTGTTGGACCAGATAGAGGAATTCCAGAGTATGGATTATTAATAAAAACTTCAAAAACAACTGTTGCTGATTTTCTTTGTTCTTCAGGTAATCCTTGTATCCAATTAAAAAATCCTTGAATAGAATTGATTCCTGTAGATTGAAACTCTTGAAATTCTGTTTCTGTAACTATATTTTCATTTAACATAATATCAAACATTTTATAAATAAATGCTAGTTCACTACCTTCATATAATTGAGTATTTAGTTGGCAATTAGCTAGATAAGTATTTGCTAAAGATAAAGGTCCTCCAGGTTTAGGCTCGTTATTTCCATCTACAGAATAGTAATAAGGATTACCGTTATCATTTGTTTTATAGGATAAAAAGTTAAAGGCTTTTTGTTCATAAGTTTTACATCTATTTTGTAAATATTGTTTAGTGCTAGTATAATAATTTTTCTTTAAGTTAGTATTAGCATAAATAACACGTTGTCTAGCTTTTTTTTCTTGATTACAACACAAAATAGGGTTTGTTGTATTTGGTTCAGGATTTTCCAAAAGATTATAATTATTTGGTTTATAAGACGCAACTATTCCTATACCTTCGCAAGTTTTACATTCTTTATCCAAATTTTCTTCATTATTTAATGAATTTAATTTAACTATATAAGAACCAGGTTTGTCTTGCATTTCATTTAATAATCCCGAACCACCAAATCCTCCACCAAGTGATGTTCCTTTACTAGACTTGACAAATCTATTTAAATTATAATTAATTAAACCATTTTCATTTATATTTAATGTTTCATCATTAGTTGGATTGTCAATAACTAAATTTGGAACATTTTCAACAGGTTGTGATGGTATAACTCTTCCTTTTCTATAATGTTTAATTGGTCTAGCTAATCCAAAACCAGTTTGGAAAACATTACCAGGATCATTATTAGTAAGTGGTCTAATATGACCAGGCGCAGAGCCTACTGGAAAACTATTGTTTCCTGTGCCTTTCCAAGTAACATATTGTTTATTATAATATGTACTTTTGTGATTATATCCTGAAGAAGGCATAGAATTCATTCCTAATGGATAAACTGCTGATGACATTTATATTATTATCGAAGAAAATAAAAAGTAATATTATAATATAAATGACAACTTTGGTAAATATATTAATATTATTTTTTACATTTTTAATTCTTTATCAAATATTTTTAGCAAGTAACTTTTTAAATTTGATTGAAGGTCTTGAAAATCAATATGAACCATACGATACAAATAATCCAGATAATGCTCTTATATTGGCGCAAAAAAATGCTGGAAATATATTATATTTAAAAGATAGAATAGATTCATTACAAGATGTAAATAAACAAATTCAGGATTTGAGCGGTAATATAGTATCATTACAACAACAAGTAAATGGAATAATGCAATCTCAGCAAGAATATGCTAATCAATTAACAGGCGGAACACCTCCAGAAATTACAGGCATTAATTAAAACTAAAACATGTAATTTAGAATACTAATTTATATAAAAATAAATATATCTATATAAATTAGTATAATGTCTAATTTATTTCAAGAAGTATTAACTGATGCCAAAGGAGTAGAAGAAAGATTATTAGGTCCTACTTATCCCTATTATAAGAATATTAAAACACCATCACAAATTGGTATGAGTGATAAGGGTAATATTCAACAAATATCTAAAAATATAAATGGTTTAATTCAATATGTTGAATTATTAGTATCCGGACAAAGCAAAGCATCTGCTACAGGTCAACCTTTAGGAGACAAATTCTTCTTACAAACAGGAGCTAAATGTAGAGCAATTGATAGTTGTTCTGATAAAAATGATGCTTCTACATGTAAACAAGTTGATAGATATATTTATATAGATAATGTTCCTCAAGGTAATATTCCTTTTATTTCTAGTGGGTTAGATGTGAACTTTTCTGAATTTAAAGGTTTGATTCCAGGTGCGATGGGTAATTTAAATGTATTGAATCCATTTGCGATGATGAGAGCATTTTTATCTGGTTCAAATCCACCATGTCAACAAATAACTATGCAAACAATTACATCAGATAACGTAAAATCATCAGAGACTCATTATGTAACTTTGACTGATATAAATAATATGGACCCATGTAGTTTTCCAAATAAAAAAAATCCTTTAACAGGAAAAAAATGTAAGGAATCATTTCAAACAAATGGAGAGATTATAATGCCAGATGACCCAATAGCGCAAATTTATTTTGCCAGTTTAGGAGTTTTAGGAATATTTATTTTATATCGTTTAATGGAAAAATCTCGTTAATAAGACAACTTGTGAATTTTCAAATACTTAAAAAAATAATATATAGAGATATTTCATATGAGAAAAAGTATTAGAAAAATAAATCGTAATAAATCTAAAAGTCGCACTAAATCTAAAAGTCGCACTAAATCTAAAAGTCGCACTAAATCTAAAAGTCGCACTAAATCTAAAAGAAGTAACAATAAAAGAAGAACAAGAAGAGTAGGAGGTAGTGCTAATTATAGTCCAGAAGATATGGAATCGTTTAAAAAATGGATAGCAGATTTGAGCGAATCATCGCCAAGAGATATAGAACAGAAAAATTGGTTGCTTAACAATTACGAGAGAATGCCATATGAAACTGATTATGAATTTAATTGGAGTATGGATATAGATGACCCAAGTGAAAAATCTTATTATCAGGGAATAGATAGAATGAGTGGTTATTTAAATGGATTTGGTGGTTGGTAGATACCTAATCAAAAGTTAATAAATCGAAATTATCACCTTTTTCTTTATTCATCAATTGTTGTGTTAAATAATCAATTGTCTTTAATTTTGTATTAATTTCTTTTTCTAATTTCGCAATAATTATTTGTTGCGATTTTACAACTTCTTTTAATTTCTCACATTCTGAATAAAAATTCATTTTATTTACATTCAAATCCGATAACCATTTTTGATGTGTTTTTGTCTTTATATGATTAGCTAAACTACTTCTTGTATCAAATATATGATCTTTTCTTGCTCCACAAGAACATCGCAATCCATTAGCAAACTTACTAGATGGAGGTATATAATCTACATAATTACCTTTATCATCAATATTAGGTTCATAGATATCTGAATCTAACGCAATATTTGAATCCATTATTATACTACATAAATATAGTAATAGATTTTTAAGTAAATTTAATAATTTATATTAGTGTCTTCTATGTCTTCGACTTTTTCTACCAGAATGTCTTTTTGTCTTTCCACCAACATATGTATGAGGTTGCGCTGTTTGACCTGAAAATGACGCGGCAGTTGACGCCAATCCAGTAGCAGGAGTATTCGCATTATAACCTCCCCTCATTTTACGTCTTCTTGTTTTTCCACCTCTAATATAATTATTGTAGGCGGGTTGAGGAGGAACTGCTGATGATGTTCCAGTTAAATATGAAGTTGTGCTTTTAGTTTTATTCCACAAATTTGACATTCCACTATATAAAGAATTACTCCAATTGGATGCTGTACTTGATAAATTATCAAGAAATCCTCCTTTCATAGATCTTCTACGATTTCTATATTGCTTAGGCATTATATATTAGAAAAAGAAATTATTAATTTTTTAACCTTTCTTAACATAATTTTTAAAAGCAAAAAAAGCTGCTAAACCTCCGAGAATTTGCGCAATAATATAAGGTAATACTTCATTTTTAGGCAATTTACCAGCAGAATATAGTGCTATAGATACTGCTGGATTATACATTCCTCCTGAAATAGAACCACCTAATAATATTGCGATTGCTAAAGCAGAACCAATTGCTAACCAGTTGCCGGTCGCAAGAATAACAAATACAAGAAGCATAGTTCCTAAAAATTCAACCAAATATTTGTTCATTATATAAATAATGATAAAATATTTTATATTTATTAATAATTTTGGCGCACTATGGAACCCCACGCGCACACTTGACCATTTCTTAAACTTGTATTTTCAATAGCACCCTTCTTTTTTGGTGCTACACATCCTCCTGAACGTGCTCTTCTAATTGTTGAACGCGTACCACTTGGATAATAGTTTTTGGTTCCAGTTGGCGCAGCATTAGGTAAATTTACTTTGTAACCTGATTGTCCTACCGCATTTGCCTTAACAACATTAACATATAAAGATGATGGCAAAGGAGGTATATAATTTGTATGAGTAGATACTGGAACTTGTCTTTGAGATGAATTAATAACATATGCTTGTGGAACAGACATTTTTCCTAAAGCTAATTGTCTAGCTTTTACTGTTTGTGATATCGCAGTTCTTAAATATTGTTTTCTCATATTTGAATTCATGTCAGCATAAACAGGTTCCTGCATAGAATAGAATTGCGGAGGCGTTGGTCGAATTCCTGATAAAATTCCATAACTATGATAAGGAATTTGACATGGTGTTTGACTTGTGCTTAATGGTCCTGTTATTGGCGCATTAACGTAATTATTATAAGATACAGAACCTATATTTGTTGATACCGCATATGGAGTTGTCATTTTATATATTATATGAAAATATATTTAATTAATTTAAAGCAATATATGTTAAATATCCGAATGAGGCTGCTGAATAAAACATTACTGCGGCATTTATTTGATACGCATAACTATTTCTATGAAAGGGCTTTAAACTTATAGCATTCATACAAGTTAAAGCAGATGAAAATAACACAATTGAACCAAACATTGATCCTGATATAATAATAGCTTTTTCTAATGGTAATAACATAATATAAATATTTAAGTAAAATCTTTATATTATTTTTTAATATAATTAGGTGTTCCACAAAATAAACATAACTGGACTAACTTATTTGGTTCCACCATTACTGTATTATTCTTTTTACACTTACAACATTTAAATATACTATTAAATTGACATATTCGTGAAGAATTGAAGTCTGTTTTTTGATATAATATTTGAAGTCTGTGCTTATTCATATTATAATATGTTTCTAAATTATTTTTAATATCTTCTAATGGCTCTAATAGCAGATTGGCTTGTATTAGATTGATCACCACCATAACTGAGGTCATTATAATTTTTATTCACTGCTTTCTGTTTTAAATAAGTAACATAATCAGAACTATCATAGACAAATTTAACATTACAAGCTGAAGCCGGTATATTATTGAGAAGCTGAAGATTACTATAAGTAGCAGATGGAATACAAGTACTTTGTACAGATCCTAAATGTTGTTTTAGGCCTTTAAGACCGGGTCTGCTTTGTGGTGTCTGGCATGTTCCTCCACAAGAATAATTTGAACGACTTAATAAATCTCCAGCATTATTCACTGCTCTAAAAGGAGTAGTTATTGGCTGCTTTAAATTATCGCGTCTTAATTGACTAGGATATGTTGTGTTCCACGCATTCTTCAAAGTGAAACGAATGTGCTCAAATTCAGGATAACGTTTATCTACATTTTGAGTTTGTTTCGGAATATAACCTCTTATAGCTCCACCAGAATTTGCTGGTCTAACAACAAATGATTGAAAAGCTACATTACTTCCATTAATTGGGCTAGAATATCCAACAGATGTCGACATTTATATAATACTATAGTAAAAAAGTTTTTTGAAAACTTTATCTAAACATAATAAATTATATTAAAATAATATATAATGTTCGACTTCTTTTTATTAGTTAGTGCAATTGTTTTAATTTCAATTGATTTTGTTTATTTGAATATAATGAAAAGTTTTTTTAGTAATCAAATTAAAAGAGTTCAAGGTTCAAATATGGAAATAAATTATTTAGGAGCTGCTTTATCTTATATATTTTTAATAGTAGGTATTAATTACTTTATCATAAAACCCAAGAAAAGCGTTAGTGATGCCTTTTTATTAGGTCTTGTAATTTATGGTGTATACGAAACAACCAGTTACGCATTATTAAAAAACTGGTCTCTCCTTACTGTGATAATTGATACATTATGGGGTGGCTTATTATTTTCTTCAACTACATATATCGTCAATTTATTACGCTAATTTATTTAAATATAAATTTAAAATATTTTTATATTTTATGAGTACTATTAAATATAAATTTCAAAATCAAAATGATCTATTATTTTATATATTAAATGCAGCAGGACATGATTTTATACATGATTTTAATAATTATTTACGTATGGGAAAAATTTTAAATTATATAATGGGTTTAGCTCAATATACTTTACCTCAAATAGATATTATACGTGAAATGACACCTGCGGTTCAAGCTTTACACTTACAGCAACAAATTGATACACAGGAACCATCCCCCATAAATTTAAATCTTGGAACAAATTTAAATCTTGGAACAAATTTAAATCTTGGAACAAGTGAACCTGAATATGAAAGAGAATCAACTATTATACAACAGTCTATATCAGGGTCTGAACAAATAAACCTTAACCCTAATCAAGAGTTAAGTATAGATGATAATCCTGTTGATAATTCAACACAATACTTACAAACAGAAACACTTTATGAAAGTCAAAAAGAAGATAATTTAATATCTGAACCAATACAACTATTACAACCAGTTAATATTGCGGATACATCATCAGATATACCAATCCAAACTATTGTCAATAAAAATATTGAACTTTATAATTATGTAGCAGTTAGTACACCAGAAAGGGAAACAAGGTCAACCACAAAAAAATTAAATCTTATGCAGCATTTAAAAGATTTTATTCAAGAAACTAAATTTTTAATAATCAGCAAACTTCAAACATTCGATCGTAGAACTTTTCCACAAGGTTCACGAGGAGGAAATAAACGCGTTAGAAACCAAAAAGGCGGAAATGGTATTAATATTATAACGAGTAACGATATAATAAGTTCAGTTAAAGATATTATTGATGAGATAAATGAAGAAACTCCTCAAAATTTACAACTTATTAGTTATTTTGAGTATATTATGCATTCATATTTAAATTTATCTATTCCAGGAGTCTCTCCATTAGAGATTTTTAACAATAGTTTAATAGAAGACAGTGCTTGTATATTTATTATCGGACAATGTAATAATATAAATATTAAAGAGCAAGCAAAGTTATCTTTAAAGGCATTATTATCTAGTTCTGTTTCAAATAAAAGTGTAACGGAAGATTCCTCATCAAAAGCAAAAGGCATAGTTGACCTTTCTAAAATCATGGCACGAGGTATCGGATCTCCTAAAAAAAGTTTGCCTTTTAGTTCTAAACTACCTAGACAAGTTGCTGGTAGAAATATAATTGGAGGCGCTTTTAATGCGACTGTTTACTCAACTATTAATTCAGAGATATTTAACGAATTCGAAAAAACAATTTCTGATTTTAATGGAACAGCATTATTTACTGCTTATTATTCAAGTTCTTCTCCATTACAACAAAATAATGTAGAGCTTGCTACTGAAATTTACGATAATTACAAATCTTTTATTAGAAGTGTTCCACAAGTACAAGGAAAAAATATAATACAATTAATTACTGGTCCGCAAATGTTTAATGTAAAAACATCAATTATTGAGAATAAAAATAGAGATATGCGTAAGGGAGGTAGAAATGTTTTAAAAAATAGTCAAGAAATGGTTGATACTATAAATGATTTAATATTTATTAAAACTATAGATTCTTATAATGATATTAAAAATAGATTACAAGCAAGAAGTGAAGATAGCGGTGATGGTAGTTCACTTACTGGTAGCGCAAAAAGTTCAGTTCAAAGAATTTCACGGTTACTTGCATATAAAATATTAGAATTAACGGGTATAATGTTACCCGGTAGAGAACCTACATTTACTGGTAATTTAGATTTAGATGCACAAATTAGAATATTATATAATGTAGCAGTAAGGGATAAAGGTTATTCTTCAGCCGATGATGTATTAATTAAACATTTTATTGATAATTATGGAGGTACTCCTAATATTATGTCTGGTATTACTTCTATAAATGAATTATCTATACAGATTGGCTCATGTAAAAAATCAATATGTCGTGTAATTAACAACGCAGCACCATCAGATATAAAAAGCGCAATTACACAATTTGTTGTTTGTCCCACAAGTTCAGTATGTGATGGTATGGGTTCTTTTGGCAGTTGTGTAAATCCAAGTAATAATAAAGAATATGCTAATATGAATTTTTCAATTTCATATAAAAAAGATAGTACAAAAATGGATGTAGATGGTGAAGATGAAGAAAGTTATTATTATGGACAAACTAATATAAAGAAGGATTTAACATCTGTAAATATAAACTATGGAATTAGTTATGGTAATTTACAAATATATAATTTTATTGATATAAAGATAGATTCACAACCAATTGTTTTACAAGCAAATTATGTGTTTAAAAATTTAATAAATAGAATTATTGAAATTTGGAAAAGATCACCAGCTACAAATATAGACGCTTTATGGGATGAATTATATGTCACAGATTATTTTTTTAGTATTTTAAAATTAGGTTCTCAAAAGGCTATTGGAGATATATTTCAAGAAATAAATAGCACATTACATAATGGTGGTTATAATGTAGAAGTTCAAGGACTTAATTTAAAAAAAACATATGGATTAATGGGTGACAGACCTTCTGGTGTTCGTGTTTTAAAATTATTAAATAATGAGGATCCAGAATGTGGGAAAAATACAAAAGCAAGTGGTGGTTATGTTGGCAGTGATACTTCATTAATATATTTTTATTCGGATAAAGTTGCCACTCCAGTTAAAAACCGTAAAGGTGGTAGATTAACTAAAAAAAATAAACGCAAAATTATGATAAAGCGTCACAATAAACGGACAAAAAGAAAAATAAAAATCATCTTGGAGATGTGCTAAAATGAATATTTATGACGATGGTCGAGATTATGATTTTGTAACATTATAAAAATATATGATAAATTTGTTACAGAAAAAAATTATATATATTTAAAATATATGAAGATATATTCTAAATTATATATTGCTTTAGTGGGATTTATATATTTATTTATAAGTTATTCATTATGCTCTAGCCATGAATTACCTAAATCGGGTTACATATCACGAAGAAAAAATTTTTGTTCAACTCCATTAGATGTTTTAGTTGTAATATTTTTATTTATAATTTTATTTTTAGATAATATAACAAATTTTATATCAAAATTTAAAGTTTAAAATTTATCCTTCTGTTAATAAACGTGGCGCAACATTCATTGTATTTAATTCTTGGAAGATGAGCTTACAAGCATAAGGAATTTCTACATATGCGAAATCTGCTCTATTTCCGCAAGTATGACATAAATGAATATGCATCTTATCATTATATGACGCAATAAGACCACATTTTTTACAGACATATACAGAATATTTATCTGAAGCATCGTACATTCTTCCTCTGGTAAATCTTGCCGCACCATGTGAGATCATACAATCACGTTCCATCTCTCCAAATCTCAAACCACCATCACGACTGCGACCTTCGGCAGGTTGTCTTGTAAGATTAACCATAGGACCAATTGAACGACTATGTGCCTTATCATTTACCATGTGCTTTAAGCGTTGATAAAATACTGGTCCCATAAATACACTACATTCTACTTGCTCACCAGTTAGACCATTATATAATAATTCATTTCCATGAGCTTCATATCCAGATTTTAATAATAAATCACAAATATCCTTGACATCAAATTCATTAAATGCTGTTCCATCACCAAATAATCCGAGCTCTACTAATACTTTACCAAGAGCGGTTTCTTTTAAATGTCCTATAGTCATACGAGATGGAATCGCATGCGGATTTATAATGATATCTGGTCTAACACCATTTTCAGTATATGGCATATCACATTCAGGAACAATATTACCGACTGTTCCTTTCTGTCCATGACGACTAGAGAACTTATCACCAATGACTGGTTTTCTGATAGTTCTGAGTCTTACCTTGGCAAAATTATATCCTTCGCCATTTCTATCAATATAATTTTTATCAACATAAGTTTCTTCAACAGTTTTGTAGATTTTACTTTGGTCTTCATATTTAATAATCTTAGTATGGTCGTTTCTATTTTCTTTAATTGGCACAATTTTAGCAATAATGATATCACGGTTTTCAACCAATGTATTTTCTGGAATAATTCCTTTTGAATTAATTTTATTATAATTTCCCATCTTTAATCCTTTAGTTTTATTTGGGTCTGGTTTACATCTAATTTCTTCATCACCGTTAATTTTTTGTTTATCTTCATCCTTTTCAGTATGATAAACAGTAGTTAACGCCATTCCTCTATCAATCGCACCTTTATTAATAATTAAAGAATCTTCTTGATTATAACCAGTATGAGTCATAATTGCGACTATCAACTGAGAACCAGATGGAATTTTATTAAGATGAATTAAATTCATAATACGAGTATCAACTAATGGTCTCATTGGATAATTTAGAACATAAGCAGTTTTATCCATTCTATTTTCGTAATTTGAGACGTAAACACCCATAGCTTGCTTGCCTTGAGCGCATTGATACGTATTACGAGGCGATTGATTGTGTTCCGGGAAAGGAATACAAGACGCTAAGACACCAAACATAGTTGAAGGATGAATTTCACAATGTGTGTATTTTAATAATTTATTATTAGGATTAATTAAATCTTTTGGTTTTGTGGCGATCATACTCCAACTTTGTTCTTCTGGATCAATATATTCTAAGACCGAATCTTCAAGATTAGAAGATGTTAGAAGATTGTCCCAAGTATATTCTCCACTATTTAGTTTATTAATAATTGAATTATTAATCAGAATATTTTTATTTTTAACTCGTAATAAAGGTCTAGTAAGTCTTCCGCTATCATTACATACTCTAATTTCTTTTAACTTGTAATCAAATATAATGGATGTATAAATATTAATAATTCCTTTTTGCTTTTTATCTTTTAACATTACATACAAATCTTCTGGATTTTCACTAATTCCAACCCATGCTCCATTAATGAATACTTTCACTTTATCATAAATCGATTCAGGCGTTAAACTAGAGTCATCAATTTTAATAATGTGAGGCATAATATATTCATATAATGGCAATGAATTTGAATAGATAGTAAGATGTGTCATATAGGATAAATTTTTTACTATACCAACGGATTGCCCCTCAGGCGTCTCTGCAGGGCATAGAAACCCCCAAGACGTATTATGCAGTTTGCGCGGTGGAATTAATTTACCACTTTTATCTGTTGGTGTAGAAATTCTTCTCGCATGACTTAAACTTGATACATAATTTAAACGATTATAAACTTGCGCGACACCAACCTTATTAGAATTACTGTGTTTAATACCAAAATCACCAGTAGATAATGCTCTTTTAATACCATTTTCAATGGTGGTTGATTTAATAATTTTATAAATATTTGTTAAATTAATAATATTTTCGTAATCATCTTTAGAGCGCCAAGAACCTGTATTAATCTCACGAATAACTTGTTTTTCCATATCTTTAACAAGTTTATTAAAGTAATTCCTATATAAATTATTAAGCAATGTTCCAGTTCCATCAACACGCTTATTAATATAAGAATCTCTATCATCTTGTTTAATAATTTCAAAATATGCCATTAGCAATTTACTAGCCATATAACCTAAGAAATAAATTTTCTGTTCCATATTATGACAATGTGGAAATAAATCATTATTAAGAATGTCTAATGTAAACTCGTGCTTCTTTTTAGAACCAGTTTCTTTATCCATATTGATTGGAGTATACATAACAAAACTTGTAATAAATTTAATCGCTTCTTCTTGAGTCAGGCATTTATCTGATTCAATTATAGAAGCTTGTAATGCGTCTAATAATTGTTTATTTTTTGACTCATCGATATCCAGCAAAATTTTCTTACAAATTTCTTTGTCTGAAATAACTCCTAATGCTCTGAAAACAATAAATAATGGAATCGGTTGTTTTACTCTTGGAATTTCAAGAACAATCGGATAACCAAATCCATTATTTTTAGATGAAATCAGCATGGAAATTTGCTTTGGAGAAATACACTTGAAATCAGGAACAGACTTAATTTCGGCCTTCCATAAATATTTTGTATCGTTTTTTTCAACATTAAAACAATACACTTTATTTTCGGCAGCGCGTTCTTGACCCAATACAGTTTTTTCAGACCCGTTTATAATGAAATATCCACCAGCATCAAATTTACATTCACCAGTCTGTTCATTATCAAAATGTTTGTATTGATTTAATACACAAATATTTGACTTTAACATAATAGGTAATTTGCCAATATGAACTCGTGGAATAGTCTTATAAAATATCTGAGTATTTTCCAAGTTAGGACCATTTCTAACAACATACTTAATATTAATATCAATTGTAGTTGAAGAAGCGTAAGTAAAATTTCTTAATCTCGCTTCTTGTGGAAACATCAGTTTAATTGCTCCATTATTTTCATGAATCTGAGGTCTATAAATATTAAAATTTTCAAATGTAATAAATATTTCTAATGCGTATTTTTTCGAATTAGCATCGAAATCTTGTTCTGACGCAATATGTACTGGATTAAACATCTCAATAGTTTTTATAATTTGATAACCAATAAAATTATTATATGATTCTATTTGATGTCTAACAAATCTATCTAGTTGTTGACCCTTGAAATAAGATTCAATAATATTCCATGGTGTTTCAATGTAAGGTTCGTTTTCAATATTGAAAACCTCGTTTAAATTATCAGTTGAACTCATTTCTTTACTTTGTATATTATCTGTCATCACTATTTCGGATATTTAATATATCAATTTTTTTTTAAATTGTTTTAATATATTAATAATCCGAAATATAAAATAATACTACAGAATAATAATATAAATGAATATTACTTATTACATTAATGCCGAATAAAAGAAAAACGACACTAGATCCTTTAAGAATTAATAATTATAATCAGTTCTTAAAAACACTTGATAATACAATTAAAAAAGAAACTAAACAGGAAGAGATTAGACGAATAATGAAAGATGAAAAAGATATAAAAAAAGAAGTAGATAAAATTATTGAGATTATTAATAATAATTTTACAATAAATGATTTTTCTTCGTCTAATTTCACAGGACAATCTCGTAATGACACTACAATGTCTTATATTGAACCTCATGATCCTAATAAGTATATTGATTATTTAAATAAGGATTTAAATATCAAAATTTATAAGATATATAAACCGTCTACAAAAAAGGTTTTAGAAAAAGAAGAAATTCCTGTCGTTATTAAAGAAACTATTGATATTAATGTTGAAATAAATAGTATTACTGATATATTAAAATTAATTGAAACATATAAATATGACCCATCTATTAAATATAATATTGACATGAAGGCTCTTCATAATATTAAAGAACCTCTAGAAGAATTAAATAATATGATTGGAATGAAAGATTTAAAGAATAATATTGTAGACCAAATATTATATTTCGTCCAACAACTTCACAAAAATAAAAATTCTTCAGGTGAATTTTTACATACAGTTATTTATGGACCACCTGGAACTGGTAAGACTGAAATAGCGAAAATAATGGGTAAAATTTACAGTAAAATTGGTATTCTCTCGAAGGGTACTTTTAAAAAGGTTACTAGAAGTGATTTAATTGCTGGATTTTTGGGTCAAACAGCATTAAAGACGAAGGATGTTATCAAGGAAGCGCTTGGTGGAGTATTATTTATTGATGAGGCGTATGCTCTTGGTAATCCTGAAAAGAGGGATAGTTTTGCGAAAGAATGTATTGATACATTATGTGAAGCTTTAAGTGACAATAAAGAAAATTTGATGGTAATTATAGCGGGTTATGAGAAGGAGCTAAAAGAAAGTTTTTTTGCGTTTAATCAAGGACTTGATTCTAGATTTACATGGCGTTTTAAGACAGATGAATATACTCCAGAAGATTTATATCAAATATTTATTAAAATGGTAAACGATATTGGTTGGGAAATAGAAGAAAATTCTAAAATAACAACTGACTGGTTTAAAAAAAATAAAGATTATTTCCAATTTTTTGGACGAGATATAGAGACATTGTTGTCTAAAACAAAAATAGCGCATAGTCGTAGAGTATTTTGCCTTCCTGAAACAGATAAGAAGAAAATAAATTTAAAAGATTTAGAAAAAGGACTAGAGGTTTTTTTAAGAAACGATGATATTAAAAATAGAAAGAATGAAAAGGAATTAAAAAATTATTTATATAATACACTTTATAGTTAATATTTAAAGTTTATATTCTTATATTTTTATTTGATATTATATTAATGTCAAATAAAACAATTTCAATAAATCCATCATTATTTAGTGTAAGTAGTTCAAAAACAAGAAAAAATAAAGAGAAATCTAAACCAGTCGTTCCATTAATATCACCAAATGTTTTAAAGAATAAGCTTTTAAAAAGAATTAAGGAACATAAGCAAAAAGAGACTCAGCATTTAGAAAATAATAAAAGAAAATTAGATATTAATGTAAATGTTGAACCTACAGTTTCTTCTAATATTTCTAAAGACGATTATACAGATGAGTTTACAGAATCTTTAACTTATTTACAAACACTTTCAAAACAAAAAAGTTTGAATGAAGAAAAGATGAAAAATCAAAAACGTAAAGAGGAGATTGAGAGAAGAACAATAAGAAACTATCATTCTCCAAATATAAATGTTGATAAGCCGCTAATTAATATCGATTTGCCAGAAGAATTAATACAGCAACCAATTCAAATTAGCACTGAGTCATTTACTAATAATGATGTTCCTTACGGAATTTTAAAAGGGGGAACAAAACCTAGTTATAGAGAATGGAGTAGAACACAACGAAATAATATTGTAACAAATCCAAATTCTTCACTAATAATTGAAGGAGGTTTATCGAATTCTCAACAGATTGCTAGAGAGAATAGACTTAATTTGTTGAAACAAAAAATACAGAATAAAAATGAAGAATTAAAAGCAGATAAAATTTTTAATGATAATTTAATTAAACGCCCGTTAACTTCTTTAGAAACAATAAACATTCAACCATTAATAACGCAACCATCGATAACTCAGCCTCTCATAAATAACGTTCAACAACCATTAATGAATAATGTTCAACAACCATTAATGAATAATGTTCAACAACCATTAATGAATAACGTTCAACAACCATTAATGAATAATGTTCAACGAACAGGAGGAGGAAAATTAGTAGGAACAAAACATATAACGAAAAAAACTATAAAAAGAAAATATACTCTAGGAAGGTCTAAAATAAAAAGAACAGTAGGTATATTAATTAAAGATAGAGGTACAAGAAAAAATATTTTAACAGCACAAAAAGATTTGAAGCGTAAAAATATTAATGATGTTAAATTATATTTGAGAGAACATAATCTTATTAAAATAGGAAGTAATGCTCCTAATGATGTATTAAGAAAAATGTACGAATCAGCTATGCTTTCAGGAGAGATTACAAATTCTAATTCTGAAACACTATTACATAATTTTTCAAAGGAAGATAAAGAATTATAATAAAATCTATACTTATTTTAGTATGGAAGATATAAAAGATAGATTAGGAGAATATAAATATGACTATTTTACGAATTTACAAAAATATTTAGATACCGATTTATATTTTTACGGAAGCATCAAACGTTCTGATTATTTTCAAAATGCCAGCGACATTGATGTTACTGTAATAACTGATAACGTACATAGTATATTAGCCAAACTACAAAATTATTTAAATATTAAAAAATCAGATATAAAAAAAATATACCAAAAATTTTATGAAAGGTCTAAAGCAATAGTTATAGGATATAAAATAAAATATGAAGACAATCAACGTAATTTTTCTTATGATATATTAATATACGACGAAAAATATCGTGATATAGTAGTTGAAAATTTAGAAAATATTAATAATTTACCGTCATATATGGTTGTAATTTTAATATTTATTAAAATACTATATTATTCATTAGGGATTATACCAAAAGACACCTATCTATATTTAAAAAACGCAATATTTCATATGTATTTTAACAAAACAATTTGTTTCTATGATAGAAAAAAGGCCACTACAGTAATTCTAGATATTTAGTATAATATATTAAAGATTACATAATATATTATAATATGTCGTTAATAAGCGAATATTTTGACTTAACTAAACGTTACCAAGATGAATATGGAGAGAATACAATATTACTAATGCAAGTTGGAGCTTTTTTTGAAGTATATGGTATTTATGATAAAGATTTAGATACTATAACATCAAGTAAGATTTCTGATTTCTCTCAAATATGTGAATTAAATATTGTAGATAAAAATACATGTGTCGGCAAAAATAATGTTATGATGGCTGGATTTAAGGATTTAATGATAGAAAAATATTTAAAAAAAATTCAGGATGCTGGGTTTACTGCTGTTGTTTATACACAAGACGAAAATGCCAAGAATACTAGTAGAAGTTTAGCAGGTGTTTTCTCTCCAGGAACATATTTTCAACCCGAATCTAAAAGTCTTACAAACTCCATTTCATGTATTTGGGTCGATTTAATTGAGAATAAAGTTTTATTGAAAGGTAAATATGTCGTAGTTGGTGTAGCTAATATTGACATTTATACTGGTAAGACGAGTATATTCCAATTTAAAGAAACATATGTAAATAATCCAACTACGTACGATGAATTAGAGAGATTCATTTCAATTTATAATCCAAGTGAGGTAATTTTAATTACAAATCTACCTAATCCAACTGAAATGGATTATATTATAAGTTACGCAGGTATATCTTGTAATTTAATCCATAAAGTCCATATACATGAACAAATGAATAATGTTAAGTTAACACGGATTAAGAACTGTGAAAAACAACCATATCAAAAGGAAATTCTCTCGAAATTTTATAGATTTGATAATTTTGATGTATTCATTCAAAATTTTTATGATAATAATATTGCTACACAAGCGTTTTGTTATTTGTTAGATTTTGTTTATCAACATAATCCCCAATTAGTTAATAAAATTTCGGAGCCAATATTTGAAAATTGTTCTGATCGTTTAGCTTTAGCAAATCATTCTTTAAAACAATTAAATATAATTAATGATGGTTCTGTAAAATCGTCTAAATTATCATCTGTTTCTGATTTGCTAAATAACTGTTTTACACCTATGGGTAAGCGTAAATTTTTATATAATATTCTAAATCCAATTTGTAATGAAAAAATTTTACAACAAGAATATGATATGACAGAATATATATTAAGTAAATTCGATTCAGTAAATATTCAATTTGTTAAAAGTAAATTAGTTTATATTAAAGATTTATCTAAATTTGAGAGACAACTTTTCCTGAAAAAAATATCTCCTAAATCTATTTTTACTTTGTATTCTAGTATAAATGTTATAAGAGATATATATAATTTATTATACGAAGACAGTGTTATAATGAATTATCTAAAGGATTTTGATTCTGAAGTAGATAAAGTAGGAGAAATTTGTGAAAATTTACTATTATTTATTAACAATAATATAGATATTCAATTGGCTAAAGATGTAGACCAACTACAACAATTCGAAATTAATTTTATTAAAAACGGTGTGGATACTGAATTAGATAGAAAGACTGAATTATTAAAAAATTCAGAACAAAGTTTAGAATGTATTCGAGAATATTTAAGTAATTTAATTGAAAATAGAGAGAAAAAGACTAGTAAGTCTAATGATTTTGTTAAAATTCATGAGACTGAAAAAAATAATTATAGTTTACTTTGTACGAGCCGAAGATGTAAAATATTACAAGAAGCATTACCTATTTCTGAAACTACTGTTAATTTAACACAACAATTATCATTTATTCTCTCAAAAAATCGTTTTTCTTTTGAAAAACAATCAGCATCTAATAATGTTATTATTGAACCTCAAATACAAAATTATTGTAAAACGATTTCAAGTATAAAAATATCATTAAAAGATTTAATTACTCTTATCTATAATCGTTTTATCGAAAATTTAACAGTATTCCAACCTCAATTAGAAAAAATTACAAATTTCATTACTTTAATTGATGTAATGTATACAAAAGGTTTAATAGCGAAACAGTTTAATTATTGTAAACCTGTAATTGCGAATGCTGAAAAATCATTTGTAGAAGCCAAAAATTTACGTCATTGTTTAATCGAGAGATTTCAGTTAAATGAATTATTTGTTACAAATGATATTTCGCTCGGAGATGGTAATGTTGATGGTATTTTATTATATGGAACAAATGCTGTAGGTAAAACTACGCTAATAAGAGCATTAGGTATATCAATTATAATGGCGCAAGCCGGATTATATGTACCATGTTCTTCTTTTAGATTTAAACCATATAGACGTATTTTTACCCGTATTATTGGAAATGATAATATCTTTAAAGGATTATCAACATTTGAAGTAGAAATGTCCGAGCTTCGCACTATATTACGATTGATGGATGAAAGCAGTTTAATTCTTGGAGACGAATTATGCTCTGGAACAGAAACAATAAGCGCAATAAGTATTTTTGTAGCTGGAATTCAGAAACTACATAGTTGTAGAAGTAGTTTTATTTTTGCGACACATCTACATGAAATTGTAGATTATGAAGAAATAAATTCTCTCAAAAACGTCCATCTAAAACATATGGAAGTTAAATATGATAGAGAAAATGATATACTCGTTTATGATAGAAAATTAAAAGACGGTCCTGGTAATAAAATGTATGGTCTTGAAGTTTGTAAATCCCTAAATTTACCGTTAGATTTTTTAGAAGCGTCAAACGATATTAGGCTAAAATATAATCCTGAAGGAAGAAGTATACTTTCTCTCAAACAATCAAGGTATAATGCTAAAAAAATTGTTAGTAATTGTGAAAAATGTGGTAAAAACATGGGAACAGAAGTTCATCATTTACAACATCAAGCTGATGCTGATGATAATGGTATTATAAGAATGAATGATGGTACCATATTTCATAAAAATAATGTAGCCAATTTAATGAATTTATGCGAAGCTTGTCATAGTCAAGAACATAAAACCGATACTAAATTAAAACGTGTTAAAACGACAAAAGGTCAAAAACTGACGCCATTATAAAGAGTATTAGTAAATACATCGTTATTATACTGTTTTATATCTTTTTAATTTTACTTTTCCTTGATAATAGTTGCTTTTGATATATTATGTATTATTTTTTCTTTCTTATCTTCATCAGTATCCATTATTTCTATAACCATTTTATCATATTTATCTGATATTTTTGAAGAAGAATCTTTGTAATCGGGATATTTCTCTCGAAATTCAGGAAGTAATCTGATATTTTTATCAGCAATTTTATTAATTACCTTCTTTAATCTACTTCTTTTTTCATCTTCTTTATTCCATTCTCCTCCATCTTTGATATACATAGTTTCTCTTTTCTTATCAGTACAATGGACAGGGCGTATTGTTTCATCTAAATCATTTAAGTTTTTCACAATTATCTTTGAAATTCCCTCTACAAATCCAATCTCTCCAACACTGACTAAATCACTCAATTGTAATTTAATAGAATCCACAAAATCAGTTATATTCATTGCATTTTTACAAGTCTCATTTAAGAAGAAATTAAGATTAAAAGATTTGTTATGAGAATTGGTATGAGTAATAATATTATTTGTTGTTCCGTTCTTTATAATTTCTAATATCATTTCTTTGATATCAGTCTGTTCCTTTCTTAATTCACAGTTCTCTTTAAGTATTTCAGAATTTTGTTTAAGTATCATCAAAATCAATTCGTCTTTATTTTCGCTTTCTTTATTACAAGTTTTATTATGTCTCCATAATCCAGTTCTATTATTGTATTTTTTTCCACAATTTTCACAGCAATATATTCTTTCATTTGCCACTTTTTGCCACTTTTCTGTTGCTGAATGTTGCGATTCTGTTGCTTTACTATGTTTAGCAGTTGTTAAATGTTTCTCCCAATTATACTTTTTACAGCATTTATAATCACATTGTTCACAATAATATTCGGAAATGCCACTTTTGCCACTTTTTGCCACTAAATTGTTGCTGAATGTTGCCATTTATTTATTCTGAGAAAATTTCTTTAAGTTTTTTTTTCAAAAATTTATCGTAATAAAATAAAAATTTATGGTAAAAGACCAGACCATAATTTTTTACTATCGTAACAAAATTTTTTCTCAGTAAGAACTTTTTCGACAAGTCAATTTTGGACATTTTTTTTGTCCATTTTTAAAAAGTTAAAATACTTTTCATTTTTTGAAACTAAATTTTTTCTCTTCATGTGTAGTGAAACTTTTTTGGCGTATTTTTCAAGAATTTAAAGAAATTACTTTCATAATGTAGTGTTGTTATGTGTTTTTCTTTAAGTAGTTTTAAATTATTATATTTTTCCGCATTTTTTGATAAATATAATCGGATGATCCTACTTGATAAATGTTGTCTTTGTTATTACTATCACTATAACTCATCTTAAATGTACATATATTTAAGCCTTTAAATATATATTTTAAATTTAATGTCTTCTACGATGTCTGCGTCTGGTTCTACGTCCTCCAGATGATGAACGTGAACGTGAAGAATGACGTCTATGTCTTTTAGAACGACGACTTTTTGTTACACTTTCAACTCCTTTTATTCCTAAATCTAAACCAGTTGACATAGTTCCATAAACCGCAGATACACCTTTTTCAAGAATAGGTATAGATTCTTTAGCTACAGATTTAGCAGTTGTTCCAACAGTAGTTAATCCTTTGTCAACTATTGGTAAAGTTTTTTTTATACTTTTTATAACGCTAGATTTACGCGATTTTCCCATTATAAAATAACTATATAAAATATTTATTTTTAAAACTATTTAAATTGAAAAATGTTTGATAAATCGGTATCATTTACTTTAAATCCAATGTACGTATTTGTATTATTACTTGTATATATATAACCTCCATTGTTTGTCCAGACACCATTTTGAATATAATTATTATTGCTACTTGATATAGCAACTTTTAAACCATCGCTAGATGATGTTATTGATCTTAAAAATGTAGAATCAGTGGTGACAGTTTCACTACTCCAACTAATAACTCCGTTTGTAATCGTGCCTTTCCAAATATTTGTGTCATTATCTGATATAGCAAAAATGTTTTTCCCATCTTTAGATACTGATATCGATCTCCAGATATTATTACCTGGTGTTCCCTGGTTTGTCCAAGTTACTCCTAAATCTGTTGATACAGAAATTTGGGTGTAACTTCCTGCGCAAGCTGCCAATATGGTGAAATCATCTGATGATGATATTGAATTCCAACTTTTGTTACCAGTACTTGAATTTGTTTGTTTAGTCCATGTGATAGTTCCTTTTACATTAGTAGCTTTCCACACTTTTTGATTTGTAGCAAGGGCAAATAATATGTTACCATCACTTGATGATGTTATTGAAACCCAAGATTTAGAACCAGCACCAGTTTGCTCGACCCAGAAATTACCATAATTGCTAGATGTATAAATGTAACCACCATTTACTGATGCGGCTAAATATTTACCATCATCTGATGATGTTATACAACTCCAATTTTTCATGCCAGGACCTGTTTTAGCAGTCCAAGATTCACCATAATCCGAACTTATATAAATATATTCACCATCTTTTGTAGCAGCTACAAATTGTCCATTACCCCATGTTATTATGCTAGACCAATTACCAGACGGAGAGGCTAGCGGTACATACCAATTAGAACCGTAATTTTTGCTGACATAAATTTTCCCACTATAAACAGCAACATATCCTACAGAACCATCTGATGACAATGCTGTTTTTGCGGATCCTGATGACGCACCTATATTATATTTTAGTATGAAATTGGAACCATAATCAGTTGACACTAAAAATGTTCGACTTGCAGTTACAGCAATCATATATTGCCCAGTAGCGGATGAAGCTACGCAGGTAAACGGCACATTTATATAAAGATTACTTGGATTTTGGACACTCGCAGAAACCCAAGTAGCACCTGAATCGCTTGATACTTGGATAGAATAATTTTGGTTTACAGAAACTACATAAACTCCATTCTTTGATGATGCTAAATCACTTCTTCTAACATAATAATTTAAATCTGACCAAGAATTTCCAGAATTAGTACTTCTGTAAACTCCAACACTATTTAAAGTAGTTAAATTGTTACATTCAGCAGCGTAAACTGTATTTCCATCTCCAGACGATACTATTTTTGAAAATTGACTGCTACTTACAGAGTTTGTTTCACTAAATGTTATATATGAAGCAACAGCTGTATAAATATATCCATTCAATGTATTTGATGCTGCTACAGCAATTTTTGTACCGTCGCTAGAGCATGTTATTGACGACCAAGTGTTAAAATCAATATTTTTTAGTTCAGTCCATGTATAGCCATAATCCATAGACATCCAAACATATCCACCAATGCCAACGCAAGCGAATATTTTAGAACCATCACTAGATGATGCTATAGAGAACCATCCGTTAGAAGATGCGTCAGTTTGTGTAATCCAAGTAAGTCCTGAATCGCTTGATGTATAAATATATTCATATACATTAGATGATGAACCACTATATGGAACTGCAGCCAAATAAGTTCCATCGCTTGATGATGTAATAGCTTTCCAAGATTTTAAACTAGAATATTGTTTCCAAGTTGTTCCTGAATCAGTTGATATATAAATATAACCTGTTATATTTATCCCACCCCCGCCAACTACTGCGGCTAGTTGGGTTCCATCGCTAGATGATGTAATGGCTTGCCAAGGTCTAGAACTAGAATTTATTTGTTTAATCCAACCATATGTTTTCGCAGCAAAAATTTCAGTTAAATCTCTACCGTCAGGTTGAGGTATTTTATAACCAGTAGCACTAGAATAAGCAGTACCTAATGATAATGGTTGAAATATATTTGATAAATCTACTCCGCCTACAGTATAATATGTTGTAGGATTACTCATTTATTATATTTAAATAAATAAAAAATTGATTTTAATTTAAAAACATATTAGAATAATATAGTTAGATAATATAAGAGATGATAATCCCAATTAAATGTTTTACGTGTGGTATGGTTCTTGCTGATAAATATCGTTATTATCAGACTGAAGTTCGAAAAAGAAAATTTGCGAAAAATTTTATGAATGATTCAAATGAAAATGATAAAGTTCTTTATTTAACAAAAGAATTTCATGAAAAGACCCCTGAAGGTGAGGTTCTTGATGAACTTGGCATGAAAAAAATGTGTTGTCGTAGACATTTCTTAACACATGTTGATATTGATTAATTTCTTTATATAATATATAAATGGCTAAAACTAAAAGCTTCGCTAAAACTAAAAGTTTCGCTAAAAAAGCTTCAAAAAGGCAAAAAATTTATAAAATGAGAGGTTGTTCTAAAACACGTAAAAATTATTTAGGTGGTACTACAGATACTCCTTTAGCTTATACTGGAAGTCCTATTTTTTCTTTACCAAATCCTAATTTGGCTTATACTGGAAAGGGAGGTGCTAATATTAATGCTGCTAATCCAGTATATCCTAATACTGGACCTGTAACAAATGGTGTTAATACTATTTTTAATAATCCTTCTAGTCAGCGTGGTGGTTGTGGTTGTGGTATGAAAGGTGGTTGTGGTCCTAGCTGTTCTTTAGCATATCCAGCTGTTGGTGGCACAAAACATAGAGAAGGTTGTTATTGTAGTGAATGTAAAAATAAACGAATGGTCGGTGGAAATTCTTTCGCTAATGGTTTAGTTGGTTCAGCATGGACTTCAGATTTTAGCGATTGGCCAGGAGTAGATGGTATTCCAGGTAACCGTAATTTCTTGTCACAAAATCTATACAATGGCGGTGATCCACAAACATCAATGAAAGACATAGGTGCCAATCCACCTTTTTTATATATGAAAGGAGGTAGAAAAAGAAAACAAAGAGGTGGAACTTTGTCAAATCTGATGGGACAAGATTTAATTAATTTAGGAAGACAATTTCAATTTGGATTAGGAAGTGCGTATAATGCTTTAGCTGGTTATCCATCACCAGTTAGTCCCTTGCCATGGAAGGACCAATTTCAAAAATAAACTTATTTACAATTTAAATTTTTTCTATCATTATTTTATAATGGCTCCTTTTCCAAGAACCTTAAAAGAATTATGTACTCCAGCAGCATTATATTTTATAATTTCGATGATTGGGTTAGTTCTAGTTATGTTACAAAATTTAGGTAATACAGATAGTTATAATGTTGGAAGCTTCTCTTGTCGTGTTCCTAATACATTTTTTGTATTTATTGTTAAATTTATTTACATTATATTCTGGACTTATATTCTTAATCTAATTTGTAAAGATGGACATGTTGGCATTTCTTGGTTACTTGTTCTTCTTCCTTAGATTCTCTTATTTGTAATTATGGGAATGATCATGCTTAATATGTAAGTTTTATATTTAGTAATTTGTATTTAATAATAATTTTATATTTTAAATTATTATTATTTATATATATATGACAAATAAAGTAAAAAATGGTTATTCTCATGAAGTTAATGGTTGGAAATATATATCTATCCATGGTAAACCGAGAGAAAGAGGTTATGCTTACGGATATTTATGTGCGAATGATTTTAAGGAGATCCAAACTACATTAAAATTTTTAATGATGGAAGCATATGGTAAAGAATGGGAATTTTTTGTAAAAGAAGTTTCAGATGGGTTTAAAGATATGACCAAAAAAGAATTTCATGAATTATATGAAGAAATGGTTGGAATTACAGAAGGGTTAAATGCGAATGGATGTAAAACAACAATTGATGAAATAATTGCTTGGAATTTTTATTGTTCCATACCATATTGGTATTCGCTTGTCTCTGAATCGCGTATGTCAAAAGAAGGCGGTGCTAGCGACCATTGTAGCGCATTTATGGCAGTAGGTGATTGGACTGAAGACGGTAAAATCGTTTGCGCTCATAATTCATTTACTGATTTTATAGACGGTCAGTTTAGTAATATTGTTCTAGATATTAAACCGGATAAAGGACATAGAATTATTATGCAGACATCTCCTTGTTGGATTTGGAGTGGAACAGATTTTTTTATAACTTCTAAGGGTATTATTGGAACAGAAACAACTATTGGAGGATTTATTCCTTATGAGAAAAAATTTCCTATCGGTTATAGAATTAGAAAGGCAATGCAATATGGAAATACATTAGATGAATATTGTGAAATACTTTTACACGAAAATTCCGGTGATTATGCAAACTCATGGTTATTTGGTGATATAAACTCCAATGAAATCTTACGAATTGAATTAGGTCTTAAATATCACAATATTGAGAGAACAAAAAACGGTTTTTTCATTGGGTTTAATGCTCCTTATGATGAGCGTATTAGAAATTTAGAAGTTAATAATTCTGGTTTTTATGACATTAGAAGACATCAAGGAGCACGTTTAGTTAGACTCGGCGATTTAATGGACCAGTATAAGGGAAAACTTAATATTGATATTGCGAAAAAAATAATTGGAGATCATTATGATGTCTATTTAGAGAAAGATAATAATCCATGTTCGCGAACAGTTTGTTCTCATTATGATTTAGACGCAAGGGAATATATGTCTCAAGAATCTAGACCTAAACCATACGCACCTCGTGGAGCTGTTGATGGTATTGTTTGTAATACTGATTTGGCGAAGAAAATGTCTTTTATAGGAAAATTTGGTTCATCCTGTGATATTGGATTTAATAAAGATGAATTCTGTAAAAAACATAGACAATATGAAAAATTTTGTCCCTATTTGAAGGATAGACCTAGTCAACCTTGGACCGAATTAACTGTTTCAAATACAAAAAATAAATTACGTTTAACTAGGCGCAAGAAAAGTAAAAATAATAAAACAAAAAAGAATTAAATATCTTTATTATCAATAGCATTTCTATAAATAGAATGTAATTTTATATCTTTTACTGGATGATACAAAAAGTTTTTATTTAAATTATTATTTTGTGGTACGGAATTATTATATGTAATAGTAGAAAATTCAATTGGACTTTCTATAATATTTAATTTATAATGTTTAGCTATTGTTGGAAAAAATGCTTCTAAAAAAAATAGTGTCTTATTTCTATTTACATAATCACAAACACAATTTAAAAAATTGTTAGACAATCTTAATGCACACATCATTCCACAGTAATAAGGTGGTGAAAAATTAATGTAAATATACTTCCATAACCATTCATTCAATTTACCTTCTTCATATGAAGAATTACATAATATATCTTCTTTATTATATTTATTATCTATTTGTAAAATAGTATTTTCTGAATAAAAATAAACATCATCTTCAAAAAACCAAATATTATTATAATTAAATTTATTTATTGAAAAATAACAAATTGCTTTATCCCAACCAGTAACGTTTTTTCTTAAAGTAATATAACTAATATTTGAGAATCCATAATTGTTACACAAGTTGTTATCAATTTGTATAATTTTTATATTTTTATATGTATTCATTAAGTAATTATAATTAACAGAATTATCATCAATTATTACATAAACATCAAAATTTTTAAACGAATTTAAAAATTCTAAATAGTCTAATTTTTGAGCAGGATTAAATGTTATCAAGCATAAAGCATTTTTCATAATTATAAATGTTTTTTATTTCTATATTATTTTTAATTTAATAAATAATATTATAATAATTGAATTAAAAATATGATTATTATAATATAAAATGGATAAAGAAAATATATCTTGGAAATTAATTGATAAATACTTCAAAGACAATCCAAATTGTTTAGTATCTCATCATTTAGAATCTTTTAATGATTTTTTTAGAAATGGTATCAAAAGAATATTTCACGAAAATAATCCTATAAGATTCATCGAGAGAGAAGAAGAAACTGAAGAAGGTAAAAGGAATGAATGTATGTTATATTTAGGAGGTAAAGAAGGTAACAGGATTTATTATGGTAAACCAGTTATTTATGATGATAACAACGCTCATTATATGTTTCCAAATGATGCTAGATTGCGAAATATGACATATGGCATTACTATTCATTATGATGTTGATGTGGATTTTATTTACTATATCGGGGATGAAAAAAAAACACATAATATGACCATAAATAAGGTTTATTTGGGTCGCTTTCCAATTATGATTCAGTCTGAATTATGTATTCTGAATACAATGAGCAAAGAGGTTAGATTTAATGCTGGTGAATGTCGTAATGATTATGGTGGTTATTTTATTATTGATGGTAAGGAAAAAGTAGTTATACCACAGGAAAAATTTGCTGATAATATGCTTTATATTAGATCATATGGCGAAGATGAATTATATAGTTATTCTGCCGAAATTCGTTCTGTTTCAGAAGATTCGTCAAAACCAATTAGAACGACATCTGTTAAAATGGTTGCGCCATCTCCTTCTTATAGTAATAATCAAATTGTTGTAGCAGTTCCTAATGTTAAAAAACCTGTACCTTTATTTATTTTAATGAGGGCTTTGGGTATTGTTTCAGATAAAAATATAATACGAACATGTTTATTAGATCTAGAAAAAAATGAACAAATGATTGATTTATTTATACCGTCCGTTCATGACGCCGGTAAAGTTTTTACCCAACAAAATGCTCTACAATTTATAGCGCAATTAACTAAGAGAGGTACAGTTTCGAATGTAATGGAAATTCTCTCGGATTATTTTTTACCACATATTGGAGAGCTAAATTTTTTAGAAAAAGGTTATTTTTTAGGTTACATGGTATATCGTTTATTAAAAGTATATACAAAAGAAGAGAAACCAACAGATCGTGATAACTTTAGATTCAAGAGAATCGAATTATCTGGAACTCTTATTTATGATTTATTCAGAGAATACTATTTAATTCAAAAGAAAGATATAACTAGAAAAATAGATGAAGAATATTATTATCATAAAGGTTCTTATAAAGATGACGAAGGACTAACTTATAAAGATAAACAGTTACTAAAGAAAAAAATCCAAGCAAAAGAAAAAGGCGAGTCAAATAAATATAAAAATAATTTTATCGGTTTGATTGAATCAAATGTTAAAACATTTTTTAAAGATAGAATTGTGGAACAAGGATTCAAGAAAGCATTTAAGGGTAATTGGGGTTCACAAGAACACACTAAGCGCTTGGGTGCTGTTCAAGACTTGAATCGTTTAAGTTGGTATACATTTATATCTCATTTACGCAAAATAAATTTACCTTTAGATTCTAGTGCGAAAGTAGTTGGTCCACGTTTATTAAATTCATCACAATGGGGATTTATTGACCCAATTGATACTCCTGATGGTGGAAATATTGGTCTACATAAACATTTATCAATAAGCACTTACGTAACAAGTGGTTCATCTGCTTACCCTATTATTAAATGGATTCGCTCAAATACTTCCTTACGTTTAATATTGGAATGTGAACCAGAACAACTAATTAATTCATCTAAAGTATTTATAAATGGTTCATGGATTGGCGTTATAGATAAACCAATAGAATTAGTTAATTTACTTAAATTATACAGAAGAAATGGGATTTTACCCATATACACCAGTTTATCATTTGATATAGAACATAATGAAGTTAATATTTATACTGACTCAGGTAGGTTATCAAGACCAATTTATTATGTTGAGGATGGTAAATTAAGTTATGATAGAAGGTCTATTATAGAAATGTTACAAAAGAATAAATTATCATGGGATCAGATAATTTCAGGATTTATGAGTAAGTCTGATGAAAACTTTGATTCAAAAAAAAATCAAATTTATGAACTTAAAAAGTTATATCCAACTATTGGTGATACAAAAGAAGAAGTATTTAACAAACTTCGAGCGAATCAATCAATGGTAGATTATATTGACCCAGCAGAGGAGGAAACCGCATTAATAGCATCAAACGTTGATGACCTTAAAAAAAGTAAATACTATACTCATATGGAAATAGACCCATCATTAATATTAGGTGTTATGACTAACTTAGTTATTTATCCCGAACATAATCCTGTAACAAGAAGTTCGTTTTCATGCGGTCAAAGTAAACAAGCAGTTTCTGTTTATCATTCTAATTACCAAATGAGAATTGATAAAATGGGAGTATTACTGAATTACGGTCAAGTTCCTTTAATTAAATCGAGATATCTTCAATATATCAATAATGAAGAACAACCATATGGTGTAAATGCTATTGTAGCAATTATGACTTATACAGGATATAATGTCGAGGATGCTATTTTAATAAATGAAGGTTCAATATTACGTGGAATGTTTAGAACAACTTATTATTCGATGTATGAAGCGAGAGAAGAAAGTTCAAAGATAACTGGTATGAATAATTCTAAATTCGCCAATATTGAGAAAAATAATGTAATTGGTAAAAAGAAAGGATACGATTATAGTTTTTTAGATGATTATGGATTGATTAAAGAGAATACTGAGTTAAATGACAAAATGATTTTAATTGGAAAAATAAATTCAAATTTAATGAATAAAGATACTTGGATTGACGATTCAGTAAAACCTAAGAAAGGACAACTTGGTTTTGTTGATAAATCTTTTATTACTCTTGGAGAAGAAGGATTTAATATTGCTAAGGTGCGTTTGAGAGAAGACAGAATACCTGCGATTGGTGATAAGATGGCAAGTAGAGCCGGTCAAAAAGGTACAATAGGTCTTATTATTCCTGAAGCTGATATGCCATATTTAGAAGATGGAACAAGACCAGACCTTATTATAAATCCTCATGCTATACCATCTCGTATGACTATAGGTCAAATTGTAGAAAGTATGTTTGGTATTGCTTGTTTGAGTTATGGTGGATTTGGAGACTGTACCGCATTTCAAGTAAAAGGTTCAAATTATAATACTTACGGACCATTGCTTACAAAAGCTGGATTCAATCATACAGGAAATCATATTATGTATAATGGCATGACGGGTGAGCAAATTCAGGCAAATATTTATATGGGACCAACATATTATATGCGTTTAAAACACATGGTTAAAGATAAAATTAACTATCGCGCTAGAGGTCCTAATCAACAATTAACTAGACAACCCGTACAAGGTAGAGCGAATGATGGTGGTCTTCGTATTGGTGAAATGGAACGTGACGCAATTTGTGCTCATGGTTTATCTTATTTTTTAAATGAATCATTTTTAATTAGAGGTGACGAATATTACATGGCTGTTTGTAACAAAACCGGTTCTATTTCAATTTATAATGAAGCGCAAAATTTATTTTTAAGTCCTTATGCGGATGGACCAATTAATTTCCATACTAATCCAGATGGAACTATGAATATAAAAAATCTTAGTAGATTTGGTCGTTCGTTTAGTTTATTAAGAATTCCATATTCATTTAAATTATTAATTCAGGAATTACAAGTTATGAATATTCAAATGCGAATAATAACAGATGAAAATGTTGATCAATTATTAAGTATGTCATATTCAAATAATATTAGTAAATTATTGAATAAGTCTGAAAAAACTAGCCCTGAACAATTAGAAGAATTAATTAATACATATGTAAAACGAATGGATCAGCAATCACTTAAAATTGATGTATATAAAAGGGAAGAAACGCCTGAAATTCCTACTCCACTTGAAGAAGCAGATATTAAAAGTCCAGATAATTTGGAAACACCAGAACAATTTGAGGTTGGTAATAAAGTTGTTATAATCAATGGTCCTATTAAGGATGAAATTGGAACTATAATTGGCGTTGATAATAAAAATCAAATAGCCAGAATAGAACTCGATAATGGAAATATAGTTATAGAAAGATTCAGCGATTTAGCTATATCTGGAATAAGTAGTGAAGAACCTATAATATTATCAGAAGCGCCGCCTGGCACACCAGCTACTTCGCCGCCATTATATAGTTCACCAGGTTGGAGTCCTGGTTCTGTTCAAGAAGGTCAATCTGGCACACCCATGTTAAGTACAAATACAGAATCACCAGTTTTAGACCAAACTTTGACGGCTTCTACTGCTTCTATTTTAGAAGTTCCCAAGGAAGAGAATAAAACAGAAGAAAAAACTGAAGAACCAACAGCTAACTCTGGAGAGAAAAGTATAGAAATCACTAAAGAAAATAGTTCGGATGTTTCAACTTCAAGTGGAACAAAGAAAATTACATTTTAATAAATATTAAATATTAAATAAAATTGAAATAAAAATAATTCATTATGAATATATTATAATATAATATGGTGAATACTAACTCAAGTGTTGTTATTATATCGCAAATTTATCAATCCAGAAAAACAATTCTGGAATTGATGGATAAACAAGGATTTAACATATCAGAATATTCTAATTTTAATATTAGTGAAATTAATGCTATGAGTATAAATAATCAATTAGATATGTTACTAGAAACGAAGTTAGATTCGAAAGGAGAAAAACCGAGTAATAGTAAAAAAATATATATAAGATATTATTTAGGAAAAACAATTAGACCGTCAAATATTCAAGAAATGATCGACGATTTATTTATTCTTACTGAAACGCTGAAGAAAAATGATACATTATATATTGTTATAAAAGATAATGTAAATGAAACGCTAATCAATGAACTGAAGCATATTTGGGAGCGTGATGGAATCTATATTATAATTGAAAGTATAAAATGTTTACAATTTAATATTTTAAATCATGTATTGGTTCCAGAACATCGTGTTATGGATGAATCAGAGGTAATTACTATTATGAATAAATATAATATTACAGACAAATCGCAGTTTCCTGATATATCGAGATTTGACCCAGTTTCAAGGGCTATTGGAATTAGACCAGGTCAAGTGTGTCATATTATTAGACCGAGTAAAACCTCGATAACTACAGATTATTATAGAATTTGTATATAATATTATAACCATTTAAATATAATAATATTTTAATATTATATGGAGTTTCCTGTGCCATCAGAAAAAGGTTTTACTGTATATAGTAAAAGTGGATGTATTAATTGTACGTCTGTAAAAAGTTTGCTACAGCAGAAATTTTTTACATATATCGAAATTAATTGTGATGAATATATATTGGAAATTAAAGAAGGTTTTTTAAAATTTATTGAAGAAAAAGCAGAGACTAGTTATAAAACATTTCCAATGGTATTTTATAATAATAAATTTGTAGGAGGATTAGCGCATACAAAAGAATTTGTCGATAAATCATTATTATCATTTGAAGATAATTTTTAGTATAATTTTTATATTTTTTTAAATACATATATTAATGGAGATTACAAATAAATTTACAAATAAAAATTTAGATATTAGAAACCCAGAAAAATATATAAATAAGATAAATGAATATAATGGAAGAGTAAATGTAGTTTTAGATGAATTTCAACAAGTATATATTATGTCAAAAATGTATCCAGCTAACGAAGAAGTTCAAGAGAGATATGAAAATATGATTTCAAATATAGAAAAATTACAGTCTGATTTATTTAATATGACAAATAATATTCAAGTAGATGTAAATGAAGTTAATAAAAATTTGCTTGAAATAAATACATTAATTAATATAGAAAAAATAAAAAATGAAAAACTTAAGAAATTGTTGGGATATGTAGAAGGTAGTAATAATTCGTCGCAAGAAATGATTAGTGATTACAAAAAAATATATAATTTAAACTATTTAAGAAATTGGAGTTTATTCTTGAGCACAATATTATGTATTATAGTAATTAACATGGTTTATAAAAAAAATGTGGTTTAAATTTTATAATGTGGTTTAAATTTTATAATTATTATATTTTAAAAATTTAAATGCTTAATTGTTTTCAAAAAAGAAATACACTATTTTATAATAAAAATTTGAATGACTATTGTAGACGAACTACAGATGAGTCAATTAAAAAACTATCTGAAAGATTGAGTTTAGAGAGAAATAAAGAATATTTAGAAGAAGAAAATGATAATAATAAAAATCATAGTGTTTTAGGTTTTATTATGTTTCTCTCGATTTATTGTTTTGTAATTAATTTATATAAGAGAATAAAGTAATATGTTTTCTTATTTTTATATATAAGATGAGTTCTAATTCAAATAAAAGCAATTCAGTTGCCATGGATTTAGAAAAGTTACAACAAGATTATAGTACTTTATTAATAAAATATAGAGCAGCTGTATCTGCTTATATGTTATCCTTAAATAGTAAATCAACCAAACCGAATTTGGTTATAATTCAAGGTCAATCATATTTAGGAACAGGAAGCGCTGGTGTGAGTAACGCAACCAAATTACAAGACTGTGTTGCTTCTTGTTCATCGAATTCTAAATGTACAGGAGCTACATTTATATCTAATAAATGTGATATAAGAATTGGAGATACTGATTTAACTCCATCGACAAGTAATAGTTATGCGATTGTACCGAAACAAAAACAATTACTTATGAATATGGAAGAAATAAACTCAAGATTACTAATAATTAATAAAGAAATCAATGATAAAATCCAAATATATCAACCGCAATTTTATAAAAATACTGAAGAAGGTAAAAAGAGAACAGAAGAATTAATTAAAAATTATGAAAATTTAATGAGAGAAAGAGAAAATATAATTGAACTTATGCGCGAAAACGAAACTTTAGATATAACAGAAAACCAAAATCAATTAATAACAAATCGTAATTATTACGCTTATATTATATTATCAATATTCGCAATTATTGTATTTTATTTTCTTTATAAAGTTTCTTTTACAACAACTTCTCCTACAATTCAATATGGAGGTGATCTAGGAATTAACGCATATTATATATTATTTATTTTAATATTAATTATTATTGTGATTAATTTTTTATTGAGATATTTTTCTATTTAGTTTGTTTTCTCAATAAATATATATAATGTCTTCTCAATCCGAAAGCATTCTACAAAATAATTATATGATATTACAACAAGAGAGAAGTGAAATAGAGAGAATAACTAGAGAAAACAATGCATTAAATTCTGCGTATATTGATGGTAATTTATATGTATCGGCTAACTATTATAATTATATAGTTTATCTATTTATTTCAATATTTTTAGTTTTTTTATTTTTAAGAGTGAGTTTTACTGGTCAACAAAATGGTGGAGGTGGTATTGCTTTAGAAAATAATAAATACATAGGTTTAATAATTATATTATCATTTATTATTATACTAAACGCCTATTTAAAAATTAATTATTAATATATTTTTAAATTCTAGTAATATATTAATAACATGATAAGTATTTCAAATATGATTTTAGATAATAATACTATTGATAAATCAATTCCAGATGACAATACAGCGTCAATTTCATTAAATCAAGGTAAAAAATTTATGAAATATCAAGATAAAATTGAAACTAGTTTAGAAAAAAAAGATGGAAAAGAAGGATTTATAACTAACAACAATAGTTTAATAGAACAAACTGAAAATGTTATACATAATAATTCTTTTAATGATTCAAAAACAATAAATGAGTTAAGAGCAGAATATCAAAAAACTTTGAACCAGTATGAAACTTTAGTTAAACAATTCTCATCAAATGTTTCCAGTTATGTTGATACCACAAGTCCAAACAATCCTTACCATAATAAGTTAATAAAATTCTCAACTGGTCAAATTAGTTATGTAACTAATAAAGGTGTTGCTAAATATATACCATCTAATGAAATTTTAAACTCACTTAATGTATCAAAAAAATTTGTAAATGTAAATATTCCATGGAATAACTCATATTCTACTCCTGGAACAAAAATACCAACTACTCCACCTCTAATATCTGGTACTAATGTTAAAAAAGGACAAAATTTAGGAAATGAGGGATCTAATATTTATGTTAATCAATTTTTACCTAAAGGAACAACGGCTAAATATATGGGTTGTTATAAAACTAGTTCTAAGAATGATAACATGACTTTTATTGGTGGTGCCCCACCTTCATTAGACGTATCAATAACAAATGGCACATTTAGTCAACCTGTTCTCTCAAATAATAGTTTTCAATACATAACAAGTAGTTCAACTGTTCCTGGATGGTATTTTGGCGGAGCAGCTTTATTAAATAATTCATCATCGTGGGGTTATCCAACTCCATACCCAAATGGTAATCAATGTGTTTCTATTCAAAATACAAGTTATATAAGCTGTACTCTAAATTTAACTACAGGTGTAAATTATAATTTATCTCTATACGGATGTGGAAGAAATTGCTGTACTAATCAAAAAACTAACCCAATAAACATTCAATTATATACAAATGAAAATGCTTTTATATCAAATATTTATTCATTTACACCACCTATTAGCCAATGGATGAATTATTCTGCTAAATTTACAGTTCCTAAAACAGGCATTTATAATATATTTTTTAAAGGAACAATTACAAGCGGTGACCAATCAACTGCTATTCAAAATATTAGTCTTAATAGTTCATCTAGTTCTACAGGTAATTATACATATAATGATTGTATGCAAAGTGCTATAGAGCAAGGATACCAATTTTTTGCTCTTCAAAATGTTAATACAAATACATCTAAAGGATATTGTGCTGTAAGTAATAGTGAACCGGCTATATCAAAATATGGCACATCAAGTATTCCTAGTAAAATGGTCGCTTTATGGTCCTCAAATACATCAAATCAACCAGGCAATACAGCATTATTATCTAGTACAGGTTCATTACAAGTTATAAATTCTAGTGGTCAAGCAGTTTACACGTCGCCAGGAACAAACGCACAACCAAGTAATTATTTAGGCTGTTATGGTGACAAGTCAAAGCGAGCAATGACTCCATATAATAGCGGTAAACAACAATATAATTTATCACAATGTCAAAGTATAGCAAACTCAAATGGATATCAATATTTTGGTTTACAAAATTCTTCATCTGGAAAAAACGCACAATGTATGTTAAGTAATAATTTAAGTGAATCACTTCAATATGGTAAGGCATCTAATTGTACTAAAATATCAGACGGTTCATGGAGCGGAGGAGGATGGTCGAACGCAGTTTATGACGCAAAAAATCCAGAGAGCAATTATTATTTAATATTACAGGATGATGGTAATATGTGTGTATATAGAGGAACTGGTCCTAATGATAACCAAGGACAAATATGGTGTACGTCAACAAATGGTAAACAACAAATCGCGAACTCTAATATGGAATCAAAAAAGGGGAAATATGGAAAAACATGGATAACAGATGGTCAAACATTGGCTGCGGGCGATTTTATAGGTTCAAGTGATGGGAAAACAGCATTAGTTATGCAATCAGACGGTAATTTAGTTTTATATACTTTTCAAATGGCAGAAAATTGCTCTAAAATGAAAGATGGAAATATGGGAGGAGGAGTTGGAGCAAATGCCGCGTATAATATTTCAAAGTCAGCAATAAAATCTAATATGGGTAAGTTAGGTTATATCGATGCTGATTCAGGATTATATACATATCCTTATAATAATCAAACATTTATAAATAGTTATAATATAATACCAGGCGTTGATACTTTAGGAAATGATATTGCTGGCGCTTCGTCAACTAATACAACATTACAAAAATGTGAGTCAATATGTAATTCAAATCCAAACTGTGCCGGATTTGTAACAAACCCTAATGGAACAATATGTTATCCTAAAACAAAAAAAATGTATCCGTTTGGCGGTCCAAGTAGCAGTAATTCAGATAGAAATATATACATACGTAATATGATACCTAAAAAACCTCCTATTGGCGTATCACAAAATACAATAAATACAGATTCATTAACATTTCAAAATTATATTAATAAAGGAACTATTGGAAATGAATACGGTCTAGCAAAAATAACTGAAGCACAAAGTAAACAATTAGAACAATTGAAGACAAAAATGAATTTATTATCAAAACAAATTACAAATTATACAAATAAATTTCAGACTGGCACATATGTCTCAGAACAACAATCTATAGATAATGTATCAGGAATTCATAATTATCAAGGAGAATTATTAAATACAAATAATACTATAATTAAAACTGCTGATGAAACTTTTGGTAATGTTGAAAATACATTAAAAGACAGTAATATAGTAGTTCTTCAAAAAAATTACAACTATTTAATGTGGAGTATTTTAGCAGCTGGTACAGTTTTAGTTTCAATGAATGTAATTAATAAACAATAAATATAAAATATAATTATCTTATTATATTTTATATAATATGTCACGGTTACCTGATATTCAACAAAATAATGAGCAAATACTTAGTGATATTCAGTCTTTACAAAAAATGGAACAAGACCTATTTAATAGTTTAGAAACAAATCCCAACTTATCAACAGATGACCAAAAAAAAATAATTGATAAAATGAATCAATTATCAAATATGCGTATTAATTTGTATCAAACATTAAGTGGTGTTAACAACTATTTTCAAGATGCTTTAAATACTTCGGTCGGTTCTTTAAAGGAACAAGCTATAGCTATAGGGATTGTCGAGTCTGAATTAAATAGAGCTAAGGCCCGCTTACAGGTTTTAGAAGAAGAAAAAAATAATAAGATACGTTTAGTAGAAATAAATACATATTTTGGAGACAAATATGCTGAACACGCTGGTTTGATGAAAATAGTAATATATACATTACTACCTGTGATTATTTTAACATTTTTATATAATAAAAGTTGGATTCCTAATATGATTTACTATCCATTAATTGTAATTATATCATTTATCGGAGCCATCTTCTTTTTTTATGGATACACATCAATCATTATGAGAGATAATATGAATTATCAAGAATACAATTGGTATTTTGACGCAAAATCTGCTCCAAAAGGAACTGTTTCAAGTGCTGGCTCTGATCCTTGGGTATCAAATGTAGATATGACTACATGTATAGGAGATGGTTGTTGTTCTGATGGTTTAGTATACGATTCAACCGCAAATCAATGTGTAGTTCCTACGACTCAAGAGAGTTTCACACCAGAAGTTTCTGTTAATGATATTTTAACTAAAAAACAGTCTGGTAAATATAATTATGACTTTAATTTAAAAGAATTAGAAGCATTCAATACACAACATTAAAAAAATATTATACTTATATAATATATTATAATGAATAATCAATTTGATTTAAATAAATTTAATTCATTTTTAGATATGGCAGCAGAAACTATTGCTTGTGGTCCTGAATGTCAGAATAATAAAACAGCTGATGATCTAAAAAATAAATATTTAACAGCACAATCAAATTTAACTTTAGCTGAACCACAGTATCAAGTAGCCAAACAAAATTATTATACATATGTATCTGGTGAATCAGGATATAATGAAATGATGGAATCCGAATATAAACAAAAATCACAGTTAATTTCTCAGAAATTTAAAAATACATATAATGAAGAAATAAATAATATTCAAACACAAATAGATACATTTAACGCATCATTAATTAATTTTTCAAACGTTGAAGATTTATATAATCAATATGTGAAAGAAAATGAAAAATTAACAAAACAATTAAAAAATGATTCAAATGATGTTTTAACAAATGAGAGAAAAACTTATTATGAAGATCAAGAAATAGGGTCTTTAAATGCTTATCATTATTATTTATTAATAATTTATGTTATTGTAGTAATTTGTTTTGCTGTATTTTCATTTATATATCCATCACAATTTAGTTTTATAAGTAGAGTATTATTACTAATATTATTTATAGCGCTTCCATTTATATCAACATGGATATTAGGAAAAATAGTATTTTTAATTTACTGGTTATTTGGATTTCTACCAAAAAATGTTTATAAATAAAATATGTAACTTTTTACACGCAGAATAGTTCTAAAAATATATTCAATGGAACTGGATACCAATGCATGAACGTTCGATTATTATATCCGTCCAATGTACTGCTACATTCAGTATAAATTTTAAAATGTAGTTTGTGTTTATCATTTAATCTATTATAAAATGAATATACTTCCATAATATGTTCATTAGTCATTAATTCATCATATTTTTTTTCAAATAATATGTTGACTGATTCTTCTTCATCATCATTAAAATTATATATTTTTACTCCAAAAATTTTACCGCTCATATAAATTCCCATTTTATAATTTAAATGTTATAATTCTTTTATATAATTAAAAAAATAAATAATTTAAATCATTTTATTACATTATAAATAGCATTAAATATTATTTATTTAATATTTTCTAATGCGTCTTCGTCCTCATCTTCATCTCTAATAAACTCAAGTCCTACCCATCCTTTAGAATGATGCGGATGAATCTTAAATCTTTTAGTAAGAGCTTCATACAATTCGTCGCTTTTTGGCATTTTTCTTGAGTTTTGATTAAGTAGAAACCAATTTTTAAATTCTTCAACTAATCCCTTCTTTTTAACAGAATGATTTTGGTTACCAGTTTTTCTAATTTTTTCTGAAATAAAAGCAGAAATATGGTCTTGTCCATTTCTATAATTTCTAGATGCTTCCATAACTGTTTCACAATCAGGAACAATTCCATCATTTTCAAAGGCTTTTCGAACTAACATACTGGCGAATACAGGAGCAAATTTATGAAGTTTCTCATTAAGAGATTTATCTTTCGGATATTTATATACTGTATCGTCCTGATATTCTTCTCCTTGATCATAAAATTTAGATACGAATGGACATTTTCTAATTCTTCTCCAAGTACCATCATCATTACTTTCAATATCAAATAAATTATTCGTACATACAACAAGCTTAAATTGTGGTATAAATATCTCAGATTCTGAATATAGACCTCTAGCTTGAATAGGGTCTCCACCAGTTAATTCTTTCATAATACCTTCATTCAATTTGGCATTCTTAGAAGGTTCTTGCATAACAGCATATCTGACACCTTTAAGTTTTAATACTTCATCAGATGTTCCGCCAATTTTGCCTCTAATATCAGTAACTAATGTAATTGGAACTGTTCCTTTGTAGTCGCCTAATGTAGCGGCCATTAAATCAACTAAAAGTGACTTACCATTAGAACCTGTACCATGATATACATTAAATGTTTGATTCTTATTGGTGCCAATTAAACAAGATGATAAATGGTCCCACATATATTTATTTAAATCTGGAATAGGAAATAACGTTTGCATAAAACGAATGATTTCTTGCGATGTAGATTTCCATTCTTCATCACATTCATTAAAAGGAACATAATCAATTTTTGTAGTTTTTGTAATATAATCTTCTGGATATCCTTCTCTAAAAACTTTATTGGCAAAATCAACTACTCCATTATTAAAACATAATAAATATTTATTCGTGTCCATATTTCTTACAAAATTACCGTCATAAAATATTTCTGCTGCCTCACGCATAATATGATCTTTAAATGTTGTTTTTTTAAGATTTATTTTAAGATTATGAACATGACCGTTTTTTTTCTTTAAAAATTCATATCTTTCATCGTTATTGGTGTATTCCTTCATTTCTTTTTCACATTGTTCAGCTTTTTTCCCAAATAAATCATACATATCTTTTGAAATCTTTTCTCTTAAACTAAGACCCTTATCTTGAACCCATCGATGACCTTTAAATTGATACCATATTCCACGTTTATCATAACTGACACAAATATATAAATCTTTAAACATATGTTGTAATACGACAGCAAAATCATATTCCGCAGTAGTTTCTAGAGCCTTTTCAACATAATAATCAACAGTATTTTCATGAATTTTTTTGTATTCTTCATAGTTATCTTTTTTAACCCAATACATAATAGAACGCTTTGTAACCACCCTTCCATCATTATTAGATTTACTAAATTTTTTCCATAGCGCATATAGTTCTGGAATTGTATTATAATCGAAATCGCTTGCTTTACTTCTTAATTGGACCCAAGATAAGAATAATCGGTCATCTGTATTTTTCAAAGCAAACGCTACTTGTCTATTAAGTGCATGCGAACCAGGCTCATAATATTTAGCAGGTAAAGCCTGTGTGTATTCATGAACCTCTTTAATGTCATATTCGTTATGTTTTAAATTTTTTAACATAATATCAACTGCCTTTTTTAAGGTCTCTTCATTTTTAATATCATTTATAGAAATATACTCAGATTCAGGATTCAAATCTTCTTCTTCATCACGAATAAGATTCAGTTTTGTCTTGCTCTGAGGTTTCTTAATTTTAGCGTTCTTACTTTCACATCGTTTATTATAAGCGTCGATAATTTTAGGATTCATTTCAAATTTAGGGTTGTTTTTATATTGTACTGAAAGTTTCGCAAAATCTCTTTTTAAATTAAAATCGGTCACTTTACGCTCATCCATCATAAAATTTCCATCAGTAGCATCGTAAGTAATTACATAATGATGAGTTAATTCATACGCTTCATTTCCAGGTTTACGAGAACCAAATAGTTGCCAATTCGTATGACCTTTACTGATTCCTTCATCTAATACAGATTCCCAAGTATTTGTTAAAGGTAGTTCATTATAATCTGGTAGCACTGTTAACATTTTGTCACGAATCATGGTCTGAATTATATTATCGACCTGAAGTCCGAAATACATATGAATTCCATCTTTTGTAACTAAACCATTTGCCAATCTATTTACATTTGGTTTTTCAAAAATAAAAACGGAAAATGGTTTATTTTCTTCAAAAATAAAATATTCCTTAAGTTCATCTAAATAAAGACAAATAGTATCAGCAACATATTCTCTAGAATGTTGTCTTTCTGTAATACTATGCTCATATCTAAAATCCAAATCAACAACCATCGGACCACCACTTTCTAGTTGTTTTTCAGTAAGATATTCCTTACATTTATTTTCAAAAATATGCGTATAATACAAATTATAAAACGTGTCGAGTTCTTCATCTGGAATAATGTATGAACCAGCATATATATTAGACTCTTTATCAGGTATTCTTGTATGAGTAATACTTACTGTTCCAGTATTATTGGCAGTATTCTTAGCACTATGCTTAGCCAAAAATTCAGGTAAATCTTTAAATCGAGACGATGAAGTCATATTATTTGTCATTATTGATATAATATAATAAGATTTTTCTATTTCATTTTTTTTGTTATTTAAAATGTAAAATAATATATATTATTTGTTTTAATTTAAAGAAAAAATAATATATTTAATATTTAAAAAATACATTTAAATATTAATCGATAATATAGTCATATGACAACATTTATATCAAAAGAAACAATTAATAGGCTTTTAAAGGATGTTAGAAGTATAATTAAAAGTCCTTTGACAGAACAAGGTATCTATTATGTACATGACGATTCGGATATGTTAAAAGGTTATGCTATGATTGTTGGACCATCTGATACACCATATTTTGGTGGATTTTATTTTTTCGAATTTAGTTATCCGACAGATTACCCTCATAGTCCGCCAAAATTAAAGTATTGTACTAATGGAAATGGTATTCGATTTAATCCAAATTTATATGTGTGTGGCAAAGTATGCGTTTCTCTTTTAAATACTTGGAAAGGAGACCAATGGACTTCTTGTCAAACAATTTCAACGGTTTTATTAACATTATGCACTTTATTATGTAAAGACCCACTTTTAAATGAGCCTGGTGTGAGTAAAGGACATAAAGATATGAATAATTATACTGAAATTATTGAATATTCTAATCTTAACATAGCTGTTTGTGATATTGTTAAAAAGAAAAAAGGTGTTTATCAACCATTTTTTGATAATTTTTATCCTTTTATTAAAGAAAACTTTAACAAAAATTATGATAAATTAATTGAATTCGCAGAAAAAAAATTAGCAGATTCAAATGTTCAAAATAATATGATTAGAACTGGATTTTACAATTTGAGTGTTTTTATTGATTATAATGATATTATAAAGAATCTAACCGAAGCTAAGCAAATAGCTGAAGTTTTATAATTTATTTACAATTAATAAAAAAATTGATATTAAAGTTATATAAATATAAATTGTAATTATAATATATAAAATGCACTTTTGTAATGTATGCGATAATATGTATTATATCCGTATTAATGCGGATGACCCTAACAAGCTTGTTTATTATTGCCGAAAGTGCGGCAATGAAGATTCAACTTTAACCACCGAAAATGTCTGTGTATCCAGAGTTCAGATTAAAAAAACAGAACAGTCTTTTAACCATATTATTAATAAATATACTAAATTAGATCCAACATTACCAAGAATTAATAATATTCTATGTCCTAATCCTGATTGTGCTACTAATACTAGTGGAAATGAACGTGAAATTATTTATATTAGATATGATGATGTAAATATGAAATATGTTTATTTATGCTGTGAGTGTGACACCGTTTGGCAAATTAAAGAATAATTATCAGCCTTTATAAATTATTATTTTAATTATTTATTTTATTATTTTTTATTTTATTAAAAAATTGAAATAATTATATTAAAAGTATCTTTAGTTAATATAGTAATAAGATGAGTGATTCTGAAAGAGATGATGATTATTCTAATTCTGAAAGTGATAGTGAAGTTGAAATAAATAAAAGTAATTTAAAGAAACCTATACAGTTAAATGAATTTAACGCAGTTAAAAAATTCGGTCAATATGTAGAAGAAGACTTAGATGATGCTGATGATGATGATGATGACGACGAAGAAATCATTGGAGGAGCAAATGATGATGCGTTAGAAGAAGGTGAGGTAAAGGAAGATTATAATGATGACGATGACGATGATGCGGTAGAACCAGATGATGATGACGATGATGCGGTAGAACCAGATGATGACGATGATAGAAATTGATGAAGATGGTCAGGCAATTGAAAAAAAACCTAAAGCTGTTAAACCAACTAAACCAAAGAAAACAACACAATTAATTGTAGTTAATGATAATGATGATGATGACGATGATGATGAATATGAAGAAAATTATCTACAAAAATTTGATAGTGAAATTAATAAAAATTATATTACAGAATTTCATCCAGAGTGCTTGAACCATAACTCGGATGAAGTAGCCAAATTATCACAAGTAATTAGAGATGAACATAATATTATTATTGATCCACTACATAAGACATTGCCGTTCTTGACAAAATTTGAAAAAGCTAGAATTCTTGGTCAAAGAGCTAAGCAAATTGAAACAGGCTGTAAACCACTTGTACGAGTCCCTGAAAGTATTATTGATGGTTTTATAATTGCTGAATTAGAACTTAAAGAAAAAAAAATACCTTTTATCATTAAAAGACCTATTCCAGGAGGTGCGTTTGAATATTGGAATCTTAAAGACTTAGAAATTATAGATTTTTAGATATAAGTTAATATAATTATTATATTTTCATAAATAAATATTATGTATGAATATTTATTTATATTCATCTTTTCTTAATAAATTTTTAATAAAAAGGTGTAAATGATAAGTTAACGCCTCTTAGTAAATCTTCTTTTTACATTTTTTATGGGTTTATTTTTTCTTGATTTCATATTTTTCACAAGTCTATTTTTTCTTGAATATCCTCCTTTTTTTGGTAAAACACTAATTAATTCATTTATATTATTTTCCATATATGAGTCTGGGATTTGTGGCGGATTTTCTATATAATTTATTATATTATTTATTGTTAATTGTCCTGTTGAAGTACTTCTTCTTGAAGAAAGTTGTTGTGGAAGTGTATTAAATTTCTCTATTATTTCTGGTAACGCTGCTGTTCCATCATAAGTATTTAGTGTTGTGCCAGGTGTATTATCAATGTATAACATAATAGTTTTAAGATGTCCTAATAATTTTTGTTTATCTCCTGGAACACTACATATTATTGATTTTTCAAATCCCCTATCAATACCAGCTGTAATTCTAGCAACCTTTAATTTCCTAGCGTCATTATCTAATTCTGAATAACCAGGTTTAGTATTGAAATCTATTAACATAGGTAGATTATCTCTATCCTCAAAACAATCTATTCTTGTTGAAACATTTGAAAACATAGTCTGATCATATGTAAAACCAAATTTTTCATACATGCAAAGTCCACCCGTATTAGTATAGGCTAAGGCTAACTCCAGAACCGCAATTTGTTGAACTGGTATTAGTGGTTCTATTGAATTAAAAAAACAATTTTCTATTATTCTTCCGTCAGCCAATTGTGTGCTAGATACCTTTAAAAATCCATCGCCTTGAGGAAATGTAATTGGTCTCATAGGATTTCTATTTTCTGGATGTGATAAAATTGTATATAAAAATGCCCCCATTAAAACTGATCCTATTCCTTTTACAACAGGAGGGTCTCTAGGTTTGGTATCGGTACATATTAAATTTATAGAATATGCTGCTGGATATTTTTTACACTCACCAAGTTCAACAATTATAAACGCAACAATACCAGATAATCTATCTTTTGGTTTTAATGATACATTTTCTATTATTCTTGTGGAGGCTACTAAAATATCAAATCCAGCTTCATTTGATGTTAAATCAATAGCTCTTCTCACTGCGTTCATAGTATATTTAGAACCTATATCAGTACATATATTTTTACTTAAAAAATTAATAAATGCCCTCATATTAGCAGTTGATTCTCTAGAATATCCAGATGATTTTTCCATAATTCTGGTTCCTAATATATCTGGTCTATAAGTAGTATTATTAAGTATATCGTCTTTATTATATAAATGATAAGTTGTCAACGGGAAACTTGCTAATTTATCAACAGGAACTAAATTATTTACATTTTTACTAAATTCTGTGATAATGTCTTTTCTAAAAAAATAACTTGAATAAATAGTAGGAACTTCTTGTCTTCTAACGACACTTCTTTTTGAAAAGCTGTCAGATATAGCTGCTCTATTAAGAGGTGTTTGAGAAGAAATAATTCTTAATATGTCTTCTTTTTTTAATGGAATATCGGTTTCTTCATTAATAGAACGCTGTGGAAGTGGTTCAACTTTTTGTGTACCAATTATTGGTTCAGAAGATGGTTTTCTTCTCTTAATATCTTTTCTATCAAATACATTAGTTACATCTTCAGTTACATCTTCAGTTATATCTTCAATTGGTCTTTTTTGAGAACGTAGTTTCATATAAAATATTTATATTTTAATTTTTTTTTCATTTGTAATTTTAACACATCCTGAATTCTGAGTTTTCTCAATATATTTTACTTTTGTATATGTTATTTCAACGTTATTCAAATTTTTTAATTTATTTGTATTTTTTTTACATAGTAACGCACCTGCCTTTATTATGTAATTTTTTTCTTTATTTGATAATCCATTAGGAATATTCGCAACTATATGACAAGAAGAAACTTCGTTAGCATGAAACCATATGTCATCTGGTTGTCCGTAATCAATAACGTTAAAATTATCATATTTATTCTGTCCTATATGGAACATTATCTCTCTATTTAGTCCTTGAATAAAGATAATTTCTGTTTTCATTATGTTATTTGAAGTTAAAATAACGTGATTTTTACTTTCAATTTTAAAAATCAAATAAAATAACATATTAAAAAAATAATGATAAATAGTTATAATGTCTGATTCTATTTTGACTGATAAAATTTCAGAAACTATTACTAATGTGTTAAAAAAAACTATAGTATTTGATAAACTTGGAAAAATACAATTTTTATTTGGTACATTTGTAATAATATCTTCATTCGTTGGTATTACAAATATTTATTTAAATTATTTAACTTCAAATAAAATCACTAAATTTCTGGAGGATCAAGAAGACAAAATTTCTGGTATAATACAAGTTAATAATGATAATTGTATAAATAAATTAGAAAATAAGATAAATGAGTTAGAAAATAAAATTAGCACATTATTAGACACGCAAAATAAGACGTTAAATGATATTAGTTTTTCAATAAAAACTGATAAAAATAATAAAATAAATGTAAGCACATCTATGTCGTCATTTTCTCAGATTATAAATGTTGAAAATAATAATATTACTAAAATAGAATATAAAGAATCCTCTGTTTCACACGACAATACAATTGATAAGGAGGATAATGAACTACTAAATGAATATTATGATTACATGCCAATGAATAATCTAAAAAAAAATATCGGATTTAGTTGGTTCTCAAAATAATTATATTGAGAGAATATATAATTTTATGAATATTTTTACAGAAATTTATATTTATTTTTATACATTTTTTAATAGTTTATCATTTAATTCTAAATCCAAACATACCGAAAATGATTATGATGAATATGACTTTATTTTATTAAATGATAATAAAATAATAATATAAATAGTGTGTTAATATTAGTATAAAATTTTATTATAGTAATATTAAATGAAGATTGCTTTGTGTTTTATTATAAATTACGACCATATTTTAAATAAAGAGCATATTTGGAAAGAATGGATAGAACCTAATAAAGATATAATAAATATTTATTTTTTTTATGAAGATTTGAGAAAAATTAAATCTAAATGGATTTTGGAACATACAATACCTCCAAATTGTATTGTAGAAACAAGTTATTACCATGTAATACCTGCCTATTTATCTCTGTTAAATTTTGCTTTTAATCATGATGAACAAAATAGATGGTTTTGTATGTTGACCGATTCATGTTGTCCAATAATCCCTCCAAAAAGATTTAGATATTTATTTTTACAACATTATAATCAAAGTATATTTTCTTGGAAACAAGCTTGGTGGAATCCGGATTTCCATAAAAGAGGTAATTTAGCTAAACTACCAAAAGAATTATGGTTAGCCAATGATCCTTGGTTTATTATAACGAAAGAAAATTTGAAAGAAATTATGCACTTTGTAAAAACTCAAACAAAAATTACACAGATAATATGCTCTGGCGGACTTGCGAATGAATCTTTATTTGCTGTTATATTTAAATTTTATAAAGAACTAGAAGATAATTCTAAACGTATACTAAACGCTTCGTCACATTTAACAGATTGGAATAGAAGAAGTAGCAGCACTAGTCCTCATGTTTTTAAAGAGGCAAATGAAACGGATATAAAGTTTATTGAAAATGAATTAGAGAGAAATAAATATGCGGTATTTATCCGTAAAATTGCTCCTGAATTTCCTGATGAAATTATTAGAAATTATACTTTAAAAGATGATGAAAAACTTATTTTGAATGAACCATTAGAAATGGTCTATAATAGATATAAATTTATTATTAAAAAAAGTAGTTATTTTTTAGTATGTCTAATAGTGATATATATGTTCTATCTAATGTTAGTGTAAAAATACTTTTAGAAAATTATAACATATTTAGAAAAAACTTTGTATATATATATATGCCTATCACGCAAGAAAATATACGTAATTTGGTTACTAATTATAATACTCAATCTGTAATAGATGAACATGGACCTATAGGTGAATGGGACGTAAGTCAAGTTACTGATATGAGTATGTTATTTGGAGATATACCAGATTTTAATGAAAATATAAGTAAGTGGAATATAAGTAATGTTACTGATATGGATATGATGTTTTCGGGAGCACGTGCTTTTAATCAACCATTAGATAGTTGGAATGTAAGTAATGTGACTGATATGCGCGCTATGTTTGCTGGAGCACGCGTTTTTAATCAACCATTAAATAGTTGGAATGTAAGTAAGGTAAAATATATGAATGGCATGTTTGATGGTGCGAAAAACTTTAATCAACCATTAGATAACTGGGATGTAAGTAATGTAGAACGTATGGGTCAAATGTTTAAAGATGCGGTTTCTTTCAATCAACCATTAAATGAGTGGAATGTTAGTAATGTGACTGATATGTCTCAAATGTTTATTGGTGCGGTTGTTTTCAATCAACCGTTAAATAAATGGAATGTAAGTAAAGTAACTAATATGAATGGTATGTTTGCTAGTGCTAAAGCTTTCAATCAACGTTTAGATACATGGGACGTAAGTAATGTTATTAGTATGCGAGATATGTTTTCAAGTACAACATATAATCTACCTATAAATAACTGGGATATAAGAAAGGTAAATCGTACGGGAATGTTGAATATGTTTAAAGGAAATACTAGTATGGAGGAAAAAAACAAACCAAGCATAGAAAATTATAAAGAATATCACGTATATCCAGCAAGAAGACTTGCTGTTAAAGGTGTTTTGACAGATAAGGGTATGCCACGTGGTGTACTAAGAGAAATGTATGGGTTTATGACAGATGAACCAGGGTCGGAACTGGAACAAATGGATATAGACGCAGAATTTGCTAAGCGTTATCCAGCACCTACAGCAGTTCCAGAACCTACCGTTACTTCAGCACCTACCGTAACTCCAGCACCTACAACTGGTCCACTTGGTGGTAGAAGAAGTAGAAGGGTTAGAAAAACTAGTAGAAGAAAAAATAAAACCAGTAAAAGAACTAGAAGAACTAGTAGAAAAAGAATAAGTAGAAGAAAATAAATTTATTAAAGTAAAATTTTATAATTAACACTTCCATCTATTTCCGCATGGTATACACGTTACAAAAGTTGTCATTGGCTCATCTGCCGACCTAGTTTGCATTTGATAGTAAGTACATTGATTATTTTTACACTTACGACATGTAAAAGTATCAGTTGCTGCTGCTAAATTAGCCTCAAATTTATTCTTATCTCGTTTAGACTTCGCATCAATTAATTCTTTCCATTTGTCATGATTTAATTCTTGATGAGTCATAAAAGCCAATTTATGCGCTTGAATCGACCCATTACGAATTTCATGAATCCATTCTTCATTTAAATTGTTTAAAATACTTTTCAAATGACTCAGATAAATTTGAATAAATAATTTATTGTCCCATTTCTTAATAATTTTTCGTTGTTCTGCTTCTTTTAATGAATAATTAAATATACCTTTTTCTAAATTAGAACTGGATTTTTCATCGTTCAGTTTTTCATTAATCTTTGCTCTAATATTAGCTCTAAATTTATCAGGTTTTTCAATCTTACGCATCGACATATTATTGATTTACATATAAATTTTATATTTAAATCAAAATCAATTTTATTTTATATTTAAACTTTAAACCAGTCGCAAAACCTTGGTCTATAATTATTTCGTTTACTATAATGTTCTAATTCATCTTTAAATTGCTTATCTATACATATATATTCATTTTGTAATTTTAATATTTCATCTGTAATATAATTCTTTTGTAAAATTTTCATCTCTAATTGACATTTTATATTATTATTATTTTTATTAATCTTTAATTCTTCTTCCAATGTATTGATTTCATTATATATATTTGTTAAATCATTCTTCAATATAGTTTCGTTTATATTTATTCTCTTAACTTCACTAAATACATTTATATTAGATAGCGAAGGAAAATTATATCTTATTACTTCTGGTAATATAAATTGATTCGTTTCTTTAATTTCTTTTACATCATTTTCAATAATTTCAATTATTTTTGTCATCTCTAATTTTGCCTCATCTAAAAATAATTGTTTAAATGATTGAAATTCTATGTAAGTTAACAACTTGTCATATTTATATGCGCTGCCTCTATGTGCCTCAGCTCTAGCATCCAATTTTAGATAATTTATTAGGGCTAATATGAACGCTACAAATCCATTTAAAATACTTGTTATAATATTACCATGTACATAATCTTTTAATAATAAATTTAATATACTACATGCTACTGTAAATAATATGGACGGAATCATTAAAAATGTTAACCTCTGCTCACAAGTTGTTTTTGCTTCTATATATAGTATTTTTTGACCTTTAATATAAACTCCTATTATATCTATTATATTAGAATTATTTGTATTATTATCTATGTAATTTGAAAACATACTCTCAATGTGTTCATATTTAAAAGGTGGTGGGAGCGGCATCACGACTTCTTTATTGTCAGTCGTTCCTTTATCAGTCGTTCCTTTATCAGTCGTTCCTTTATCAGTCGTTCCTTTATCAGTCGTTCCTTTATCAGTCGTTCCTTTATCAGTCGTTCCTTTAGCATCATTTTTGTTATTTTCTATATCATTCTCTTTTTTTTGTTCCATAAAATATTAATATTAATACTTTTAATATTTTTTATTTAATTTATATAAATGGGTAATGATACTAGTAAAAGTTACGTAGATGCTTCAAATAATATAATTGATTTAGAAATAGAAAAAAAAAGAGAATTAGAGAAAAGAGAATTTGAAAAAAGAGATTTATACGCTGCTATGAATTTAGACATTTTTGCGGGTAATTTTAAGGTGATGCCAATTGACAATAAAGGTAATATAAAAAAATAGAATTACTTCCCGACATCATTATCGTTATAATCATATGATTCTTCTGATAATTCTGAACCTATGTCATCCATAATAAGTTTTTCTTCATCGTCATCAGATGATTCTTCATTGTCTGCGTCATCCACATCTTCATCATCAGAAAGTTCAGGAAAATCATCTTCAGTATCACTACTATCTACTACAAATCCATCCTTTAAATATCCATCCTTTGTTTTCTTCTCTTTTGGAACATTAGCTAACTCATCTTCCTCTTCTTCATCTTCTTTAGCTGTTGCTACTAAATCTTCAAATCCTCCAAATAATTTTTCATAAATTTTATTCCATAATTGAATGGTTAAATTAGTCAATGTTTTAGTCCCATCGTTATTTTTAACATAACCAACTAAAGCACAACTACCATAGAATAACTTTGAGTCAATTGGTGGCGGAAAATCATATTTATTTTCAGAATTAGCTCTACCATCTGCCTTCGCATACACTTGGACCATATATTTAGTTCCATTTATTTTAACAGACCATTCTGTTTGTTTATTAAAATCTTCAGACTTCTTAAATCCACATTTTTTATATAGTTCTTCGAGTTTAAAATCTTTAATTGAAAGCAGTTTTAATGAACCTAATCTCTCTACTATTATAATATCAAGTGGCTGTGACATTATTTATAATATTAAATCAAATAGGTTTAAATAGTTTATACAATATAAAATAAATGAAAATATTTATTGCCAATCTTAATTTAGAATGTTTAAAAGATATTTCAGAACTACTTAAAGAATATTTAATTCATTCTGAAAATTATATTGAACTATACACAAACGAAGGAATATATAATATTGAAGATAAAAAATGTTATGAATTAGATGTTATAGATAAAGATATTAAAACATATAATAATTATTATAAAGATTTTGGACTTATAGTTGATTATTCATATTTTAATAAGAAACCAATTACTAGTGTAAAAGGCGATAAACATGAATCACTTTTTATTACAAAAAAAGTTTATAAGTTGAATAAAATTTCTTCATTTGAAATTGTTATTAAATTTTGTACTGAAAATAATATCGTAATTCCACATGATATTTATTTATATTCAAAAAACGACATCGATGTTAATAATATTTTAACTAAAAATGAGATAATTGAGTTTTTATCTGTTCTAAACTAATATAATAATATATTATGTTGATTTGGGCCATTCAAATTACAATAGTATCAATAATTTTAATATTTTTAGTACACCATCTTATAATCTTCTTTAAATCTACTCTTACTGTTCCAAAGTTAAAAGATTTAGTAAATACTCCTGCGCAAAAATATGAATCTATATATAATATTATTAATCACCAAAATAATAATTTAAGGGATTCTTCTACAGAAAATAATTATACTTTAATTGATTTGCTTCCTAATAAAGATAATAATGATAATAATATGAAAAGCGAATTAAAAAATTTTTTGAAATCACAACTTCATACAAATACTAATATAGATACAATATCTTCTTTAGAATCTAGTATGAATTCTTATTCAAATTATTAAAATATTTAAAGACTAATATTTTATATATATAAATGCTAAGTCAGATTGACAAAGACGATATATTGTTAAATTTTCCTAATATAAAACTTTCTTATGAAACTATAATACATAAGAAAGTTTCTAAAGAAAATTATGATTTTATAGTTGGTATTCCAGAGGGTAAAAAATGTTTCGCATGGTTTACTATTTTTAGAGAGAAACCTACTTGCTTTATCCTTGAACTAGATAATAAATTTAAAAATAAAATTCAAAATATTAAAATTGTCAACTCTTGTTTTTCATCTTCATTATCTTATGGAACTATATTGTATGGAACTTTATTTCATCATTTTGATAATCTTTTTTTTACAATCGAAGATATTTATGCGTACAAAGGTGTAGATTGTGTATATAATAATTATAATAGTAAACTTAATAAATTTTGTCATCTCCTTAAAAATGATATTAAACAGGTAGCGTATAATAATTATTTTGTTATATTTGGATTGCCTATAATTGCTAAAACATATGAAGAATTTAATAATTATACATCAAGAATCACTTATAATTTATATTGTATTCAATATAAAAATAATAAAAATAATGTTAGTTATCTACTGAGTATAGATGAATTTAATAAAAGTCCTGTAGAACATGTAAAAGAAGTTAAAACAAAAAGCGTTGAACAACCTGCTAATATAAAACAAAGTAATATATTTATTATTCGGCCAAACATTCAAAATGATATATATAATTTATATACAGTCAACGGTAATGAATATGTAGGTCTTGCTTGTATTCCAGATTATAAAACAAGTATTATGATGAATAATTTATTTAGGAATATTAAAGAAAATAATGATTTGGATGCTTTAGAAGAGAGTGATGATGAAGAAGAATTTGAAAATTCAAATGTCGATAAATTCGTTTATTTGAATAAGGAATATAAAATGGTGTGTAATTATAATAAAAAATTTAAAAAGTGGGTTCCAATTAAAATAACTTCTTAATATATATATGTCAGGTTCAGGCGCTTCTAATTTAGATTATGGAAATATTAACCCTTATAACACGAGTCCTTATGTAAACGGCACTAGTTCTTCTTATTCAGGTAGTTTTAGTAGTAATGAAATTCCAGGAACACCACCAGGTCCTCTTCCTGGTTTAGCAGGTGCCAAATCAAATATTGACGCTGCTGCTGGAAAAATATCTATGAACGGAGGTGGGATTAAAAAACTTAAAAGAAAAATAAAAAATATAACTAAATATTATAAGAGAATGAAAGCAGGTAGCCGAAAAATTAAAAGTATTAAAAGAAGACTAAGAAGTAGAACTGCGTCAAGAAGACTGTCTAGACAAATGGCTGGCAAACGCTCTCGTAGACATAGCAGAAGACATAGCAGACAACGTGGTGGCTATTCACAATATCAAAATAATATGCCTATGACACCTACCTATCAAGTTGCTGGTATTAATTTGCCATATAATCGTTTAGCAGAAGCAAATCCACCACCTATTACACAACTCAGTAACTGTGTAAATTGCGTTGATTCATATGACCATTATACGAATTCTGGTTTTCCTAGCAAAGGACATTAAAGAAATTTTTAATTTATATTACGACAAATATTTTTATTAACTATAATATAAAAATATTTACTTAATTTTTAAAAAGCATACATCATCTGAAATTTTACTACTTTTTGAAGGTGGTTCTGGTTCTTCGTTATCATCTTCTGTATCCGATTCATTTGTAATACTTTTTTCTGATGAACTATTACTTTTTATAATTTTTTGTTTTTTTGGTTTACATTCTCTCGAATTATTTGTATTTGGAGTATAAACTAAAGTCCATTTAGTTAAATCTGTTGTATAATTAGTGCTAACTGTATAAATGATTTTGTAATTTTCTTTTTTATAAAATGTTTTGCGTTTTCTCCATTGATTTTTAAATAAATCATGACTATCAACTATATCTACAACAATAGGACTACTATGCTTCTCTCTAAGAATACGACCAACACTTTGTTCTATATCTGTTTTCGGAGTTGCCATGATTAATGTAGTGAGCGTTTTTATATCAAGGGCCTCTGCTGCCATAGCATAAGTAGCTATAACAACTTGTTTTGTTTCAGTTTCTTTTAAAGCTGCTTCTTTCATACCACCAACATAATAACCAACTGTTGCTATATTTCTGTGAGACACAGCATCGTGTAAATATTTTAATAAATTTTTATTATGTGCTAAAATCATTACTTGTTGACTTGGATTTTCATTTAACATATCTGAGAGAACTTTCAAAATAAACTCGCTTCTACGATTGTATTCGCATAATTTTGATATCATCGTGCTATATTGCGGTTTGCCTCTATAATCTACTTTAACTTCATTAAAGTCATCATCGTCTACATAATATTCAATCGCGCGAACAGTTACTGCTCTATCATTGTCCCTCTTTGACTTATAAATAACATCGCCTAAAAACATTTTAAATACTGGAGTTGTTCCATCTTTTCTGTTCATTGTTGCTGATAATCCAAGCATATACTTGGTAACCAATTTAAAAAGTGCATTTGAGAATACTTCACTTGATATATGATGAACTTCGTCAATTATAGTAAAACCGAAACTCTCAAAAACTGATGCTGGGTAATCTTTCATAGATAGACTCTGAAGCATTGCTATAACAATATCTTTATTGTCAATATCAATAGTTGGACCTTGGATTTTACCTACTCTAGCAGAAGGTAAAAATTGGTGAATTCTCTCAATCCATTGATTCATTAAAAATTCTTTATGAACTATTACTATTGTTTTTTTCTTTAATTGGGTGATTATATTCAAAGATGCCGAGGTTTTTCCCCAAGCACAATACAATTCTAATAATCCTCCACCATATTTAACATCCAAACAATGTTTAATAAATTTATTTACAACAGGTTCTTGATAATCGCGAAGTTGCCCATTAAATTCTAAGTTAATATCATCTCCTTCACTGATTTTGTAGTCTTTAGGAGGTCCGAATTTGTCTAATCCATAATAGTGTGGAACATAAAATTTATTAGAGGATTCTCTGTAAGCAGGAAATGTTTTCGCATCATTCATAGGAGCGCCCATTGTATAAGGTTTTATAGTTAATTCATCTCTTATTTTTACTTGTTGAGCAACAGTTAATTCATTTTTTGGTATTGTATATCCTTTTTGTCCGAGATAGGTATTCATCCTTACATTATTTAGAATATTGTTTTTATGTTGTTTTCAACATTTGTAAAACTTCAACATTTGTAAAACATAGAATTCACTTTAGGAAACGTAAAAAATGGACACTCTAATATTTGACTCACCCTTTCTTAAAGGTGGAAAAAATAAAATCTATAAATATGATATATGGATAGTTTCAGAGAACTTTTAAAAAAGGAACATATGGGTGAATTTATTTTAGTCATATTAATGTCTATTTATTTGATAATGGGATTTAATATACCAAATATCATTGGTAAAATTGTAGATAATTTAGTAGGTAAAGTTGTTATCGTTATTATTGTATTATATTTATTTATATATTCTAATCCTATTTTAGCCATTGTAGCTGCTTTAGTAGCCTTTGATTTAATGCGTCGTTCTAACGGTTTTGGTCCTACTGGTTTAGGTCCGCTTCAATCATACGCCCCTAGTGAGCAAAAAAAAATGTCGCAATTTAATGCTTTTAATCAATTTCCTTACACTTTAGAACAAGAAGTTGTTGCTAAAATGGCGCCAATTGTACGTTCAGGTGTGTCTTTATCATCTGCGTCTTATAAGCCAATGCTTGATAATTTACATGACGCATCGACATTGAATTAAATAATTTTTAATAAATAATAATTATTTAATCTAACTTAATTTTGGGAAACTCATTTTGATTGGTTCTGATGATAAATAACTGTAAAATTTGCTTATACCATAAAATATTATTATGAATAATAAACACCCTATTATTATTGATATTATTATTTTAAATGTTTTGTTATCTAATATATTTGATAAATTAATTGTAGTTGATGGATTTTTTTCATATTCAACTGGTGTTTCTTCTTGAGACGAACCTGTAGGTTGACAAGAGATATAAATACCTTCTCCTATTGGGACACCGCTAGTTGGTCCTTTTGAGTTATAAAATAACTGACCACCAGGAGTATTAATTGAAAAAGGTTTGATTATTTGTTGTAATGTAGAAATGGTTGACGAGCTTAATGGAATTGCTTGTAAATCACCAAAAACTATATAATCAGTTGTGTCTTGTGTATAAGAAAAAAACGGTTTTTTTGGAATAATATTTTGAAGATTAAATCCTGATATATTTAGATTTGTTGACTCTCCTTCGCTTGGAGCATTTGTTGATACCATTCCGATTATTTCTGTTATTATTTGTGATGCTTTCGATGATTCACTTGATGATGTAAATGGAATACATACATCTAATGTATTACCACCTTTAACAGGATTATGTGTTATTATTATTTCACCTGGTTTAGTTGAACCATTAAATATATGAATTGATGGTGATACTATTGAAATACTTCCTACTGTATATTTTTCATTATTATAAATTACGGGAGGGACGCTTGTTGAATCATATGTTAAACTTATCATTTCACCATTATTTTTAGCAGTCGAGTTACTTTCTGAATATTTAAAATTATATGAACATTTTAAGTCACATTTTCCTGCTATATTTGTGGCTGATATATTTATATTTTGATTGCTCATTAATATAAGTATATAAATAAAAATATTATTTTAATTATATAGTATGAAATTAACTAAAGGTAAAATATCCAAATTATACAACATTAAAAAACAAACTATTAAAAGAGTCAGAAAACCGAAAATATCAAATAAAAGAAGAACATTTAGAAATAAAAAGAATTTTAATTTAGCTAGAAAAACTATAAAAAACTTCAACTATAATAAATATAAAGGTGGTAATAATGAAAATAATATTCCTAAAGAAGAAAATATTATATCAAACATTAATCCTATTATGAATACACATATTAAGCAAGAACCAGAAGTTGTTGAAGAAGAGCCAACTCTTATTGAAGAACCGGAAGTTGTTGAAGAACCAGCTCTTATTGAAGAAGAACCGGAAGTTGTTGAAGAACCAGCTCTTATTGAAGAAGAACCGGAAGTTGTTGAAGAACCAACTCTTATTGAAGAAGAACCAGAAGTTGTTGAAAAACCAACTCTTATTGAAGAAGAACCAGAAGTTGTTGAAGAACCAAATGAACTTGTGTCTGAAGATGTTCCATCAAAACAAGAACTTATTGAATCTTTAACAAATGTCGTTGATTATATTACAGACTCTGTAGCAGAAAAAGTCTCTCAAAATGTTACATCTGAACAATATGAAGATACGCCTCAAGATGGGTTTGATACAATAAATAAGACAATAAACGTTATGGCTTCTAGTGGAGGTTCAAGGTTTAAAAGAACAAAGCGATTTAGATTAGTTAACAGAAACAAAACAAGATATCATAAAAGTTTATAATATAGATAATATATAATATGAAACAAATTAATCACTCAAAATTGTTTTTATCGGCATTTCGCACAGCTCTAATATTTATTTCCGGTTTTCTGATTTATGAAATATTAATAGGGTTAGAAAAACTGTGGAATATTTCACATCCACAGTATAAATTATATAATTTTTATAAAAGAAAAACAATTAAATTTATTCTTATTTTATTCATAGATTTGTTAATATTATATATGTTATTTTTCTTTACAGGAGAACATTTTTAGTTATATAAATGGTAAATATTTAATAGTATCATTATCATATTCTGTTATTCTATAAGGTTCATTTAGACCTTCAATATAAACTGTATCTCCTGTATATAATTTATCGCATCCATATTCATTCGTACAACTTCTTCCATTGCGAGAAACAGGTAATTTTACACTGTTATTTTGGTCACTTATTGTATAATATTGCCATTTATCTCTATTTGTAAATAATGGGCGACCCATTAAAGGTATAATTTTACCGTTTGAATTTGTAGCCGTCATTATTCCTAATTGTCTATATTGTGTATTAACCGCACCGACATTTGTTGATATATTAATTGGTAATGCTCCTGGTGGAACTCCCATAGAAGGAATAAAATATCTCTCATCTCGAAGAGGTGGATTATAAGGGTTCAATAAAGGGTCATTAGTTAAATTTGAATAAGGCCAACTTGGTATCCACGACCCCCATCCAGTATTCTCTCTAGTTGTATCTTTGATGATTATTTTTTCTGAAGGAGAATTATTAACAATAATATTTTGTTTCATTATAGTTGTATAAATTATATAAATTAAAATTAAAATACAGATAACAATAAAAAACATCGAATAGTTTTCAACACAGATAACTCCTGGTGGACATTTTTTCATACTATATTATTATATTATTATATTATAATAATACACTCTTTAATAATTTAGTTAGCTGGTTTAGCTTGATTTGTTAAATTTTTAGCTAAATTCATTAAACCGTTTATTCCATTTTTTCCATTTTTTCCATCATCATTATTGCTTCCCATCATTTGTTGTAATTGACCAACCATAGGTTGAATATTTTCAACAAGTTTACTCATATCTTTCATAGTTCCGGCTAATTGCATTTGTTGTTTCATTAAATTTTGAGTATCATTAGTTAATTTTTGTATACCATCACTTCCCAATATGTTATTTAATTCATCATATGCGTCTTCTATTGTTGTAGCATAATCAATATTATATGCGCGATTTTTTCTACGTCCAGGTTCAAAACCTTGTTGTTCACCGGTAGTATTGTCAGTTTCAACATCTGTAGAATTAGCAACTGAACTCATTATTAACCCTTGACTAGAAACAGAATCTGGTTTATTTGAAGTTCCATTAGACGATTTGTCGAGAGAAGTTACAGCATTACTGTTTTTAGAATTTTTATTGTCATTATTTTCCATTCCCTCTCTAGTTCCTTTTAACGCCATTAAATTAACAATAATTAAAGGAACGCCTAAAACAATTGTCATATTTTTACTAAAGTATCTAACTAAAATAGCAAAGACAATAAAATATAAAACAAAGTTTAGATTTCCCATAACAGCATAACCAACTACGTTAAATAAAGCTAAAAAAGAAACTATATTTAAAACTAGTTTACTGGTTAAAAATTTTGACATTGCTGATTTAAAGTTCATTATATATATAATATTTAAAAAAAATTGAATTATTATTAAAATAATAAATTACTATTAATTATTTATGTATAATAACGAGTATGAAACTGATGATAGTAGTTATTCTTCAACAGAAGATGATGATGAAATGGATATATATGATATTACATATGAACCAGAAGAACCTAGTTTGACAAAATATAATATTGTATTATGTGTAAAATATAATAAACTAATACATGGAGATGTTGACGGAGAAATAAATAATCATTATTTGACTTTAATAAGATTTAAATTCTCATTAATGAAATTTGACGAAATTAATTTTGATTATATTATAAATACATTAGGGTATAATAGAAATGATGTAAGACTAGAAATTACTGAATGTATTTATTTACCTTCAGAACATTGTATTTCTATTATAAAAACTCATTGGTTGCGTTTAATTCAACGCACCTGGAAAAGAATATATAAAGAGAGAAAAAATATTTTAATGAAACGATATAATCCAATGTCATTAAAATATAGAGAAATTTATGGAAAATGGCCAAATGACTGTATATATTTACCTCAATTAAAAGGAATGTTACTTAGATGATTTACGGTAAGAACCACGTCCTACACTAGAAGAATTAGTTTTTATGCTTTTTCTTTTTGAACTAATTTTATAAGTAAATCCTCCTTTTTGTTTTTTATTTTTCTTAGTTTTTCTATTTTTTCCACCAAAAACACTGTTATTTTTAATTTCAACTTGATTTTGTCTTAAAATATTTTGTATTTCAGATGGATTTTCAGCAGTGCTTATCGCATTTAAAGCATTTAAATATTTATTATTTCTAGATTGTCTATATTTTGCGTTTAATTGAGAGATTAAATCATTTAATTGTAATTGTATGGTTTGTTGTCTATTATCCATTAAATTAATTTGTGTATTTGATGGAAGTCTGGTTGATTGTCCTCTTAATGATTCTTCCCTCAATGGTTGTCCTTGAACGGCTCGACCAATATTTTCAATAGACCCTTCTATTTGTTGTGTGATTTGTCTTATTAATTCATCTACTTCCCTTTGTGTTTCAGCATTAGGGACATTATTAGTAATATTTTCTAATGTCTCTGCCGCATCCGCAATAGCTTGTGTAGCTGAAATTAAATTATTTTTTAATTGCTCGTTTTGCTGTGTTAATGCATTAACTTGGTTACCTAATTCAGTAATGTATATTTGCGCATCATTTTTTTGTCTATCAAGTTCTTGTTGTTGTCGATTAGCAGCTTGTTCCTTCTCTCCAAGTTGACGTTCTAAGTCTTCTATTTTTTGTTGTTTCTCATTTATTGAAGCATTTAATCGTTCTTGTTGTTCGGCTAATTGTTTTTGAGAATCTTTTGTAAGCCTGTCGATTTCTGTTGCGTGTGTTGCTTGTTGGTCGCCTCTATTTTGTAATTCAGTGTTGACTGATTGGAGTTGATTTTCAAGTGTTGCCTTTTGTTCATTAATTTTACTAAGCTGAGTATTTAAATCTCTAAGTTCCGCTTCTTTTTGGTCAATGCTAGCTTGTAAGGTTTGTTGTTGACTAGCTAATTGATTTGTAAGATTTTCTTTCTGTGAATTTAAATCTTGAATTTGTTGTTTTAATTGTTCAACTTCAGCTTGTTTTTGGTTAATTGAATTAGAATTAGCGTTTATTTGGGTCTCATAACCATCTGAGCGTTGTTTAAGGTCTCTGATTAAACCAGCCAATATACCCATACGATTGCTAATATTCCCTAATTGAGTTTTAAGATTATTAGTAAATGTCGTTTTAAATTCAACACCAGTTTGTATATTGCGTTTAACTTCTTGTAATTTATTCATTGCGTTAGTAAATTCAGTTAAAAACTGCGGTTCTGTTGCCATATATATAAAAGATATATAAAATTTTACGATGCGTTTATTTTTGTCTACTTATTAGATATTCAGTATCCCCAATAATTGAATCTAAATTTTTCTTAATTGAACCTACCTCTTTTAAAATTTTTGATTGTTCTTCTTTTGCGTCTTCAATATTATGTTTTGTTAGACTTCCAGAGAGAGTTAAATCCTTTATATATTCGTCTAAAACTTCAAGAGCTCTAATTTGGTCCTTTTTTTGTTGCGCTATATAATTATAATATTTTTCATAGTCAGTTTTAACGGCATCTAAAAATCTATTTTGCTTTGAAATTAATCTAAGTTTTTTTTGTTTATCAATTAACATTTGTCTTTTTGCATCAATCAATTCTTGTATTTGAATAAATCTGTCATCAGTCTCTCTAATAGGCATAACAATTTTTGCTTGATAAGGAACTATTCGGTCCATTCTTAAAATAAACATTTATTTTAATATTTTTAAAATAATTTAAAATCTTTGGTATATATTATTTAGGATGTCAAAAAATACAACTGAGTTATTACTAGCGCCTGACGATAACCGTTTCGTTATGTTTCCAATTAAATGCGATGATATATGGAAAATGTATAAAAAACAAATGGACTGTTTTTGGAGAGCAGAAGAAATCGATTTAACTAAGGATTTGGATCATTGGGAAACCTTAACTGCTGACGAAAAACATTTTGTGTCATTAATTCTTGCTTTTTTTGCTGCTAGTGATGGAATAGTATTAGAAAACTTGGCTATGCGTTTTATGAACGATGTTCAACTTGCTGAGGCAAGAGCGTTTTACGGATTTCAAATAATGATGGAAAATGTGCATTCAGAGACATATAGTTTATTAATTGAAACTTATATAAAGGAAAAAGAAGAGAAGTCTAAGCTGTTTAATGCTATTGCTAATTATCCTTGTATTAAAAAGAAGTCTGATTGGGCGCAAAAATGGATTCATGATAATAGAAGTAGTTTCGCTACTAGATTGGTTGCGTTTGCTTGTGTAGAAGGTATTTTCTTTAGTGGTGCGTTTTGTAGTATTTATTGGTTAAAGAAACGTGGATTAATGCCTGGTCTGACATTTAGCAACGAATTAATTTCAAGAGATGAAGCTCTTCATTGTGAATTTGCCGTTTTATTGTATTCTAAACTCAATAAAAAAATTGAAAAATCTCGTATTTATGAAATAATTAAAGAAGCAGTTGAAATTGAAACTGAATTTATTTGTGAAGCGTTGCCATGTAAATTAATTGGAATGAATTCAGATTTAATGACGCAATATATTAAATTTGTTGCTGACAGATTAGTAGTTCAACTTGGTTATAAAAAGATTTATAATGTTAGTAACCCATTCGATTTCATGGAACTAATCAGTTTGGAGAGTAAGACCAACTTCTTTGAGAGGCGTAATGACTCTTATGCTTTGACAAACAAATCTAATACAGATATTGCTTTTGAATTAAACGAAGATTTTTAATATAAAATAAATTAATTGAAATATATCCCACAAATTTTAACTTAAAGACAATATACTAATATAAATTAAAATGTCTAATATATTAGCTGACTACAATAAAACAGTCATTTACAAAATTCAATGTAAAGACCAAAACATAACGGACACTTATATAGGTCATACAACATGTTATTACCAAAGATATAGATTACATAAAAGTAATTGTACTAATGACAAGGCAAAATCTTATAATTATAAAATATATAAAATAATACGGGAAAATGGAGGTTGGGATAATTGGGATATGGTTATTGTTGAGAATTATCCTTGTAACAATATTACTGAAGCTAAAGAAAGAGAAAGATATTGGATTGAAAAATTATCATCTACATTAAATATTTCTATTCCAAATAGAAGTAAAAAAGAATATGGACAAATATACAGAATTATACATAAGGAAGAAATTTCGGAAAAATCAAAAAAATATAGAGAAAATAATAAAGATAATATTAAAGCATATTTAGAATGTAATAAAGAAAAAATATCCTTTCAAAAGCAAGACTGGTATGAAGAAAATAAAGAAGAAATTTTAGAAAAAGCAAAACAACATTATGAGGAAAATAAAGAACATAAACTTGAATACCAAAAACAATATGCGGAAGAACATAAAGAAGAAATCGCAGAAAAACAAAAGGAATATAGAGAGAAAAATAAAGAAAAATTATCAGAACAAAAAAAGGAATATAGAGCATCACATAAAGAAGAAGCAGCAAAAGCACACAAAGAATGGCGTGAAGTTAATAAAGAAAAACTTAAGAATCAAAGATCTGAAATTATTAATTGTGAATGTGGCAATCAATATACTTTCGGAAATAAACATAGACATTTACAGAGTAAAGTTCATATAAATTATCAAAATAAATTATGTGGAATAATTGAACCTGAAAAAACTACATCTGAAGAAGAAAAGCAACAAAAATTAAAAGAAAAACAAAAGGCATATAGAGAGAAAAATGCTGAAAAAATAAAAGAATTTAAGAAAAAATATAATGAAGAAAATAAACAGCATATTAAAGAACAAACACAAAATTATTATGAAACTCATAGACACGAAATTTTAGAAAAAGCAAAACAATATGCTGAAGAAAATAAAGATAAGATAAAAGATTATAAGGATAGTTGGTATCAAAAAAATAAGGAGAAAATATTAGAAAAACAAAAACAAATGTTTATATGTGAATGTGGTTCTGAAGTTAGATGTTCCGGTAAAGCAGAACATTTAAGAAGTGTAAAACATAAAACTTATATTGAGAATTTGTCTAGTATAAATTAATTATATAATATATTTAAAAATAATGTTATATTATATATAATGAGTGACATAGAACTATTGAATAATCAGGTGGACAAATTAAATAGAGAGAACGCAAAACTAAAAACAACTATAAATAATCTATATAATTTAATGGGTTATGATATTTGTCAATATTTCTATAGAACTAATAGTATAAGAAAAACAGCGCACAAATTCTACTTTAACAGCATAAAGGAATGTTACGCTACATTAGTAGATTTTAACGATGACGAATATGTAGTTAATAAAGCGAATGATTTTTTAGAATGTCATGAGGAAATTTTTGGTAGTAATAAAAAGTGATTAATCTCTTTAAGTTGTTTTTTAAAATATATATTTAACAACTTAAAGATTCTTATTAGAAATTAATGTAGCTTTTGATATATTTCTAATTATTTTCTCATCTTTATCTGGTTCAACAGTCATCGCTTCTATAACCATTTTATTATATTTATCGGATGTTTTTGAATAAGCATCCCCATAATCAGGAAATTTCTCTCTAAATTGTGGAAGAAGTCTTATATTTTTATCAGCTACTTTTTGTATTACCTTCCGCAATTTGCTTTTATTATCATCTTCTTTTGCCCATTCATTTTGGTCTTTTATATATATGGTTTCTCTCTTTTTATCAGTACAATGAACTGGTCTCTCTGTCTCATCTAAAGCGTTTAAATTTTTCACTATTATTTTTGATAATCCTTCAACATATCCTATATCTCCGATGTCTATTAAATCTGACAATTGAAGCTTTATTGAATCAACAAAATCAGTCATATTCATAGCATTCTTACACGTCTCATTTAAAAAGAAGTTTAAATTAAATGCTTTGTTATGTGAATTTGTATGTGTCGTGGTATTATTAGTCGTATTATGTGTTCCATTTTCAATAACCTTCATCATTAAGTTTTGTTGCTCAAATATCATTTTTTTCAGTTCTGAATTATCTTTAATTAACATCATAATGATCTCCTTATCTGTAGGTTCATTATCTTTATCTTGAAGAGGTTCGATTGGCGAATTACATTTTTTATTATGTCTCCATAATCCTGCTCTATCGTTAAATATTTTATTACAATTTTGACAGTTATAGGTCTTGCTTGGTTTTTTTATCTTTTGCGTTGTTTCTCCGTTGTTTTCTCCGTTGTCAGCGTTGTTTTTGTGTTTTTTCGTAAGGATATGTTTTTTATAATCTTTTGAATATGGTGTATTATAATCACATAATTTACAATAATATATTTGGTCGGAATTTGGCGTTGTCATTCTCCTATATATTAACAACGGATAAAAATCCTAAATCCTTTCATAAAAAAAAATAAAAAAATTTACAATCACAAAAAAATTTTTTCAATTTAGTTTATTACGATAATTCTTCAACATCGTAACAAAAAATTTTCGTCAGTAAGGACTATTTTCACTTTTCATTTTTGGACATTTTTTTTGTCCATTTTTAAAAAGTTCAGATACTTTTCATTTTTTGAATTGATTTTTTTTCGCTTCATGTGTAGTGAACTTTTTTCGCCCAATATTTCAAGAATTTAAAGAATTTCCCTTCAATATGTAGTGTTTTTGACCAACATTTTCTTTAAGTAGTTTATTAAAATATATTATTTAGACTTCTTTGGACGACCTCTCGGTTTTTTTTCTTTCGGTGTTTCTACTTTTATAATTTTCTTTGATTCTAATATTTTAGGTTTGTTATAATCCAACTTTGCTCTTTTATTCTTATTTATTGTCGAAATTTTACCTAGATATTGTGGAAATTTAATCATCGTTTTTTTATTACATTTAGAAACAGCGTTTATTGTACTCATCGCTACATATGGCTCAAATTCCCAGTTTGTCATATTTACCTCTGTAGCAAATAAATCGGAATCTGATATGGCATCCGCAGAGTAAGCGATATTTAACATTTTTTTTAACTCATTACTTACATTAAATGTATTGCTTATATAATTTTCTTGAATCATCAATGGATGTAGTTCATTGGATAACCAAAATAAATTATACTTATTATCGATTTCCTCATCCATTGACAATAATTTACCGGTTGTTTCAAATACATTTGCGCTTTGAATATTTTTAGTATTTGTCTTAAATGAATTACTCGAAGTCATTAACTGTAAATTATTTAACATAAATCTTATATCACCATTTGATTGCTCGTATAATTCTCTCAAAACAGGTTCTTTTATTTTAATTTTTTCATTTATTACTACATTGTAGAGTAATACATATACTTCTTGATATGTAGGTTTTGTCATTTTAATATCAAAACAATAGTTTAATATTGGTTTTATTGACTGATCGTAACGATTATTACAAATACAAATTATAGGAATCTTTGTATTTTTTATACATTCTGTTAAACTTGAAATAAAACCTGAATCACTACAACTATCAATGTCGCTTACTACTATTACATTTTCTTTATCATCAAATGTTTTATTCGGTTTTATTATATTATTCATAAAATCCTTATCTCTTTCATCATCTACATTTAATTCTATTATATTAAAACAGTGCTTATGTAAAATCAAATTAACTAATAAATTTTTACCTATTCCACATAATCCTGATATCAACGCACATTTATTTTTTTTATCATTTTCATTCCAGTCCAATAACCATTGAATAAATGGTTGTAAAACAGTCTTATTACCAATAAAATTTGATAATTTTTTAGGACGATAAATTGTTGTAAACATTGTTATATATATTTTATTTATTAATTATATTTTTATTCAATTTTACTTTATAATAATATAAATATCATCTCAGTAGTATTATAATATGGTTATTTATCATAAATCTTGGAAATCTTTTTTTGAAGAATATATATTTGAAGATATCAATGAATTCTATAATCAAAATAATGAAGTATATCCAAATAAGCAAGATATTTTTAAGGTTTTTGAGATGGATGTTAGAGAGATTAGAGTGGTATTATTAGGTCAAGACCCATATCATGGACCTGGTCAAGCACATGGATTAAGCTTCTCTGTTCCTACTGGTGTAAAAATACCTCCATCTTTAAGAAATATTTATAAAGAATTACAATTCGAATTTCCAGAGAGAAACTATGAATTTGATTCAGGCAATCTAGAAAATTGGTTTTATAGAGAAAAAATATTTCTCTTAAATTCATCATTAACTGTTATTAAAGGCAAACCTGGCAGTATGATGAATCTTTGGGAAGAATTTACTAATGATGTAATTAAATTTATTTGCGAAAATAACGATAAATGCGTATTTCTTCTTCTAGGGAACTTTGCCAAATCAAAAGAAGTTCTAATATCAAATAAGGAGAGAATAGTTATAGGTGTGCATCCGTCACCTTTATCAGCGTCAAAAGGTTTTTTTGGCTCAAATATATTTAAAATAGTTGAAGAGAAATTAAATGAAACAATTAATTGGAGTTTATAACTATTTAAATACAATAAATTAAATAGTTATTATGATTACTTGTAATTTAATGGGTGGGTTGGGGAACCAACTATTTCAGATTTTTGCTACTATTTCTTATGCTATTAAAAGTAGAAATGATTTTAAATTTCTTAATACTGAACAATTAGGAGGTGGTTCTACGACATTAAGATATACATTTTGGAACACACTGTTACATCGTCTCAAGCCATTTTTAATTGATGATATCCCTTTAAATATTCGTGTTATTAGAGAGAGGGGATTTACTTATAATGAACTACCTGTTTATGAAATGGTTGGTAATGATTCACTAATTTTTGGTTATTTTCAAAGTTACAAATATTTTTATGATAATTACGATACTATTTATAAATTGCTTAATATATGTGGTTTAAAGGCTAAATTATTAGATAAAATGGGTTATACTGATGATTATCTGAAAAATGTAATCAGTATGCATTTCCGTATAGGTGATTACAAAAAAATCCAACACGTTCATCCTTTAATGACAAAAGATTATTATGATAGATGTCTTGAATTTATACAACAAGATTGTGAAAATAATAATTTTACAATTATGTATTTTTGTGAAGATTGCGATATTGAAGATGTAACAAAGATTGTTAAATATTTAGAAGGGAAATTCGTAAATTTTAAATTTATTCGTGGCGATAATAAATTGGCAGATTGGGAACAAATGTTATTGATGAGCTGTTGTCATCATAATATTATAGCAAATAGTTCTTTTAGTTGGTGGTCTGCGTATTTAAATGAATGGTCCGATAAAATTATTTGCTATCCATCAGTATGGTTTGGACCGTCAGCACCACATAATACTAGCGATTTGTGTCCTCCAGATTGGAATAAAATAATGGCTTAATAAAATTTAAATTTTTATGTATTAAAGTGCGACATTATTAACTGTCTCACTTTATCACTATGTCCCTTAGAATTAAATGCTGATTGATTATGGATTCTATGTTTTACAAGTATTTCTGGACAGTTATAAAATTTTTTATCTAGTTTCCGTAATCTTATCCATAAATCATAATCCTCAATACCATTTTCATTCCAAAAACATAATTCTTTTTTAATAATTGAACTCGAATTTATTATAGGATTAAAATTTGCAAAATTAAAATTGGAAAAATCATGAATAGGTATTTTAGGAACAATCCCTTCTGTATCTCCAAACCAAACACACTTAGAACCTACTACATCATAATTATCTAAAAAAGGAACTTGTTGTTCTAGTTTTTTATAATGCCATATATCATCTACATCTAAGAGAGCAATAAAATTATAATCACAAAAAAATAACATCTTATTTAATGCGTTTGATTTACCTTTAATTGTAAATAGGTCATAAACCTTTATTCTTTTATCCTTTTTTTCATATTTTTTGGCTATTTTGTAAACATCAGAATCTTTCTTATGTCCATTTACACCTATTATTAATTCCCATTTATCATATGACTGATTTAATATAGATGATACTGATTCGTCTATAAATTCAATACCATTATATATTGGCATTAATATACTAATCATTTTATAATATATTAATTTAAAATTCTTTGAAACATAAACCAATTATCGTAATTTACATTTATATCTCTAAATAATAAAAAATGCTCTAAATTATGAACTATACAATCTATAAGTATAATCTGGTCGTCTTTAACAAGGTAATTGTTGGAAAAATATTTGAATAATCTATTATCAAATGTATTAAACCACCATCCAATTTTTCCTTTATGTAATATGAAAAAACCACCAGCGATTGAATTCTGGAATGGTGGTATTTGAGTGTTAGGTAAACCTTTATCATTTGTATTTTTAATTATTTGTATCAATTGATTCATATAATTTTCATTATTGTTGACACATCCGTATAAAATTTTGTTTTTATCTAATTTATTAATTTTATCTGAATTAGGCCAATTATTTAATAAAGATGTATTTGTATCAAGAACTCTATTTCTAAAATAACCAATATCACACCAACCATAAAATTCTGTCTCAAAATACTTTTTTTCTATTGTCTCTTTTACAAATGAAATTTTTTCAGACCATAACATATTCAACTCCCAACACGATTTATCATTTAATAAATGATTATTTTCATGATTTTTTATCCAAAAATCTTTATATTTATAATTATAAAATTTTTCAATCGGTTTTATTATAACTTTAATTTTAGAGTTATTATTGGTGTCTATATATGTTGAACTATTTTCATCAGTAAAAATAACTAAATTAAAATTATGAACAATTGAAAGAAAATTATTCATCCATTCAATATATTGTCCAGGATTAAATTTAGATTTAATTATATAAAAACAACTTGAAAATGTTATCGACATATTATTAAATATAAATATTAAATATTTATATTTAAATAAAAACATATTATATTTTATTGACAATTTCAATAAATTTATTTCCACATTTTTCTATTGAAATATTTTCAAGAATATACTCTCTTGGTTTATAATTGTTTAAATTATTAATAAATTTATCGTATGTATAAGGTAATTCATCTAATGAATAAAAAAATTCACCACATCTATCATCCCAATAAGGTATTGTTGTAGCTGGTATATTTGTATAACTTGAACCATGTTCTTGATGCATTGAAGTAACATTCCATACCAATAGCGGAACATTACACGATAATGCTTCTTCAAGAGCAAAACCTTGGCTCTCATGAGCATCAAGCCAGATTCCAAATTTTGCTTCTTTTAAATAGTTAATATAATCTTCTTCCGAATAGCTATTTATATAATCGAAAATTTGTGGTTTTATTCCATAATACATTAAAAATGATAATAATAAATTTAACTCATCTGGGTTTCTACGTTTATAATAAACAAAAACATTGTTTCTTTCATTAATTGGTTTAGAAGGAGTAAATTTATTAACTTCAACGCCAAATGGAAGACAATCTAACCTAATATTTTTACAAAATGGATTTGAAACCCAAACATTTTTAGCCCATTCACTTGGTTGTATATAAATAGAATTTGGTCCTTCAATAAGTTCCATATGATTTTTCTCCGGGAAAACACTAAAATGTGGTCCAAATATAAATTTAGAATTTGGATATTTTTTTACGTCAATTGGTTGGGATGGACTATAAACAACATCAAAATCTTCTAATGAAATAAATTCTAAATCAGTATTATAATAATAAGTTACTTGAAATCCATATTTTAATAACGAATTTAGATTTTTTGGATGAATGCTAATATTTAATAATAAAACTCGCATCTTATTATACTATATTGTATTTCATTTTATTTAAACTAAAATAATTCTAATTAATAATTATGTAATTTTCTAATAAATCAGAAGAAGAAATATTTTTTCTATTTGCGTAAGTAATTATAGCTTCCTGTAAATTTTTACAGTAAATAATTGCTAATTGGTTGTTATTATGTTTTTCAATTAATCTGAAAGGTATATAATTAATATCAATAGTAGAGTTGTCTTTTTTAACCCAAAATTTAACGTTTGATGTTGTTTTATTAAATTGTATATTATTATTTTTTTCATATAAATACATCAATATTGACAATAACGTTTGATCTTGTCTATTATTATTTCTATTAACCCCGTCTGGAATAAGTAAATCTTTATTAAAACTATCTTCATACCATTTATTTAATATATTGAATCCAGCATTAGATAAATAATTGATGCCTACTATGCCAGAAGAAATTGATTGTAATTTATTTACATGTTCGTCATAAGTAATGCCATATTCTTTTACTATTGAATAATTATTTAATTCAATTGATTCTGTTGTATTTTCATAAGCAGAAATAGGTGAATAAATTCCTTGAATATTAACAATAGAAAGTATATGTAGAATATCATCATTATTAAATCTATTAGCACTGTCCATCCAAATTAATACTTTATCTTTGTTATAGATATCATTAGCTTCATTATACATAATGATAGGCTTAAAAGCGTAAGAACAGTTAAGTCCATAAAATTTTTTTAAATTTACGTGTTCCGGATAAATTTCAAAATAAAATGTTTTAAGTATGAAATTATATTTGTTCTTTAAAGATATTATTTTTTGTAAATTACTTTCATTTAAATCTAAATTGTATACTATCAAATTTTTATAATCTAAACTGTAAGAATTTATAAAATCTAATATAGTTTCTATATAAGAGTCATTTGCCGCAGTTAAAATCGTATAATTCATTTAATATTTAAATATTAATAATACTTTTTAAATTATAATTAAAAAAATTAATATAAAAGTTATTTCAAAGAGAAGAAAAAGTAAGACCATCAATATTGAGTTTATATTTTTTGTATTTTTTATGTCGTGAAAAATCGGTATTGTAAATATCCTAGGGTGTAAATACAATAATCCAGCTGGATATATTAAATAATTTATCTCAATGTTGATTGTATATAACCTAAATTGCTACCTTGTATAAAAAACTCATTAGCAGTCCAATAATGCTTAAAATTTAAGTTCTTTTCAAAAAAATTACACATATAATAATCAAAAGGACTACTATAATCTTCAAATTTTCTCATAAAATTTAAAAATTTTACGATACCAGAATATTTCCATAAAAATGAATCAGTACATCTAGTATAAAATTTTCTAATAACTCTAAATTCATCAAACTGATTTGTAATATCTTCAACATAAATTTTATTTGCGGTGTTATTTTTTATATATTCAATAACATCTTTATTAAATTCTTCGCCTTCTAACCTATAACCAGTTATAAGTTCATTGTATAATGATGGCAGAAATACACTCAAATCAGTAAAACCTATATGAATAAGATCAAAATCTTTATTATGTATAAAATCTAAAAACTTATTTAAATTATTTATTTCTTTACTCATCATTACATCACTTTCAAATATAAGAAATAAACCATCTTTATAATTTTTTTCAATATCTTCAAGGACAGCTCTATAATTTAAAAATAAGGATAATTCTCCATATGATAAATTTTGTTCTCTTAAATATTTTACAAATTGATTAGATGTATATTTATCATATATTTCTTTTGTGATAGTTGTTTTGTATGTAGGACTTATATATTTAATATAATCGTTATTTATATTCAATAGATTAAACATGTTTTTAAGCATAATATGTCTTCCAGGTTCAAATTCTGGATTATTAACACAATAAACTTTTGAAATGTGATTCCAACATCCTTTATTAATTATACATCTTATATCTTTAGCTATAGCTTCTATGGTTCTCTCCAGTTGGCCATTTTTAAAATTTGTCTGTTTCACCATTTTAAGCCATTCATCTTTATTTTCATTTAATTCTTTCATTTTATTTATTATGTTATCTATTGTATTTTCATTTTCTAAATTTAGAATTCTATTTGGATTAAAGTAATCAAATACTCTCGATGAACCCCAATATACAGGTATTGTATTCGCTAATAATCCATGTATTATTTTTTCGGTTATATATGTATCATTTTTACTATTTTCCATCGAAATTATAAATTTAAATTTACCGATAAATTGATTAAATTCGATACTATTATAAGGATATGGAATATTACCACCAGTATTATTTTTATATGACCCAGCATATATTACCTTAAAATTTTCATCTAATTTATTTAAAAAATAATTTCTAATATGACCTCTTGGATTTGAAATAATAACACATACTTCATTTTCTGGAACATTTGAAATATTTTTTTGTTCCATCAATTTATCTACAAAATTATTGGTATATAAATATGGAATAAAGAGGGGTATATTTACTATATTTCCATAATTTCTTTCACCCCACAATACAATATCATAATCGTTTGTATTTTGACGCATTATTGATTCTCCATTAAACAAATATTTATGTTTCCATTGTTTATAGTTGACTAATGTACCATTACAATCTAATAACATATCAAATTCACATAATATATCAGATTCATTTAATTCACCTATTTCGCAACTTTCGTTATAAACATTTTCAAAAAGTTTTATAAAAAAATCTACTGAAACACCAGGATTTGTTTTATCTAGAAATCCACTAAACCAACCATTAAAAAAGATTTTCATTATTTTAATATACTATAATAATCTTTATATATTATATTAACTAATACTTATTTTTGATAAAATGTAATTTCTTAACCAATTTTTATTGAAGTATTTATTCACAATATCAAATTGAGTTTTTAAACATTTATTAAATACATCAGGATTATTAATCAAATTTTGTAAATTAATAAAGAAATCATCACCATTTGTAAAATAACATTCATCAGAAAATTTTTCCGGGAATGGCCAAACTAAATCATTTTTCTGCTGTAACAATAAAGAACCAGAAACTAAAATTTCAAAGGTTCTAGTGTTCGGATTACCGGCACCTAATAAATCCACGCCAAATTTTGATTGTCTCATAAACTCCATAAAAATATTATTAGGTAGTGCTCCTGGATTAGAAATAAAGTCTTTAATTTGATTATATATTTCAATTCTATTTACATTAACATTAAATTCATCTTTTATATGATGATATAAACCACCAGTATAGAATACACGATTAATTTTATTAGAGAAATAAAAATCTTGTGAAACCATATTTCTATCAATTTTTTCAATAATATTTTTTTGTCCAAATGTTATAAAAGGAAATGGATATACATTTTCTTCATAATGAACTTTTCCATCATAATTTCGTTTGAAAAAATGTATGTTAGGATGTTGTATATATTTATTTGGATTAACATCATAATCTTCATTATCAAAAAAAGCCAAAAATTTAAAATTATTATTAAATATTATTGGTTTAATAATGTTCTCATAATTACCTCTAATATCTTTAACAGCTACTTCGTCATTTAAAATGTGTCTCACAGGCATTATCACAAATAATACATCATAATTATTATCAGTTATATTTTCAGTATCTAATCTTGGTTGAAAATTGTAATAGGAATAACTATCGCTTCTATCGCTTGTTGTAGAACAATAATAATAATCCGCTTCTGGAAATAAAATTTTCAAGCCGATATCTTCATTTTTATTATCTAATATAGCAATTTTCATATAATTTATATAATATAATATTTTTATATTCATTTAAAGATAATATATTATATAAATTATATGAGGATAGTTGCTTTTTTATCAAATAAACTGACTCTAAGGGGGACTGAAATTGCTATATTTGATTATGCTGATTATAATGAAAAAATACTTGGCAATAAAAGTATTATAATTACACGTGATTATGAAAAAATAAAAAATGAATGGGATGTAGATATTCAAGCTTATAATAAATTCAGAAACAGATTTGATGTTTTTTATTATAGTTCTCAGCAAGATATAGACGAAATCGTAATAAATAATAATGTAACTCATATTTTTATAGAAAAAGCAGGTAGTTGGGATGGTTTATTTTCAAATAATTGTATAAATATTATGCATTGTGTATTTGATGTATCACAACCTCATGGACAAGTTTATACACCAATTGGACAGACAATTAATGAGTTACAAGGAACTAATTATCCAGTAACTCCATATATGGTTACATTACCTGCATGTGATGAAAATTTAAGGTCTGAATTAAATATTCCAGAAAACGCAATTGTATTTGGCAGATATGGAGGCAAAGAATCATTTGATATAAAATTTGTACATGAAGTGATTAAAAAAATTGTTAATTCAAGAGAAGATATTTATTTTTTATTTATGAATACAGATGTGTTTTGTGAGCATAAACACATAATTCATTTACCAGGAAACGCTGATATGATGTTTAAACGTAAATTTATTAATACATGCGATGCTTTAATGCACGCAAGAGATAGAGGTGAAACATTTGGTTTAACATGTGGTGAATTTGCGATTTGTAAAAAACCTGTCATTACATGGGGAATGTCAAAAGAAAGGGAGCATCTCCTGATATTGAAGGAAAAAGCAGTTGTCTATAACACATCTGAAGATCTTAAAAATATATTAGAAACTTTTACGAAGGATAAGTATGTTGTTAGTGAAAATGGCTACATGTTTTATAATCCAGAAAATGTTATGGAAATATTTAATAGAATTTGTTTAATTTAAAATATTACTTGACGATTTTACGTATTTTTAAATGTAAAAAATATAAAATTTACTATATATGTTCGGAAAAAAATTTGATAATACTTTCATCTAATGTATTTTTTTTAAACACATCATATGTTTGTTGTGTTATCGTGTCTATTTCAGAAGTAGATTTATTTAAATATTCTTCTGTTTTATTGCTTAAATCATCATAATTACTTTCAATTAATACTTTAGATAATTCTTCTAGTTTATGACTATTTTCAGGATTTACTTCTTTGTATGTTTCACTTATTACAAATACTTTGTTTGAATATAATAATGCTAATCTATAATAATCAAAAGAACAATTTATATCTTTCGCATAAATATGTAAAATAATTTTACTATTTTCAACTAGTTCAATATACTCATTTATATCATTAACATTTTTCATTATAAATACTTTATAAATTTTTGATAATTTTTCCAGCATTAATTCTCTGCGACTTCCTGAATCTACAGCACCAGTAAATAAAATATCTATTGGTTTTCTTTCGTAAGGAATATTTTTTTTATTATATATTTTTTCTAAATAGTTATTGTATAATAATGGAATAAAAGTCCATTTTTTATTTGTAAAATGACTATTATAATATTCAACATTTAAATAATTATATTCCCATAAATAAGAATTATCTAAGTTTATATTATTAATATAATTACACATTAAATATTGATCATTTTTTGAATGATTTATAATGTAATCAGCATGAATAAATATTATTTTTGTATTTTTTGTATCAATATTGTATATATCTTCTATGTAATTTAAATATAAAATTAAATAATCTGATTCATGTGAATATTGATTTATATTATTTATAATAGAAACATCATAATTATTAGAAACAAAATAATCGTTTGTCTTAAAAATATTATATATTGAACCTATATATAAATTAAAAGGTATATAGTTTTTGTTATGATAAATTTGTATTTTCATTATAAAATATTTATTAATAATATATTTATATTATTATTAAATAACATATATATTATTAAAAATGACTTATGCATCCGAATTTAATACCACACCTGGTTATTATTTTCATCATAAGCCATATTTAACCCACCATGTATATATTTATTTTTTTTTAAATATTGAAATAAATTGTTAGTATTATTTCTGAAAAAAATTATAAATAATTCACAATTTCCTGATGTTGTAATCAAATATTTTAATTTCGAAAAAATATAAATTATTGAAACAAAATTTATAACATGATTTATTTTTATATTATCGTCTAATATTCTACCTACATTTATTTTATCATTACTATTAATAACTGCGATTTCATTAAAAAATATTGAATCAGGAAATTCTTTAATAAAAGCATTTAAAAATTCAATTTCATCCGTTTGAACAATAAATTTTATAATATTATTTTTCTCTTTAAGTTCTTTTGCTTTTAATATAAATTCATCATATGGTGGTTTTTGTGTCTCTTTAACCTTATCATTTCCTCTATAAAATACACCACATATTTCATCTTCAATATTAATATTATACTTATTTAATAATACATTAACATTTTCTAATACAATACTGTTTAAATTAAAGTATTTTCTAAAAAACGGATTTATATCATTAAGTTTAATTAATTTATAATCGCTAAATTGATTTTCAAATCCTTCATCATTAAAATTTATTTCATTCTCATAATTTTTTATATAAATGTCAGAATTATTTGAAAATATTAAATTATAAATATCTTCATTTTGATTTGTTTTGTAAATAGTAAAAGCATCATTTGTTATGAGTTCATTTGGCAATTTCTTATTATTATTAAAAAATGTTATAATTGATATTAATATCATATTACAATTTGAAAAAAATCCACTGTAATTACCTTGAATAGTTACATTATCCATAATTATGTTATTTAAATAATTATTTAAATAATAATCAAAGTAATATATATATATATATATATATATGCTTGAACAAGAATATATTATGCTTATTATGAATTGTAAAAAGTATTTAAAGAAAGCAAAATTTCAAAAAATGACTTGGCTAAAAAATATTCCTTCTTATTTACGTTTCTATCATGTAATAGGTGAGCCTGAATTAGACGACTATTATAAATTCGATCATGAAAATCATATTCTATGGATTAAAGTAGAAGATGACTATAATTCTTTACCAAAAAAGGTAATAAGAGCATATGAAGCTGTTACTAATACATTTGATTTCAAATACTTATTTAAAACAGACGACGACCAAATATTAGTAAACGATAAATTTTTTGATGTAGTAAAAGGATTAACTAGTTCAAATAATAGAATACACTATGGCGGTTATATAGTGGATGTAAAACAAAATTATTTATCACAATACTATAAAATCCATCCTGAATTACCCGAATATTTACCAGTTCTCCAAACAAAATATTGTAGTGGACGATTTTATTTTCTCTCAAAAGCAGCATTAAATAACCTATTAACAAGAAAAAATTTCATTGAAAAGGAATTTTTAGAAGATTACGCCATAGGATTCAACTTAGCTCCTTATTATAAAGAAAATATGATTAATTTAATTACAAATAAGTTTTTCACAGATATTGAATTAAGTGATTTTCCAAAATTAGTGGAAGAAGGAAAAATATAATATAAATTTAAAATATTCTTGTATTTCTCAGCAAAGCTAATTCGCGTTGTCTTTGTAAAAAAGCAGTTTTATCCAGGTCAAGCATAGCAGGTGTATAATTAGTAGGTCTTTTTTCAATATCACTATAATCTTCTCTCTGTGTTACAGTCAAAGGAGTTATTAAAAACCAATTATGAATTTCTTGAAGATTAAACCAATATTTATCAATAGCATATAATCTATGATTCTCAGGTTCTTTCATTAATCGTAAAATTCCTTCTTTATAGTTTGTAATAAGTGTATCGTAGTAATGTTTTTGTACTAAATATCCAGTGGTAGTTTGACAATGTGTAACTTTAACACAACTGTCATCAATTTTAATATAAGGTGGTAAATTATTTCCAGCAATTAAAACCACATCAAACGTTTTGTTCTTTGAGAGAAATTTATTGAACTGAGTAACAAATAATTTTGGGTCAGTAAATAAAATATCGTCTTCTACAATTAAAACGTGTTCCCAGTCATTATCTTTTGCTGTTTCTATAATTTTAAGATGACTCATACTACAACCGACAGCTCCATTTGGTAATTTAATAGCATTGAATCTCTCCGCTTGAATTCCAATACAATTTAATTGACTTTCAACATGTTGTTTTCTGTCAGGTCTAGAGTGAAGATTTATATAAAATGCGTGTTTGATATCAGAAATAGAATTCATATAATTATCTATATATTTCGTTTTTAAATTAAAATAAATATAAAAACGAAAATAGAGCTAAATATTTTTATTTGAGAAAAAATTCTCTCAATTTAAATAAATGATAAAAGAAAATTATACAATTGGAGAGAAAAAAGAAATAGCGAAAAAAATAAAAGATATAACTTTAGAAGATGTAGAAGAAGAAATGGATAAATTAATAAAAATCGGTCAAAAGGCTGATATGATATCCGAGAGATCAAAGATTGGTAACAATGTTGTCGATTATTTTACATTCGTTCAGCGTTTAGAAACAAAAGGTAAATATGATATAAATTATTTCGAATTTTTAGTTAATTTAGATACATTTAGAGAGAAAAAATTCATTCAGAATATGTTAAAATATTATGAAGATGTTAAAAATAAAAATAAGACGAAACATGAGTATAAAGTTTACAAAGAAGTATATAATATATGTATAAGTGCGATAAATATTATGAGACCATTAAATTGTATGGAAATATATATACGATTTAATGCCAAACGAGTGCTAAATTTTTGCGCAGGTTGGGGTGGTTCAACAGTCGCTGCTGCTGCGTTAAATTTAGAAGCCCATTATGGTGTAGAAATAAATAGCGATTTGAAGGAACCTTACGATAATATGATGTCATACTTGCGCACTAAATGCTCCACTGATTTAAGCGTCTGGTTTGGCGATGCCGCTAATTTTGATTATTCGACAATCGAGTATGACACTGTATTTACGTCTCCTCCGTATTATTTTATTGAAAAATACGCCAACAATATTGACTATAAATCGAAAAAGGATATGGACGAAAAATTTTACAAACCAGTTTTTTCTAAAAGCTATTTACATTTGAAAAAAGGAGGACATTTCGTTATTAATGTTTGTAAAGAAGTTTATGATAATATATTACAAAAATTGTTAGGAGACGCTCACCAAGTATTTCCGCTCAAAAAATCTAAACGGCAAAATAATCACACTGAAATGGTTTATGTGTGGCGTAAACATTTATAAATATGATTTAAAAGAATATTTATAAATTATTTATAGAGTGAATGAATTATCAGTCTATTAAACCAGTATCAAAGATAAAGATGCTTACTATTTTTAAATATGTGCCAGATGATATATTATATGAAATTGGAATATTAATCGGTAATAGAGTATCACATAGTAGTTTTTACATTCCAGATGAATTAAAAGATGAAGTTTATAAAATATTAAATAAATGTAGAGAACAAAAAATACCAATAGTAATTAATGAATTAGGTTTAAGTTATACAGGTGATCCAGTTGGAAAAACAACTTTGTGGGCATATTCGCCTGAATAATTAAGGTTTTACACCGCCTAATCCAACCATTGCGCTTGCTTGTGCTCTTGGTTTAGCGCCAATATATGCGGCATATTGAGGTGAATATTTATGTGGAGGAGGTTGAACACGTCCATGTAATTGGGGTGACATTTTTGACACATGATACTGATTCATATTATTATGATTCTTATTTGAAAAATTATTAAATGAATCTTCCGCTATTTCTTTTTTTCTATCTTCTTCTATTTGTCTTAATAATTCTATTGGAACTTGTCTACCCATTTTCATCAAGTATTTCGCTACATTTTCTCTCTTTTCTCTTGATGTTGGATAATAAGGAATATTAGACCAATCTGTTGTTGTTATAACGCTTTTTTTCGTTTCTTTTATTCTATCTGGATTAACTATTTTTCTTCTGGGTTCTCTCAAATCATAATTATAATACTCTTCTGAACCAAATGGAATTTGTGTTAAAAATGTTTTAATATTTATAAATTTAATATTTGAATTATGAACCGTAAATATATTATCATTTGGATTTTCTGATTTTTCATCAATTGTATATTTTAATTGTGTTATTGTTGTTAAACCATTTGTGCCATCATCGTATTCACCTCTCCACGGGTCCTTCTTTGATATAATTCTCGATATTCCGTCAAAAAACTGTAAAATCTCTGGACTTCCTATATTATAAAATACACTTCTATCAATCTTCATACCATAACCTTCGCATCTCTTTTGTAAAACAGTATCTTCCATACCCCAACCCCAAAAACATGGAAAACCGTTTGTCTTTTCAAAATCAGCACCTTTCATCACTACAATTCCACCTAACGCATATTTAAATCCATAATAATGCTTTACAACACCATGAGTCGTTTCATAATCAAAAATTTTATTGAACGGCACCGTATCAACGTCATTAAATATAAAAGTTATATCTTTATAATGTTCTGGATACTTATTACGCGCTGCTATAAAACCTATATTTTTTACAGCACCTCTATTAAACGTTCTAGCATCACATTGGTGAGAGAAAAATATTTCATAATCATTTTTATCCTCTAATATAAAACTCATATATTTACAGAAAAAAAATTTATGTTGAATGCGATTTCTATAAGGAACTATAAAAATACGTTTTGGAATAACTAGGTCTTCTGACATTATATTTTATACTCACTTTTTATTTTTAAATTTATAACTCTAAATTATATTTTTTGAATATTGAAACTGGAATTATATTTTCATCTTTTGCGATTTTTTCTAATTTCTTATAACACTTATTAATTGTTACTTCACTTGTCTCACTCACATTTTTTACATCTTTTTTACTTATATTCAATTTACATAATTGAGATATAAAATAAACTATACCCGCTGCTATTGATGGAGGAGTATTTTCTGGCATCACGTCCATTTTCTCAATTTTCATCGATATAAATTGACATAATCTTGTTAATTCATTATTGATATTTAATTTGCTACAATATCTTTCAATAAAGGCCTCTGGTTTTGTTTTTCCAAAATTAGTCTTTTCTTTAATGTCCATATCTTTTTCTAGAGTATTGATAATTGATAAAGCATTTTTACATGCTTTTGTAGCACTAGTAGGGTCTAAGTGAAATATTTGTGCGATTTCTTTCGCGGTTCTCGGATAATTATTTATTCTACACGCTATATAAATAGATGCTGCTAATATACCATCTCTATTTTCACCTCTAAATCTTGAATCAGACTCAGATATTTTTTTATGATATATAATAGCGTCATCAATTATCATCTTTGGAATTCCAGCGTTATTAGCCATTGTCGTAATAATTTGAAATTCATCATATTGTGATTTTTCTTTATATGGCATTGACTGCCATTCAGTATATCGTCTTATTTTTCTCATCTCGTAACTCATCGACCCGTAACATAATACTTTACAACCATATGAAGATTCTTCTAAAAGTGGATTGATTGGCATACCACATCTTGTGGGATCAGAATTCTGATTATCATCTGCTCCATAATATCTCCACTCAGCGGACTGATCTACTAAATCTTTATAAATTATACCACACTTATTATTCATACATGTCAAAAACCCTTCATCTGAAAATGCTAAAATACTTTCACAACGCTCACAAAACTCCCTATTTCCAGAACCATAAATACATTCTAATGGCATAGTAGGTTTTTCAGGATTTTCTATCTCTGAATCAAATATATTCCAGAGCTCAAATTTATTAACATTATTATTTTTACGTTTCTGACTTTTATCTTTACTAATCATTGTTTATTATCATTTATTAGATTTTATATTTTTAATTCAATTTTATTTATATTTTTTTATTTATATTTTTTTAAAACTGTATATTATATGGGAAATTTCACATCATCAATTAAAAATGTTGAGAAACAATTCGATAACTTTTATGAAATTGTAGACTATATTGCCACTTATTATATATTAACTATGGATTTTCAAAGCTTAAGTAAACTTTCTGAGAAAGCTTATTGTGATAAATTAGTTGTATTAACCTCTGATATCATTGATAGATATTTTAATGAAGTTGATGTCACATTTTTAGCTCAAAGAATTAAAAGCGGACAAGAGGTTAATGAACTTAAAAATGAAAAAGTCCGATTTATTAATAAAGACAGCCTTGAAAGTTTAGATATATCTAATGACGCTCAAAAAAGTATTAGAAAAAAACGTGTATGTATTGGAATCGCTAAATTTTATGTAAAAATAGCACATATTTTTGCGGCGATCATTATGACAATAAATCCCATATACACTTATAAAGATGCAACAGGACAAACTGTTAAAACAACACTTCTTGAAAAAGACAAAATTCCTAAAAATGTTAATAGAAAATTATATAAGTACAATATTTGTGATAATAGAATTAGAGCACTTAAAAAAGGCGAACTCGTTGATGAAGCTACAGGAAATGTTATAATTCAACCAAAAGTATGTGATATGAATGTTTCTAAAACTGGCGCTGATAAAACTCTTGCTGATGAACCTGGTATTACAGAACTAATGCGTTTATATTTAGATGATAATTATGATTATTCTAATGGAACATTTACTGGAATGTCTAAAGAAACTGAAAAACAATTTCGTAAAGATTTAAAATTATTTTATAAAGCATTTACAGGTAATGAAGATATGCCTGATACAATACAAAAATTTAGTGATATCAAATTGAGGGATTATAGTAAAAAACCTGGATGCCAACCATCTAATGCTGTTTTAAAAGATAAATATACTCTCAATAAAAAAGATGAATTATTTGTTAAGTACGCTGAAAATATTAAAAAAATGATTCAAACCGCTGCTGATAATCAATACAAATTACTTGATGTTATTAATGAATTATTTACTTATGTTATAGATCCTTATACATCTAAACAAGTTATTAGAATTAATCCTAAATTAACAGAAGCATCATTACAACAAGCAGTTGTTAAAACTAGAAGATTTATTGTTGATTTATATGTTAAATGTGAAAGTGATTATGTTAATGGAGTTCAAATTTTTGAAGCAATTGTTGAATCAAAAATCGTTGAAACTACTCAAAAGCAAATTGATAATCTTAAAAAACAAGCAACAGAAATAATTAAGGAAACTAAAGAAATATCTAAAGCTCCTACTCCTGTACCTGTGTCTGCTCCTGCTCCTGCTCCTGCTCCTGCTCCTGTACCCGAATTAAAAATTTCTCCAGAAAAACCTATTGTTATGGAAGATACTGTTACACCTGTGCCATCAATTCCTACACCAGTAATACCTACACAAAATATGAATATTTAGAAATACAAAATTTAATATTAAGAAAAAATATTTACTTTATATATAAAAATGATGACTCGTAGTAGAACTCGCAGCAGAAAACTCGCATATCGTTCTCGCGTTAAATCCTCCCATTGTAGAGGTCAAAGCAAAAAATGTACTAGAAGCCGCGGATGTAAAAGAACACGCAGAGGACAAAGAAAATCTTATTGCCGTAAATTAAGAAATAGACATGTATAAATATATTAGCAAAACTATATAAAAAACTGGATTTCCTAATATATGCAATATAATGTCGTAAATATCTGATAATAAATTACATATTTTTTTTAGAAAAATAACAATCCAATCATCTATACTTGATATCATTAATATCAAAAATAAATGCAATTGAGGAATTATTAAAATGGTTAACAATAATCCTATTAATAATATCGGATCAAAAATAAAATTTTCCATTTAAAACTATATTAAATATATGCGAATCTTTAAATAATTTTATTTTATTGTTTAACTCGAATATTGCTGTAATTAAATATTTAATTATTTTACCTAAATATTTAATTTGTTATATACTGTTTAAGCGCGGGCACGTTGAGCAGAGGCAGCGCGGGAAGCAGCAGCAGCGGCAGCACGGGAAGCAGCAGCAGCACGAGCAGCGGCAGCCGAAGCAGCACGACCAGCAGCGGCACTACGAGCAGCAGAAGCGGAACGAGAAGCAGAAGCAGCACGGGAGGCAGCAGCAGAAGCAGCACGGGAAGCAGCAGCAGCACGACCGGCAGCAGCAGAAGCAGCGCGGGAAGCCATACGAGCACGCCCGCGGGCCATTGATCTAGATCTTGAACGAGAAGCACGACGACGATGAGTTCTTGCCATTATATAAACTACCAAGAAAATATTTTATAAACACGGGATTAAATTATTTTCTAAATATTTAATTAATATTTGTCCTAAAATTTTTTCAAATTTTTAATTGTAATTTTATTATACTCATTTTGATTTTTCCCTAAATATTCTATATGACAATATTTATCTAAACATTATAATTTATATAAATTTATTTTCAATCTTATTCAATATATCATCATCATAAACAAGATTTCCTGATGGTTTATACGATTTTATTGGAGTGTATTCCTTTTGCTTATATTTACCTTTTTGGACATCATTCATATTCATATCTGTGTTATCATTTGTTACTAATTTTTGCTCGTCAGTTTCTTCTTCATCATCTTGAATTTGTTGACCGAATTCATTTATTTTTATACCAGTTTTCTTTTTTATTTCTGTCCTAACATAACTCGGCACCCAATGTAACCATGATATAAATAATAAATTTGGATGAATATAACGAACATTAAAACCACTTATTTTTAATTTATCCATTAAATAAGCTATACAAGCTCCTTGATCGTATTTGGGAACACCTAAAATTGTTTCTGGCACTAAAAACCAGCAAAATTGTTCGTCAATTTTTTGTCTTGATACAGTTTTTATTTTAACATGAACTCTATTCAAAATTTTATTGAATAATCCAAGTTTATTTAAATCTTGTTGCCTTTTCTTTTCATAAAGTTCATCAATATTTATTTTTTCAGAAAAATCTTCTATATTTTCAAGTGTAAATATATTTGACATTTTTGTATTCTCATGTGAAAAAAAATTATCAAAATTACCTAATATTTTGTTCACCTAATATTTTGTAAAATAGATGCTATTATATTATTTCGTTCATCCGTATTATAATCATGGAAATTTCCTATTATATCTTGTAAAATATATCTAGCTGTTTCTGTTTTATTAAAATCTTCTGTATCAGCATACTTCATTTTAGTAATTCCTTCAACCAATTTTACAATGGCACGCATAAATTTAAGCAATAATCTATCTTGCTCTAATATTTTATCAAATAATACTGGATCTAACACCTCTATTTGACCTCCTGGGTTTTTTAATAGAATTTGTTTCTTTTCACTATCAGATTCTTGTTTTATCTTAAAATATTTTGAGTAATAAAATAATTTTTCACTTAACATGTCTTCTATTGTTGGTGTTATAAATAAAGAAATAGTCTCAAATTCATCTATATAAAATGGGAAATAGTTGAATTTATCAAAATACTTCACTATATCTTCATGTATCTCTCCAAAACCTATATCAGATAATGCTTTGTATATTTTTCCGTCATTATATACTAGTTTTGTTATATCTTTATTTAGATTCTTTGGATTTGTCGGCAAACTTACAATTATATTTATTTCTTCGGGAATAAACCATTTAACTAAATAACCTATATGACTTGACAAGTTTTCCATTTTTTCTGAATTATAAACTGAATTGACCGACTTATTTGGAACGATTAATAAATCTGTATCCTCACTAAAATAAGTTCCTATATTTGGAATATCAACTAAACATAATTGTAAAGCACGACCGCCTTTAAATATGAATATATATTCTTGTTTATATTCAAACAATCTATATAAAATAATACCATACAGTAAAGTTATAAAACAATTTAATATATTAACATTTACTAATGTTTTTACAATCTCTCTATATTGTAAAGTATATCTTGTTACGTAACCTGGTATAATTTTTTCCAATATATCACAGATTTTAAACCTTTTCTGATTTTCATCCTTATACTTATCTAATTCATAAATTTCCATAAAAGTTTCTTTAAGTTCTAGCAATTCGTTACCATTTTGAAAAATTGGTTTCCAAAATTCTGGAACAGTTTCTCTATCGTATCCAACATCATTATTCTCAGGTAAAGGATATGGTAATTGTAATGAAACTTCTTCTGGTCTTACAGCTTCTTCTGGTCTTACAGCTTCTTCTGGTCTTGGAACTTCTTCTGGTCTTGGTTCTGTAATTATTTGTTGTTCATTTGGTATCAATTCCGCTAGTTTTGAAGAACTATCTTGATCTAATCCTTCTTCTAATATATGAAATTGGTTTGATTTATCTAATAACATTCTTATATTTTCCACTCTACCTTTATTTAATTCATTTTTAAACGCACTTATTTTATATCTACTACTTAAACTATTTATATTTCCGCCATTTAAAAAATATGAATTCAATATTCTTACAATCACTTGTTGCGGAACTTGGCCTGTTAGATTGTCTAATATAAATGTAACAGGTGAAACGAAATCTACAATAGTGCCTGAACCATGTTCTTTATCAATATAAGCTCCAGTTGATGAAACAGGTATCAATGTATTTATCATTTTATTATCTTTAAAAAGATTTGTTAAATAATTAATACCTTCTTTAATTTTATTCTTACTATTGCTTTTATTTATGATTTGACTAGTTAAATTAGCTAGAGTTCTACGATATACTGTCTTTAATTTTTGTTCTTTCTCTAAATCACTTTCACCTCCATATTTTACTCCTTTTGTATATTTTATTCTTTTTGTATATTTTATTCTTTTTGTATATTTCTGTTTGTTTTTATTGGTTTTCTTTAGTTTTTTATTATATTGCTTTTTCTTGGTGACATATTTTTTTACTTTTCTCCTAGTCATAAAATATATCAATAAATTAATATTTCTTTATTAATATTTAAATAATAATAAAGAATAACACTCATATGACAATTAAACACTTGGTAGTATCAGGTGGAGGACCTATTATGATACAAATATTATCAGCTATTCAAGAACTCGAATATAATAAATTTTTGAATTTAAATGACATAGAATCTATTTATGGAACATCAGCAGGAGCTATAATTGCTGTTATATTATCATTGAAATTTGATTGGGAAACCATAAATGATTATATAATTAAACGTCCATGGCACGATGTTTTTCCTATAAAAGTACAAAATATTTTAGACGCATATACAAAAAAAGGCATCTTTGATATTAAAACAATTGAAAAATGCTTTAAACCTCTTTTTGACGTAAAAGATGTACCTATAGATATTAACTTAGAAGATTTTTATAAATTAACTAATGTTGATATTCATATGTTCACTTTTGAAATAAATGAATATAAAACACAAGAAATATCATATAAAACACATCCAACATTATCACTTTTAACAGCAATTCAAATGTCATGCGCATTACCAGTACTTGTAACACCTGTATGTATTGATAATAAATGCTTTATAGATGGTGGAATTGGATGTAATTATCCGTTAAACTATTGTATTAATTCTGTCAAAGAAACTGATACAATATTAGGATTCAAAAATAATTATAATGATGATGAATCGGCTATTAATGATAAATCAACCTTATTAGATTATCTTTTGAATTTCATATTTAAAGCTGTATTAAAATTAGATAATTATGACACACAACCTAATATAAAAAATCAAGTTATTTTTGATGTAAAACATATAACTTTAGATATTTTGAAAACCGCACTAAGTAATATTGATACTAGAAGAGATTTATTTCAAAAAGGAAGCCAAGCAGCTAAAAACTTTTTAGAATCTTTACAAAACGGTGTTTAAAAACTTAATTAGTGTATCCTTTGTTGGTTTAGCATCATATTCAATAACTTGACCATCCTTTAATAATTTAATTGTCGGATAACCTTCAATACTATATTGGTTCATCAACTTTTCAACTTCTGCTGTTTCTTCTGAACAATCTATTTCTGTAAAGATTATCTTATAGCCATTTATTGTCTTATTTTCATACTCTGATTTTAAATCATTCCATACCGGTTTCGCTGCTTTACAAAGTGGACACCAATCAGCATAGAATAGCAATAACTCCGCATTTTTTCCGTTAGAATTACCTAAACCAGGTTCATTATTTGGTTGAAATTTGGGTTTCATCGATGGCGCAATGTAGAAAAAATAATAAAAAATAGCAATCAATGAAAATACTAACACAGCTCCAATTATTAACAATGTGTTTGAACTTAAATTTTTACCGGCTGTCATCACCCTAGATAACATACTACTAGAGTCGTTATTTATATTAGGTAGTGAACTCGCGTTAAAATTAACATATCTATTCATTTATATATATTCTACAAGAAATTAAGATTCTCTTTAAACGAATACAATATAAAGATAATAGTTTATTATATATAATGATATTCAGAACTAGAGAAGGCAAATTAATCGAACTTAAAAAATATTCTTTTATTAATGATAAATTGTATTATGAAAAAATACTTGAACTTAATATTTTACTTCCTAAATTAGAAAAAAGATTTTATAATAAATAGAATCAGTAGAAATAGAAATAATGTAAATACGTAACTACATATTATATTTATCGATAATTGTGAAGATACATCATTTGATATATTTAATTTTGTAGCATTCCTTAAATAATTTGTTTGCTTATAATTTAAATAAATGCTATAAGATAGCAATATTATAATTATAATTTTCATAAATATTGAAGTTAAGAAGAACCTATTTAATGGACTAATTAACAAAAGTAATATTAAAAAAATTGATACAGCAGAACACGAACATGCTCTTTTAGTAGTGTCTGTAAAGGTTGATAAACTTAATTCTTCTTGTTGGCTCATATATTTTGTATATATATTTTTTTATTCAATATATATATATAATGAAAACACGTAAACATATAAATACACATAATAAAACAAAAAAGAAGTTTACTTATAACAAAAATGATTATAATTCGGGTGATGGTATGCTCGTACAAGTTTGGGGGCCTGCTGCGTGGCATTTTATTCATTCAATGAGCTTTAATTATCCGGTTAATCCTACACCAGAAGATAAAATACATTATAAAAATTTTATATATAATTTAAGATATGTATTACCATGTAAATATTGTAGAATTAATTTGAAAAATAATCTTAAAAAGAAACCATTATTAATGTGTCATATGGAAAGTAGAGCGACATTCTCTCGGTATATTTATGAATTACATGAACTTATTAATAGAATGTTAGGAAAAAAATCAAACTTATCTTATTGCGATGTGAGAGAAAGATATGAACATTTTAGATCAAGATGTACGGAAGAAAAACCGAAAATTTTCAAATTTAAACGACAACAACTAACGCGAAAAAATAAAGAAAAAGGTTGTACTGAACCTTTATATGGTAAAAAGTCGAAGTGTGTTATTAATATTGTGCCGCAAGAAGATAAAGTAGCTACCTTTAATATGGATAAAAAATGTGTTAAAACAAGAGAATAAATAAAATATTAATGATATAAATATTATATTTATATTTATATAATGAATGTAGAAGAACAAACACAATATTCAAATTTAGAACCAACAACAAATATTACAGAACAAATTATTATGGACAGTGATAATAATTATTTTATTACAAAAATGTCTACTAATTTAGTATGTGATTCAAAAACAGTAACTGAATTGTTTGGCAATTCTATCCATGTTGATGATGATAACGTTGATTTAATATTTGATAATACAAATTATGAAAACGAACATGAAGAATATGCCAATAATTTACAATTATATTACACATTACTTAAAAAAAATGAACCTGAATCACGAAGTGATAATTTGGTAAATATTAGAACATTAACTCCAATTTTAATACAAAAAACAGATAATATATTATCCACATTGCTTTTCATTACTCTTGATCAAAATCACGATTTTAGAGGTGGAAGAACTGCTGGTTCTGATTCCTGGGTAACAGTTAAAACTCCAACATTTATTACAAAAGTCGAACAAATAGCAGCCGATAAACCAATTGAATTCCCAATGAATAATTCTTATTTAAGTACATTAATTAATACTAGTTTTTCTGGATTAAAAAGCTTAATAGGTTTGTTAGTAGTTGAAGGCGAAGATAATATTCCAGATTTGATGGAAAATGGCAAATTAAATATTACAAAAATTATGAGTGAAAATTTTAAAGAAATTAATTTTATTTATAATAAGGTTCCAAATGGTTATGATATTTTTATGAAAGGTTGTAGTCCTGATGGAAATAAAAGACAAATTTCAACGAATTCTACATTTACATTTTTATCATTTGCTCAGTCAACCTGGGACCATGGTATGCATGACATATGGAATTTTGAAACAAAAAAACACATTTATTTAGTCCAACTAACAAGTCTATCTATAGATGTTAATAATATTTTACAACCACATTATGATATTTATGATTATTCAATTATTGAAAATATTGTTCCTATTTTTGAATGTAGTTATGTTAATCAAGCAGGTGCATCTAGTTTTTTGAAGGATAATGGGTTAACTGATTATAAATCTAAAGAGACAGATGAAAATGAATTAACCAATATATATAATAAATTACTAGAATTTATGAGTTTTCATGAACCAGACCCTCTTAAAAGAGGTTTAGTATTAAAGTTTCATGAATTGGGTAAATCTGGTAAGAAAGGGAAACAATTATTTCATGACCTATGTAAAAAAATCGGCGAAAATATAAATCCTCAAATTTGTGAAAGATATAACATTCCAAAAACAATCGAAACTTGTACGACTAGAGATACTGCTATGAATGTAGATACTAAACAAGAAGAAGATGGTCTTCAAGATTTAATCGAAAAATATAAAACAGAATCTGTTGACGATAAGATTATATATAAACTATATGGTTCGGTTAATGACTCTAATATTGCTGTTGAAGAAAAAAATATCATTTTTAAAAATCTAAATAGACCTCCTGTAATAGCATCAATTGAAGAGCAAACATTTGGTGGTATGACTGTTGGTGGTATGCCTGATGATGGTATGACTGATGATATAATGGATGTCGATTCTGACGCAAAATCATCTTCTGTTACGGATGATTTAATGGATGTCGATTCAGAACCAAAAACTACATTATCCGCACCAACTACATTATCTGTGCCAACATCTAGTCCTAAATTATCTTCAAGTGATTTTGTATTAAATGAATCCTGTGGTGATAGCGTTAAAAAAACTAGAATATGTAGCGAATTTATTTCTAATGTAGTAAACAGCACAAACCCAGAATGTATTGAAAGCTACTATCCTACTAAATTTCAATTAAATTCAGGAGTTATTGACAGTTCCGGATTAGGAGGCCAAAATCTCGCACAATTTTTCGCACCAGATATTGATATATATATGACAATTTTCAATAACGATGTACAACCTAAACTTATGGGCGCTATTTTAAAGCTCACATTCTTAAAAAGAATCTTATCTAATGCTGTTGGAGTTAAAAATAATGCTGAAGTATATTGTCATTTTATTTATATTGGGTTTGATGAGATAAATATTGACTGTGAAGAATTAACATCAGATAATGATTGGCAAATCAAATATGATAAATATCCGTTAGCCTTAAACCGTTTATTATTATATGTTGCTAATCATACATTTTACGATACTACTTCTGTAACAAATAGACTTACTAATTTTAAAACTATTACTATATCAGGTGACAAGAGTTGGTACTATTTTACAATATCAACTGTCGGACCATCTGTCAAAGAAATTAACACCACAATTCAAAAAATAACAAAAAAATTTTTTGATACTGTAGATGACGAAAATGACGATTTAATTAATTCAATTGTTAGAGTTTCCCAAAAAATTTATAAAGATAATAAAACCTCATTACAAGATATATTTAAACCTAATTTTGTAGATGATACTGAAAATCAAAGAAATACATTTTTTGAAGCTGTATTTTTCTTAAGAATTAAATATTTAGGCGATAAAAGTAGATGTACAGATTCACTATTTTTAAACACAAATCGAATGGTTGAAACTCTACAAGTTACATTAGATGAAAACGCATATTTTACTGCTTTAATGAATGGCGCATCGACATTATTTTCAACAGACCTAAAGACATGTCTTTATTTTGCTCCTTATGTCACACCAAATGGAAAGTATATTAAACTTCTTAGCAATGAAAACGCTCAATTAAAAAAACAATTATTTAATTCTGTTAATCCATCTGAACCTGGAAAATTAGCCGAAACTAAAACAAAAACTACTACATCTGAAACAGATAAAATTTATTCAAAATTGTTTAATGATTGTTTGGCTCAATTATCATCAAGATCAGGAAACGACCCTTGTAGTTGGTTAAAAAAAAATATTAAAGATAAAGTTAGCGGACCACCACTTTATTTTACTGCTCTGAATTCCATGAGAATATTGAATGGTGGAATTGGCGAAGAAGGAGCAGTAAATCCTTATAGCACTGTTTTACAATACTTATATCAAATATACACCACAGATGATATGTTAGATGTATATAAAGAAATAATTAATAGATTTGATAACGATTTGAATAAAATCTTTGAAAATAATATCGATATTATAACCAAGTTGAAAGATGAAAATTATGAAGTAAAATGTAGCGAACAAAAATATCCAGTAAATGAAGATACAATTACAAAATTTAATACTTTCATATATGAATATTCTATTTTAAATAAACTAAGGGAAGGCAATACTGGTTCAATAGAGGTTATTAAAAAATCATTCCCAATTGAACAACCAATTATAAGTGAATATAAATCTACTTCCACAGAACTAACACAACCACCGCTGGTTGAACAAAATTTATTCGGCTGTTTTCAAAGTGGTATTCGTAGTCTAATAGATACATGTAGGGAATTAAGTGTAAAATATTCTGGCGAATTTGCGCAAGCACAAATAAAACAAAAATATAATGAGTTACATGATAATTTATATAGTTTATTAAATCTTCCAACTGGAGAGCGCGACGAATTTGTTAAAAAAGCAAAAAAAATGAAGTTTGCCGAACAAGATAGTAATATTATTAATGATGCTATACAATATTTAATAGATTTTTTTACTAGAAATCAAAACGATTTAACTCCAACATTTATAAGTGAATTGACACTCATTAGAGAGAAAAAAATGCCTGAAAGTATAAAAGAAGCTGGTTTTATCACATATTATGGGCAACTTATGTCTAAATTATCAATCAATTCAAAAATAGCCGCATATAAACAAATGGTAACCGAATTAAATAACAAGTTTTCAGGATTTGTTGAATTATTGAACTGTATGAAGGATTATAATAATTTATTTACAGAAATTTCTAGTGCATTTGTGAGTAATGAAAACTATAGCGAAGTTCTAAAAAAAATAAACAATAATCTAAAAGAAATTGATTTCGAAACACTATTAAAAAACTTATCAATTATATACAAAAAAATAGGGTCTTATAGCGAATGTATTAATGATGGAAGTATGCCAGAATTAGTTGTTAAAGTTAAAGCAACTGTTTCTTCTGCGACACCAACAGAACCAAAAACTTCATCAAAAAAATTAACAACTTTAAAAACTTCATCGAAAAAATCAACAATATCAAGTATACCAGCTGAAGTACCATTTGTACCATCTGAAGCACCTGTTGTGCCTAGTGGTCCTTTTTCACAAACTGCGATCAGACCTAAGCTTAAACTTATAAAAAGGCCTGAACCTACTGACATGGATATAGATGAGATTACTGAAGAAAGAAAAAGGAAATTAGATGAAACTGAAGAAGTAAAACCAGAACCTAAAAAACGTAGTCGAGAGAAAGTTAGACCTGAAATAACAGGAGGGGAAGCACAGCAGCTACAAAGCGAACTAGGCATTTCACAATATCAAAATTTATATACGCCAATCACAAGTAAAATATCTTTACCTTTAACCGCAACCCCCTTTAAAAATCAAATTGAAATAGTTGGACCAGATAAAAACAAATTTGATGAAAGTTATAAAGAAAATAAAGTAAATATAATCAAAAATTTTGTTGATTTAATGACGTATTACAATAATAAATATAAAGATTTAATTAATGGTATAGATATAAATTATACTAAAATAGATAATATAAATACACTTATGATAGCAATTACACTACTAGCAATAAATAGTGAACTTAAATTATATAATTTAACAAGCATTGATGAATTAATTCATCAAATAAAAGACCAACTTTTACAGTCTAAAACACCTAACGAAGTATTAAATATTAGATATTTTTATGAATCATTTTATTCGAAAATTATTTTGATTGACATATATGAAGCTAACATTAATAATTTATCTGATGACAATTTGACTGGTGGTAATGGAATGGTCGGCGGTAATGAACAAGAAGAATATAAAGATCAATTAACTGAATTTCTTTTAATTAAATTAAAAGAATATGTTAAAAAAATATATTTTATATACAGTTTAAATCACCAAATTTTAGAAAGTAGAATAGATTATGTATTTATTTCTAATTATAACATTCTATTAAAAATATTCAATGAATTGCGTAATAAAGAATTTATCTATATGACTAATTTTAGTAATAAATATGATATATTTGTTTATCTTGTTTTATTCACAATTAGATATTCAAATGATTTATTGAATCATTTATATCAAGCTAATATTTTTGAGAATGGTTATAATAATGATTTTGATAAAATCGAAGCATCATTAGGTTCTGATTATGAATCTTATAAATACATATTAAGAACTCCTATCACAATTGATTTAAAGCCATCAATAGAATATCTTAACGATTCATTATCTGATACAAACACTAAACAGGTATATTTTGATACAAACGATAATATTGAAAATGCTCTAAGAGTTTATATTTCTGTATTTGTTGAAAATTTAAACGAGAGAAATGAAATAAACAAGATGGATGTTGATTCATCAGGTGGTAAAAGAACCAGAAAACATAAAGCTTTATATTATAAAAAATTTACTAGAAATATGAAACATAAAAAAAATAAATTAACTAGAAAGAAAAAATACAATAAAAAAAGAAAAAATACTAAAAGAAACTAAATATCAAACAATAATTTAATTTTTATTCATTACAAAAATTAAATTTACATACCAAATTGAGAGAAATCACTTAACACTGGCGCTGGCATATATTGATTTGAACTTGTCTGATAGTAATTACTAGCATATGCTGACATAGCAGAGTAATCATCATTTATAGCGCTATAATTAGGCACTTTTTTACAATCAAACGCAGGTTCTGGACATCTAGCACACGCAGGACAAGGAGGACATGGTTTTTCCCGTTGCGAAGAAATATTACTTGGACAAGCAGGACATACTGGAGGAACAACCTGAGATTTTAAAATATAAAGATCTTCTTGCCCAGGTGGTATTTGACTTTTAGGAATACCTGGTGGTAATGTGCTGCTATAATCAGCATTGGTTGTTGTTCCAACAACAGCATTTCCAGCAGGACCTTGCGCATAATAAGCACTGTTACCTTGTGGTCCTGTAATAGAAGCAACATTAACATCGTTATTATTTTGATAAGCTAGCGTATTAGGTGATTGTTGTATAGGAGAACCAGTACTTCCATAATATTGAGTTGAAGTATCTGTTGTATTACTATAAGTTCCAGATTGATAATAATAATAAGTATTAGTAGGCGTAGTAACTTTTATTGCTTGTTGACCATTATCAGTTTGAATAACAGTAGCAGTATTACCATTTGGTCCATTATAAGTTGTAACTGTGCCAAGATAATTAATATAACTCTCTATAGAAGATCCTGAAGCATCCGTTGGTTGTGTAAATGTGACTGGTGTTGAAGTGCCTGGTAATATAATTTGTAAAGATTGTGTTCCGTCACTATTAGTAATGACAGAAGCAGTAACATTATTAGGACCATAAAATGTAGTGCCAGGTGATAGTATTGTAGATGTTCCAGAATAATGATTATAATTGTCATACATATTAGATGAACTAGTAGAGGCTCCAGATGTAGAAGGTAAAGATGTAGATGTAGTCGAAGATGTCGAAGACGTCTTATTACCATCAAAATTGAAGGTTCCAGAAAAATTACCGGTAAAACCTTCTGTTCCACAATTGCCTCCTAAAAAAGAACATAAGACAAGACCCAACAATAAAATTAGGAATAGAAATAATGCTTCAGTATTCATTGTATAATTTATATAGTGAAAAAAGTTTAAATTATATAAAAAATTGATTAGATAAATTAACAAATATATTTTATTATACAATTGTAATGAAAACTGATTACGAACCAGCTCAAATTATTGATGATTCTTCTGATGAAGAAGAATTTACTATACCAAAAAAAAATATTAAGAAAAATATTAAGAAAAATATATTAAAATCTTGTCATAATGAATCTGATAATATTTTTGAAATTGGTGTAGATGAGGTTGGAAGAGGTCCTCTCTTTGGAAGAGTATATACAGCAGCAGTTATTTTACCTAAAGATGACAGTTTCGATTTCTCAAAAGTAAAAGATAGTAAAAAATTTCACTCAAAGAAAAAAATTGAAGAAGCAGCCGAATATATTAAAGAAAATGCGTTAGCTTGGTGCGTAACATATGAAGATGAAAAGAAAATAGATGAAATAAATATTTTACAAGCTACACAACTGTCAATGCATAACTCAATAAAAGGTGTATGTTCTATACACAGTTTAAATATGTTGAATAAGAATAAACGAGAGAAAATAGATTTTAATTATAGTTTATTAATTGATGGAAATTATTTTAATCCAATAACAACTTTTAATAAAGAAACAAATAAAATAGAAGTCATGTCTTATATGACTGTAGAAGGTGGTGATAACAAATATGCTTCTATTGCGGCAGCTTCTATTTTGGCGAAAGTTGCGCGGGATGAATATATAGATGAATTATGCTCTCAAAATCCAGAGTTATCAGAGTATTATGGTATAGATTCTAATAAAGGATACGGTGCTAAACGACATATGGACGGAATAAAACAACACGGAATTACTATTTGGCATCGTAGAAGCTTTGCTCCTTGTAAAAATTATGTATAAATTTATTTCATATATTTATCAATCGTGACGCTATTAGATATATTATGTATTATTTTACTATCCTTTTCACTATCGCAGACCATAGCTTCAATTACGATTTTATCATATTTATCAGATGTTTTAGATGATGAATCTTTATAGTCAGGATATTTCTCTCTAAACTGTGGCAATAGTCTTATATTTTTGTCAGCAACTTTCTGTACGATTTTTCTTAATTTCGTTTTATTTTCATCTTCTTTTTTCCATTCATTATCATCTTTTATGTAAACAGTTTCTCTTTTTTTATCAGTGCAATGAACTGGCCTTTGGGTCACGTCTAATGCCTTCAAGTTTGTAGTAATAATATTTGAAATACCTTGAACATAACCTACTTCGCCAATTTTTTCAAGATCAGACAACTGTAATTTAATAGTTTCAACAAAGTCCATAATATTCATCGCATCTTTACAAGTTTCATTTAAAAAAACCTGTAAATTAAATGTTTTATTATGGGAGTTATTAGTTGTATTGTGACTATTTGATGTATTACTACCGGCATTCTTAGCAATTTCCAATACAACATTTTGTTGTTCAAATAACATATTTTTTAATTCAGTATTCTCCTTCATAAGATATTTTACGAGATAATTTATATCCATTTGCTCTTCATCTTCTAGATAGTCTTTATACTGTTGTTTACAATTTTTTTTATGAGACCATAAACCGTTTCGTGAAGAATATTCTTTGTTGCATAAATCGCAAAGATAGATGTTTTTTGATGTAAAATCGTCACAAATTACATCATTTTTACTATATTTAGCATGTTTAGATGTGGAAAGATGTCTGTTCCAATCTCCTCTTTTAGAGCATTTGAAGTCACAAATTTCGCAGCAAAATTTTTGGATGTTTTTGATGTTTTTTTTGTCACAAATTACATCCATAAATTAGGTAAAGAAAAGTTTCTAAATGATTTTTTTAAAAAAATATAAAAAAATTACAATCACATTTTTTTATTTTTTCGTTTAATTTCACACCATAATTTTTAAAATGGTAACAAAAATTTTTCGTCAGTAAGGACATTTTTCACTTTTCATTTTTGGACATTTTTTTTGTCCATTTTTAAAAAGTTCAAATACTTTTCATTTTTTGAATTGATTTTTTTTCGCTTCATGTGTAGTGAATTTTTTTGAGACAAAATTCAACAAATTTAAAGAATTCCCTTCATAATGTAGTGTCTCGGTCTTTAAATCCTTTTTTAAAATATATAAAATTGAATAAAAATAATCAAATATAAATACTTTCATAAATAACTTAAACTTTATACATCATATTAACTAATGAGATTTTTAGTTTTTGATACTGAGACAACTGGATTGCCTCAAAGTAAATTTATTGGACCATCTACATTAAATCTTTGGCCTCATATTGTTCAGTTTAGTTACATTATTTACGATTCTTCACTTAATGATATTGTAGAATCTAAAGATTACATCGTTAAACTTCCAGAAAGTATTCTAATATCGGAAGAATCTTCGAAAATTCATGGAATTACAAATGAAATGTGTAATGATAGAGGAGTTCCTATTGATGAAATACTTGATGAATTCTTTCATCATTTAAGAAATACTGATAGATTAATTGGTCATAATATTGAGTTTGACATTAATATGACCAAAGTTGAATTATTAAGAATTATTAATAACAATTTAGTTTCACAAAAACAAATTAAATTAAATAAAAATAATTTGTATTTCTTATCAATGAATGATAAAATCTCATGTACTTTAAAGGATTCTATTACTTTTTGTAATATTCAATCAACTGATAAATATGGTAAAAAATATCTAAAATATCCAAAATTAATTGAATTACATGAAAAATTATTTAATCAAATTCCTAATAACCTTCATAATTCATTTAATGATATATTAGTAACATTAAGATGTTTTATGAAATTAAAATATGATATTGATTTATTAAATAATTGCGATAAATTTACACAATATTCAAATCAAATCGGATTGATATAAACAAATTTAACTTGAATTATATTTTTTATCATTTAATAAATATATTAGAACTTTGTAATATATTTATACTTTTATATTAATGATATACTTAACTAAGCAGAGCACATTTCACAAATTTCATCATGTTCCTCTTCTGATGGTTTTTGGTCTGGTTCAATTGTAAATTGTTGTGCCTGGTGTTTAGCTTTTCTTCTTAAATAATAAATACCTGTCTTTAATCCTTTCTTCCAAGAATAAAAATGCATAGAGGTTAATGTATTATATGTTGGATCTTCTACCCATAAATTTAAGCTCTGACTTTGACAAATAAACGCACCTCTATCAGCAGCCATATCAATTACATGTTTCATTGGAATTTCCCAGACTATCTTATACTTATTTCTAATATGTTCTGATAACATTGTTAATTGTTGAATCGAACCCTTATTAGCAATAATATTATTCTTTATTTGTTCATTCCAAACACCTAAATTAATCAGTTCTCTCATCAAATATTTATTCACAACAACAAATTCGCCTGCCAAAGTCCTGCGACTATATAAGTTACTTGTAAATGGTTCGAAACATTCGTTAAATCCTAAAATTTGTGACGTAGACGCAGTTGGCATTGGTGCAACTAATAGAGAATTTCTAAGTCCATGTTGTTTAATCGATTCCTTGAGTTTATCCCAATCGTAACGATTACTTGGTTCTACATTCCACATATCAAATTGAAGAATTCCTTCTGATGCCGGAGAACCATCGAATGAACTGTACGCACCTATATATTTCAAGTCACTAGTCTTTTTAATAATATATGATTGTAATTCATATTGATTTAATTCACTCATAATATCTACTTGCCTTGGACAGAATTTTCTTATATACTCTTCCCTTTCAACGGCTATTTCATTGCTTTTTTCTAGTGATGCATGATAAATAGTTTCAAATATTAATTTATTTACTTCTCTCGCCTCATCCGAATGAAAAGGTATATCCATAAGAACAAATGTATCGGCTAATCCTTGAACACCTAAACCAATTGGTCTGTGCTTTAAATTGCTTCGTTTTGTCTTTTCAGTTGGATAAAAATTAATGTCAATTACATTGTTTAAATTATTTGTAATTACCTTTGTAACATGATGAAGCTTATCATAATCAAATTTCTTTGTAACTGGATCCACAAATGTTGGCAGACCAATTGAAGCTAAATTACACACAGCAGTTTCTTTATCGTTTGAGTATTCAATGATTTCTGTACATAAATTAGACGATTTAATGGTGCCAAGATTTTTTTGATTTGACTTGGAATTCGCAGCATCTTTATATAACAAATATGGAGTGCCTGTTTCCATCTGCGCATCTAAAATCTTAAACCATAAATCACGGGCATTAACTGATCTTCTAATCTTACCTGCCAATTCATATTTTTCATATAGTTCAACAAATTTTTCACCGTAAACATCACTTAATCCAGGACATTCATGTGGACACATAAGGGACCATTTACCATTATTTTTTACTCTCTCCATAAATAAATCTGAAATCCATAAAGCATAAAATAAATCACGACCTTTCAATTCTTCATCTCCATGGTTCTTTTTCATTTCTAAAAAATCTTCAATGTCAGCATGCCATGGTTCCAAATAAATTGCGAATGAACCATTACGCTTTCCGCCTCCTTGGTCAACGTATCGTGCGGTATTATTAAATACACGTAACATAGGTACTATACCATTTGAGGTACCATTTGTGCCTAAAATATGTGTTCCTTTCGCACGAACATTATGAATATGTAATCCAACACCACCAGCCCATTTAGAAATCATCGCACAGTCTTTTAATGTATTATAAATACCATCTAAACTATCATCTTCCATTGCTATTAAATAACAACTGGATAACTGTGGTCTAGGAGTTCCTGCGTTAAACAACGTTGGTGTAGCGTGTGTGAAATATTTTTGTGACATTAAATCATAGGTTTCTTTCACTAGGTTTAGTGAATTTTTGTTTTTTATATCTCCATGAATTCCGACAGCAGTTCTTAACCACATATGTTGTGGTCTTTCAATAATCCTGCTATTGAGCTTAAATAAATATGCTCTCTCCAATGTTTTAAATCCAAAATAGTCTATAAGATAATCTCTTTCATGAACAATCATATTGTCTAACTCTTTTATATACATTTTTGTAAATTGCCAGAGAGAATCAGAAACTAGTGGTCGATTTTCACCATGTACATCTTTAAACTCATACAAATCTTTCATAACATTATAAAATGAATGGTCTGTATTTTTTTGATGATTTGAGACAACAATTCTGCCGGCTAAAGTAGCATAATCTGGATGATTTGTTGACATCACAGCACATTGTTCAGCAGCTAATTCATCAATTTTTGATGTAGGAATTTTATCGTATAATTGGTCGATTACTTTCATTACAAGCGACTGGTAGTTTATATGAATCCCTGCTTCCAAACCTAATTTTCTGATTCTATTTAAAATCTTATCAAAAGATAAATCTTCTAGGTCACCATTTCTCTTAACTACGCGCATTTCCATTGTATTATCCATTTTATATACAATATTTTATCAAATTAGTTTTAAACCGATTTTTTTATTAATTAAATCAAAATATTTAATAAAATATATATTATATATATGAATAAATTTGTTTTTTTACTTTTAATAATAATAATAGCTGTCGGATTGCCATTAGTATTTAATATTTCTAATATTCTTGAAGGATATTCTAATTATTCATTAGACCAAGCAACTGGGTCTATTCCTGATTCACAAACGCAAGTATTAGTTCAAGATACTTATCCGCCAATTGGTAAAAACGAACTTTCAGATGATACATCAAGCGATATATGGTGGCATTACCCTATTTTTAAACTTGGATCATACGCACAGATTACAAATAATATAAGATATCCAAAAAATCCAGATAACGGAAGATGTATGCCTGCATCTATGTGCGGAGCATTATATTACGATAAAAAAATAGGAAATAATATTGTTAAACCATTACCTCCAGTTAATTCCGATTATGGAACAAGAATAGGTTATTTTACAACTGATGAACAAGTTATTACAAGTTTACCATACAGAACTGATATGCCGAACATTTTATATTAATTTTACGTTCAATTATTTTAATCTTTAATATATATATGTCTAATAATTCACCAATATCTCTTTCATTTGAAAACCAATCATTTTATGATATTGAAAGCGATTATTCATCACAAGACTCTGCGATTGAATCGCCTAATAATAATATTATTAATGATAATAATATTAGTAGATGTAATAAAATTCTGATTTTTAATAGAACTATTTACTTTTTATTTATATTATCAATTTCATTTATTATTTATGAACATTATGAAAGTATATTGTTTTATTTACATCAGATATATAATATTTTTTAAAATTAATTGTCAATTTTAATTATTTTTAGAAAACAATCATCATTTGTAATGTATTGTTTTGTGGGTTGTTCTTTTTTTGGTTTTTTATTAGGAGCTCTATGTTGAAAGCCTGTTATTCGCTCCTCCTCAATAGTTTTCCATACTTTTTCTAATTGTCCAACATTATTTTTAAACCATTCTTTGTTTCTAGATACTAAAACACAACTCAATTTCTCTAATCTCCAATATATAAATTTAAGAAATATATATTTATATGGTTCAGATTCATATTTATGTACGATTGTTTCCTCCCAGTTAGATATGTCGTCTGGTTTCCATAAATTTAAAGGCATATATTCATAGTAAGGTCTTCCGTCACTAGTATGAAAATGAACTATAATACCTTTATAGGACCCATCTTTTGTTGTTACATAACTATTAAATTCTTTATCATCAATAATACCTGAAGCTGAATCGTTTCTATAACTTTGATAGTCAGGATATTCTGTAAATTTAGTTTCTAAAAAATCACATTCATCTAAGTCACACACTTCCATCTGTAATTGCATCTGAACCCAATACTCCTTTTTTGGTATTCCATTTATTTCTCTATTTACAATATTTTTAATTTCTAGCATACGTCCATATCTTCCAGTGTTAGATTGAATGACAATACCATCAGGAGATGCGCCAATAAATTTATATAATGGATGTTTAATACAACCAAAATCTTCTACTTTTGAATCATAAATATGTTCATATAGCATTACAGATAAAGGTTCATACTTCTGACCCCAGTGTAAAGTCGTGTTTGTATTAATCATCTTAACTTCTTCATCTATTGGTTCTATTGAAAAATCTTTCAAAGGTTGACATTTTTCATAAATTAACTGATTTATTGTACTCTGACTTTCAAAAGCCTTCCATGCGTTACTCGCTGTAATTAAATTCCATCGAAATTGATACCATTCTGGTGTTCTTTGAACGGGTTGTGGTATTTCCCTCAATGATTGTATTTTTTTTTCAATAATAATTTTTTCATTTGTTTCTAGGTTATCAGCATCAGCATCGTCATCGTCATCATCTTCTTTAACTTGAATAGACCTTTCTGGATGAAAAGTAGTAATGTAAATATTAAAAGCATCTTCCAGCAAATCATCCATATCATCTTGAATATATTCACTATCTAGAATATGATCTTCCATTTGAACATAGAACATTTCTTTTATTTCTTCTAATAAAATATCATGAAAATTAGGTTCGGATATTACTGTTGGATTTTCTATCATGAACTCTTCCATAAGATGTAATGCTGTTTCAACAATTTCAATAGCATGTTCTTCCGTAAATATAGTAGGTTCATCTTCAAATACTAATTCACTTGTTATATCCTGTAATTCATCTAAATCTGATAAATATATAGTAACCATATATTACTATATATTGTTTAAATCTTTTTAATATTATTATATTAAAATTAATATTCCTCGTCTTCTTCAGAATCGGAATTATTAGTGCTACTTTCCTTTTTCCTAAAAGTTCCTTGACTCTTTTTAGGTGCTAAAGATTTAAGAGTTGATATTCTTTTATCAATATTTTTAAGTGTAAAATGCTTGCTATTTTTGATATAACATAATGCTGGTATTTCAATAATAGCACCTTTTTCTTTATCATATACAACGTCTTTCACACGTAATAATTTTTTACGGTCTAATGAGTCTTTTAAGAAAGAAAGTAATATCTTTTCTTCCTCTTCCGTTAAATTATTTTGTTTTTTATAAATTTCAACAAATTCTTGTAATTTCTTTGTTTTAACAGTTTTATTTAGTTTACACCATGGTTCGCTAATGTTATTGAATTTATCTTTTTCTAAGAATTTGTCAAGATTAGATAAATCATTTGATGATTTTGTTTCCGGTAATGAAACACCATTTAATAATAATGTTTTGTATTTAATATTCTTAAGTTCTACACATTCTGTAGTGGTCGATATTTCTTCCATCTTATAATATAATATGTAAAGTTAAGTTTAACTCAATTTCATAAAATATATATTTATTGTTGTATATTTATATCAATTATAAATTAAATATATATAAGTATTTTATATATGGAGGATTCAAATACTAAAAACGTGATATTTAATGTACGTAAAATAAATGAAAAACGTCAATCAATTGAACCCCTAAAAAAGAATAAGAATAAAAAGAGGATTGAAGCTGAAAATTGGACATTTAATTCTGATGATTACGCTCATGAAAATCAAATAAAAAATATAAAGAATTTATTTGAAAATAATTATATTTCAAAAGATGAAATGTCAAAAATAGTTTTACAACAAATAAATAGAAAAATATATGGATATAAACAACAAGATATTATTAAAAAACTTTTAGATACAGAAAAATTTATAAATTTGGAGTCTATAATTAATAAAATGATTGAATGCGAACTAAAATGTTATTATTGTAAGTGTGAAATGAATATTTTATATGATATAGTGAGAGAAATGAAACAATGGACTGTTGACAGAATTAATAATGATTTAGGTCATAATATCGATAACTATTATCTAGCATGTTTAGAATGTAATTTAAAGAGAAGAAGAAGGAGTGACGATAAATTTTTATTCACCAAACAAATGAAATTGGTAAAAATTTGTGAAGTGTCAAATAATGATGAGACTTCGTTAGTTTAATAATAATAAATAATCTTATAATATTATTAAATAATGGATTTTAACCAATATTTAGAAGAAAATAGATATACTGAATCATCAAAAAAAGAAGAGGACATTAACAACAAAAAATATTTACTTAAATGGAGTGATGGACAACCATATGAGAGAACAAGAAGAATGAAACATCAAATTCAAATAGAGAATGAAGAATTTAGTAAAAAAATGGAAACTACTGCGTATTCATCCTCTTTAAATCATGATGAAAATACATGGGACATTTTAAATCAAACTCTCTCGGGTTCAGGTTTTAAAGTTTCAAATAAGAGAGAAGAGCTTGGCGATAAATTGGCAAATCGTGATATGGTTCAACAAATAGGTTTCAATCCATTTTTAGGTCAAAGTAATTATGTCGATGATATATCAATTAGAGATCAATTTTTGAAACCAATTAATACTACTCAAGGTGAAAAAATTTAAAGAGTAAAATTTTTAAGCAAGCGACTTAGAACACATTGTATATAGTAATCTATTCATAAAGTAAGCGAGAAATGCGTTAAATAATATAATTACTCCAGCAGAAATTATTCTAAAGTTTAACTTGTTAAAATTAGTCATAACAAAATATAATTCATTCAAAATTATAATAATCATGCTTATAAAAAATATACCAGATACTATCAAGAAATAAACACAATTTGATTTATCTAAAGGTCCGAAAAAGGATGAAATAAATTTCAACATTATATTATATATAAAGTTTTTTATAATTTTAAATATTATAAAAATTAAACTACTTAAATAATTATTAAAGTATTTTAATAAATGAGTATTGTTAATAACTATACGACACAAAACGAATTATTACTAAATAATTTATTAGAGTTTTATCAGAGGGATGATAATTTAACTAAAATGTTGAAAATTATTACTGGAGAATCGAAAATTTCATTAAGAATCGTAGACTGGTTTGCTACTAATTACGCTAAGAAAAATTATACATTATATGATACAATAAATCATAGTGGCGAAAAAATTCGGTTTAAGGTTTACTTTGATTATAAGCTCAAATTGAAAGCATACAGTAAAAAAAGATTTGACCCATTTTGCCGCTGGGAAAGGATAAGCATTCCATATAAAAATGGAACATGTATTGAAACCACTATCGGACAATTGAACTTTTTCAAATGGGCACTCGAAAATGGTGTCATTAATTATATTGACGAAAATTATGATGTGATTGAAAAGGACATGAACAGTCGTAATAGTACGTCAAAGAGGAAGGAAGGTTTGATCGATAACGCGAAGACACGAAAGAAGAGAGAAGAGTTGTCAATTTCCGCTACTAAAAGCATCAAGAAAGAAGATGTTGAAATTGTTGTCAAGTTTCATTAGTGTTTGGTTTTGCTTTTAAAAACAAAAGCTTTCGTTTTTAGAAATCGAAAACAATTATATAAATAATGATTTAAAGACTAATTTATTATTTATGTATAATGGAAATGGAAACTATCAATATAGTTGAACTCATTGAAAAGAACCCTATAACAAAGTTATCAAAAGATTATAATGTTAAATTATTAACAAAAATTAAAGAACAATTTACCGATTTTGAACAACAATTATTTTTATCGAGTTTTTATTGTTATCTTAATTGCGACCCTAAAAATGATTTTGTAATTGATTTAGATAAAATATGGAAATGGTTAGGGTTTAGTCAAAAAGTAAACGCAAAAACTTTATTAGAAAAACAATTTATTATTGACAAAGATTATATAAAATCGCTTTTGTTGCAACAAAAGCAAACACCACAAACCAAAGGAGGTCAGAATAGAGAAATCTTTATGTTAAATATTGAAACTTTCAAGAAATTTTGTTTAAAAGCCGGGACAAAAAAAGCTGATGAAATTCATGATTACTACATTAAATTAGAAGAGTTAATACATAACATTACACAAGAAGAATGTAATGATTTAAAATTATTATTAGAACAAAAAAATAAAGAATTAGAAAACGGAAAATCACAGACAGAAAAGGAAAAAGAAGAATTAAAAGAAAAAACATTATTGGAACAATTTCCTTTAAACACTCAATGCATTTATATTGGATTAGTTGATAATAAAACTCTCGGCAAACCTAACAGCAAAATGTATCATGAAACAGTCATTAAATTTGGACAGAGTAATAATCTAAATGAAAGAGTGAAGACGCATAAAAAAACATATGATAATTTTAGATTATATAATGCTTTCAAGGTAAAAAATAAGATTGAGATTGAAAATTGTATTAAAAAACACCCTACATTAAAAAACAGATTAAGAATTGTAACGATAGATGATATAGCACATAGAGAATTAATCGCATTAGATGATGAAGAATTTACATTGGATAAAGTAGAACAATTAATTAAAGATGTAATTAGAGAGAATGAATATAATGTCGAAAATTATAATTTACTCTTAAAGAAAAATGACGAGTTACAAAATGAAATCTATAGATTAAAAGATGAAATTAGAGAACAGAGCAAGTCTTTAGAAAGTAGTAATAAAAAAATCCAAAAATTAGAATATGATGTTACAGAAGATATTAAATCTAAAATAGCAAGCAATTATGCTATTTGTAAATATGGATATTTTTTATATGCGTATCAATATGAAGATATGCGATTTGTATGTTCTATTACTAGACAAAAGGATTATGACACTCTTTTAAAAAATCTGAAAGAATTATATCCATCAGGCGAAATGATTTATAAGTTAAAATGTTCTTATCCATTAGCTGAACGAAATATGACGTTTCTTTTAAAGCATAATTGCTTATCTCTTGGACAGAATAAATTTGAGTGTTCGACTGATAATATTAAAAAGATATTAGATGTAGCTATCAAGTTAGAAGATTTATTAATGGAACAGGCTAAAGATATTGATACTTTATCAGATATTTTGTCTGGCAATAAAGTTGTAAAAAATAATGTTGATGTTGATCCTGAAGTTCCTGTTGTAAGAAAAGCTAAGCGTGCGATTGATAAAATTAATAAAGATACAGGTGAAGTGATCGCAACTTATGAAAGCATAGAAGCTGCTGGACGCGCTGAAAATTTAACAACAGGAACGGCAATCGGCACTGCAATTCGCGAGTCGCGTTTATGTAAAGGTTTTTTATGGCGTTATTCTGGTGTATCAAAAGAAGAACAATTCGCAGAACAACCTGTAATAAAAATTTGTTGTAAAAATGGAGAGAAAATGTGTTTTAAAAATATAGCTGAAGCAGCTAAGGACGCAAACGTTTCAGCTCCAGCATTAAGAAGACGTATATTAACAGATGTTCATGTAAATAATCACCATTGGGTATTTGATAAAAATGCTACACATTATAATTAAAAATTGTTATTTTATAAAATAATTTTTAATTTAAAATTAAAAAACTTAAAATAATAACATAGATAATATGTAATGGGAAACAAACAATCATCATCAATTAAAATAAATTACGAAGATGTCCAATATATAATAAAAAATTCAGAAGGACATTTATTAATAAATACTCTCTCTTCTACAGAACAAAATTGTTTAATACTTAATACGATAAATATAAATAATGAAGAAAATGTTATAAATAGTTGTATAAAAAGAGGTGCGAAAGACATAAAAATAGTGATATATGGTAAGAATAGTAACGATGAAAAATTATATAACAAATATAATCAGTTATATTCTCTCGGATTCTATAATGTATATATTTATACTGGAGGTTTATTTGAATGGTTAATGCTTCAAGATATTTATGGAGAGAATGAATTTCCAACAACAAAAAAAGAATTAGATATATTAAAATACAAACCAAATAAGGTTCTGAATGTGCCACTATTGGAATATTAATATTCTCTTTAAGTAGATTTATTTTAATATATTTCTCAAATACTTAAAGCCAGATACACTACATATTGAAGGAGAATTATGATATTTCATGAAATTTGATGAAAATACTTCCCTACACATGAAGAGAAAAATTTTGATTTAAAAAAAATGAAAAGTATTTGAACTTTTGAAAAATGGACAAAAAAAATGTCCAAAATTGGATAGGCGAAAAAGTCCTTACTGACGAAAAATTTTTGTTACGATGTTGAAAAATTATCGTCATAAACTAAATCATTAAAAATATTTTGTTATTGTAAATTTTTCGTAATTTTTTTGAAGTTTTTTTTCTTGATGGAAATAAATGGAAACTTTAGGAAATAATTTAGTGGCAAAAAGTGGCACGGAAAATTACTATTGTAAAAAATGTGACTATAAATGCTCTAAAAAATATAATTGGGAAAAACACATATTGACACTAAAACATAATATGGAAATAAATGGAAATGGCAAGGAAATGGCAAAGTGGCAAAAAGTGGCAAATCATCGATGTAATAATTGTGAAAAAGAGTTTAAGACTAATGCTGGTTTATGGAAACATAAACAAAAATGTATTTCTAATAATATTGAGACGTCCAACAAACTCAGCGAACTCGATAAAGATGAACTTATAATTACCCTTCTTAAACAAAACGCTGAACTCATAAAAGGTCAGCAAGACATGATGATTAACCAACAAGATATTATGCTTAAATTAACTGAAAATGGAATAACAAATAATAGTCATAATAATACGAATTCTCATAATAAAGCATTCAATCTGAATTTCTTTTTAAATGAAACATGTAAAAACGCAATGAATATAACTGATTTTGTTGATTCCATAAAACTACAACTGATTGATCTTATGGATGTAGGCGAATTAGGATATGTAGATGGAATTTCAAAGATTATAGTTAAAAATTTAAATAACTTAGATGAAAGCATCAGACCAATACACTGCACTGACAAGAAAAGAGAAACCATGTATATAAAAGATCAAGGACAATGGAATAAAGAAGATGATAAGAAAACTAAACTAAAGAAAGCAATAAACAAAATTGTCGATAAAAATATAAGATTACTTCCACAGTTTCGAGAGAAATACCCTGATTATAAAGATTCCAGATCAAAAATTTCAGACATCCATGATAAACTAGTTATAGAAGTAATGGATACAGACGATAATAAGAAGGAAAAAATTATACATAATATTTCTAAAGTAACTGGTATAAAGGGGAATTAATTATTTTAATTTTTATTTTAATTTAGTAAATACTTATCAATCGCAATATTAGATAATTCATCAGCCCGTTTATTTTGGTTTCTATATACGTGACAATATTCAATATTATCAAAAAATGCTTCAATTTCTTTAGCTTTTTCATACAAACCAATTAAATTTATAGATTTACATTTATAGAACCCTTTCATTTGGTTAATTACTAATAAACTATCACCTTCTACTTTAATATTTTTAATATTAAGAACACGGGCTTGTTGTAGTCCTAATATCAACCCAGCATATTCAGCATGATTATTTGTAGCGTTCTCTCCAACAAGAAAATCCTCAGACCATATTTCTTGACCGAAATGATATATAACAGCACCTGCGCCTGCTAATCCAGGGTTGCCTTTGGCACAACCATCAAAATTTAGTTTATAATCAAATTCAGGATATATTTTAATATTTTTCTTGTTATCTTTTTTAAAATTTGTGTCAATTTTTGGCAGCATATTACTATATAGATATATTAATAAGATATATCTATATTACTTATATTTATATAAAAATTTACTTAAATATATTTATATTAAGTAATATAAAGAATGTTATATTGGCTACTATTTTTCTCGTTATTTTTAAACTCGGTTTTATCTGATACTGAATGTCCATATGTATCAGCAATTGGAGACAGACGTATCAATAAAGATAAATTACGCTTAGTTCAGTATAATGTAGAATGGTTATTTATTGACTATTATAGTCCTATGAATTGTCCAGGTAGTGGTTGTACATGGGTTAATCAAAGTGAAGCAGATATTCATATGGATTATGTTACAAAAGTTGTTAAAGAATTAAATCCAGATATTATAAATTTTTGTGAGATAGAAGGATGTGATGAACTTAGTATTTTAAAAGATAAATTAAATGATAATACATATAATACTTACTTGAAAAAGGGGACTGATACAAGTACCGGTCAAAATGTAGGTATGCTTACACGAGTAGACCCTCTAGTTAATTTATATAGAACTGAGTTAAAATATAGTTATCCAATATCAGGATCAAAATGCGGATATACTGGTTCAAGTGGTTCATCAGGAGTAAGTAAACATTATATAACAGAATTTAAATTGAATGGATATAATATTGCGTTTATAGCAGCTCATTTACTGGCTATACCAACAGACTCATCAAGATGTGCTCAGAGAGAAGCTCAAGCATCTGTTTTACAAAATATTATTTTTAATTATATTAGTAAAGATTATGAAATAATTATGCTTGGTGATTTTAACGACTATGATGCTGAAGTTCTTGATATAAATGGTAATAAACCTACTTCAAGAGTTTTAGATATTTTAAAAGGCAATCAAGGCGAATTAAGTGGTCTCTATACACTTCATAATGTAGCGGAAGAAATTGTTCAAAATGAACGATATAGTGATTGGTGGGATTCTGATAAAAATTGTAATACATCATCCCAAAAAGATTTTTCGATGATAGACCATGTATTAGTTACAGATGCTATAAGAAAAAATATAGCTGATGTTTATATTTATCATGGATACAACGAATATTGTGGAAAATATAATTCAGACCATTTTCCAGTGGTTGTAGATTTAATCTTATAAATATTTTGCTTTATTTGTGTATGAAACTTTTAATAGTTAAAACCCACTCATCTAAAATATTTTTATTTTTATAAATATCATTATTTCCGTTTAATATTAATTGTTCTTCACATACACATTCATTTGATGATGTATCTAGCATTTTTTCATGATATTTATCGCACGATTGAAGATATTCGATTGGAATATTACTTTCACCATCTCTGTGTCTTTTGACTATACGTTCATGGCAGATTTCAGGGTCAGTTTTAACATAAATAATTTTATCAATAGGATATTCTTTAGAAAAAGCATCAAACCATTTTAAGTAAATTTGATAATTTATGTGTTCAATTTTTCCAGAATCATACAACATTTTCGCAAATACCATTTTATCAGTACATAAACTTCTCTCTGTAATAATAATATATTTAGAGATTTGAGTATCACTATCATTTTTACTATGTAAAGATTTAATCTGTAATACAGTATCCTTCAATAAATTTAAACGTGAAATATATGCCATCATTTGAAATGAAAATGAATACTTATCTTGATCGCTATAAAATTTCTCTAGAATCGTGACATCATTCTCATCTTTAATATTAGACCATTCATCAACAGGTTCTTTTAAGAAAATGATATAAGGATTATTATTGAATTCTTTTTTTAAATTGTCTAATAGGGTAGACTTTCCAGAACCAATATTACCTTCAATAGAAACAATTTGAAATTCCATGACTATATATATTTTATAGATTAATTTTTATACCTATTTAAAATATCAATTTTATTTAATAAAAAAATTGATATTTAAAATAAATATAAAGATAAAAGCATATTATTAAGTAATTAAACCAACACTAAGATGGACTTAAAACAACGTAAACTTAACAAGTCTGAATGGGAATCAATTGAGATTCCTGTTTCTGAATCTGAGTTAGATATTTTACAACTAATTATTAAGGGTTTTCATGATGTATTGATTAGAATTAATAATACCAATTCTATCTTTACATTTTTAAAGATAGAATTTTCAGAAAAGATGGAAGATTATATATATAATAGATATTTGCGAACAAGAGCTGAAAAAATTGAAGATAAAATTAAGGAATTATCTAGAGATTATAAGTCAATGAAAATTGACGCAAATATAAAACCAAATTCAGCTGATAAGATAAGATTAGAAAGATTTGATGAAGCGTCTATTAAAAATAACGATATTTATGAGTTTATATTGTTAGAAATTATAGAAAAATTATTATTAAATGTAAAAACAAATAATGTAAAATTATTTCATTATTATTATTATACTCTTTATAAACTTATTAGAAATAATGTAATTCGTTTAAATAGACATTTAAAACAATTAACACTTATTATTCTTAATAAATTTGAGGATGATATTGATAAATCTATTATTATAGAAAATGCTGTAGATTTTATTGAGAAAAATACCAAATTACTTAAATACGGAGATTTAGTGCTTTATGAACATCAAAAGGAAATATTTACTGTAATAAAAACGCCAGGACCTAAATTAATATTATATATGGCTCCAACTGGAACAGGTAAAACATTAACTCCAATCGCTTTATCAGAACAAAAAAAAATTATATTTGTATGCGCTGCTAGACATGTAGGGTTAGCATTAGCTAGGTCAGCTATATCAGTAAATAAAAAGGTCGCATTTGCGTTTGGTTGTTCAAGTGCTGATGATATAAGATTACACTATTTTGCGGCAAAAGAATATACATTAAATAAAAGAACCGGCGCCATTAAGAAAGTAGATAATAGTGTAGGAGATAATGTTGAGATTATTATTTGTGATATTAGGTCTTATTTACCAGCAATGTATTATATGCTAGCATTCTTTCCGGCAAATGATATAGTAACGTATTGGGATGAACCAACAATTACAATGGATTATGACGAACATGAATTTCATAAAACAATTAGAAAAAATTGGAAGGAAAATGTTATTCCAACTGTAGTATTATCATCGGCAACTTTACCAAAAGAAAATGAATTAACAGAAACGATTCCTGATTTCTTAAATAAATTTCCTGGAGCACAAATATGTAATATTATAAGTCACGATTGTAAAAAATCTATTCCAATAGTGAATAAGGATGGTTATGTAGTTCTGCCGCATTATTTAACAGATAAATATGACGAAATGTTGAAGATCGCAAATCATTGTAGTAATTATCTAACATTATTAAGATATTTTGATTTAAAAGAAGTAGTAGAATTTATTACGTTTGTTAATAAAAATAGCTACGCTAGCAATAGAATGCGTTTAGATCGACATTTTGAAGATTTAAATTCTATAAATATGAAAAATATTAAAATTTATTATATTGAAATGTTAAAAAATATTAATATCCTAAATTGGTCTTTAATTTATAGACATTTTATCGATAATAGAAGACCGCGAATATTAGAAAATACAGTAATTGATTCAAAAGGAAATAAAATTCAAAAGGTGCGCAGTTTAGGTCCAGGCATTGGTTCAACATCAACAAATTCATTACTAGGAGCCCCTATTTCTAGATTAGCATCTGAACAAATAATACATAGGGAACCTGTTCCTCAAGGAACATCGGGCGTGTATGTTACAACTAAAGATGCGTACACATTAACTGATGGTCCAACTATATTTATTTCAAATGACATTGAGAAAATTTCTAAATTTTGTGTTCAGCAAGCAAATATTCCAAATGCTGTTATGGAAGATATTATGAAAAAGATTGAATACAATAATATTATTAATCAACAAATCAACGATATAGAAGATGAAATAGATGTAATTAAAGAAGAAGTCGAAAAGCGTGTAAAAAATAGTGTAGATGAATTTCATAAAGGAACTCGTGTAACTGGAAGAACTAAAAGTAATAAAGACCCTAAAAAGTTGAGTAAAGATGTTCCAGATGAAATGTTAAACAAAGGAGCTTTGAATAAAATGACTGAAAGAGTGAATGGATTACGAGCAATGATTAAACGAGCTTCATTGAATGACGCATTTATTCCAAATAAAAAAGCTCATATTGATAGATGGGCACCAGATTCATCTATTACAAACGCATTTTCAAGTTCAATTGACGAACAAATAGTATCTGATATAATGGCGCTGAATAAAGTGGATAATTTATGGAAAGTATTACTTATGATGGGAATTGGTGTATTTATTAATCATGAAAATATTACTTATACAGAAATTATGAAAAAATTAGCTGACGAGCAGAAATTGTATATGATTATTGCTTCCAGTGATTATATTTACGGAACAAATTATCAATTTTGTCATGGTTTCTTGAGCAAAGATTTGGATTTAACTCAAGAAAAAGTAATTCAAGCTATGGGACGAATTGGAAGAAATAATATTCAACAGACTTATACAGTTCGGTTTAGAGATGATTCGCAGATATTAAAGTTATTTACTTCTGATACTGAAAAACCAGAGGTAATAAATATGAATAAGTTGTTTAATTCTAATAAGGTTAAATATGAGAATGGTGAATATATTGAGATTCCAGATGATGATGATGCTGATTTAATTGAAGAAACTTGTGAAGATTTTGAACCATATAATTCAAATGAAGAAGAAGTAACACATACTACTTCAAATGTGGTTTTACAAGACGTTGATGAAGATGCTTAAATATATATTTATGGCATATCTGAACTTTGAGGCATTGGTATAAGTCTAATATAAAAAGAAGTATTTCTCCATCTATTTCCATATACATCTCTTAAAGTATATTCATCATGATAATTAATTTTAGGTGCTAATTCTGGGTCACGTCCATTAATATTGTTATATTGGTCGCCTTCTATAATTTCAATATTCCGATTAGGTTCATAATAGTTAAATTCATTTTCAACTGATTCTATGAATTTTTTAATTGTAATATCAGGATTAAATGAAAAATAAAATGTTCTCTCTGTATAAGCAATTTTAAAATAAAATGTATAAAATTCATTTATTTCAGACATTAATAATTAATAGAAATATTTATATTTATATTAATTTATATTTAAAATAATAAAATGACTGATAATTTTGCTCCTAATTCTTTATAATAAAAATTATTATATGGAATATTATTTTGTAATGATTTTGCTAATGTTTTATCACTCATCTTGAGTTCTCTAATACAATCATACTTACACGAAAATTCTTTAATTAAATCATACTGTCCTATTCCACTTTTATATAGTAATGGCTCTCCATTTTTCACTTCAAAATCTTGTATTAAATTCTGTTTATGAGCCACAAACCAAATAAATGTGGTCAGATGATAATTTTTCAATTATATCAAGAAATATTCCTCCTTCTAATAATTGACCTTTATTACAATTTTTATATTCATCATAATTTATATCATTACAATTACAATATACACCATAATTTATATAATGTTTTTTTTGTTGTTCTTCATCACAATATTTTATATATTTATTAAAATATTCTTCAGTTATAATTTCAGAAAGCCATTTCTCTGCCTCTAAAATAGCATCTTTTTCAGTTTTTCCAAATTCAAATTCTATAGTATATTTTTTATGGCAAAAACATCTAAATATATCAAATGTAATTTTCTTAACATACTTAATTTTGTCATCAATTTCAGTAAGGTATCTATAATTGAATATATTTTCATTTCCAATAAAATATGCTCCATATTTTTGTTTGACTTTTACTTTTAACAACATAATTTGTTCATTAATGTCATATTCTTCTGGTAATACCATTTTTAAGTTTAGTCTTACATCATTATGCATTTTATCAAATACTAAATGTTCTTTTCCTCTAGTGTTTATTAAAGAAACATATTTTGGTAATTGAATTCCTGTCTTTTCTGGATAAATATTCTTTTCTAAATCGTCCACTACTTTATTAGCTTGTTTTAATTTATCTTGTATAGAAATTTTTTCTGATTTAGTTGTGACCCAATGTTTATCTAATTTTGGATGTTTTTCGACTTTGAAAAATTCTCGTTTTTTTGTATGTTCTTTATCTAACCATTCATGATAGTAAACTACATATTTTTTCATCATTTCTTGTGTTATTCCTTCAGGTAAATCTTTAGCACTATGTTTTCTCTCTCTCTTTGTTCCATTTTTTATACCCTTTGAATTTTGTTCTTGTTCTTTTCTTGTAGCAATTCTTAAATTTTCCCAAGTATTATTTAATGGGTCTTGGTCTATATGGTCTACACTAATATTTTTTGTCCCTTTTCCATTACCATAACATCCTGTTATAATTTGATGAATATATATATTTAATGAACAAAGTATATAACCATTTTGATGCTTATACCAAGTAATTTTTTTTTTGATAGATTCTTCATAATCTAAAATTTTTTGATAACTTTCAGAACACAGCTTACAAATAGTGTCTTTTTCACAATACATTAATAAATATTCTTTATCATTTTCTTTTATCTTCCATAAAGGATTTTTCATTATATTTGCGTCTTGACCTGATGTTATATAATGACCTTTTATATATTCAATAACATTATATTTCTTTATAATATTTTCATGATAAAAGTGATATATTTCAACATTACATTGTCTTAAATCATAATTATTATTATTATTAAACTTAAAATACACACTTTCATTGTTATAATTAAATATAAAATCTAAATAAGTAAATCTTTTATAGTTATAAGTATAAGATGGATAAATCTCATTTTCAAAATCATTAAATATAAAATTTTTATTGAAATTTATAATCTTATCCTTATCTTTATAGTCAATAAGATAAACTTTATCACCAAAAGTAATAGTTCCACAATTTAATAATTCATCTGTTCCATATACTGGTTTCATTTTTGATAATATTTTATTATCATTCGCTTCAAAATATGAATCAATTTTATTAATATTCATATTATGATATTATTTGTAATGTAGTCTTTAAGTAGTTTTGGGAAATAAAAAATAAAATATAATTGTATATAATTTTGAATACCACCCAGACCGCTCAGTTGGAATATGCTAAACCTCCCATACCACTCATAATACGTAAGACGTTATAGTTAGTGGCGTAGACGCGAACCTTAGCAGTCTTGGTTCCCTCAACAGTGGCATTTGACAAGACCAATTGAAGTGTGGCGTTATCAATTCTGGAGAAGTTGCAGGTGCCGCTTGGTTGGTGTTCCTCTGGACGAAGAGCGAATGAGTAAACATTAATACCTTCATCAGGGTTGCGGGTGTGGGCTTGGTAAGGTTGGACCCAAGAGAAGTAGGTTCCTTCACGCTCAGAGAAGCGATCTTGGCCGTTAAGTTGAAGCTTAGCGGTGACAACAGGATTCATACCCCAACAGTGCATGTCAAGAGAGGTCTCAGACAAGACGAAGGTGCCGGCATCAGAGACACCAGAGTTTTCGTTGTGAGAAGCGCTAGTTCCAGATTGAAGAGCAGCAATAGTGGCAGCATCAAGACCTTCGGTATTCAAAGGAACTTGAGGTCCACCCATGTTGACTTCGTTGTAAGGGTTGGAAGGTCCGTGCCAGTATCCAGTGAATGAACCGAACATAGCTTCGGGATTGTAGTCAAGAGCACCAGCATCTTGGAAGAGACCACGGGCATCAATGTAAGCACGGGAATCAGCAGCAAGACCAGCAGGTCCACCGAAGGCATGGATGGCATTGGGAAGAGCATCGATGGCATCAGTGTAGTTGAAAGGTTGAGCACCAAGAACCTTGAATAAAAGAGCATCACAAGTTAAGGATGAGCAGTAATCAACGTTTTGGTCAGGTTGAACAACCCAGATCAACTCCTTAACGGGATGGTTGAAGTTCAACTTAATCTTGTTGGATGAAGAACCGACAGACTCGTCACCAGTGAATTGAAGTTGAGTAATCAAATACTCGTGAGGGTTTTGTGCCATTCTTCTACGTTCATCAGTGTCCAAAAACACGTAATCAACATACAAAGAAGCAGCGACCAAAGATTGGTTGTAAGCAATGGTAGCAGGAACAGGACGTCCAACAGAGTATTGGTTAGCAGCACCACCATAAGGGTTAGAATTGCAGTTCAAGGTAGTAACAGCCCACAAACATTCATCAATAGGTCTGATATCAAGATTAATCTTGACTTCGTGGTATTGAAGAGCAATCAAAGGAAGAGCAAGTCCAGGGTTGGTACAGAACCAAAATTGAAGAGGAACATACAATGTGGTTTCAGGAAGAGCATTGCGAGGAGCGCAAACTTGACGAGGAGCCATAGAGTCACAAGGTGATTCGACGTCAGAGAAGGAAGGATCAGTGATGAAGGTAAGTTGGGTAGTGTTACCAATCATCTTGAAGTAACCGCGTTGTTGTTCAGAAGTCATGGTCAATTGGTTCCAGATGTGCATCCAGTCACCATATTGACGATCAATTCTTTGACCACCGATTTCAACCTCAACTTGAGCAATCAATTGCTCACCAGGGAAATCAAGCCAACGGGCATAAACACCGGTATTTTGTCCGGTTGTGTAGTTTCCGAGACCCATAAGTTGGTTGATCTCAGGAAGAGTAACTTGTAAATAAGTACGGTAAGCAAGATCTCCGTTTCTGGAGATAACACATTGGACACGACGTCCAAAATCGGCTTGACCGTTGAAAGTTTGTTCGATTGATTCGATGGCAAAGTTAGTGTATCTACGATACGTAACTTTCCAGAAAGTGATTTGAGGATTACCTGTACATTTCCTCTACCTTATTTTTCAATAAGGATTAGACTATATCTTAAAAAGAATTTACATATTTTTTTGTATTGCTAATTCTATATTTAACGCAAATTCTTCCGAAAACCATTTAGTCGTTGAACCTTCTTCTTTAAATTTTTCTAATTTTTCTAAAATATTAGTTATTTGATTTAGATCTATATTTTGTTTTTTTGACGAATTGTAAGCAGTAGTAACTGGCATTAAATTCGTCCAATTCCAACATTGTAACTTTTGTTTTTCATCAGTTAAATCAAATTTGCTTACTGGTATAATATGATCTATAGACCAAAATGAACCATAATTTTCCCAATTCATTTCACTAGTAAAGTTGAACTCAAACCATTCTCGTAAAAATTGAATATTACAACCGATATAATTCATAGTAGAATTATCCTTATCAAGAACTGCTCTTAATCTCGCAGCTAATGATTTTTTAATTCTATAATTCGCATTACACATCCTTTCATTTTTACACCAATCATTTTTTTGTTCTCTCAAAAAAATTGGATAACATAATAAACAAATTTTTTTCTTGTAAAACTTTTTTAATTTGGCAAAATCTTTCAATGCTTTTTCTTCATTACATTTCTCGCATTTTGCCAATACTGTTTCTGCTCGTTTACGTCGTAAATTTATTTTTCTTAATTTATCCATTTCATTTGAACATGATTTACATGTGTTAGAATATCTTTTGCCTTCATATAGGCGATATTTTTCGATTGGTTGGAATAATTTACATTTAGCACATTGTTTGCTTTCTAGTTCCATATTATACTTATAATCACTAATATTTTATATTGTTTTTATATTATTTAAAGAAGCTTGGATGCTCATTGCCCATTTCTAAAATAGTATATTTTATCATCTTATTCATTGTTACTATACCCAAGTTTTTTGTCTTGGCCACACTTTTTTCACAAAAAATGTTTAGTAGAATAAGTTTTAGGGGTTTCAAGCAGTTTGATTTTCTCACTAGGGCTTTTCAAATTAAATAAGTATTTAATTTCCCTAATTAACGTCAGTGGTACATTCAGTATCCACAAAGGGCTTTATTGAGTATCTTATTTTTTCGATACTCCCCGACGTTTTTCTACCCTACAGGCTTTTAAGGTATACGTCCTGTGCTCCATAAGCTACTAGTTGCATTAGACCGCCGCCCATTTTTATAATATCCCTAAAGAAAAAAATTTTTGAAATTTTAATTTAATTCAAAATAATTAATTATTAATTTAATTAATTATTTTGGCTATTTTTATTATGAAATTATTTTATTCAAATCTAAATTGGTTTTCATAAATTTTAATAAATAAGTATCCTCAAGCACTTCCTTTTTTCCTTCATGATTTTTAGAAAAAACATAAGAATCTCCACGTTTTTTTACAGACCATCCTTGCTCAATTGAATTAAATAGAAGCAGCATTTTTTGAAATTTTATTGAATCTACTTTAAAATTTTTTTCGTCTAAATCTTTTAAAGAGTCTATATTAATCTTAAAATCCATTAAAGAATAAATAGAAAACTTTAATTATTTTTTAACTTATTTATGCTTTTATAATTATTCTTTTATAAAATAATTACAGATGGTTTGTAATTTGTTCTACAATAAATTTTAAAATTGAAATAAATGTAATAGTAATATAAAAATTACACTTAATAAATATAATGGAGACTTTACCACACGAGCGCTGTAATTTTATAACTGAAGACAAACTTGTATTAGTTGGAGCCAGACCAGAAACTTATACATTAGATAAATTATTAGATTATGGAATAACTACATTTGTAAATTTAGAAGAAAATGATGAACCATGGTATAAGGAACGATTATCGTATGATTCAAAATATAAAATAATGTCATTGCCTATTAAAAATGGTTCAGTTCCTAATAAAACAGAAGCAATGAATTTAGTAGAAGATTTACTACAATGTTGGAAAAATAAAGAAAAAATTTACATACATTGTAAAGGCGGACATGGAAGAGCCGGATTAATTGGTTCATTATTTGTAGGGATTGCTTATTCATTTGATGCGTTTGAAGCAATTCAACATATAGAAAAGTGTCGAATGACAAGAATAGACAAAAGTAGAAATTTTATTCCAACACCAGAAACACAAAAACAAGTAAATTTCATAGTTAAAATATTAAAGTTAAAACAAGGACATAATGCTCCAGAAAGAAATGATGATTCGTGGTTAAAAATTGTAAAAAATGAAAGGAAAAAGCATAAAATCAACACAGAAAAAATAACGACAGTCACCGAAAATAACAATAATATATATTTTTATGAAAAAAATGACCCTTATTATGAATTTTCCAACTTTTATTTATGTAAATTTACTTATAACGGAATTATGTATGATTCTCCAGAACACGCATTTCAAGCAGCGAAATTCTTACATGATAAATCATCTCCACAAGAAATTGAATATAGTGAAATTATTAGAAAAGCCAATACACCAAATATTTCGAGAATTCTTGGACTACAAAAAATATCTGGAGGATATCAGTGGAGAATCAAATTAAATGGAAATATTAAAAAATCAATTGAAGAAGGTGTTAAAATGAGAGAAGATTGGGATAGTGTTAAAGTACAAATAATGCAAGAAATTTTATTACAAAAATTTTCTCAAAACGAACATTGTAAACAATTGCTTATGATGACTGGAGATAAAATATTAATAGAAAATTCTCCAAGAGACCCATTTTGGGGAGTTCCACTTAATATGCTTGGTAAAACTTTAATGAATGTTCGTAAAATTTTATCAGAAACTAAAACCGTTTAAATAAGAAAAATTTAAAATAATAAATTTATATTTTTTATACCTCACAAGCAACTCTTATATCATGTTCAAAAGAATCTTTACATTCATCATCAATTGACTCTTTAAATTCGTCGATAATAGTATTGTCAATTTCTTCATTCTCATCTACTACCGTACAATCAGCAGTTGCTGTATCTATACCTACAGAATTTCTTGATACAAGATAATTGATGCCATAACTAATTTCTTCCCTTATAATAAATATTTGATCTTTAAATACATTTATTATCAAAGCAGCTACAAAAAGTATTCCAATTATTATAATAACTACAATATAAGATGTTCCTAGTTTCATTTTGATTGTTAATATCTAAATAAATATATTGTAGTAAATCAATTTTATTTTATTATTTAAAATAAATATTTTTACTTTATTATTAATTAAATAAATTTTATTTAAAATATTAAAGAAACAATGCCAACTTTTAAACCAAAAGCAAATAAAAAGATTAAGTATAATAAAAAAACGGCAGTTACGCTTGATACTAAGCATAAGGAATTTTTAAATGAATTTTCGAAAGATGAACTAACAATTGTAGACTATAAAGAACAATTGAATGAATTAAATAAAAAATTAGAAGACGAAAATGATAGTTTAAATATTGAAGAGAGATTAGAAATTATAGATACTATAAACGAAATAAAAGAAAATATAAAAGAGATGAAATTAAAAAAGAAACATTATTTATTAGATAACTCAAAATATATTTTTGAGTATTTTGAAAACAAAAAAAACATATCAACAGGAACTAAAAATGAAACTATCACAAATAAGTCTAAACTTGTTAATAATTTTTTTAAGATAAAAGAAGAAACAAAAGATACGAGTATTATTCAAAATAATAACAATAACATTGTTTTAAAATATCTGACCAATGTTAGCGATGATTTTTTAGATATAAATAATTTTGTGTATCAGACGGACATATGTGAAATTTGTCATAAAGGGGAATTAATACCACTGGAAGAGGAAGGTATACTAGTATGTAATGTTTGTTCGAGAAATATACCTTATCTTATTGAGAATGAAAAACCATCATATAAAGAACCACCAAAGGAAGTTTGTTTTTACGCTTATAAAAGAATAAATCATTTTAAGGAAATTCTAGCGCAATTTCAAGGCAAAGAAACAACACAAATACCTGTAGATGTTATTGAAAATATTAAACTACAAATTAAAAAAGAGAGAATTTCAATCTCTCAAATAACAAATTTAAAAACAAAAGAAATTCTAAAAAAATTAGGCTATAATAAATACTATGAACATATACCATTTATTAAAGATAAATTAGGAATTAAACCTCCAATTATGTCACCTGAATTAGAAGAGACTTTATGTAATTTATTTATTGAATTACAAGCACCATATTCAAAATATTGCCCTGATGATCGTGTAAATTTTTTAAATTATTATTATACGGCTTATAAATTATGTGAATTATTAGGTGAAGAAAAATATCTAGAGCATTTTCCTATGTTAAAAGACCCTGAGAAAAGAATGGAACAAGACGTTATCTGGAAAAAAATATGTCAAGAATTAGATTGGGAATTTATACCAACCGTTTAAAATGTTTTATATGGGAAAAGTTTTAGCATATTTGTATTATAAATAGAATAATTTGGGTCATAATTATTAGCACCTACACCTCTTCCAAAACAACCACCTTTTTGTCTTCTATTTTTCTTTGTTTTTCTATTTTTTTTACCTTTTCGAATACTTTTTCTGCGTCTTCTTTTACCACCAGTTTCATCTGGACCTGTTGTATATCCCGACATAATACTTTCATTCATATCTAAATCTGATTCATGTAATGAACCATGTGATTCAAACGAATCATCTAAATTAAATGTTTGAGAGTTTAAATCTGGAATGTTAGAATTATTTTGTCCGTATCTATGTTCTATTTCATCCATAACTTGCTGAGCGAGTCCATCTATATTACCTTCAAAATCAGATAATAAAATATTATATAATTCAATTATCTCATCAAACGGAACATTTAATTCTTGTATTCGAACTATGTAAATATCAAACCCTCTCTGTTCGAGTTGTTGAATTTGTTCAACAGATAACGCGCCACCTTTCATTGTTCTATTTCTTTGTCTTTGTCTTTGTCTTTTTCTATGTCTAGTATGTCGTTTTGCCATAATATATTATTGTTAGATTTAAATATATTTATCTAAAAGTTCACCAGATTTATTAAAAATCCAAATTTCATATTTAAATCCTAAATCTTTTGCTGCTTTTTGTTTTTCAAAGACATTATTTTTTTCTTGATTTGTAAAAGTAGATTTTACTTCAACACATCTATTTTGAGATTTAATATAAAAATCAACATAGTGTCTACATAGTTTATTATATTTATCATTATACCAAATTTCAGGAACCTCGTTTCTTTTTGTAAATATATCATTTTCATTAATTTGTTCGACAAATAATAAATGGTCTAACATAAAATTTTCATAACCTTGAAGGTATGTAATTTTTCCAGATGGTAATATGTATTGTTTTTTATTATACGCGTTTTGTAATATTTTTTCAGCAATTTCTGGATTTTGTGAATGATGTGGAACTCCATATCTATCTAAATTAGTTTTTATAACTTTTTCTTTAAATTCTTGAGTTTCAAAATAACATTTTACACCGTATTTTTTAAAATTTGTATAATAAGTTTTTTCTTTTATATTTATATTTTGTTGTGGATTTTCAACACCATATTTTACTAAATTTGTTTGTTTGATTTGTTCTCTTATTTGTTTTGATTGTAAAACATATTCAACACCATATTTTTCCATTGATTTGTCTTTAATTTGTTGTTTAATTTTATCTGATTGTGAAACATATTCAACTCCATATTTTTGTAAAATTGTTTCTTTTAATTTATCTTTAAAACTTTTATTTTTCATAGGATTATCAACACCATATTTTTTTATATTAGTATTTTTTATTTTTAATTTACCAATCTCTTTACTACAGTCAGTACAATAACCATCTAATTTTAGTAATTCACGAAATGGTTTTTTAAATGTATTTTTACAATTATTATTTTTACAAAATCCTTCAATAACAGAATCTCTATTTATAAATTCATGAGAATAATCATTCACTAAAATAATATTATTTTTTTCACAAAATTCCAATAACATGTTTGTATCATATTTTACTTTAAAATCTCTTATTTTCTTATTTCCAATTATTTTCATACAATCAGTGCAATAAGCGCCTGTTTTTAGTAATTGTCTAAAATTTTTATTAAAAGAATTTTCACAGTTATTAATACATTTACCTTCAATATAACTTTCTCTATTTATTTTATCATAATTTTTTAACAATTGAATGTCATTATTATTACAATAATCAACTAGAGTTTCATTATTAAATTTCATCTATTATAATCTATAATAAAATAGTTTTAAGTGGTTTTTATAAAAAACAATTAATATTTTATGACTTTTCATTTTCTAATCGCTCTTTTCTTTTTAAATAAGCACGTCTGTTTCTTTCTTTTATAACTTCTTTTGAAACAACATAATTTGTTTTTTCTTTATATTCTTTTACTTTTTGTTTAATAACATCTTTGTTTTTTTCATAATATCTTTTAGTATTATTTGTATATTTTTTTAAATGTTCTCTCGTTTCCTTTAATTCTTTTTCTAAATATGCTATTTTTTCCTCATAAATCTGAACCTTATCGATGAGTTCTTGATTATTCATATAGATTATTTAAATATACTATATTAATTATATTTAAATAATTTTAATTTATCATTTTATTAAATCAATGTACATTTAATTTTTTCTTATCATATATGGTCTAATTAAAATCCCCCAGGAAAATGTACTAAATTTAGTCCCACGCCTAAACCAGCTCCTGACCTAGCACTAGCACCCATAGATGGAATGTAAGTATCAAGAATGCTAAATGTGGCGGCGGCAGTTAAGGCAATCAATATAATTTCCTCAACATTCAAAGAACGTTTAGGAATAGCATAAGCAGCAATAGCAACCATTAAACCTTCAACAAGATACTTAATAATTCTCTTAACAAGTTCAGCAACGTTAATTAATCCGTTCATTATAATAAATAATAAGAAAAAATATTTATTGCGATAAAATACTTAAAAATAAATAAATAAGTTAATTAAATGGATCGCAGTAAATCTAAACAATCTAAAAAGGGAGGTTTTGAGAGAAAGGTAGTTAATGGAAAAGAGAATCCTAAATATGTTGACTTATTAGAGGAAGATAAGCCAATTGCTGGGCAAAAATTTGTATGTATGTCTTTTGTATCCCCGGATAAAATTTTGAAGCAAAGAGATATTTTCTTTTTTGAAGAATTCCTAAAGAACTGGGAATTTAACAAGTCTATGGAAAAATTTATACAATTTGTAAATTTTGTATCATTCAAATACAATATTTCCTTTGACGACCTGACTAAAGATTTTAAAGATTTTGTTAAGGAAGAGAAAGATAATTTGGCTAAATCAAATTTGTCTGATGACTATAAAACTTATTTAGACAACAATGAAGAAGAACTTCAAAAGAAATTTGATATTCAAAATAATTTTCAAACCAGTACAAGAGGTCTTAAAATTAGAGGTTCTTATCCTACACAAGAAGAAGCTGAACTAAGATGCAAAATGTTGAGAGAAATTGATCCAAATCACGATATTATGGTTGGACCTGTAGGAATGTGGATGCCATGGGATCCTGAAGCTTATAAGACAGGTCGCGTCGAGTATATGGAAGAAGAACTAAATCAATTAATGCATGAGAAGCAAAAGAATGAAGCAAATGCTAAGCAAGCTTTTGAACAACGTGTTAAGGAGACAAAACAAAAGGCTATTGATGAGAATATTAAAAAGGCTGAAAAAACTGGTAATACATTATCTCAAACTATTGATGAAAATGGAAATTTAATTGGTGTTAATAATGCCAGCACACAAGAGTTCGCTTTAGGTGAACAAGAAAATATTTCAACTGCTGATATTTGTAAGGAGTTATTTGAAGGAGAGAATATTGTGGTCGGAAAAACAGATTATGGACAGAGTCAATTAAAATCCGGTCCATTTGCTAACAAGAAATAATTGCGTTTTATAATATGAAATAAAATAGAATAATTTTATATTATATGTCAAATACTGTTTTTGTATTAATTACTGATTGTGCTTACTATAATAAGGCTATAACTACTATAAGAGACTTAAGAACTGTTGGCTGCTGGGATGGAGAAATAGTATTAATTACGATTGATTTTAATTTAGAAGAACATATTAAAAATGATTTAAAACTAATAGAAATGAAATTTCCATCAATAAATAAATCCAATTTACTTGAAAAAATAGGTCCTAATGGATTTTCAAATAGTGATAAAAGAGAGATTTATAAATTAAATCAATGGGAAAAATTACATGTATTTGATCATTATTTTTTAAAGTGGGATAGAGTTACTTATTTAGATGCTGGTTTAAGAGTGTTAGATAATGTTAAATACTTATTAGAACTGGATTGCCACAATAAAATCTTAGCACCAAATGATGCATCTCCCAATTTCAGACCAGACCAGATTTTTAAATATCAAATCAGTTATGATAATGAAGAATTAGTAAATTTATTAAAATCAGATTTTGGAGTGGAGATTTTTGAGAAACATCATATGTTAAATTGTATCTGGCTTTATGATACAAGTATTCTAAAAATATGTAATAAAGAACAATTAATTGAAGCAATGAATAAATACACATTATGTAAAACAAATGAAATGGGAATTATGAATTTATTATTCCATTTTAAATATAATTTATGGGAAGAATTTCCTTTAAAAGCAAGTAATGGTAAATATTTATTTGAATGGTGTGAATTAAATCATTCGCATCATACTACATGGAGGGATTATTGTTTTATTAAATATCCAGTTACAATTAGACTTGGAGAACGACCTATTTAGAAAATCGTATTTGATGGAGAATAATAAGATAATTCATTCACAATATATGCGTGTTTTATATTAGGCAAACCAAAAACTCTATGACAAAATACACTATCTTCTTTTCTATTAAATTCTTGTTCTTCAGGAAATTTTATTTGAGTTAATATCCAATTTTTAACTGTACCTTGAGAATGATGAATTTTGTCGATTGAATCATTATAACCATTATGTGTAATACAACCACTCCAAGCTTGAATTAATGAATTTGTTCTTACATTTACATCAACAATTTCGTTAAATATATTTTCATCATTATAAGGTGTTGTTTGATAATTATGTAATATAATATCACTATCATATTTTTCAATTGTTTTAAGTAAAATTTCTGTTCTTTGTGGATGCATAATATCATCGGCATCTATAAATGTAACATAATCCATATCCAATAATTTTGATATAGCGTTATTTCTATTTTGAGCAGCGTTTAACTTTTCTTTTATAACAATAACTTCTAAATCAAATTTATATTGATTAGATATTTCAAGATTCTCTGTTGAAGAACAACTTACAACCACTTTATTTGGAATAACAGTTTGGGTATTAATTGAATCTAATAAATTATATAATTTATCTATATGTCCATAATAACAAGGAACTGCGACGCCTATCTTCATTTTACTAAATAATATATTATTTTTTTAATATATTATCTTATTAATTATTTTACCATTTTGTCGTCTTTTTTACATTTATTTTAGGGCCGGCGCCACGCTTTTTCGTCTTATTTGGGTCATATTGTTCTTCTTGGTCTTCCTCAGGCATACCTTTAGATAGTTCCCAGAATTCTTTAGAACCTAAACGGAAATCATTATGATTATCAGCTTTATACCAAAAAACTTGCTCTTGTAATTTGTTAGATTTAGAATTATTATTTATTACAAGACATTCATAATTTTCAGTACACTGGTCCATAACCTGACAAAATGATTCAAATGTTGGAAACATACCAGCATAATTTTCATATATACGTTTTCTATTAGCAATATAATTTTCTCTCAAAATAAATACATAATCTATGTTAGTTCTTAATGTTGGCGGAATTCCTAATGGATATTGCATTGTAATAACTAACATTATCTTCCAATGTCTACCGTTCATAAAAAGTAATCGCATTAATTTATCGCGAGCCCAAGAACCGTCATATAAACAATCATCTAAAATAACAAATGCTCTTGGGTCAATACTACTACGCTTATAAGCTTCCATTTCTTTTTTTACTTGTTTCAAGACAGTTCTTTGACGTTTTAATACATTTTCAATAATTGCTGAATTATATTCATTATGGATAAATAACCTTGGCACCATTTTGCTATAAAATCCATTGCCTTCTTCAGTTCCAGATATAACTGTGCCAATTGGTATATTTTGTTGGTAAAATAATAGATCTCTTACTAAAAATGATTTGCCAGTATCACGTTTACCAATTAAAACTACAACAGGACCTTTATTTTCATCAGGCTTAAATTGGATACTCTTCATGTCAAATTTTTTAAGTTCCAAACTCATTTTATAATATAAAAAAAAGAAAATTTAAATTAATTTTAACCCTATTTGTAAATATCTCCTAAATTGAAACGAATAATAAATATTTTATAGTAATTTAGGGATATTAAATAGTTTAACTAAATAATTAGTTAAAAACATTGTAAATTTATATTTTAATTCACTAAAGATGTTGACGATTAATTATCAGAAAAGAAAGAACACTGAATTATTTAAGGGTTTTGAAGATTCTACATCACTATTTCTCTCTAAAACACAAAATTATATACCAATTTATACAAGATTTTTCAATTTAAATGATACAAATTATAACAGCATAAACCTAAATAATAAATGGTATATTTCTAATATAGAATCACAAGTTGAAGACAATAATAATCTTTTTACATGTAAAATTAAAAATATAGACACTAATAAGGTTAAAAATGTCCCCGTATTTTTCAAGATGGCTCCTCTATTAGACCCATATAAATATATGATTGGTAAATATGACATGTCAAATCCAAAATTATTTAATTTACCAAAATTAGATTCATCGTCCAACGATTGTCACGCTAAATTTATCGATGTTAATAACGCCGCATATGTTGATGGACTGTTTTTATTTTTATCAAACCAATTACATCACATATTTAAATTTCCACATGGAGTCCAATATTATGGCTCCTTTTTGGCGATTAAAAATGATTTTAAAATAAATGTATTTGATGATATTGATTATTTAAATAAGTCTGATTTTTTTAACAAAAATAAAAATGTTTTATTCAAAATAGACGACTATGACCATTTATTTCAGGAGGAACAAACTAAATTAAAACCCATAACAATCGGTAATAATATTAGTTTAAAATCTGTAAATTCAATAAATAATGAAATTTTTGATGATTTATTTGAGGACAATAATATAATTGATTTGAATGATTTAAAAGATATGTCTTATGATTTAGTTGACATTACAAATACACCATTATTAACAGAAAATAAAGTTACATTAAAATCTAATTCAACATGTTCGTCGCGTTCATCTCATACAAATGATGATGACCTAGATGAATGTGAAAATTGTGAAAAAGAATATTTTGAATCAGGTTCTGAGGGATATGATAATAAAGAATCAATTGAAGATTTTAAATCGATGTCTGAAGATGATGAGGATGAGGATGAGGATGATGAGGATGATGTATGGGAAGATGAAGAAGAACAAATAAACGTAACAATCCCAACTTTTCCAGTTCAAGTTATAAGTATGGAATACTGTGAAAATACATTTGATGATTTAATTTTAAATAATGAATTATCTGAAGATGAATGGTATTCAGCATTTATGCAAATAATAATGATTTTAATTACTTATCAAAAAGCATTTAATTTTACACATAATGATTTACATACAAATAATATTATGTATAATCATACAGATAAGAAATATTTATATTATTGCTATAAGAAAAAATACTATAGAGTGCCTACTTATGGACGTATATTTAAAATAATAGATTTTGGCAGAAGTATTTTTAAATTCGACGGAAAAATATTTTGTAGTGATAGTTTTCAAACAGGAGGTGATGCGGCAACGCAATATAATATAGAGCCTTATTTCAATAATAAAAAACCTAGATTAGAACCAAATTATAGTTTTGATTTATGTAGATTAGCTTGTTCTATTTTTGATTATGTTATCGACGATTTTGATGAAATAAAAGATTTAAATAAAATTAAGGATCCTATTAAAAAATTAATATTTGAATGGTGTTTAGATGATAAAGGCATGAATATGCTTTATAAAAATAATGGAATAGAGAGATATCCTGATTTTAAATTATATAAGATGATAGCTAGATGTGTTCATAATCATACACCACAAGCTCAATTAGAACGTCCAGAATTCGATGCTTTTTCAAAATTTAACGGAAAAATTGATAAAATAGATGATGTTATAAATATCGATAAAATTCCGTCATATGTTTAGAATCTATAATATATATTTATATTATGGATATATTCGGTTTTATAATAACAAGACACGTTAATTCTGAAAAAACAAATCAATACTGGAATCAGTCTGTAAAATTACTGAGAACTCTTTATCCATTTAGAAAAATTGTTATAATAGATGATAATAGTAATTATGAGTTTGTAAAATCAGATTTTGATTATAAAAATTTACAAGTTATACAGTCAGAATTTCCTAGAAGGGGAGAATTATTGCCTTATTATTATTTTTTGAAGTATAAGTTTTTTAAAAATGCGATAATTATTCATGATAGCGTTTTTTTTCATAAAAGAATAAACTTTGAAAGCTTTAAAAATATTGATGTTCTTCCATTATGGCATTTTAATCCAGACACTGAAAATGTTGAAAATACAAAGCGAATTTCACGAAAGTTAAAAAATCGATTTATAATTGAAAATAAAATAACAGGTGGAGTTCAAATTCTAGGAATGCCATCTGAAAAATGGTATGGTTGTTTCGGTGGACAAACATATATAAGTCTACGTTTTTTAGAAAACATTCAATCAAAATACGCTCTAACAAATCTAATAAATTCTATTAATTGTAGACCAGATAGATGTTGTCTTGAGAGAATTTTAGGAGCCATATTTTTTACAGAATCCCCTAATATATTAAATAAGAAATCATTATTAGGTAATATTATGACATATCAAACTTGGGGTTATTCATTTGATGACTATATGAATGACTTGAAAAAAGGTAACCTTCCAAAATCTATTGTAAAAGTATGGACTGGTCGTTAAAATATATTTATTATATGCTTATCTAAAGAATTTTAAATTATATAATAAATAAATTATATAATTTGATTAAATATTATTGTGCGATTTAAAATGCTGGATTGTCAGTAAAAACAGGCGTAACATGTTTACTTCCAGCCTTCATTATAGGATTAATTTGCTCGATAATAAAATTAGCACATATTACACTAAAATAAACTAAAAGCGCATCGCGTATTAAAAACTTAAGAGGTTTACTCTCTTTTTCAATATATCGCATTTCAAAAAACTTAACTAAAAAAAATGTAATTGATATGACAGCAGCCACAACAAATATACTTGTCATTTATTAATCTATTTAAGAATAATCTTATTCTTTATTTTACGCATTCTATTCTAATATTTCAATTTCATTTTCGTCTAATAACAAATCTGGTAATAAATCTAATTTAGGTTCTTCTATATTATGTATATCTAAATTATCCAAGTTAAATGTTTGTTCGCTAATAGTAAGCTTATCACTATCATCCTCTAATTCTCTTTTTCTTTGTTCATTCCTCATAGAACTAATTTCTTCAAGTCTATCAACATTTTTTGGAGCATTCACTTGCGACACACCATTTTCAGTTTTAACATAATCAATATTATTGAAACTAACACCAGATTTTGAAGGGTTTTCTACAACAGAATTATCAATAATTGGTTCATGTGTAACTTCTTCTTTGATTTCTTCAATAACATCTTCTTCAACCGTTTCATCCATATAGGCTTTTAAAATGGCTTCCACTGGAACACCTTCTCTCAAAGTATTCAATATACATTCTTGAACAATAATTTCAAGCTCTCTGTGATTTTTTTGTATTTGTAATGGTTCAATACCTACCTGAAATAGGTATACGTTTTTATATACCTTTCTAGCAACATTAATATAAACTTTATGAATAAAATCATCCAACTTAGGCACATTAATATTTATTTTCTTTTGTTTTTGTCCAACTCTCATGGCAGTCAATACTTTAAGTTGAATAATATGAACACATGTTACTAAATCTTCTAAATAATTACATCCTGATTTTTCACAAATCCTTTTTCTCTCGTTTTCGACAATTTGTTGATTCCATTTTGGAATACGAGAAATTAAATTTTGAAATGTCATTAAATATTTATCTGTTTCATTATTATCCTTACATAATTTAATGGATTCTTCAAGAATTGATTTGTATCCATCAATGATAAGAGGTGTTAATAAAGTTACTAATCTAGACCCCCATTCATTTTTAGATTCGTGAAGCGCGCTTACATTAAAGTCGTCCATTTAAATAAAACTTATATTTTCTAAACATAATTCTGAACTTAAAAATGTAAAATTTAATATAAATAAAATTAATAATTTTTCATTTCTAAATTCTTTCTTTACACGATTAAAACAAATTAATAGTTCATATCTTTTTTCTAAACTTATAATTTCTTCTAAAAATTTCTGATTTTCTAATAACGCTAAAATATCTAATGCGCTGTAACCTTTCTCATACAATTTATTACATAATTCTATTAACATTTCAAGTTTACAATTTTTATTTACTAATTTTAACAAATCTTTTTTTAATGAATCTAATCTTTGTATTTTATTATCTTTCATTTTAAACACCTGATTTAAATTATATTTATGTAAATTTATTATCTGACCATTAATAATTGGTTCTGGTACATAAATTTCACAAAATCTTGATATAATTGGCTTCATTAGGCTATATTTATCTTCAGCTACAATAAAAAAACGTGTATTATGACTAAATAACTCAATACATCTTCGTAATGCTGATTGGGCATCCATAGTTAATTTATCAGCATTTAATAATACAATACTTTTAAAATTATTGCCTCCATTTGAATTTATATGTGTTTTAGCAAAAAACTTTAATTCATCTCTTATAAATTTTATACCTTTACCATGAGAACAATTAACATACATTACAAATGATTTAATCTGCTCTCGATTATTTTCATAAATTTTATGGATAAAATCATTAACGATTGTTCTTTTACCGCTTCCATTTGGTCCATGAAAAAGAATATTTGGAATTTTATGGATTTCATAAAAGTAATCTAATTTTTCTTTTATATTTTGATGAATAGTTAGCGACATTAAGTTACTATATTTTACGGAGTGTTTTTATATTTAAATATAACGTATTTATTTATTTAATAAGTAATTTGTCAGAAACTTATAATATTGTTGATAACTCATATTTGGTGCTAATTTATTTCTATCAATTGTAACAGAACAACCTCCGCTATATAATGCGGATACATCAAAACTTGTTATCCCAAAATCTAATGCTCTATGAAATATTTTTTCAACTTCATCTTCTCTATCTGGCTTTACATGTAAATGTAATGATACATTGTCATAAAATTTATTTTTATTTATACTATTTATAATATAACTAAAATCATCTTCTGTTAATGTTCCACATGTATCGGATAAACATAATATATCTGGGTTTAACTCTTGATATTTTAATAATTTTTCAACTACTTTATCATTATCTATTTTACCTTCAATAGGACATTCATTTATACATGATACATATAATTTAACCATACGATGACATTGTTCATCATCTAATTGCCTTATCATATTTTTTATTTGTTGAAAAGCATTATCAATTGACATTTTTGTATTTTTCATCTGAAAACTGTCTGAAATAGATAAAATAAAAGAAAAATTTTCTAATCCGATAAATTGGTTTCTTTTTTCAAATTGTTTTTCATTCGGAATTAAAATGTAATTATTAATTTTATTATCATTAATGTTATCGTCTCCTAGTTCATTTTGCGACCATTCAACATGATTAAATAAAGTACTACTATTTTCAAAAATAGGAAATATTGTTTTCGATACAATAGAACCGATTTCCATATTTTTAGGTCTATATTTGCTTTCAATTTCGTAATATAAATTTATTAAATCAATTGGTTTCATTATTAATTGTTCGTCTTTCGATAATCCTTGTAAACCATCTCTCAATGTTACATCAAAAGGACCAACTCTGTATAATTTATTCATGTATTTATTTGTTAATACTTTATCATTTCTATAAAAATTTCTAAATGTTAAAGCACATTTTGGGTATATAATTGGTCTCATTATTGTTTAAATACATAATAAACTTTAAGTATTTTTTATAAATTAATTTTATAAAAAATTCAATTATACAGCACTTGTTAAAGATTGTGTATATGGATTATTTTTAAATGCTGTTAAAATATCGGGATTAATTCTATCACATCCATAAGATTCATTATAATATTGTGGAGAACGAATAGCACCATATGTCTGAACTGATGGAGGTAAAGAACTTAAATTAGAATATGCTGGATTAACACGTCCAGAAAATCTATCGCAATCATCTTTACACTGTACGTTCATTTGTTGATTAAATATTTGGGTTCCACCTTGATTTGGTCTATTCATTATCGTCTGAGATTTAATATCATTATTATGTTGTCTATACGCAGCGTCATAATTCATGTCACCATAACCAGTAGCATATCCACCAGCAGCAGTAAAATATTCAGAACTAGTTGTATCTCTTTGTGTATTATCCGGAGCAGTATAATTATTAACATAAATACCGTCTTTTTGGCCGTTAATATTAAAATTCAAAGCATGTAAGGTAGTCTCTTTAATTGTAGTTGGAGCAGTATCTTGTGGATTATATGCGGGGCCTTTAGAAACTGATTTTCCACCTTCTCCGTAAATTCTTACATTATTAATGGTTTCGTCTTTTCTAGTTGGACGTAAAAAATCCAATAAAGGCGCGACAACAGCACCAACCGCACCGCTAAACCCACTTCTCATTGTATCAGGTTGTTTAACGGTTGAACGATGGTTCTCATAATTAGTATGACTGCGTAAAAAAACTTCTTTATCTGTGTGATCTCCTCTGCCTACTGCTGTAGAATGATTGATGCCTCCTGATAAAACCTCATGTCTTTTAGAAGGTTCAAAATTTTGGGGTGCCGTTGTTGCCTTAACATCTATAGCACCAGCTGGACCCATATAATCAATAGGAATATCATTACGTCTGACAATACCCATTTCTTGAATTGGTCTTAAAGTTTCTCCTTTAGATGCTCCAGTAGTTGTTAGCCATCTATCTTGTGTGTTAATAAAAAATGTATCTGGACGTTGTTTTTCAACACGACCAAGCATCTGGGTTGTTGCTGCGGTTTTTATAAAAGAATCAGCTGGGCCTTCATGCCCGGATAACTCATATTCTAATTTAGGATTAGTGTCAACTCTTAATTGATCTACAGTTTTTGGTAACCACTTATCTCTTGCCTCCATTCCTGAATTATATCCACCGCTACCATTTATGGAATAACCCTTATTTAAACCAGGGCCTACCATTACAGTGTCAAATGGTTTGACATTATTATTTCTCATTCCAGGATTTACACGAGACTGATAAAAATCGCTTTGATTAGGCATACCATAAGCCCACTGCATATTTTCTTCAGGTTTGAATAAAGGAGCTTGTTCAATTTTCTTTATAGTTTGTGAACCAGAACCTATCATGTTATCTAATACAGTTTCGGCAATATTAACATCATAAGACCTGCCCTTTACTTTTCCACCATTAAATGGCATCATGTTATTATGCTTAAATTGTTCTGAATTTAAATAATTACCTGTAAGTGAAAAAATTTGTTGAGGGTCTTGTCCAACTGCTATACCTTTTCGTTCTTTTTGTTGATACAAATTTTGATTAAAATATTTATCAGTAGCGACATTTGGATTTGGATATTCCTGCACAGTATCAACCAATTGATTTATATTTGTAGTAGGATAATTTTGTGGAGGAATATTAGTATTTGGTAGATAATTACCATGCAATTCACTTTGATTTGTAGCTAAATTACTTTTAATGCCCATATTAACAAAATTTTCTTGTGACAGTTTTCTTATCTCTCTTTTAGTACAATCTTCATTTTTTTGGTTTGATATAATATACATACCACCTAATGCTATTAATGGGACTGCTATTTCCATATTTATATATATAAAGTATTTTATTTTAATTCATATATAATAATCTAAATAATACATTTTAAAGAATACGTTGACAAGAATTACTTTCAGCGCATGTATTTGGACCACCTACATAACTTCCACGTATTAAATTAAAGCTAGCAGGTAACATATTTTTAGTTTCATTTAATACACAATCCCTCTTTGGTGTAAAGTAATCTTTTTCTAAAATTCTTGTGCTTAAATTATTTTGAAAGGGAAGACATGTATTAGCTTGGGGATTTAATGGTGGATATTGCCAATCGTTTTGCTCTAAATCTCTATACCACCAAGCTGGATTTGTCGCTCTCGACTGTTCTGTTGTTAGTTGATTACATGATGGATATTGAATGGCTTGATTTGGAACATTATATTTTTGATATTCATCTTTTCCTAAACAATCCCTATTTAAATTTCTATTGACACCTAATAAATCGCTTTCTAAATTAATAGTATTTGTTCTTAAGTTCGCTCCCCATTTTTGAGGAATTATATGTGGGTCTTCCATATAATATGGACTATCTCCATTACCAGGAACATTCAAAACCCATCTTCCTGGGTCTGTCGATTGTTGTAGTGATTTTTTTGTTCTGCAATCATCATATTTAAATCTTGTAAATGCCATTTTATATTTATATAATATAATTTTATATTTATATATAAAATTTTAATTTAAACATAAATGTATTATTAGATACATTAAATGGAACTTTTGGAGAAAACCCCTACACTTTGTTTAAATATGATTGTTAAGAACGAAAGTCGTATTATAACAAGATTATTTGATTCCGTATTGCCAATCATTGATTCATATTGTATTTGTGATACTGGTTCTACTGATAATACTATTCAGGTCATTGAAGAATATTTTAACTCTAAAAATATAGCTGGAAAAATTGTAAGAGAACCTTTTAAAAATTTCTGTCATAATAGAAATTATGCTTTACAATCATGTGTTGGAATGTCCGATTATGTTTTATTGCTTGACGCAGATATGATATTAGAAGTTAAGAAGTTCGATAAATCATTCCTTAATAATGCTATGAGTTTTAATATTTTACAAGGAAATGAATCTTTTTACTATCAAAATTTGCGAATAGTTAAAAATAATGGCTTATTTAAATATGTTGGTGTTACTCATGAATATATTGATGTTCCACAAAATAACACGACAATGAATATCGAGAAGAATTCACTTTTTATAAATGATATTGGAGATGGTGGGGCTAAAAGTGATAAATTTGAGCGCGATATTCGTTTGCTACTTGATGGTATTAAAGAAGACCCGAAAAATGGACGTTACCATTTTTATTTAGCCAATTCTTATTATGATTCTGGAAAATACCAGGACGCAATAGAGAACTATAAAAAACGTATTGAACTTGACGGATGGAAAGAAGAAATTTGGTATAGTTATTATAAGCTTGGATTATCTTATAAGCATATTGGTAATTTTGGAGAGGCTTTAAACTACTGGTTAGCAGGATATGATTATTATCCTGACCGTCTTGAAGCTATATATGAAATAATTAAACATTATAGATTTGCTTCTAAACATAAATTATGTTTGTTATTTTACAAAGCAGCTAAGGAAATTCTTGCTAAAAATTTAAATAGAGACAATTATCTATTTTTACATAATGATGTATATAAATATAAAATAGATGTCGAGTATACTATTTTTTCTGCTTATATTGGAAATAAAAATATCAATGATGAAGCTGTTACCATTTTAAATAGTTCTAACGATGGCAATGAAATTAATTGTTTATTATCTAATATGAAATTTTATAAGCAACCATTATTAAAAAAGCATTTATATCATATTGATAGCACAGTTACTCATCAAATTAATGGAGAATCAATTAAATTTATATCATCGTCTAGTTGTTTGATTAAAAATCCTTATAATAATGGTTATTTAATGAATGTAAGATATGTAAATTACCATATTACAGATACTGGTGCTTATCAAAATTGTGAGAAACATATTATATCTATAAATCAAGTTGTAGAGTTCGATACTAATTTTAAAGTTTTAAATACAAATTGGATGGATTTAGTATATGATGGCAGATTGTATATTGGAGTAGAGGATGTTAAAATTTATTACGATACATATAAAGAAAAATTAATGTACATAGGCACAGGATATCATTCGAATAATAAAATTGGAATAGTTTCTGGTAAATATGATATACTTTCTAAAAAATTCGAAATCAACGAATTAAAACAAAACTTTAAAGATACAAATTGCGAGAAAAATTGGGTTTTTGTTGATTATAATAATGAAACTCATGTAATATATGAATGGCATCCACTAAAGATATGTAAATTAGATAATAATAATTTAACTGTGGTTGAAACAAAAAATACACCTAAAATATTCTCACGTGCTAGAGGTTCTAGTTGTGGGTTTGTTTATAATAAAAAAGTTGGAGAGAATAACACAGGAAATATTGCGATTGATATTATTGAACGCGAAATTTGGTTTATAAATCATATTGTTTCTTATGAGTCACCAAGACATTATTATCATATAATATCGGTATTTGATTCTAATATGAATTTATTACGTTATTCTGCGCCTTTTAAATTCGATGGAGACCCAATTGAGTATAGTTTAAGTATTACAGTTGATGACGAAAAGGTTCTTATTAATTATAGTAACTGGGATAGAACTACAAAAATTGGAGTTTATGATAAAAAATACATAGATTCAATCATAAAATATAATTAATTAAAATTTATGAGATGTTTGTTCTCATAATACTCAATATTTTTTCTATTTACATTTAATAAATTAATTATCATATTTTTATTTGTTGATTTTAATGTTTCAATTAATGAAATAATATTTTCTAATAATAATCTATTATTATTATAATAGTCTACAATTATATGTTTCTCAATATAATTAAACATCAAATGACTATTTAAATTTTTCTCAAAATATTTGTGACAATAACATAAAATATTGTAAGCCTCTTTTGGTTTATTATAGTCCATATATTTCTGTATACTTGTAAAAATTAAATCAATATTGTGAACAGGTGTTACATAATTTGATATTATACCTTGGTAATCTCCGTAAAAAAATTCAAACAAATCTGGATTCCCTCTTTGAACCATTGTCATTACAGCCTCATCTATTTGATACCAATTTTCATTATAAATCTGTTCGGTTTTTTGTTTAAATAAACCACAGTATTTTAGTAAATTTTTAGATGAACCAGTAAACAGACCACCTGCTGTATGATGATAAATATATTTAAACATTTCTTTGTCATATCTATTTTCTATATATGGATTAATACATAATTGTTTTATTTTATCTGGAACTTTATTAATCCATTCATGAATTTTTTCACAATTTAATGCTACATGATTTATACCAAAATCCATCCAAATAAAATGTGTACTCTTAAATGGGTTTAATTTGATGGCATCTTCCATAAAATCAAATTTATTATTATTTAATATTATATACATCGGAGTTTCATGTTCTATATGACCATTTAATATTGTAAAAGATTTTTGTAATTCTTTTAATCTATCTAAATGTTTATAAAAATATGTCTCTTCAAATGGTTTGTTTATTATATAAGTCTTATTAGAATATTGTTCTCTTTCTTTTTTTATTATATTACTTAATTCTTCGTCGTCTGTAAAAAATATAACATTGTAAGGTAATCTAAATATAAATTTCTTTGCGAGTTCCAAATACTTATTTACATTATGATTTAAAGATGAATTACTAGTATTATTTTCTTTTTCACGTATTTTATAAAACATTGTTACGATAGTATTATTGTTTATTTTATGAAGTTGTTTAATAGGATTTTTACAAGTTCCCCAACATATATGATCTATATTTTTTATTTCATTATTATAAATTTCAGTTATTATTTTGTTTCCATTCTTATTTTGAAATAATATATTACTATTACCAATATCTCTTATGTATTCAATTCCAGGTTCAAATTTTAAAAATTTCAATTTATTATTATATATTCCTTCTTTTCCTATAAAAGATTCATTTTCATTATTTCCAATAAAAGTATTTGTTGATTTTCCCAATATACCTGGCCCAGAAAAATCTAAATTTGAAAAAGGGACTATATTATTTTCAACATTATAAACTATTCTTTTAATGCTTTCTAGTAAAATCGGATGTTTTGGTATTGAGGCTATAAAACAGTTGAATAAATTATATGTTCCATAATATGGACAATTATTCAAATCAATTGGTGTCATAAATTCTATATTCTCATCTATAAAATTATCAATACTATTTAAACAAACAGTATCTACATCTACATAAACTCCTCCATAAATGTATAAAATACAATATCTCCATAAATCAGCCTTAAAAGCGCCAGGAATTATTCTACAATAAGCGTTATACACATTTTCTTCAAAATTTTTTTTTATAAATTCTTCACAATCATTATCGTCAAATAAAAAATGTGCGTAATTTTGGTTGTTGTCTTTCCATGTTTGTATTAGATTATTAAAATCAGTTGATATATATTTTGTCTTCCATGTTTGGAATATATTTCTAGGAATTTTTATTAAATTCATAAATTATTTTGAATTTAATATTTAAGTTTTTTATTTAATAAAATATAATTTAAATTTATATATATCTAACGCAAGGAGACATGTACGCATTATTGTTATTACTGTCATTTAAAACAACCCATTTAGAACCATCGCTAATTAAATCCATATTTTGACCTTGGTAAAACATTAGTGCTCTTGTATAATCTGTTCTACCACTTTTAATAAAATTTGTAGTTGAAACAGTAGAAATATTATTTTTATTCATTTTCATAATACCATTTAAGTTCATTAATGTTCCATCTAAAAAATTAATATCACCAGCGATCCAATATTCTCCAGCAACATTTGTTCTTGATATTGCCCTAACATTTATATTTTGACCAGCAGTATATCCAAAAATTCCCACCCAAGAACTACTTGTTGAATCCCAAAAACACAATCCTCCATATAATGCACTAACACGTTTGTTAGAAGGATCTCCATTTGTAGAACTCGTATCACCTCCAGTAAAATTTAAATTAACAAGTGAACTGTTCGTATTTAACCAAACAACACCATCGTCATCTAAAAAACTTGAACTATTATTTGAATCTGCTCCAAAAAAACTATATTCTGAATTGCTAAAAGTAGCAGTTGTTTTATCAAAATAACAAGATTTTTGTACGACTATTCCAGTTGAACTAGGTATTCGAGTAGAAATAGTTGAAATAAATAATTTATTGGTAGTTAATAAGTTAAGATTTGTTATAATAGATGGAACAACAGTACTAGAAGGTGATTGCCATTGAGAAGTGCTTAAGTTCCATTTTGCAAAATTTTGTGTCCCAGAAATACCACCAGCACTACTAAATAGACCACCAATCCAAAGAACATTATCTGTAGAATCATAAACAATGTCATTTACAACACTTGCGCCACTCAGACCATTTCCTAATGAGTTCCAAGATAGATCAATTGAATCCCACTTTGCTATATATCCAGTATTTGCTACACCACCAGCACTAGTAAATTTGTCTGCTAAATATATATCAGTTCCAACTTGAATCCATTTATTTTTTGTAAAGCCAGTAATAAATGATGTTACTAATCCAGATCCCATTTGATACCAAGTGCCCAGATTTAAATCATAATAAGCAACATTATTAGCACTTACACCATTTACAGATGAAAATTGACCACTTATATACAAAAAATTAGAAGCATTATCAACTAATATACCCAATACAGCTGCCGTTCCTGTAGAGAAAATACCAGTTCCTAAATTATTGAATAAACCTGTAGCAAAATCATAATAACAAATGCCATCACAACCTGTGACCCCATTATATGTTTTAAAAGTACCTCCAATGTACATACGATTTCTAATACTATCATAAGCAAGATCATAAACAGTACTTGTAGTGTCACTTGTCGAATTCCAAACATTAGTTATATTTGAAAAAACATTCGGATTTGAATTAATAATTACTTTTCTTGTTCCCGCAATTGTACTTGTGGCTAATGAATGAGTTGAACCACTTATAAATGACACTGAAACTGCTGGGTCTATAGCAGTAGTTCCACTTATACTTTCAGTAGAAGGTTGTAATGTTCCCACAAAAGTTCCTGCGGTTAAAGTATTTGTAGCATTATTATATGTCATTCCACCTTGAAATGTTTGAAACCCAGTATCATCAATTGTATAACGATTATTGTTTCCAGTTTTTACGGTAACACTACTAGTTCCACTACTTTCTATAATAATATTGTTGCTACTAGTTATTTGAATATCTTCATTTGAAGAAATATCAAAAGAATTACCATGTCCAACGTATGTTCCGTCACAAAAATAAATTCCAGATACATCTTGAATTAAACTACATGACATGTCTAAATTGCCAACAACATTCAAATCTCCAAATATGCCTACATTTCCAGTATAACCTATTCCAGTAAAAATATTCGACCCAATTGTATAAGTTCCTGAATCCCATACATTAGGTCCTGTTGCGCCAGTAGCACCAGGTGCGCCAGTAGGACCGCCAGCGGGACCAGGTTCGCCAGTAGGACCTCTACATCCTCTACCAGTTGGACCAGTAAAACTCATTCCAGCCGGACCAGTCATACCTCTCTCACCAATTGCTGCGGGTCCAACTGGCCCTTCTGGTCCTTTGGGGCCTTGACCTCTTAAATCACAACATCTTTGTGCGCCTAAATATTGACTATATGAACCATAATACTTTGACATTTAATATATAATATTAAAATATATTTTAATACTATAATATATTATTACTCCTTTTCTAAATTATTTTCACTCCACCATCCAGTTCCATCATGACCTATTCCTGGTCCTTCGTCATATTTAATATAATAAATGGGTTCATCTGATTCTAATTCAGTTATTTCTAAAACAATAGCTCCAGTTATTTCTCTATTTTCAATTCTTTTGACTCTCTCTCCTACTTCAAACTTTGGCATTTTATAATATTAAAATAAAATAATTCCTTTATATTATCACTTTTATAAATAACCATTGAATTTTTTTCTAGTTATAATATCATATATTATTATTCAATACTTAATTTAAGATAAAGCTATCTTATAAGGGGTTCCATTTATTTTGACTTGTAAGTAGTTAATGCCACTTAAAGTAGTTAATAAACCACTACCCGTTAAATCCAAACCAGTTGACGCATCAGGACTAACTACTTGAGCTGCGTAAGACACTTCATTTGTAGATGAATTATATTGAAGTTGATTTTGTTTTGTAGTATCATTTCTAATTGGAGCTATATAAGTTCTTGATGTTCCGTCAGTATTGACCGCAGAACCTGTGGCATTTAAAACTATTGAGTTAGCATGTTGATTTAATTTACCCGCGCTGTTTCCTATAGCTATTGAACTTACTCCTTGGCCTGTAACTCCAGTATCAAGTCCTATTGATATTGCGGCATAACCCTGATCGTATTGACCTGAATTAACACCTATAGCTACTGAATTAGATGATTGTAATGAATATCCAGAATTTACACCAATAGCTATTCCACTAATTCCTTGATTATTATAACCTGATGCGTTTCCTATAGCTATTGCTGAGTTTCCTTGACTTGAATTACCAGCATTAGTACCAATAGCTACTGCTGAAGAACTTTGGTTATTTTGTCCAGCACCACTTCCATGTGAAACTGATGTGGTATTTACTGTCATAGTTCCATTAAATGTAGCACTATTTGAAACTGATAAATTAGTAAAAGACCCAGTTCCACCAGTAATACCCACTGGAGCAGAAATTTGTTGAGAAGCACTTAAAAAGGTAAATGAACCCGTTGGTCCAGTGACCCCTGTCGTTAATATAATATTGTTGCCAGATTGTATTGTTGTATTTGCGCCTGTTGAACCTAAAGTAACTGCTTGAGTGCTAGTAAATGAAGTTCCTTGTATAGTCCAGTTGCCAGAAGCATCAATACTATTAAAAGAACTATCAAATACATTATAGCTGGTTGGTGGTCTTGCTTCTAAACTTGATGTCATTACTCTATTACCAGTTCCAGAAGATGCTACAGCAGCAAATATTCCTAATTCAGGAGCCCAACATATAGAATTCCAATCATTGTTAGCAGCTGATGTTTTAGATGTCCAAGTTATACCATCAGGACTTGTCATTACTCTATCAGTATACCCATCTGTGTTTGTATTAGAAACTGCTACAAATAATCCTAATTCTGAAGACCAACATACACTTTGCCAATTATTATTAGAAGCAGCTGTTCTAGACGTCCAGTTAATACCGTTTGGACTTGTCATTACTCTATCATACAGTCCAGATGTATTTGTTGTTGCTACAGCGCATAATAATCCAAGTTCTGGAGACCAACAAACACTTTGCCAATTGTTATTAGCAGCTGCTGTTCTAGACGTCCAGTTTATTCCATTAGAGCTAGTCATTACTGCTCCACTATTCCCAACTGCTATAAACAAACCTAATTCTGGAGACCAACAGACACTTTCCCATACACCACCGGAAGTCGCACTAGTAAATATCCAAGTAGAACCATTAAAACTATAAACAGCACTCTTAGATGCGTCTCCTTGATTTCCTATTGCTACAAATAGAGATAATTCGGGAGACCAAGATACTGATGACCATGCTGATGAATTTACAGTTGATTTAATTGACCATCCACCGGTTCCAGACTTACTAGTCATAATATTACTAGTATACAAATAAGTAGTGGACTGATTAACAATCATTGTACCAACATCAGAACCTACAGCTACAAATATTCCTAATTCTTGAGACCAACAAACACTTATCCAATTAGTACTATCAGGTGATGTTCTAGGTGTCCAAGTTATACCATCTGAACTTGACATTACTGCTCCATTATCTCCAACTGCTACAAACAATTTTAATTGTGGTGACCATGCTATTTCTTGCCACGCACTGTCAGAAGCAGATGCTCTAGTATTCCAAGTTGAAACAGCTTTAACACCAGAACTATATGGATTTAATGCTGGATAAGCATCTTTTGCTAAACCATAATAACCATTTACTGCGTTCCAAGATGCGTCAGAATTGATTTCTTGATATATTCTATCATTGAATGTAGCATTATTTGAAACTGTTAAATTAGTAAAAGACCCAGTTCCACCAGTAATGCCAGCTGGAGCAGAAATTTGTTGTGATGCGCTTAAAAAGGTAAAAGATCCAGTGGGACCAGTGATACCAGCAGATGATGATAAATTAGTAAAAGAAGCCGCAGTTCCAGTAATACCCGCAGGAGCAGAAATTATTTGAGAAGCACTTAAAAAGGTAAAGGAACCAGTTGGTCCAGTGATACCAGCAGATGATGATAAAGTAGTAAAAGACCCAGTTCCACCAGTAATACCAGCTGGAGCAGAAATTTGTTGAGATGCACTTAAAAAAGTAAAAGACCCAGTTCCACCAGCAATGCCAGCTGGAGCAGAAATTTGTTGAGAAGCACTTAAAAAGGTAAAGGAACCTGTTGGTCCAGTGACCCCTCTCGTTAATATAATATTGTTGCCAGATTGTATTGTTGTATTTGCGCCTGTTGAACCTAAAGTAACTGCTTCAGTACTAGTAAACGAAGTTCCTTGTATATTCCAGTTACCTGAAGCATCAATACTATTAAAAGAACTATCAAATACATTATAACTGGTTGGTGGCCTAGCTGGCAAACTTGATGTCATTACTCTATTACCGGTTCCAGAAGATGCTACAGCACAAAATATACCTAATTCAGGAGCCCAGCATATAGATTGCCAAGAATTTGCTGATGGAGCTGTTCTAGAAAACCAACTTATTCCATCAGATGAGGTCATTATTTGACCTGAACTAGCTACTGCTACAAATTGTCCTAATTCTGGAGACCAACAAACAGTTTGCCAAGTAGTAGATTCTGCTGCTGTTCTAGACGTCCAAGTAATACCATCTGGACTAGTCATTACTCTATTTGTTCCACTGAATGCTACTGATACTAATAAACTTAATTGTGGAGACCAACATACTGAATTCCATCCACTTAATTCTACTCCTGAACTTGTTCCTTTAGATGTCCAGGTTTTTCCATCTGAACTTATCATCACTCTATTATTACCTGTACTAGCTACTACAACAAATAACCCTAATTCAGCTGCCCAACATACTGAACGAAATGTATTTTCTTCAGGATAATATACACCAGTATAATTCCAATTTTTACCATCTGTTGAAATTTGCACTCTATTTTGTGTTCCTGAAGTTGCAGTTCCTACAGAACAAAATAATCCTAATTCTTGAGACCAACATACTGAATTCCATAATGAATTAGCGCTAGGTGATGATGTTTGATTCCATGTTGTTCCATTTGAGCTGTAGATTATACTTAGTATTCCACCATTATTTGAGACTGCTACAAATAATTGTAATGTTGAAGCCCAACAAATTGAAGACCAAGTATAAGCAGCTGTTAATGTTATTGTAGTCCAAGATATACCATCAGGACTTGTCATTATACTTTGTGTAACACCATTATTTGCGACTGCTGCGAATAATCTTAATTCAGGAGACCAACATATACTATTCCAATTATTGTCTACTGAATTCTTTCTAGCATTCCAAGTTGAAACTGCTTTAACACCAGAACTATAAGGATTTAATGATGGATAAGCATCTTTTGCTAAACCATAATAACCATTTACTGCGTTCCAAGATGCGTCAGAATTAATTTCTTGATATATTCTCTCACCAGATGTTACACTTCCATTAAATATTACAGAATTTGAAAAACTAGCTGTTCCACCTACATCTAAAGCATGAGAAGGATTTGATGTTGCTATTCCTACATAACCATTATTGTAATATATATTTGTACCATTTTGAGTCCAAATTTGAGGTCCAGTTGGACCAGTAGGTCCAGTAGAACCTGTTGGACCAGTTACTGTGCTTGCTTGACCGGTAGGACCAGTTAGACCAGTTGGACCTGTATGACCTGTTGGTCCAGTTGAACCAGTATCAGCATCTATTCCTGGAATTCCTTGAGGACCAGTATGACCAGTTGGACCAGTCACAGTGCTTGCTTGTCCGGTTGGTCCCGTAAAACCAGTTGGACCGGTTGAACCGGTTGGTCCAGTTCTACCTGTAAAACCAGTTGGTCCTGTTACTGTGCTTGCTTGACCAGTTGGTCCTGTAAGACCAGTTGGACCAGTATTGCCGGTTGGTCCAGTAAAACCAGTTGGACCAGTTGATCCAGTATCAGCATCTATTCCTGGAATTCCTTGAGGACCAGTATGACCCGTTGGACCAGTATCACCATTACCTACAGATTGAGTAGCATCACCAACAGCAACGAAATTGCCAGTATAATATACTGTTCCATTAAAAGTAATATCATTTTCAAAAGTAATCTCATTGGTAAATGTTGTATTTCCTTCTATTAAAATTTCCTGATCACTTTTAAAATGTATCACTTCATTTGTATAAATATCAAAAGAATTTCCATGACCTATATAAGTTCCATCACAAAAATATATACCAGATACATCTCTAATTAAGCTACAAGACATATCTAAATTACCAGCTACATTTAAATCGCCAAATACACCAACATTTCCTGTATAGCCTATTCCAGCAAAGCCTGTATCTCCAATTGTATAATCTCCTAAACCCCATAAATTTGGACCAGTAGGTCCTTCTGATCCTGGTGGTCCTGCGGGCCCTTGTTTTCCCTGAACAGTTAAATCACAACATTTACGAGCCCCTAAAAATTGATTATAAGTTTTAAAAGTTCTCGACATTTATAATATTAAAATATATTTTAATAGTATATTTAACAATTAACAATTTTTAATAATCGTTCTTTATCTACATTATCATATTCAAATAAATATTTGTTACACCATTTTGTATTCTCGTTTGTATGCGAAACATATAATTTTTTCTTATTTCCAATATATCCATTGTCAATCAATTCTTTTTCTGGAATAACATAAAATTTACCGTTTTTACAATTTAACCAATATAAATCATTATCTCCTTCTTCATAACATTTGTTTATACATTTTCCTTGAACTCTACATTCATATTTATTTAAATTAAATGAAAATGAATTAGGATTATTATGAGTAATAGTTCCTACTTTTTCTTGAACCTTTTTCTCTCCAATTTTAAAATCATAAACAAGACCTTCGATATGATTATTTGTGAATTCAATAAAGTCTATTTTATTTTCTCTTAAATTACGATATTCTTGTTCTTGTTGTTGACTTTTACTTGTTGGAGTATTCAGTGTAACAAAATCAAATTTAATTGTTGAATCATAATAACTAGTTAATTTTTCTATTAAATTTTCAGTAGTAACCTCATATTTATTATATTTCGATTTTTGTGCGACACCAATAGTTTTTAATCCATTAACTTCTTCATATGGAATTAACCACATTTTTTTGTCTTCTTCACAAACACATAAAAGTATACAATTATCATATCTTCCATTATTTAATCTAAAATAATATTGTTCTCTTTCAGTCTTTTTATTAGTTGATTTCACTTGAATTCCTAACCATAAATCTTTTTCTTCATCTATTTTTTTGATTACTATATCTGCCTTACAGCCGTCAAAAGTTTTGATTAATTTAAAATGATTACTTACCAAGTCTTTAAAGTAATTTATACATTTAAACTCTTGATTCAATGATGATAAATTATTTCCATTTGAATATAAATTTTTTAATTTTTTGCTAGCATTTTTATTAACGCATTCTGGACAATTTATACCTTGATTTAAAGATTTAAAATTTTTCCAACTTACATTATGTTCATGTCCACATGACGCAATATAATTTAATTTTTGTTTATTATTAATATAATAATTATTAAATTCATCTTTAGTATAACATAGTTTACATTTTTTGCTTTCAAAATAAGATGACATAAATTCATAGGTAGGTATTTCCAAAGCACAGTTTCTACATTTTAATCCCTGACCAATTAAAAGTTCTTTTACTGAAATATTATTATTATGACCGCAAGATGTTATATATTCTAATTTTTGTAATTGATTTGTATATGTTTTACTTAATAAGATACAATTTCTTTGCGAAAAAATATCTTGAACTTGCTGGTATGTATATTTAGTAGGCATAGTTATATTATGTCTATTATCTTTATATTGATTTAATAATATTTTATTAAATTAATAAATCAATTTTTTATAAATTTAATATTTTTGTGACCAGTTATGATGAGGGTAATGCAGCTAAGCAGAGTCTTATGGAGCCAAGACTGGCAACATTATATTTCACAACGAGAGGCAAATCGTTCTCAAGATAAACTTCAATTTGTTGGCATAAATTAGTGCATTTAATAAAATACCCAAGGTTCTTAAGAGAGAATTCTCCCTGAATAATTTTAGACGAATCTTGCTTAGAAATGAAGCCCATACTGCCATCAGATTCAGCACGATGAATTTCAGCAGACGCAAACTGTCCGGAACACTTAAATATCAATTCATTACCAACTGATTTAATTTCTAACTTATCAGAAATACATGATAAATCGCGGATAATTTTTTGGAAATCAGCAGAAGGCAAATTAATAATAGAAGAAAATGTGACATCAGGATATTGAAGCTCTTCTGGATCAGGTTCAATCAATCTTAACTTTTGCGTCTTACATTGCTTAATCTCTCCATTCTCATACTTGAGAGATAAATATGCTACTATTCCATCAACATAATCCGAATTTTCAATGTAAATTGTCAATGTTTCATCATTTTCAATGGTATTGATCAATTTAAATAGATGAAACATATTTACACCAATAATAATCTTTTCCTTCTTACATTCATAAAACTCAAAATTACTTGCCGCTAAAAATAAATGAACTAAAATAGTATGCGATTTATCCATATTAATAATTCTCATACCATCTGGTTCAAAAGTAATATTTGTCTCTAATAAAATATCTTTTAAAGCCGTCATCAATGTTCTAAATGGAGCAATTTGAACAGTTTTAATTGTTAAAACATTTCCTTCGGTTGATGATAAAACTTGGTTCTTATTTGAAAATGTGGACATTATATTTGTTTTTAAACCTAAATCTTTAAATACTTATGAATCAAAATATATTTTATTTAAACGAATATATCTAAAATATGTGTAATATCATCTTTAAGATTATTTAAATCAAAATCAGCGTTGTTAAATCCTAATAAATAATGTGGTCTGTGTAATGCATTTGCCATGACAGCTAAAGATGAAAACCCATAAAATCCTATTTTACATGAATTTATAATCATTAAAGTTTCGTCAAATGATTTTGGATTGTAGCAATTTATTTTTAATTTTGTCTTATCACAAAAATTATTATAATCATCATTTTCATTACATATAAATACACAATTATCAAGGTCATCGCAAATCTTTTCATATAATTTATTGATTGCATTAATAGACATAAATCTATAATTTGTTATATTTATAATTATTTTATCATTCCAATTTGTATTATTATATGATGTTAACCATTTATTTTTACCCCATTTTATTTGATAAAAAGAACCATAAATATTAACCCAATTGTATTTATTTTGCTGAAAAAAATCAATATTATTTCTCCACATTGATAAATTAATGTCAATATTTTCATTATTATAAATTTGATAATTTTTAATATATTTTTGTGATATGATGCTATTATATGTATCATTGTATGTATATTCTAAACCATACGAAAATTTGTCTCCATTTTCTAAATCTGCAATATATAACTCTCCTTTTTGTCCTGTTTCATAATATTTTTCACAAATAACAGACAATTGATTTAAATAATCACCAAGCTTTCCACATGATTTATATTTTATTGTATTAAAATCAAATATATCCCTTAAATTATTATCAATCTCATAATCATATAAATTAATTTTTAATATGTTATCATTATTTACATTTACAAAATTAATATTTGGATTTTTAAATATTTTATCAATTATATCTTTATAATCTATATTAAAATATACAATATCATAGCTTATACATAAATAATTAATTTCTGGAATTTTATCATAAATTTCTTCAATACCATTAACTATTAAAAAACAACAATTATCTGAATAACTTTTACATTCTTTAATATTTGAATTTTCTAGAATATTAAAATAATTTTTAAGTCTAAATCGTTTTTGATTATTTTCAAAAATTTTATTTGTTACTTCAATAAATAATGTTGCGTTATTTAAGTTTAAATTATAATTCAAACTTTTAACAATATCTGTATCTAACCAGATCTGCTCATTTATATGAACAAGTAATCTATAAAAAAATGTATCTGTAATTTTTGATACTCTTTTTTCTAAAATTGTCATTTCTTTTTTAATTTCATTTAATTTATTAACATCTTTTATATATTTATTTTTTAACTCTAAAATACTATATTTATCAATTATTTCTCCAAATGAAACTTCAATTAAATTATTTATTGGTAGTAAATATTTATTAAGTTCAGTAAATATTAAATTAAAATCTAAGATATGATTTTCTAAAAAATTAAATTTAAAATTTTCTTTCGTATAAATATTTTCAATTGTAATAAATAAATTTTTACATTCACCAATGTATGTATCAGTAAATAAATCATTATTTACTTTTATATTATTATTGTAATTATACATATAACGCTGAAGTAAAATATTAGTGATGTCAGTAACATTTCCTACTGTTGATTTATCATTTATATAATAATAAGCTTCTTTTATTCTAAAATAATTATGTATTAATGCATCTAAATATTTTTTATTAACATAGAAATCATTAACAGCTAATCTATGTATTTTTTTAAAATTTTTATCTAATAAATAATTTTCAATCATAATTTCATCGAAATTATTTTCAATAATTAAAAATTTTATATTATATGTATTAAAATCTAATCCCTTTAAAACATCAATTTCTGTATTTTCAGTATCAATTGAAATAAAATCTATATTATTTGGTATATTATTTTCTTTAAAAATTGTATTAAGAGTCTTCACTTTTACAGAAATTGTTTGAATACTATTAAGTAAGTCCCTATGAGATTCAATTAATCGTTCATCTATTTTTAATGATGAAATTGCTGATGTATTTCCTGAATGTAATGTAACAATATTAAAATTTTCTTCTTCTTTATCATAATTTCCGACACAACAATTTATAACATTTTTACGTATAGAAGAACATTTATTAAAAGATTCTGGTATTGGCTCTACACATAATGAAAACCATCCCTTTTTTTCAAAATAATGTGTATTACTTCCACTAATACCATCATCCGCTCCTACATCGATACACGTTCCTACATAGTTATCATCGAAAAATTGTGATATGTATTTATCTTCACCAAATTGACTATAAAACATAATATAATATATGTATTTAAAAAGTATTTAAATACTAATATATACAAATATATTATATGAACTATAATCATACTTTAATAATAATTATTTGTTACAATAATTATAAATATCTAAATAATATGGTTAAACAATTAGAAAACTTAATAGTAGAACCAAATATATTAATAATTAATAATAATTCAAATTGTAAATATACTATTGATTATCTAAATAAATTAAATAATAAATATAATATTATAAATTGTGATAAAAATTTTGGACATTTAGTCTGGATGGAGCCTTTTATATTTAATAGATTACCAGACAGGTTCATAATTACAGATGCTGATTTAGAATTGAATAAAAATACACCAAAAAATTTTTTAGATATAATGGTAGAAATTAGTGAACAATATAAATCAAATAAAGTAGGGTTCGCTTTAGACATTTCTGAACCTGAAAAAATGTTTAAATATAATTTTTATGACTTTGGATATAATAATATTCCTACTATTTGTGAAAGTCAAAAACAATACTGGGTAAATAGAGTTATAGATAATAAACTTGAAATGTATTTTTCTCCAATAGATACAACATTTTGTTTATTTAACAAAAATCATAATGGATCTCATATTAGAATAGCTGGAGATTTTACAATGAAACATTTACCTTGGTATATTGATATAGATGGTATATCAAAATTATCAAGATATCTTATGTATAAAGATAGTTCTTCTTCATCATCAGTTAAATGTTTTGAAATACAGTATTTTAAAGATAATAATTATATTCCTATCATTAAAAGAAATGAAACATTTCTTATACAAATGAATGGTGGTATAAATGATTATTTTTGGAAAGAGATTTATCCAACTTGGGAAAATGAAACATTTGATATTTTTGATAAATATTTAAATAAAGAAAAACAATTTTTAGATATAGGAGCATGGGTTGGAGTAACATGTTTATATGCTAGTCGTTTATCTTCATATGTAGTATGTGTAGAGGCTGATCCAGTTAGTGTAAAAAATTTACAACATAATATTAATACTAATTTGTTAGAAACAAATATTGATATAGAAGATTCAGCTATTTATAATGAAACAACTAATGTATTATTTGGTCCTAATAATTTTAGTTCAACTAGTCAATTAAATGATTCAATGAGTCAAATAAAATTTACTAAAACAAATGATTTTGATGTATTTAAAAAAACTATTACATTAGATGAAATAATAAAAAAATATAATTTAAATAATTTATCATTAATTAAAGTTGATATAGAAGGTGGTGAAGAGTATATATTAAATGACTTATTAGAATATTCTAATACAAATAATGTTCCTTTATATATCAGTTTCCACTATGATTGGTGGGTTAATAAAAATTTAGATAGGTTTTTATATTTACAAAATCATCACAAAAATCAAATAATTAGTTCTCCATTTTGCTCTATTTTATTTACTCCTTAACATTTTTGAATGTTAATTTAAACATATTTATATTTTTAATAATATAAATATATTTGACAAAAGAATATATTATATTGTACATTTAACTATTAATAATATCATTTATAATATCATCTAATGAGTATCGTTGTTTCCATCCTAGACTATATAATTTTTCGGGAGTTCCCGTTATATTAATTGGAACAATATCTATGCCTTTATTACTATTTTCAATAACTGCTACAATTTTATTATTTGAATAAAGAACATTATCTTTTACTGTAATGCTAATTCCATTAAGTTGATAAACTTTTAAAACTAAATCTAAGATTTTAATATTTTCACTTCCACTAATAATATAACTATCCCCATTATTCTGTTCTAAAATAATTTTAATTGCTTTTGCTGCGTCTGAAGCATGTAGAATTTTTCTATATGAATCTAATGTTCCTAGTTTTAAAGGTTCATTGGTTTCTTTCCATTTTTTAGAATGGTCTGAAATTTTTCTCAATAAAAAATTACCATTTTTATATTTTGATTCAACTGTAAAAAAAATACCATTTGAAAAAGGTAGATTATATGTTTCTCTATAAAAATTAACGATTGAGTGTCCCATTATTTTTGCTATAGAATATGGATGACAATGATACATATTATTATCATTTTCTTTAATATCATAAGTTATATGTCCTTTATACATTTCACTGCTTGAAGCATTAAATAATTTTGTAGACCATTTATTTTTATGAATTATTTCACATATATTAGCTACAGTCATACCGTTTAATTCAAGTGTCTTTATTGGTTCTTTAAATGCTTCTATAGAACTAGATATTCCAGCCAAATGTATAATTATATCAGGTTTTATTATTTGTAAATTTAGTTCTAATTCTTTTATGTCTCTTATATCAAAATAAAATTTAGTAAATTTATCTTCTGAATTATTTTTTTTGTGAGAAAATCCATATAAGTTATAACCTTCTTTATATTCTTTTAAAGCATATTTTGATATCATTCCATCACAACCAGTAACCAAAACTTTTTCTTTTTTACTATAAATTTCAAAATATGGAAATGGAAATACTAATTGACCTCCCTTTTCTAAAAAGTCATCTTCCCTTTTTATAATTTCATCTCTAAAATGCCATGGCAAAACTAATAAATATTCAGGAGGATTTAAACGCATGGTTTCTTCAGAAATTATACCTATACCAGTAGAAGTCATTTTTCCAACTTTATTTAGATTTCTTTCAACCGCATATTTAATTTTAGTTTCATCTATATTAGCATACTGTAAAAGACAATTACCCTTTGTTGAAGCTCCATAAATATACATACTTTGTCCGCTTTTATTCAATATTTCAATAAATTTATTTAACTTTAAAATCTCATTATCACAATTTTGTATAAATTTAGTATATAAATTTATATCTTTTATTCCATAATTATCTTCATCTTCTATTATTTTATTAATAAGATTAGTGGCTTCTGAATATAAGTTACAATTATTTTTAGCAAAATAAATTCTAAAACTACCACCATTACATTCGTTAAATTTTATATCAATAATTTTAAAATTGCTTAAATCTGCTATATATTTAATAGCTGTTAAAGAATAATATTCTAAATGTTCATGGCATATAGTATCTATACTATTTCTTCGTAACATAGTAACAAGATAACTTTGTTCGCAAGTCCAAATACCATTATCATCTAATATATCATAAATATCTTTTGCGAATTGAACCGGATCTGGTAAATCATAAAACATTGATATAGACGATATTACTTTAGGTTTCAAATCTTTATAAACATTTGTAAAATTATCATATGTAAAATATGTAGGTATTAATTCTACATCACCATAAAATTCTTTGAATTGTTTACCTGTTGGGTCAACTCCTATTCTTTTAATTGATTTATCATAACATTGTAACATTGTTGAATCATTACTTCCAATATCAACAACCGCATCTCCTAATTTAAGATTAATTTTAGATAGAATTTCTTTCTGATAATCTTTTAAATGTTCCCTCATTGTGTTACTAATTCCAGAACGATATCCATATTCATGTTCATATAATTCTGAGGCATTTGTTGAATATTTTAATTGAACTAGACTGCAAATTTTACATAAAGATAATACAATTGGTGTAGATGGCGTGCTGAAATCACCATATAATGGAAATCTTGATGTAATAATTTGTTGACCAATATTAACCACATCAATAATATCAGGATTTTTACAAATTCTACATTCTTTACAAATACTTTGAAGTTCCATAATAATATATTATTAATTATTTATTTAAATATAAATAACATAAATATATTTATACTAAAACTTTTGGAACTTTTCTTGTTCCATGTCCATGCTTTAATCTAGCAGTTTTTGCTAAACTTAATGCCTTCGATTTTGGTTTACAACCTTTTTCTAAAATATTGTAATCAACCGCGGCCGCTTTTCCTGCTGTAATAGCACTTGCTAGACGCGCTATACCCCATGATTGTGCGGTCTGATTTGGTCGCGACCCCGACGAATAATAAGCACCAGCACCTTTATTTATAATTTTTGCTAAAGCAGACTTTTTACATCCTGTTGCTTTTGATAATTCATCTGTAGCGCCAATTTTATTTACATTATACATTTTTTCTGCCTTGATTATGTAATTAGATTTTTTCGACTTAAATGAAGACAATTTTGGTCGCGAATGATAAATTTCTTTTTTATAAAGACGACGAGACTTCATAAGCTCTTTTGATTGTAGTTTTCTATCTTTTCTTGTCAATCTATTTGGTAAATACCGTAAAGTAATTTTCATATACTATATGAATATTATAACTCCTTATATAGACTCCTTTTACTAAAAATATCGTAAATTGAAATATATTTATTTTAAATTTATATATTTAAAAACATTTAAATACTTATATAAATGTCAGAACCTAAACGCAACGATTGTATATCGATTGTTGATAAACTTTATGAAAGATATAAAGACAATGAGTATATGTTACAGAGAATATATAATCATGTACATATTTATTTACCAAATACACTTGAAAATGAAGCAAAAAATCATGAAAAAAAACAAAATCTTAATACTTATCTATCAGAAGAACAACAAATATTTATTCAAGTTTTTTTAAGTAAAAATAATTATTATTATTTGCCTAATAATAACTTCTATTATGAGTATAATGGTAAAGATTATTTTATTATTAAGGAAGATGAAATAATACATAAACTTCTCTCGTCTATTTCAAAAGACAGAACTCTTTTACAATGGAAACATAAAACAAAAACTAGTATTATTAAACAGATCAAAGAGCGAAATCTATTTTCTTCGACCCCTGAAACAGATACTATTCAAAATGTTTTAAACTCAATTTATCCTGCGTTTTTTACATCTAAAAATACAGCCAAATATTTTCTAACCGTTATTGGTGATAATTTATTAAAGAAAAACACCGATTTAATATTTATTGTAAGTCAGCGAATGAGACAATTCTTAGAAGAACTTGAAAATGTATCCATATCTTCAATTGGCAATAATAACGCTGCGTTTAAATTTGTAACCAAATATCATGAATCACATTCTTTTAATAACTGTAGATTATTAAAGATAAATGAAAATTTTTCTAATGAGTATTGGAGAGAATTATTAAAGAAAATAGGTTTAAATTTATTATGTGTTGCCGCACATTATTCCAATAGATATGTATCTTCAGATAATTATCTTAATACTAAATCAGATGAAGAACTAAGTAATTACGCTTATACTCTTAAAAATACTACTGAAAATGGTTTAGTTCAAAAATTTATTGGAGAATTTCTTGAAAAAACAACTGATGATTTTAAAGTTGACTGGAAAAAAATACATTTTATTTGGAAACAATTTCTCTCTAATAATAATTTACCTAACGTTATTTTCTCCAATTCTCTTAAAAATATATTAAAATCTTACATTACATATAATGAAGTGACTGATTCGTTTATTGGTATAACAAGTAAATATTTACCTATAATTAAAGATTTTATACAGTTTTGGGAGACGACAATTATAAATATAAATTGCTCTGATTTTGAAAATGAACTTGAAATTGATGAGATTAGTTCATTATTTAAATCTTGGTCTAAAAGTAAAAACGTTTTATCGGAAGAAAATATTATTAAAGTTTTAAAACATTTTTTTACATCAGATATTATCGAGGATAAATATGTATTAAATATTGCATCTTCAATCTGGAATAAAGAAAAAGATATAGAAAATTCAATTTCTTATATAAAACAACAGATTATTGAGAATCATAATTTATCACTTATTAGTTTTGATGATATATATAATTACTATCAAAAATATTGTACTAATAATTCATTCAAATTTATTGTAAGTAAACGTTATTTTGAAAAATATTTATATTATAAATTTGCTGATTATATTGTTTATGAAAAATTTATTAAAATCGAATGGGTTCAATAATAAATTTAATTTATTTTATAAATATTAAATTTATTTAAGAAGAAGCGTTACCAGCAACAAATTGAAGACCAACACCAGAAGTTCCTACTCCCTTACCATCATAAGACATAGGAGATAATTGGCCGCCTAAAGCCATACCACCTCTCATCTTTTTACTCTTGTGTCCCTTGTGAAACAATTTAAATTGTCCCTTCTTAGCGACATAACCTAGCTTTCTAAGATGTTTTATAGTTTTCTTTCCTGAGGCATGCTTTCTGCGTGACACAATACGTCCATGTTTATTCTTCATTAAATGTGTCTTGGTTAATCCACCAGATGTTTTTTTAGCAGTTCCATGCCAAACTTGTGCGCGGGTTCCTATAGTTTGCATTATAAAATTAGTTGAGAAAATATTTATTTTCTTAAATAATTTAATGAAACGCAATTAAAATTTGTTAACTGGAGGCATTCCACTTCCACCAGGCATACCCTCCATTTTACCTAAATAATTAATATTCAATGGTTCTCCTAAATATAAATTACCATATTGTGTTTTGCCGCCTTTTGTATTATTAATTATATAAGCTATTCTGCGGTTATAAGATACCCTCCATGATGAGGAATCAGAACCAGGAGTATTTTTATCATATTTTGATGGAATACAATAACAATCTATTTGTTTTGAATTTGGAAATACTGCGTTATAATTTGAAACATAAGAAATCATGCGTGAGGTATTTTTACTAGAACCTGGTGTAAAACCTTTATATGAATACATTATACATTATATCAATTTTTAATTTATTTATCTTAGCGAATTACATTTTATTTTACAGTAGCTGTTATACCATTAGATGCTGGCGAATAACCTAAATCATTTTCACCATATAATGTTACTGTGTATGTCAAAAAGGATGTAAGGTTAGATATAGTAAATGGGCTCGTTAATTTATTTATATTAACTAATGTTTGACCATTGTCTAATGAATAATAATATGCTTTTATAGCAGAACCATTTGGTGTTGAAGCTGTAAATGTAACTGTCATATTTCCAATTCCTGTGGAAACTCTTGAAATTATTGGAGCACCAGGCGCAGCGTATTTTGGTGTAATTGTTCTTGCCAAAGATAAAGGTGAGTTTCCTATAGAATTTACTGCTATGAATTGAATATTATAAGATACATCATTTACTAAACCAGTTATTAAAAGAGGACTTGCTGAGCGACCTGTATCTATTAGAGTAGCTCCTCCATCTAATGTGTATAAATATTTAATTATTGGCGAGCCATTTTCTACTGGACTAGCGAGATCTATAGAACAAGCATTATTTAAAGGTGTTACAGTAGTTACAGAAGGCATACCAGGTTCAGCCAATATTGGGGCTCTTATAATTGAACTTGATGGAGCTGACATACCTGCTAATGAATTCGCATACAAAGTAACAGGATAATTTATTCCATTTGTCAAACCGGTTATCGTAAAGGGTGAAACTGTTGAATTTGTATCAATAAGATTTGAACTACCGTCTATTGAATAACTATAACTAGTCACGGGAGCACCACGAATAATAGATGGCGAAAAGTAAACTATCAAACTTTGATTCGCACCTACAACTGAGGTAATTCTTGGCGCAGCTGGTGGTAAATAAGTGAAAGATACAAGTTTTGAGAAAGCTGCTGAAGGTAAGGAATCTCCAACTAAATTTACTGCTATAATTTTAACACTATAAGTTGTATTATTTTGAATTGGAATTGATAAAGGAACTACGTTACTACTAATATCTACATATGGACTATCATTTAATGAATACTTATAGGTCGTTATAGGTCTTCCATTCGCAGCTGGTGCTACAAAATTAACAGTCATCGTATTTAATGATGTTGATACTGTTCTTATTACTGGTCTTGATGGCACATTTAATACGAATATTTGACTCTTAGTTGGTAATGATTCAAATGAAGTTCCAACTGAATTACTTGCTTTTAATTTAATAGTGAATGATACATTTACTGGAAGATTTGGTATAATTAGTGGTGATGTATTTCCTGAAATATCTGTATAATTAATACTATTTCCTAAAGCATATGAATATTTTGTAATAGGTGAACCATTTGTAACAGGTGTATCAAGAGTTACTACAGCATATGAAGAAGTTAATGATTCATAAAATAAAACTATATTGGTAATCTTTGGTCTACCAGGCGGAATGCTTACCATTGCTGTAACTTTGTTTGATAAAGGTGAAAAACCGTTTATATTCATCGATGCTATTTTAATATCATAAGCTCTACCATTTGTAATACCTTTAATAATCAAAGGGTTTTGTATAGATGAAAATATATTAAATTTGACATCATCAAATGTATAATACATTTGTGTAACAGGTGATCCATTTGTAATTGTTGATGGAGTATAATTAATAGTAAATGTAGAATCAACCCCTGTAACACTATTAATAGTTGGCGCATTTGGCACACCAGGCACACTTAATATTGTATTCGACTTAGGGGATAAACCAGATTTATTATAAGAGTACAGATTAACAGAGTAATTAGTTTTATTTTCTAAATTGCCTATTGTAATAGGACTAGTATTGGAAGAAGCATCAAGAAGTGGACCATTATTTAAACTATATTTATATCCTAAAATTTCTGAGCCACCATTGTCAGAATCAGTAAAATAAACTAACAAAGATTTAGACCTTGGATCTATGGATGTTATTGTAAGGGCTAATGGAGGACCAAATGGCTTAAATGTTTCAGACAAATTTGAATAAGCAGATAATCCTGATTCAGTAACTGTTTTAATTCTAACGGTATAATCAAAATTATTTGATAAATCTGTAATAATAAGTGGATTATCTACATTTCTAGCAATATGTGATTCAGTCTCATTTGACAATTTATATTTATAGCAAACTAAAGGTGAATTATAAAAATTACCATTCGTAAAATAAATGCTACATTTTTTGTCTTCTGGAATAACATAATCAATAGTTGGAGGTTCAGGTAATAATTCATAAGTCATTAAATAAGTATTTGATTCTTCAGACATTCCAATTGAATTACTTGACTTAATTTTAATATTATTGCTAACATCGATATCAACAAATTTTCTTATTGTTATTGAAGAATCAACTATATTATCAACTATGGAATAAGAGCTATCATTTAAAGAATAATAATAGTATTGTATTGGTGAGCCATTATTTGCTCCTTCAATAATATCCATAGTTATTACATTATTTGAATAATTAGCACTCAAAATTATTGACTTTGAAGGTTTTGATATTGTGGTAAAAGAGACTGTATTAGAATCTGAAGATTCACCATATATGTAATGTTCTGCTTTAATTTTAATATTATATGTGTCGTTTAATGACAAACTATTTAATAATAATGGATTCTCTCTATTTTTAAAGTAGTAATAATTACTGTTATTTAATGAATATTTATAATATATATCATTGAGACTTGAATCTATTGTATAATATACATTTGCCATTCCTTCGTTAGAACTTATATCTGTGATAACAGGAGAAATTAGCGTTCCTATATTTTCTATTCTAATTATATTCGATTTTTGTGAAAATCCTATAGCATTTTTACTTTTAAGCATTACATCATACATTTGATTAACAGTCAAACCACTAATAATTATGTTATTTCCGGAAGGTTCAGTTAATACATAATTCACGTCATTTATCGAATAATAATATTCTGTTATACTTGAACCATTGTCATTTCCAGGTATAAATTCAAAACTTAATATACCGTTAGAAGATTGTCCGTTTAATATAAAGGGCTTATCTGGAACATGTGATGGAATCACATTCTCGAATACATTAGATATAGTAGATGTTCCATTTCTATTTACAGCATAAATTCCAATATTATAACTCACTCCATTTGTCAATCCAATAATTTCCAATGGAGAAGTATTATTTTTAAACCACTTTAAATCGTCACCATTGTTTAATGTATATCTATAACCAATAACAGGAATCTCGTTGTTGCTTAAATCAGTAAAATAAACGTATGCCTTTAAATTACTTGTTGTAACATTGGTTATAACTGGTGGACTTGGTAGTGTATCTAGCACAGTTGAAATACCTGCTAAAATAGAGCTGTCTGTATAGCCATTTAATCTCATTTGGTCTACACTATATCCAGCAATTGTCAATTCATTTACACTATAACCAATTGTTAATATTTCCTCATCAGTATAACCGCCTAGTTTTAACTCGTATGCTGTATAAAAATATGTTTTTAATTGGCTACTTGAATAACCTGCTGCTTTTAGTTGAGAAGCAAAATAATCTAAAGATAATATCTCTTCAGTTGAATAATTCGCATCTTGAAGATCCGATACTAAATAACCGGCTTCTTTTAATTCGGCAGCAGTATAATTGTATTCTTTTAGCTGTGTTGCTGAATAATTATTTTGCTTCAATTGTAATGCTTGAAATCCATTTGATAATATATCAGCATCAGTATATAATGCTGCCTTTATTTGAGTAACCGTATAACCAGCTGTTTTCAAATCACTAACTGTATAATTAGCATCTTTTAAACTCGACGCACTAAATCCAGCACTTAAAATGGCTTCATCAGAATATATATTTATTAAATCCACTGGTTGATAGCCAGCAGTTTTTATTTGCTGGATACTATAACCTAAGTTTAAAATATCAGCATCATCATAACTCGCATTTTTAAGTTGTAAAGCTGTGTAATTGTTACTATATAATTGAGCTGCTGTAAAATTAGCACTTTTTAATTCAGTAGCTGTATAACCCGCTGCCAAAATGTCATTATTAGTATAATTGGCATCAATTAAATTTGTAATAGTATAATTATTTTGTCTTAATTGAGTGGCTGAATATCCTGCATCTTTTAACTGAGTGCTTGAATAACCGGCAGCAAGAATTTGACTAGTTGTATATTGTCCGTCAACTAAATCACTAATCGTATAATTATTTTCCCTTAATTGAGAAGCTGTAAAATTTGCGGATCTTAATAGAGTGCTGCTAAATGAAGCACTTAATATATCATTATCACTATATCCACCTTGTTTTAATTGAAGTGGAGTATAATATGTTTTAAGTTGAAAAGGAGTATAATATGACAAAAGGTCTGCTGCTGGATAATTTATTGATATTATATCGACCATCGAATAATTTGCTGTTCTTAAATCATTTACGGTATAATTATATTGTTTTAATTGAGATGCTGTATATGAAGCATTTTTAAGTTCAGTTGCTGAAAAACCAGCCAAAAGTATATTTTGATCTGAATATCCTGCCGTTTTTAATTGACTAATATTATATCCATTTGTTCTTAATTGTGACGCAGAATAAGATGCTAATTTTAATTGATCTGCAGGGAAACCGGCTGATAATATATCCGCATCTAAATATCCTCCTTCTTTTACTGATAATGCTGTGTAGTAAGTTTTTAAATCTGTTACTGAATAATTATTATTCTTAAGTTCATTTGCTGAATAACCAATTGATAATATTTCGCTTGTTAAATAATTTCCATCTTTAAGTTGACTAACATTAAACCCATTATTTTTAAGTTGTTGACTTGTATATCCATTTGTTTTCAATGTTGACACACTATAACCAGCTGATATTATTTCATTTGCTGTATAAGAAGCATCTTTTAAGTTTTGAATCGTATAATTGTTTGCTTGTAATTGACTTGCTGTATAAGAAGGACTAGCATTCTTTAAGGCTGATGCGGTAAATCCTCCAGCCAATATTTCATTATCTGTATAACCACCTGATTTTAATTGACTAATCGAATAGTTTTCTACTCTCAATTCTGAAGCAGTAAATCCTGCTGTCTTTAAATCACTAATACTATATCCTAAATTTATTACGCTACTTTTTGAATATCCACCACTAATCAATTGTTCAGCAGAATAACTCGCACTTTTTAATTCAGATGCTGTATATCCTGCTAAATTTAACTCATTTACTGTATAATTTAATGGGAAAACATCGGTCGCTAAATATCCACCTGATTTTAACTGTGCGGCTGTATAACCATTTGCTTTTAATTGAGCTGCTGAATAGTTTTCTAAATAAAGTTGCGTAGATGTAAATCCTCCAGCTAATATACTGGCATCAGTATAGTTATTTGTTTTTAATTGTGAAATTGTATAGCCTGCTGAAGATAATTGAGACGCAGAATAACCAGCAGTTAATATACTTGAAGCATTAAAACCAGCTGAACTAAGTTGTGCTGGAGTAAAACCACATAATCTTAAGTCTGATGCTGAAAAACTACTATTTCTAAGCTCTGTTATTGTAAACCCAGCAGATGCTATGTCTGTTTTTAAATAACCAGCAGATACCATATTAGTAATAGAATATCCAGCTGTTCTTAAATCTGATGTTGTATAATTATAAGGTTTCAATTGTGTAGCTGTATATTGAGCATTTCTTAAATTAGTAGCACTGAAACCTAATCCTAATATTACTGAATCAGTAAAACCATAAATTTTAAAATCAGAAACTGTAAAACCACCAGTTTTCAATTCTGCTGCTGTATAACCATTGCTAATAACGTCGCTTGCCAAATAACCTGCGACCAATACTTCACCTGCTGTATATCCTACTGCCTTTAATTCAGAAATTGTATAAGTAGCTTCCTTCATTTCTGTTGCCGTATATCCTCCTGCCTTTATTTCTGCTGTTGTATAGGTTGATGCCTTCATTTCTGTTGCTGTATAGCTGCCTGATTTTAATTCAGTTGCTGTATATCCTGCTGTTTTCATTTGCGTAGCTGTATAATTAGCTGCTTTCATTTCTGATGCTGTATATCCTCCCGTCTTTATTTCAGTTGCTGTATATCCTGCTATCTTCAATTGTGTAGCTGTATAACCCAAGGCTTTTAAGCCTGTAGCTGATGTTTTATTTACAGTAAATGTAGTCGAAATGCTTCCAGAACCAATTGTAGTTGTTTCTGCTTGTGTAGCAGTAATAGTTGTACTTCCAAAACCAACAATAGTTATTGTATTTCCGGAAACAGTAGCTACAGAAGTGTTAGAACTAGAATAACTAAATGAACCTGAACTGTTAGACGAAGGGTTTATAATATTAAATGATGCGTCGCCAAAATTTTTACTCGCAATGGAAAAGTTTGTTATGATTGAATCAGATTTTTCAAATACAGATTGTTTTAATGATTTTACAACAATATTAGTATCTCCTACTCCTAAACGTCCACCGCTGTTATTGCCCGCAGCATATATAGTTCCATCCGTCATTTCTACATACACCGCAAACGCACCTGTTACAATGTTAGAAGCCGTTTTCCCTACAGGAAGAATCATTTGTGTTAATAAATTTCTTTGTGTTGTATCTCCAGTACCCAATTGTCCTTCACCGTTCCAGCCAGCTCCATAAATTGTGCCATCAGTCATTAATACATATGTATTAACAAGAGTAGTAAATATATTTGAGGGTGTTTTCCCTGTAGAATTTGGCATTAATGTTAAGGAAGTATAATTTGTTGTATTATTTGTACCAAGTTGACCGTAATAGTTTCTTCCAGTTCCATAAATTGTACCATCACTCATCATTACAATTGAAAAATCTTCTGAACCACATATTTTAGAAATAGTTTTTCCAGTAGAGTTTGGAATTAATGTTAATGTAGATGCTGTACCAACAAATCCTAATTGTGAATAATTATTCAAACCAGTTCCATACATCGTGTTATCATTCATAAGTACTATGGTATGATTTTTACCACATACTAATGCGGAAGGTATTTTACCAGCAGGCATGTTTGTAACTAATGTAAACACATTTCGTGTTGTAGTATCTCCTAGACCTAATTGGTAATAGTTATTTAAACCTGTTCCATAAATTGTTCCATCTGTCATCAACATAACCGTATGATGTTCACCACAATCTATTTTAGAAATAGTTTTTCCTGCTGGTAGTGATGCTTGAGCAAAAGAACTTTGGTTTGTATAATTTCCTATACCTAACTCACCTAAATCATTTCTTCCTACTCCATATAATGTATTGTCTGACATAAGAACCATCTGATGTTGTCCTCCTCTAAGTAATTTTGATACTGTTTTCCCTGTAGTATTAGAAACTAATTCTGATAAGGTTATTCCCCTAGTTGGATGTCTAACATTTTGGAAAATATTTCGCCCAATTCCTACATAATTAAAACCCCCATTAACACTTTCTCCGCAAACATATACAATCCCATTATTATCAAGAAAAAGTGATGTTGAACCTTGACTTACTATTTTAGACCAAGTTTTATTTGGTATAGCTGTCATTTCAGTTAAAATAGAAGTTGATACTGCTGAAGTAGTTCCATTTCCTAATTGACCCTTATCATTACTTCCAGTTGCATAAATAGTATTATCTGTCATCATTACTATGGTAGATTCTGGATAATCGACATTATCAGCTGTAAATAATTTTAGAGCAGTTTTTCCTGTAGGAAGAATCATTTGCGTTAATGAAGATTTATTTGATGTATTTCCTATACCTAATTGTCCTTCACTATTTCGTCCAGTTCCATAAATTGTACCATCTGTCATTAATACCATTGAAGAGTAACCACCACAACTTATTTGAGAAGGAGTTTTTCCTGTAGAATTTAGCATTAATGTCAATGTATTTACATTTGTTGTATTTCCGAGACCTAACCCTCCACTATTATTTTGTCCAGTTCCATATATTGTTCCATCAGTCATTAGTATAATTAAAAAAGCACCACCAGCTTTTATATCTAATGGAGTTTTTCCTGAAGGAAGTGTTATTTGCGTTAATGTAGTTCTATTTGTATTATCTCCTGTTCCTAATTGTCCAGAACCATTCGCACCTACTGCATATACTGTTCCATCAGTCATCAGTGCTGCGAAAAAATCTGAACCAGTAGCTAACTGTGAAGGAGTTTTTCCTGTAGGTAATGGTATATTAGTAAAAGTATAACGAGGAGTTGTGTCTCCAAGACCTAATTGACCAGAAAGATTTGGACCCGCACCATACAGTGTTCCATCAGTCATTATCGCGAATGAAGTACCGTTGAATCTACAACGAAATATTTTAGAAGCAATTTTTCCTGCAGGAAGAGTTACTTGTATTAAATTCTCTAATAGGTGTAAGTATGGTGATGTTACTGAAATTGGTAAACCTAAGTTGCCTTGAAACCTATTGTCGCCACCGTTAGTTCCTCCGACTCCATATATGGTTCCATCTGTCATTAAATAAAGTGTTGATACACCTACAGATTTCATATCTGCAATAATTTTTCCTGTACCATTATATATTTTTTTTGGGAATGTGTCTGGTCCTCCAATGTTAATTTCTCCACCATTACCAGATTGGCCGTGACCATTGTCTCCAACAAAATATAAAGAATTATTGTTTACAAATGACATATAAGCGAACGCAAAATCCAGCAAATATTTATAATATACTATATTATCATTGAAATATACGGATTGAATATCTTCACTTGTATTTTCCATTATCCAATCTCCACCATATTGAATATTACCGGATTCATTGTCAGACGCACCTAAAATGACATTTGTTTCACTGACAATGCTATCATAAAAGGTTTTCCATTCCATGTCTCGCAATGTATTACAAGCTAAAAAATCCATACGTTGAATATTGTTGTTTTTTATCAAATTAATTAAAAATTGTTTGTTATTTTCACCAAAAATGTTTTCATTTTCAAGAAAAACGTAATTTGGCGAATAGTGAAACGCTAAAGCAATTCTATTAATATTGCTAGAATATGCTTTTAAAGATTCTAACATTTCTAGTCTAGTTGTATCTTTACTATATAGAACGCATATAGTATTTTGATTACAAGAACTAGCCAGAATGTCGTAATCTGTAACTGATTTATCAATTAACAGGACGTTCATTATGATATTATAAAATATTATTTTTTTTACAAAAATAATAACATTTAAACTTAATATATGGATTATGGATATCAATTTTTAATCATACTTCTTACCTAAATATATATTTAATTTTTAAATAAAAAAATTGATTTAAAAAATAACCTAAAGGTAAAAAGATAAATAATTATAATGAGTTCCTCAAACGCAGATTTATTCTTTGATGTTCAGCAGAAGACTGATAAGCAGCATATCTTGGATAATCCAGATACGTATATCGGTTCTGTTGAAAGCATTGACGCTAATATGTGGATTATGAGTGAAGATGATAACAAAATTATTGAGAAAAATATTAATTATATCCCTGGATTATTTAAATTATTTGACGAAGGTATTGTAAATTGTCGCGACCATGTTGTAAGAATGAAAACCAAAGTTGACAGCAATGTTGATAACGCATTACCTGTTACACATATTGATATTAGTATTGAAGATGATGGTTCAATTACAATGGTCAATGATGGTAATGGCATTGATGTTGCTCAAAAGGATGGTGTTTGGATTCCAGAACTTGTGTTTGGACATTTAAGAACTTCGACTAATTATAATAAGGAAGAAAAGAAAATTGTTGGAGGTAAGAACGGATTTGGTTTTAAGTTGGTTTTGATTTGGTCTAGTTACGGACGTATTGAAACTGTCGACCATATTCGTGGTCTTAAATATATTCAAGAGTATAAAAATAACTTGGATGAAATTTGTAAGCCTACAATCACCAAGTGTAAGACCAAGCCATATACTAAAATTACATTTAAACCTGATTTTGCCAGACTTGGTATTTCGGGATTATCATCAGATATGGTTTCCCTTTTAAAGAAACGCGTTTATGACATTGGTGCCATAACTGATAAAAATATTAAAGTCAAATATAATGATCTATTAATTCCTGTAAAAAATTTTGAACAATATATCAATATGTATATTGGCGATAAGTCAGTTTCACCAAGAGTTTATGAAGATAATGGTCCTGGAGGGAGATGGGAATATGCTGTTGCTCTTACTCCATCAGATGAATTCGTTCAAGTTTCATTTGTCAATGGTATTCATACATCTAAAGGTGGTAAGCACGTTGAATATATTTTAAATCAAATTATTAGAAAACTAGTAGAATTTATCGAAAAGAAAAAGAAGACAAAAGTAAATCCTAATACCATTAAGGAACAATTGATTTTATTCTTAAGATGTGATATTGAAAATCCTGCTTTTGACAGTCAGACAAAAGATTATATGAATACTCCTTCATCTAAGTTTGGTTCTAAATGTGAAGTCAGTGATAAGTTTATTGAAAAGGTAGCAAAGATGGGTGTCATGGATGCTGCTTTACAATTAACTGAAGTAAAGGAAACTAAAGCTGCGAAAAAAACTGACGGAACAAAGTCTAAATCTGTTAGAGGAATCCCGAAGTTAACAGACGCTAATTGGGCTGGCACAGATAAGTCGAGTAATTGTATGCTTATTCTTTGTGAGGGAGATTCAGCTAAGGCAGGTATTCTTTCAGGTTTATCATCAGAAGATCGTAATATTGTTGGTGTTTATCCTTTAAAAGGCAAGCTACTAAATGTTCGCGGTGAACCAGTAAAAAAGATTGCTGATAATAAAGAGATTGCTGAAATCAAGCAGATTCTTGGACTTGTAACTGGTAAGAAATATTTGAGTTTAGAAGATGTCAATAAGAGTTTAAGATATGGTAAGGTTTTATTTATGACTGACCAAGATTTAGATGGTAGTCATATCAAAGGTCTTGGAATCAATTTATTCTCATGTGAATGGCCTACGCTCGCACAAATTCCTGGATTTATTGGATTTATGAATACTCCAATCTTGAAGGCAAAAAAAGGAAGCAATGAAATGAACTTCTATAATGATGGAGAGTTTGAAGAGTGGAAAGAGCAGCATGATATCAAGGGATGGACTATTAAATATTACAAAGGTTTAGGAACTAGTACTGGCAAAGAATTTAAGGAATACTTTAAAAATAGAAAAATCGTCGAGTTTGAATTTAATGGTACTACCTCTGATGATGCGATTGACATGGTTTTCAATAAAAAGCGCGCAGATGATAGAAAAGATTGGTTAAAGGTTTATAATAGAGAAGCTTATCTTGATACTAGCAAGAAAAATGTATCATACGAAGAATTTATCAATCGTGAATTAATTCATTTCTCAAAATACGATTGTGATAGAAGTATTCCTAACTTGATGGATGGTCTCAAGATTTCTCAGAGAAAAATTGTATTTGCTGCTTTTAAGCGAAATTTAAAGGCTGAGGTTAAGGTAGCGCAGTTTAGTGGTTATGTTTCGGAACACGCTGGTTATCATCATGGTGAAGCTAGTTTAAACGCAGCTATTATTGGTATGGCGCAAAATTTTGTCGGTTCAAATAATATTAATTTGTTTGTTCCTAACGGTCAATTCGGCACTAGATTACAGGGTGGAAAAGATAGCGCTTCTGAAAGATATATCTTTACATTATTGAATAAAATCACACGAACAATCTTTCAACAATCTGATGATAATGTTCTTGAATATTTAAATGATGATGGATTATTAGTTGAACCTATTTATTATGCGCCAGTTATTCCAATGATTCTTGTAAATGGTTCTAAGGGAATTGGAACTGGTTTTAGCACTGATATTATGTGTTATAATCCATTACAAATTATTGAATATTTACAGCATAAATTGAATGGTAATGTATGTAATACTGATTTTATTCCTTATTACGAAGGATTTAAAGGACAGATTGAGAAGATTAATGATGAAAAATTCTTAATTAAAGGAAAATATGAAAAAATTGGTGTTGATAAAATTAGAGTTACTGAATTGCCTGTTGGATTTTGGACTGATGATTTTAAGGAATTATTGGAAGAGTTAATAAATCCACCAAAGGATAAAAGTAAAACTGAAGATAATTCTGAAGAGAAGAAATCTAAAAAATCGAAAAAATCTAAAGATAATACAGAAGAAAATTCTGTAGATAATTCTGAAGAGAAGAAATCTAAAAAATCGAAAAAACCTGAGATTATTCCATTTATTACGGATTATGAAGATATGAGTAGAGATACCAATGTAGATTTTACTATTACATTTACAAAAGGTAAGCTTGAAGAATTGGAAAAATCCAAGGGAGACCACGGTTGTAATGGTCTTGAAAAATTATTAAAACTTTATACAACTAATACTACAACTAATATGCACTTATTTGACGCAAATGATACATTACAAAAATTTGATAAAGTTTCTGATATTATTGACTCTTATTATGATGTAAGATTGAAATTGTATCAAACTAGAAAGGAATATATGATTGATAGTTTAGAACGCGAATTAATAACACTCACTAATAAGGCTAAATATATTAAAGAAAATCTTGACGGAACAATTGATCTGCGTAAGAAGAAGAAGGAACAAGTTGTAGAAATGTTACAAAATAAGGGTTATGACATCATTAATGATGATACAAATTATCATTATTTAACTAAGATGCCTATGGATTCAGTCACTGAAGAAAATGTAGAACGATTGAATAAGGAGCGAGGTGATAAAGAATCTGAATTAGAAACTATAAAGTCTACAACTATTAATAAGATGTGGTTAAATGAACTAGATGTTCTAAAAGAGCAATATATTGAATATAAAGAAGAAAGAACTCGATTAATGAATACTGAGGATATTGAACCAAAAAAGAAAGTTGTAACAAAAACTGCTGTGAAGAAAGTTGTTAAGAAACAAATGTTAATTATTGATGATAATTAAATTTTACACATATAAATAGACCAATAAGTTAAATATGTTATCCCAATTACTTCAATTAAACTTGTTATCAAATCTTTTTTTATCTTTGTAATTGACTTTGTAAAATTAAAATTCGAGAGAAAAATAAAAATTTAAACTGACTTAAATAATTTATTATCAATTATTTGCTCGTAATTTATAATAAATTTAATCCTTAATGTTAAAATTTAACTAATAAAATATTATCTAAAACCATCCTTTAAATTCTAGTTGTCTGTCTGAAGTGCTTGCTTGGACTGGATGGGCGATTGGGACTACTAATGTGCTCGCATCATCTACATATTTCATGTAACCTTGTGCTTCACTATATACTTGCTGTATACAATAATTTAAAACAATTTTATTTAGCTCTTCAATTTGTTGTGTAATATTATTAGGTTGATTAGCGGAATATTGTAAAAAAACACTTCTCATTATAATTTTAATTGAATCACAATCTTGATCGCCAATCACATATTGACCATTTGATCTCTCATATACTCCTGCTCTTATACCATTTTGAATTATTTGAATATTTTGTTGTGAAAAAAATACTTGTGATAAAGGAGTATCACTCCATAACCCTCCAGTAGCATTCCTAAATGTTACACATTGATTAGCAGGTATTTTATCATACATTTGAAATAATGCTGAAGTATTAGGTGATTTTATGTTTACACGTCCATTATTTACTTTATTCATTTATATAAAATAAGTAAATAGAAAAATTATATTTATTTATTTTATATGGACACTTTTCAAAAAATAATTCTTTTGATTGCTATAGTTATATTAATTATAGCTCTAATTTTTATTGGTATATCGCTTACATATTCGAGAGATAAACAATGGCCTCCATTAGTTCCTGAATGTCCGGATTATTGGACTATAGACGGTTCTGGAAATAATACTACTTGTATTAATCTAAAAAATTTAGGAACATGTCCTCCTCAAAAAGGCATGCGTCATTTAAGAATGAATTTTAATTCACCAGAATTTGCCGGTTCTAATGAGATGTGCGCTAAATATACATGGGCTAAAAATTGTGGCATCTCATGGGATGGAATTACTTATGGTGTATCTAATCCTTGCCAAAACTCTTAATAAAATATAAAAATGTTATTTAAATATTTAAAAGAATGTGATTAAATATATAAAATGGAAAAATTAAATATTAATAAAATTCTAAATAGAGAAGAAAATGAGAATTCAATCAAATCTATTTTAAAAGATTTTGAAGCAAATGCTAATAATCTTCTTTTTAAAAAAGGAATTTATATTTATGGTAATCCAGGCACTGGAAAAACTACATTTATTGTAAATATTTTAAAAGAATTAAATTATGATATAGTTAAATATGACGCTGGCGACATTCGAAACACATCAGTTATAGAAGATATTACTAAACATAATATGTCTGATAAAAATATTATGAGTTTATTTAATAAGAAGGTTAAAAAAATCGCAATTATTATGGATGAAATTGATGGCATGAATAATGGAGACAAAGGAGGTATCAATTCTCTCATTAAACTTATTAGACCTAAGAAAACTAAAAAGCAAAAACTTGAAGAAGTAACTATAAATCCTATTATATGTATAGGAAATTATAGAGTTGATAAAAAAATTAAGGAGTTAATGAAAGTATGTAATACTGTCGAGTTAAAAACTCCAGAACAAAACGAAATTTTAAATATTATTAATATATTATTTGATAATATAACAGTTGATTTAAAAATGAAACTTGTTGATTACGTCCAAGGCGATTTAAGAAAATTGAATAGTATGTATTATCTATATATTAATAAACCAGATGTCTTTACACATGAAGTTCTTGATAATATTTTTCAAATTAAATCATATAATGATGATACAAAAAAAATAACTAGTAAACTTATTAACAATTATTATCCTATCGGAGAGCATAATAATATAATGAACGAAACTGATAGAACAAGTGTAGGATTATTATGGCATGAAAATATTATTGATATGATTGACAAAGTTGACAAGAAAATATCAATACCCTTTTATATAAATCAACTCGATAATATATGTTACGCTGATTACATAGATAGAATTACATTTCAAAAACAAATTTGGCAATTTAATGAAATGAGTTCTCTAATCAAGACATTTAAAAATAATAAAATGTATCATGACACATTTCCAAATAAAAAGAATAATGATATTGAAGTAAGATTCACTAAAGTTTTAACAAAATATTCTACTGAGTATAATAATTCACTATTTATACAAAAATTATGTCAAAAGCTAGGTATGGATAAAAAAGACTTATTTGGATTCTTTGTTGAAATTAATAATAATTTTGAAAATGCCGAAGTTATAAGTATGCTTGAAAATTACGAAATTAATAAATTAGATATTAATCGTATTTATCGTTATATTGAAAAATACATTAAGGAAAATGCGACAGGAATAACTGAAAAAGAAGTTGAAGAAGAAGATTATGAAGCTGAAGAAGATGAGTAATAAGTATTTAAAAATATATTTATATAAAATTTATATGAATATATTTATTTATGTTTTACAAATAGAAGTTTATACTGAGTTTTTAACGACGCTAGCATAGCTTCTACTGCTTGTTGAAAAAGAAGAACTTGAAACCTGTCTGCTAACATTGACGTCAGAAGTCTTGTTTTCATTCTTATCACTATTTAATTCAGCTAATCTTCTATCCCTTCTCTTTTCCCAATTATGAACTAAAAGAGGATCTACATCACATCTCAAATGATTCGCATAATGCTGTGGAGAAAAATAGAATAATGCGTTTGACTTATTCGCACTAGTACATTCACCAGTAGCCAAAACAACCTTAAAATATAATTCTTCATCCTTTGAACCAACAACATTAGGATAATATTCTCCGGTTTCAGCATCTCTAATACGACTACCAGTTCCAGAAGATGTATAAACTTCAATCTTCTTATTCCTTACTGAACCATCCTTTCTTACCACCTTTCTATAAATAACATTATATCCTCTGTCTTCCCTCTTTGTCTTTTCTAGCATATCTAATTGTGTTTCATCATAGTCATTTTGATCCACTGGGTTGTAAAAATCTTCCTGATACATATAATATTATAAATTATATATGTATATGTCTTTAAATTATTTTAAATAATATTTATTGTAAGCGGATCCTTCGGAGTAATGTCAATTTTATTTTCCTCTTTACGTTTTTCTAATTGTGACGCTATTAATTGTTTAATTTTATTGTTCAGATAATTAACTTGTTCTTTTAATTGGTTATTTTCAAATAAAAGATGTTGAATAACAGTTGATTGTTCATTTATTTTTTGTTGAGCTATTTGTGGGTTTGTTAGCATATTTATTTTATTTATAGTTTCTTGATATTCTGATTGTTGCTTCATTATTTGTTGAACTTTATTTTCGCGCTCTATTCTTAATTCAGCCAATTGTTTTTTAACATCTGGTTTATTCTCTGGTCTTCCTGGAGCATAATTATCCAATAATGTATCTATATCTTCCATAAAAAATTTTAATACATCTTGTTCTTTAACTAAATCCTTTGGTATTATAGGTGTATCATGAATATGTGGGCTTGGTAATTGTTGAAGCAATTCCTTTTTATCAAACGAATTATGATTATGCGAAAATACTAATATCGATTTCGAAGATTCTAGCTGGACGAATGGTATCTTATAATCTTTTAGAAATTTGCGTTCCTCTGCTACTGATGAACTTTCATCAAATCTCGTTTGACTTAGCAACTCTTTTTTAAAAGCAAATGTCGCTGCGGTAGCATGGTTCGGACCATATGGACCAAATTGATACATCTTATCTATGTGTTTAAAATAAATAAACATAGCACTTGAACCAGCACATAAAGCTTTGCTATCAGTTAGTTTATCTACCGCATGTTGAACTCTTTCAGGTGGATAATAATCATCATCATCCATATAAACAATTATATCACCCTTTGCCTTTTCATTTGTTACATTTCTTTTTTTCCCTAGAGTCATCTTCTCATCATATTTAAAATACCTAACATAAGGTAAATGCGCCACTAAATCTTCTATTTTATCAGTTCCATCATCTACAATAATCCATTCCATTTTATCTCTCGGATATGTTTGGTTTTCAAAACATTTAATAATTATTGGAATAAATGGTCTTCTATTAAATGTTGGAGTACATACACTCACAAATGGTTGTTTGGATGCCTTCGTTTTACTCTTATTTTTTCCCATAATAATATTTAAATAATAATTATTTAAGTATTATTTCAATCAAATTAAATACTTGATAAATTTTTATTTATTTTTTTTAATTGGTTAGTTAAATTAGCACCACCTTTTTGTCCGAATATTAAGTTATATAAAAAGCCATGTTTTTCTGATGATGGAGTTTTAAAGCTACATGTTTTTTTCGCTTGTTCATAACTTACCACAGGAGTCAAATTTACTTCTGAAATTGGCTTAAAAATATCTATTGAAATAACACCCCAATAAATTAAACCAATTGTTATAATTGAAAAAATACCAGGAGCTGTACCTAACTTTGAAAAAGCCAAAAATACTAAAAATATACTTATTAAACTTACTATAGTTATTTTATAATATTTCAAAACATTAGCAATAATACTTAATGATGATACTGGTTTACCATTTAATAAACCTTTATATAACAAGCACGAAAAACTCGTGTAAAATACTATAATAAAAGGAATTAATGATATGATTGGAAATCCTATAAATAATATTATCATAAATAAAATTACTAATCCTATCGCCAGACCATAATTAACTGGAGAAGTAATTCCAACATTTTCCCAATTAGGTTTTCCTTCGCCGCTTTGATTTGTGTTCGTTTTGAAAAACCAACTCATATTAGCAATCCATAAATAAATAAAATATAAACCATTTAACAAAATGCCAATAGAAAATAATATACCAACAATTATTGGACCTAAACCTATCAATGCTGCTTCAGGCATCGAATTCAAATAATTCATAATATTATTTATCATCGAATAGTCAAAGCTCATTAAATTCTCTACAATCGAAACAAAATAATTTGCTAAAAAATTAGAAGATGGTTTATTTTTATAATCTCTAAAAATATCTAGAATTTTGTTCTTTGAATTTTTATTATCATAAGGTATTTCTAATTTCATAGACATTTCTGGATCTGTAAATGTCGTAAAAATATTTGTTTGAATTTTCTCTATATTAGGTCTATTATCTGTATAAGGATAACAGTTTGGTTCAGTTGGTAATATATTTGATTGTGCTAATTTACATACAAATAATATTAAACTGCCGCTTGAAAAATATAATAGTATTACAGCAATAATTGCTATTAACGATATTATGAACCCTTGAATTTTTGAAGAAAAATTTATTGCTGAACTAGAAGAATCGCCTGATTTTTTGTTTTCAATAATACTTGTATCATTTGTAGTATCTGTCATTACTTATATTAAATTGATAAAAAAATTTAATATCAATTATTTATATGAAATTAACATTTAAGTCTTTATTTTGGCCTGTTTTGTCTTTAATATTATTATATACTATTTTTAAAACTATTGATTATTTAGCTGCGGAAAATTATATTATAGAATGTTTCCAAAATCAAGAAAGTGATAAAACTAGTCATACTGTAAATATACCATTAACAACTACACATAGTTGTCAAAATTTTTGTGGACCTACTGCTAGATGTAGCGTAACCGGACAGCAATGTTTTACAGATGTTGATTGCCCTGGTTGTAAGCCATATTCGCCTCCATCAGCTAAGTTATCAAATGATGTTCCACCTTCTAATGATGCTGGTAAATTAACTGTTGGTGTAACTCCAACATATTCGCCTTTAACAAGTGGTTATGGCACAAGAGAACGAATTGTCACAGATGACTTATATGGTAAGCCAGCACAACCTAATTTTGGCGTAAATACATGGCGTAAATCGTTTGATGAAGGTCGAGATTTATTTAACAAACGTTATAAACCAGGACAACTACAATATATGCCTCAATATCAACCTATGTATAGTATAACAGGTGAATTTCTAGGGGATGGTCCATTACCGTCTAATTATTGAACCTTCTAATTATTGATTTTATCTATGACAATTTCTTTTGCGATATTTTTAATAATTTTGTCCTGCTTTTCAATGTCATTATTTCCACTGCCTCCTAACGCTTCAATAACTAATTTACTATAATGATCAGCATATTTCGAATCGCTATAGTTACAACCTGGATGAAGGTCTTTAAATTTTGGAAGAAGTTTTTCATTTTTATATGCGACCGTTTTTATTGCCTTTCGAAGTTTCACCTTCTGTTCATTTTCTTTTTCCCATTTATCATCGTCTTTAATGTAAATAACTTCGCGTTTTTTATCAGCGCAATGTACTGGTCGTTTATGGACATCTAGAGCCTTCAAATTTTTGACAATAATTTTTGAAATTCCCTCTACAAATCCTAGTTTACCAACTTCTTCTAAATCTGATAATTGTAGTTGGAGAGAATCTACAAATTCGGTTATATTCATGGCATCTTTACAAGTCTCATTTAAAAATACATTAAGATTAAATGTTTTATTATTGTTGAACGAGTTTGAATTATTGATTTGCGTATTATTTGTTGTATTTCCACACATTTCTACGAGCCTATTTGTAAGCTCTTGATTTTGTTTATATGCTTCCGATGTTTTTACCGTTAATTCTGTATTTAATGTTACTAATTCTTTATTCTGTTTTACAACTTCTAATACAAGATTGGTAAGAGAGTTAACATCATTAAAATTATTATGGTCTGTGGCGTTTTTGGCGCAAAATTGCGCTTTTTTATGCCTTACCAAACCTGACTGATGACTATAATATTTTCCGCATTCACAGACGTATTTATCGTTTGGCGTAATTTCATTACCATTTTTACCATTTTTACCATTTTTTTTACCATTTTGATGTTTAGATGTCATTAGGTGTCTGTTCCAATCACTTTGTTTACAGCATCCAAAGTCACAATTTTCGCATATAAATTTTCGGGCGTTTTTTGGCGTAAAATTTTTACCATTCATGTATATAAAATGATAAAAAAAAACGCCTAAATCCTTTTTTTTAAAAAATATATATTTTTTTTACAATCATAAATTTTTTTAATACAGTTTAATTTGTGACGATAAATTTTCATTATCGTAAGAATAAAAAATCGGTCAGTAAGAAGGATTTTGGCTTTTCATTTTTGGACATTTTTTTTGTCCATTTTGAAAAAGTTCAGATACTTTGCAGTTTTTAAAAAGAAATTTTTTCCCTTCATGTGTAGTGAATAAAAATTGACAAAATTTCCCGAATTTAAAGAAATTCCCTTCATAATGTAGTATATCGCCTCTTTAAGTATAAAAAATATATATTATAATTTTACTAATTCCATAATATTCATTTTTTATTTATAGTATATTTATTTCTCTTACCTTTTCTTCGCTCAGTCTTTCTAGTTTTACGGTTTCTATAAATTTTTTTCGTTTTTCTATTACCTGATTTTCTGATTTTTCTATACTTTTTTGTTCCTCCTACTCTTGGTGAAACCATTGCTTGTAACGTTATATTAAACGGTGGATTTTCTAAACTGGATAATACAACAGAACCATCCGTATATATTTTTCCCTTGTAAATAAACTTAACATTTTGATTGGTTGAAGTAATTAGATTTTCTGATACCAACTTTTCTAATAAAGCAGTTTTCATTTCTTCTATTGTAGTTGTTTCTGTTACAGGAAATGAAAAGGTATATGTTTTATATTGTATCTTGAGTTCTCTAGTTTCGGTTGCTTCTATAGGTTGTTCTGGTAATACTTCTGTTTCACCATAAACAGGAACTGCTTTAATTATATTGTAAACATCTCTTGCTTTTCCTTCCTGACAATAATCCGCACCAATTCCACCTGCTCCGTCTAGATATGCCTGTGATATAATAGCTGGGAATCTAGTTGTTGATTTATTTAAATAAAATGTATTAGATGTTCTATCCGACATAATATCACGAATTTGTTGTACATCCACTAATATCTGTAATCCGAGTAAAGCCGACATAGTTAAATATTTTTTATTGCGAATAATATTGTTATCTAATGTAAAACTTAGTTGATTTCCAGCTTCTTTACATCCGAATTTAATATTTTGTTTATTATTGAATTGTGTCAATATTTCTTGTTTAGATATTAAAAAATAACTATCATTTATTTTAAAACATAAATTATCTCTTGAACGTTTTAAATAATCATCGATTTTAACAGTCTCTTGAAGCATAGCATTAAATCCATTAGCATTTAAGTTAAATTGTTCTGGTGGTTGTGGTGGTTGTTGTGGTTGTTGTGGTTGCGATGGTTGTTGTGGTTGTGGTGGTTGTGGTGGTTGCGGTGGTTCTGGACGTTGTAATCCCAATTCTTCTAACATTCTAATTACATCTGTCATGTTATTTTGTATTGCGTATTTAAATGCGCTATTACCTTTCTTATTAACTTTTTCAGGTTTAGATTTTCTCGTTTGTATTAAAGCTATTGCTAGTTCTGACATATTATTTTCACAAGCATATATCAATGCTGTATTTCCTTGCTTACCAATTTTTTCAGGTTTAGATTGTCCGGTTTGTATTAAAGCCATCGCTACTTCTGGCATATTATTTTTACAAGCATATATCAATGAGGTTGTGTTTTCATAGTCAACTTGTCCTGGTTTAGATTGTCCGGTTTGTATTAAAGCCAATGCTACTTCTGGCATATTATTTTGACAAGCAAATGCCAACGCTGTATTACCAAGCCTATTTACTTGTCCCGGTTTGGATTCTCCAGTTTGTATTAAAGCCATCGCTACTTCTGGCATATTTTTTTCACAAGCAAATATTAATGCGGTATTTTTGTTTTCTTCTTCATCAACGTGTCCTGGTTTAGATTCTCCGGTTTGTAGTAAAGCCAGCGCTACTTCTGATACCTTTTGTTTACACGCCCACATCAATGCGGTAAAATGTTCATCGTCAACTATACCAGGATTAGATTGTCCAGTTTGTATTAAAGCCATTGCTAAGGGTTTATTACCAGACCAACAAGCCCATCTTAATGCGGTAATTTGTCTTCTATTAACCTGTTCCGGTTTAGATTCTCCAGTCTCTATTAATGCTAATGCTGCTTCTGTATGCCAATAGTGTTGAGACGCAATTATTAATGCTGTATCACCATCATTATTTACTTGTCCCGGTTTTGATTCACCTGTTTGTATTAAATCAATTATTGGTTTGTTATTATGTACATGTTTACATGCATACATTAATGCAGTTTTATCATTAATAACGTATCCAGGATTAGATTGACCTGTCTGTAATAAAGCCGTTATTACATCTTCCATATTATTTATACAAGCCCACATTAATGCTGAATTTGACCAACGTGGTATTATTTCAGGATGGGATTGTCCGGTTTGTATTAAAGCCATGGCTACATCAGGCATGGCTTCCTGACACGCATATACTAATGCGGTATAACCGGTTGGTTCAACTTGTCCTAAATCATATCTTCCAGAATTGATTGCTTCAAATATTTTTGATTTATCATTTTCATAATTGTCCCTAATGATTTTTATCAAATCGCCCATATATATATAGTTACAAATTTTTAAACTATATATGTTATAATAACATTCATTTTTTATTTCTCTTAATTTTTCTTCTTGAAGTCTTTCTAGATTTACGGTTTCGATAAATTTTTTTCGTTTTTCTATATTTTTTCTTTCCACCGGCTTGTGTAGCGCCCATTGGTTGTATATCTAGTGTTTCTAGTAATCTAACAACCTCTTTTTGATTTTTTCGTTTTGCGATATCTAATGCTGTATTACCATCAGCGTCAATTTGCTCTGGATGAGATTGTCCGGTTTGAATTAGAGCAATCGCTACTTCTGGCAAATAATAATAACAAGCTAATATTAGTGCTGTATTACCGTTAATATGGTCGACTTGTCCCGGATTAGATTGACCAGTTTGTATTAAAGCCATTGCTACATCAGGCATTGAATGAACACAAGCATACATTAATGCGGTAAAACCGTTTTTGGAAGCTAATTCTGGTCGTGATTGTCCGGTTTGTATTAAAGCCATGGCTACATCAGGCATTTCGTTACTACAAGCGTAAATTAACGCAGTATAACCATCTGAATCAACTTGGCCTAAATCATATCTTCCAGATTTTATTGCTTCAAATATTTTTGATTTATCATTTTCATAATTGTCCTTAATAATTTGTATTATATCACCCATATATATATAATTATGTAAAAAGTTTTTAAAGTATATATATATTAATATTATAGTTAGGACGTCTAATAATCTGTTTTATATAAAATAATATATTCAAACATTCTCTCCATTAAATATTTGATTTATCTTCAAGTTTCTTTACTAAAATGAACTTAAATTAGTAATTCCTCTACCGATAATAAGACCATGAATATCATGTGTTCCTTCATATGTATTTACTGCTTCTAAATTTAACATATGTCTTATAACGTGGTATTCATCTGAAATTCCATTGCCACCTAATATATCTCTAGCATTTCTAGCAACATTCAAAGATTTTAAACAATTATTACGTTTAATGATAGAAATTGTTTCTGGAATCATGTTTTCGTCATCTAACATTCTTCCTACTCTTAAAACAGATTGTAGTCCTAATGTTATTTCTGTTAACATGTCTGTTAATTTTATTTGAATCAATTGGTTTGATGCTAATGGTTTATTAAATTGTTTTCTCTCTATTGTATATTCTCTGGCTCTTAAATAACAATCCTCAGCAGCTCCAAGAACACCCCATGCTATACCATACCGCGCGTTATTTAGACAAGAAAATGGGCCTTTCAAACCTTTAACATTTGGTATTATATTTTCTTTTGGAACAACAACATTATCCATAAATATCATACCTGTATTAGATGCTCTTAATGAAAACTTGCCTTCTATTTTTGGTGATGATAATCCTACCATATCTTTTTCTAGTATAAATCCTCTTATATCATTATTTTCATCTTTTGCCCAAATGATAAATACATCAGCAATTGGTGAATTTGTGATCCAATTTTTACTACCATTTAGAATATAATTGTTGCCGTCAAATTTAGCGCGTGTTTTCATTCCAGATGGGTCACTTCCGTGGTCTGGTTCTGTTAGACCAAAACATCCTATTAAATTTCCTTTAGCTAATTCAGGTAAATACTTATCTTTTTGTTGTTGAGATCCAAATTTATAAATTGGATACATTACCAGAGAAGATTGAACACTCGCACAACTTCTATAACCGCTATCAATTCTCTCAATTTCACGCATAATTAACCCATATGATACATAATTTACACCTGCGCATCCGTACCCATCGATTGTCGGTCCGAGTAACCCAATATTACCCATTTCCTTTATTATATTTTTATCAAAAACTTCATTCCTAAATGAAGTAACAATATTTGGTTGTAGAATATCTCTCGAAAAATTATATGCTAATTCTTTTATAGATTTTTCTTCTTGAGATAATTGATTTTCTAATAAAAACGCATCTCGGTAATTAAATAAATTTCTTCTTACAATTCTATTAAAATTATTTCTTAACATTATTTATTATATAATAATTATTATCTATTTAAACTAATTTAATTTAATATTAAGTTGCGTATAATAATCCAGCATTACCGCCAACAAATATAACCATATTGACTCTTTCTTCAATAACATATAAATTGTAATTATATTCGTAAATTCTCCAGGTAGGTTTATTTATACCAACAATGTCGCCTGTTGCTGGGTCACATATAGTTAAAACTTGTGCGTAAGGATCGGCAGGAGGAGTAATAGTAGTGAATTGTAATTGAACGTTAGTAAATCTACTCATATTCATAGCGCCCGATGGTTGAACTTTAAATGGATCAGTATCTAAACAAAAATTATAACAATAAAGTCCAGGCGGAGCAAATCCAGCAGTTCTTACATATTTTTCTACAAAATTATATACACCTGCGGGTAGAATATTCTCTCTATACTGGCCATCTAATAATATTCCAAGCGCTACTAATATATCTTTTAGATTTTGTGGATTATATACACCGGTAGTATAAAGTCCGGATAAAGTGCCATTTGGTTCTAGTCCAGGTCCTAATAAAGGTGGTCCAGCAGGATTCGGATTTGGATAATCTCCTGCTGGTGGCGCTGGCATTACATCTTGCGGCATATATTCGTAAGGCCAGTTGGTATAATTGGACCATTGATTTCTTAGATTAGCGTCACTGCGCTGAAAATAAAACATCCAACTAATAACCATGCCTAATGAATCCATATTTACAATTTGTTGTCCAGTAACATTATAAAAAACCTTTTCATATACTTGTTTGATTAAATATTTTTGTTCATTCTTCGCAAATATGGTTGATTCGTCATTAGAGAGAAAACAATATGTACAATTTAAATTAATATCAGCAAACCAATTAGTTCTTGTATCAACATAAGAATTCGGGCCTAACTCTTCATCCGGTGGTGTTTGTAAAAATCTATAAAATTGCATATAATATTGATTGAAATTAGGCGCTACAACTGGAAAATTATTAGTATAATCAACAACATCACGAACTGTAAACCATTCATTAATTGGTCTAAAAGTGACATTAATCCATAATTCATTATATTGAAGAGCAACTAATGGAAATGCTTGCGTTGAGAGAAGACTAAACCAAGAACCAAGAGGTATATATAATGTGCGTCCCATAATTGAAGGTTGAGCTCCAGCAGGACTTGTAGTATAAAACGCATTTGGATACGCATTTACACGAGTTCCAGCATTTGCTGGGTCATTTAGCTCTGGAATGTTACCAATCATTTCATTAAATAGTGCCAATTTTTGACCGCTAAAATCTCTCTGTGCTGAAGCTAGAATATATTGACCTGAATATTGTTGTAGTTGTTGATTACCACAATTAATAGTTATTTTGCTTATGATTTGAGCTCCCAAATTTTTTATCCACGCAAATTCATATGGCGACCAATCTGAATAAACTGTTGTTCCGTCATTATTTTCATATGTTTGTGGTGGTAAAATTGGAGACCATATATTGGGTAGGTTAATAGAAATATAACAATCCATAAGTAAATCTGCGTACCTACGAATTTTAAACGTGAATGTGGATTCAGCAGTTAAACTAAGTTGAGGTGTCCCTTCAAATTCTATGCGAAAATTTTGCTTACCATAATTAGTGTATTTTTTATAAGTGCATTTAAAAAATGATTTTTGAGGGTTTCCGTTTAAAATTATATTTTGTTGTCCTTCCGAAACAAGATTCATTAATCCGCCTCCCATATTTAGTATATAATATGATTATTTTTTAATTCTTAATTTCATCATAATATAATTTATATCAAATACAAATAAATATCCTCATAAATTAAAATTGTTGTTTCTAAAAATTAATAAAATAGATATATATTAATAATGTCAGCAACTCAAACGGATTTTTTATCAAAAATACAATCTTTAGATGAAGATTTCCAAATTTATATGATATCAACTTTTATATTCATTATTCTGATTATTTTTATTGTATATATGATTTATTTAAGTAGACTTAAAAATAAGGAATGTAGTTTTATGGATTCCCTTTATCCCTCAGTTAATGGAAATATTAGGTCTATTACTTCTTCAGACCCTGATTGTAGTGGTAATTTATTTGATTATTATATTAAAACTGCTTACAATGCGTGTAGTGGTGGTAGTTATAAAAATAATTTTGTAGACCTTTGTAATCTTAAAGCAGTTATAAAACAAGGTGTAAGATGTTTAGATTTTGAAATTTATTCTATAGATAACAAACCAGTTGTTTCAACAAGTACAATAGATGATTATCATGTTAAGGAAACATTTAATTCGGTAAATTTTGATTCAGTTATGGATACAATTCGTAATTATGCTTTTGCTGGCGGTACTTGTCCTAATCCTACTGATCCTATGTTAGTTCATTTGCGATTTAAGAGTAATAATCAAGAAATGTATAAAAACTTGGCAAAAATATTCAAGGCGAATACTAGTATAATGTTGGGTCCAAGTTATAGTTATGAAGTGGAGGGAAAAAATTTAGGAAATGTGCCGTTATTATCTCTCCAAAATAAAGTTATATTGATTGTAGATAGAAGCAATACAGCATTTTTAGAAAATGAGGAGTTACTTGAGTTTGTAAATTTGACAAGTAATTCTATTTTTATGAGAGAATATAACTATTATAATGTCAAAAATAATCCTGATATTAATGAATTAACTGAATATAATAAACGAGGTATGACGATAGTTCTTCCTGATAGTGGTTCTAATCCTCCAAATCCCAGTGGTCTGCTTTGTAGAGCAGTTGGTTGCCAAATGGTAGCAATGAGATATCAATATGTAGATAATTTTCTTACTGAGAATGCTGGGTTTTTTGATAATGCTGGTTATGCTTTTTCTCTCAAACCACTTGAATTAAGATATCAACCAGTTAGTGTGCCTGCTCCAACACAACAAAATCCTAATTATTCTTATGAAACTAGAACAGCATCTACAGATTATTATAGTTTTAAATTTTAATAGTTTTAAATATATATAAAGACTTTCAAATATATATATTTAACATGATACCATACGTGTTTTCAAGTGTTCGAACAGGTCGTAAACGTCCTTATTTGCATCAAGATTTTGGTCTTGTAAAAGAAGATGAAACGCAAACATATTTTTTAGACAAAATTAGTGAATTTATATCTGATATAATAGACTATGAAACTTTAAAAAGTGTTGAAGATATGGATAATTTTTTTGATAACTATTGTGATGATTGTTATATGGAAAATTCGCCATGGGATGTCATGATTTTTAGAAATGGAGAATGGGAAAATATGACACCGTCATTTGACAAAATTTGGGAACATATTCAACTTCTAAAATTAGAGGAGAAAAAAGAAGAAAAATACGAAGAAGAAAAAGAAGAGATAATTAATTTGACAGAAACCGATAAGGAAATACTGGCAAAATTAAACGATTTTTTTAAAGAATTATTAAATGAAATGCCATTGACTCCTGAAATAATAGAAAATTTTAAGAATATGAATCAATATCAACAATTTACATTTTTATTTAATAATGTGACACCTAAAAAATATTCTGAAAATAAAGAGTTGTTTCATAAATTTTTAAATATTTCTATTAAACTTATGAAAAAAGATATCGAAAATATTTCAGAAAAATTAGAAAGTAAGCATGATGATGAATTATCGGAACAATTAGAACAATTATTATATGTTCTAAGTAATGCTATATTAGTTAAACAAACTTTCAATATTTAGTATAACCATTCAATAATATTTATATCATCTATTAAATATTTTCTTTTGATTACATCAATAATTATACGAACTGCTATTTGGTGGCGCGCTTCACGATATGTATCAATATCTTCTAAGACGCTAATCATTGTAAAACCTGGCGACCAATTGTTACTACATAATATTGTTTCGCAGCAAAAACATTGTATTCCTGTATATTGTTTAAGTTTTTTATAAAATTCAGAATTCATTGTATTATGCTTAAAATTGATATATTTATTATCAATATATAATTTAGGGTGTTTAAATGGATAATTATATGGTATAATAAATTTGTAATACTTATTATCATTTAAATTTTTAAATGTAACTTCATATTCAGGATATTTTTTATAACTTGTATCATCATTTTGTTTGACTAAAATATCTTGTTCGATACATATATTTTTACGAATCATTAATTGTAATTCTCGTTTAACTCTTTTTTTAACACCAGAGTTTGTTATTGTCAACATTTGTTGTTCCATATTTATTACTGATTAAAATATCTAAATTTTTATATTATTCAATTTTATTTTAATTGTATAATATAGGAATGCCAAAAGATAAAAATATATGTAAAAACTTGTCATTTAGTGATTGCGAGTTAGCAATTCTTCGTATGGCAGTTGATGAAGCAGAGGAAAAAATGGGTAGACGAGTTGTAAATTCAGATGATGTTCAAAGAATAATAGATATTGTTGAAGATTTTATTACGCGTAAAAAATTAATATGTTACGGTGGGACAGCAATAAATAATATTTTACCAGAAGAAGATAGATTTTATAATAGAGAAGTTGAAGTTCCTGACTATGATTTTTTCTCTCAAGATGCTTTAAATGACGCTAAAGAATTGGCTGATATATATTACAAAAAAGGTTTTATTGATGTAGAAGCGAAATCAGGACAACATCATGGGACATACAAGGTTTATGTTAATTATATGGCAGTAGCGGATATAACACATTTACCAAAGGAAATTTATACAGTTTTGAAAAGAGATTCAATATCAGTAGCAGGTATATTATACGCACCACCGAATTTTTTAAGAATGTCTATGTATCTCGAATTATCTAGACCAGCAGGAGATATTAGTAGATGGGAAAAGGTGTTAAAAAGATTATCACTATTAAATAAGAATTATCCGATAACAGATATAAATTGTAATGACGTTAATTTTCAACGTAGTATGGAAAATATAAAAGATCAAAAAGAAATATACGAAATAGTAAAAAATTCACTAATAAATCAAGGTGTAGTATTTTTTGGGGGATTTGCGAATACTCTTTATTCTCAATATATGCCAAAAAATTTACAAAAAAAAATACAGGAAATTGCTGATTTTGATGTTTTATCAAATAAACCGCAGGAAACTGCGAGCGTTATAAAAGAAAGATTAGAAGATAATGGATTTAAAAACATAAAAATTATAAAGCAGAAAGAAGTAGGAGAAATAATCCCAGAACATTATGAAATTAAAGTTGGAAAAGATTCGATTCTTTTTATTTATAAACCTATTGGGTGTCATAGTTATAATATTTTAATGTTAAATGGTAAAAAAGTAAAAGTAGCGAGTATTGATACTATGTTAAGTTTTTATTTAGCATTTTTGTATGCGAATAAACCTTATTATAATCAATTTATTCAAAGAATTTTATGTATGTCAAAATTTTTATTTGATGTTCAGCAAAAAAATAGATTATCACAAAAAGGTTTATTAAAAAGATTTAGTATTACGTGTTATGGACATCAAGAATCCGTTGAAGAAATGAAAGCTGAAAAGGCAGCTAAATATAAAGAATTAAAGCAGTCAAAAGATAAGAAACATTTTGAAGAATGGTTTCTAAATTATAGACCAGATGACATAAATGCTAATAAAGAAAATAAAAAATCAAAAACTGTTAAAAAAAAGAAAATTAAAACAAAAACAAGGAAAAATAAAAAAGGAATTCTAAATATTTATTAAATATGAATAAATTATGAATTATGATTCATAGTACAGAATCCCCCAGGACAATCCATTTCTGAATATTCTTTTGACATATTTTTAGTTTGATAATATTTATAAATAAATATAGCAATTAAAACAACTAATATAGTTACACCAATATAAATGTACATAGTATTATCAGTTGTATTAAAACTGATTACTTCATTCACTTCAGGAATATTTAAAGAAAATGCTGAATCCGTAATATCAATAGAATCCATTTATATTGACATTTTACAAATAAATGATTATTTAAACTAATATATTATAAACAATAATCTTCTAAAATAACGCTAAATATAGTAAATAATGTTTTTGAGAATATTTTTGAAAGTAAATTATTTTTGACGTCAGATGATATATATTTTTTGATATAATTAATGAAATATAAAATAAGTATAATAATTTTTTCCATTAATAATTTGAAATTATAATGACATAAATTTGTTATAGACCATTCATTAACATAACTACACATACTCGTATTAGATTTTTTAATGAAAAAACTATGAATGTCTAACAATCCAGAGAGAATTCTATGAAAATTAGTTTTTTCATTTTTAATATTAATTGAACTGAAAAATTTATCATAACTTAACAGTTCCATATGTAATATTTTTTTATTAGTTTCTTTTGTAAAAATATATGCGTTTATACCATCAATATATTTTTTTTTATATAACAAATTATTATCAACTAATAAAGGAATATAACAAGATTTAATAATAGTATCTATTATTTCATCTACATTTTTGTAGGTTGATTTTATTATTTTTTTTTGATTTAATATATCATTATAAGTAATAAATAATTTATTATTAACCTTGGAGCATATATCATTAGGAATTCTTTTAATCAAATACTTCTTTATTTCTTTAATAGGTCTTAAATTAAACTTTTTTTTAAAGTTAATATTTACAATTTCATATAATGTAGGTATTAAATCAAGTGCGTCAATATAATATAATAAACCTATAATGGAGCCAATACTACAACCAGAAATTCTATCGATTTGAATATATTTTCTTCTCTCCATTTCTTTTAAGAAATAAAGCGCGCCAACTAGATAGCTACCGTTAAATATTCCACCATCTAATACTAAATCTATTTTTTGTAACTTTTTAGAATCATCGGGCAAATTTTCAATTAATTTATTTACATATTCATCAATCATAATATGTATTTTATATTTTAGATAAGTAAATTAACGTAAATAGATATTTAGAATGTGCCAAAATACGATGTTGTTTTCATAAAAAAGTGAAATAAAATACCGAATAAAATACTGGTAAATAAATAACCATTTATATTATAGTTGCCGTCATTTGAAAATAAAAATGGTATGTATTTATATAAAAATTTTTTGAAAAATGGTAATTGAAATAAAAAGTATAAAACAGAAACTAATAATGGCGTTTGAATCTCATCGTATATATCATCTAATGAATTATTTATTTGCTGTGATTTGTTATATTTATTAATCATATCAGATGATTGTTCATAATTTTTAATATAATCATTATGTGGTGGTGGAGTTGGTACATAATTTGGTATTACGTGTGGGTCATTAGTTATATTATTTGAATTAATAGGTATATCACGTGATGGTAATTGAGTTGCTCCAGCGATTGTAGCTTGTTGTAATCCACTAACAATTTGATTAATAGTTGTTTGATCTAAAGTCATTCCAGAGTTTGAAGGATTTTGTGTTTGTTGTGCCGTCATTGTTATATTATTACTGACATTTCCACCACCAACTGGATCGGTTGGTAAATCTAAAATACTAGTTGCGTCGCTCATAATTATTATAAAGAATGATTGATTATAATAATTACGCAAATAAAAGTTTATTCAAATGAAACTGTTTTAGCGTTTAAAGAACATTTTGAGGCTACTGGAACATATTTAACACATTTACCATTATTTTTATAGATTTTATCCTTAATTTCATCTAAAGGTGGAGCGCGAAAAACAAGGCAATTATTATCTTTACAAATTGTTCTAAATAGAGAAGCTAAACCTAATCCTAACAAAATTGACATAATAATTTTGCCTGTTTCGGTATGTACAAATTTTCCAAGATACATTCCCATTTATATTATTACTTTATAAATATTCTAAACTTGCATAGGTATTTTTGATATTAAATTTTCATCATCAGGACATTCGATACTTTCTTCTTCAAAATAAAAACAATTATCAGCCTTATCTTTAAATAATACCTTGTCTACATTTTCAGGACTAGGATAGATATAAATTGTTTTCATTTCTGGTCCTAGTATATAAATAAACAATAATCCTATTATAAAACTAACTAGAAATATAGGTATTGAAATATAATTAAACATCATATTATATAGTAAGAAAAATATTTTATATTAACTTATACATATATCTGCGTTGAGGGAACTCAAATTTAAGTTCAACTAATTTATTCATTTCATCTTCTAATTTATCATAATTTTTTTCTTTTGTTTTTGGGTCTATAGTGTAGTATGATAAATATTCTGATTGTTTTTCTTTAGGTAAATCATTAAATACTTTATTATAAACAGAAACACCAAAGTCATATTTACCATTTTCTACTTCTCTTGGTGGGATAATAATATTTGGAGGTGTTGTTATATTACAACCGTAGAAGTCTGGTTTTGTTCTATCATTTACACATTTATACATAAATTGATTCATCCAATCAATATTTAATTTGAATTCATCGGTTACCCACCAAGGCAAATTATTCCATAATTTTTGATATTCTGGATTTTTCCAAGATATACCACTTTTACCCTCACCAAATATAGGTTCATCTTTTATAGGACCTTTATTTACTTCAGGTTGTATTTTAATAGAAATTTCTTCGGGTTCTTCTTCTTTAATTTCATCTGCTATTTTTTCAGACAAGTCAGTATATTTTGATTTTCGTTTAAATGATTTCAATCCAACATCAAATGCTATAACTTTGTCTTCATAAGTAAGGGATGTCAACATTTTATCAATACTGAATTGTTTTTGAATTAATACGCAATTATTAGCGTTATCATTATAAACGGCATTTACGTCATACTTTAAATTTCTAATTTTTTTCATAATTGGATCAATTATTGTGGCGTAAATTTCAGCCGCATCAGTTGCGTATTTAGTGTCATTGTTTTCGTTCATTTTTTTTATACAATCTTTAATTTTATCGATATTCTCATAGAAAATAACAAGAGATTCTTCTAGTTGGTCTTTTCTTTCTTGATTATCAGTAATATTATTATATACATTTAAATAACCTTCGTAAATAGATGATAACTCTGAAACATATGATTTATTATTTTCAAAATTTTCAAGAGCGGTTTCGGTTGTTATTAATCCAAATAATAATTTATTTTTGTTATCAATAATTGTGTTTTTATATTCGGTGATTTCGCCTTTAACATTTCTAATTGATTCTTCTAATAATTCGACATTACCTAAATTAATTTGAATATCAAGATTACATGGGTCCGCTAAATTACCACAACTAGCTTTATATACTCTATGAGAATCATTTTTATCGTCAGCAGGATAATATTTAATTGAAAAAATTGTGCCTAATCTTGATGGACGCTTACAATTAATACATTTTGGTTTTAATTTAAGATACTCGGCTCGTTTCTCTCTTTTACTAAGCATATTTTGATTAAGAATTTTTCTTTTATTTTCTCTATTGACGCTTTCAAATTTTTCCTTTAACCTAAAATATTCATTTAAAGCTTCATTAACAGTAGGAATTTCTTCGGTGAAATTATTATCAATTACTATTTTGTTTTTAGGATTTGGATTTCTAATTAACTTTTTCTTTTTAGGTTGTAATACAAATTCTTCGCCTTCTGAATCATTATTAAGTATTTCATTACCGGGTATTTCATTGTCTTTATCAAGTAAAATATCATTTTCTGACATTATATATTATAGTTAATAATTTAATTTTAAATAATAATAATATGATAAAATTTAAACAGTTGGACGTGAATGTATTATATCATATTCATTTTCCCATTGTGGTAGTCCCGTGATTAGTTCTTGATGCGCTTTTTGTTTAGCTATTTGAAAGTTTTTTATTTTTTCTAATATGTACTGCTGTTTTTCCTTATTTTTTTTCGCTATTTCGACAGGGGTTAATCTACCTTTGTATTTATAAACAAGAATGCCTCCTAAAATAATAAAAAATAATATCAACATTCCTATATTAAAAATCATATTATGAAAATTTTCTCTTATTATATGAGCTTGTTTTAATGCTTGGTTTAAAAAATATTTAACACCTGGTTCAGTTAATGTTGGTTTAGGCACAGGTTCCTGAAAATTCATATAAAATATAGTTAAAATTATAAATTAAATTATACATATTATCTATATGGCAAATTCATATTTAAATATTGTAACATTTTTATTGACAACACTTTTTTACTACATGGTTCTTAAACCTACTTTACATTTTTCAGTTTATAAAAATAAAGATGAATACGCTAATTATATGACTAGTAATTATATGTATTTAGCTATATATTTGCTACTAGTAATAATTATACAATTTATAGTTAACTCGTCAATAATAGCTAATACATGCGGTGGAAATATAACTGAGAATATGGGTGCAGCTGGAGTGCTAACATTTTTACCATGGATTTTAATTTTCGGTGTATTAATAGTAATTTTAACTGTATATCCTGGATTTAAAAGCGCGTTTTCTGATGTCGTTGGATACTATTATGTGTCTAATTCTGCTAATAAAGTATTAACTGAATTATTGGTTAACCAAGATATTGAAAACAAAATAACAAGTGATGAGACTTTAACACCTGAAAAGAAGGCTGCGCTTGAGTCTGCTGCTGACGCAATTATTAAAATATTTGGTAACGCTTCTATATTAATAAATCAGATAGTGCCGAATAATTTCGAACAATATTGGAGTATTCTTACACCATTAATGAAGGATAAATATAAGTCTGAAGGTCCGGAAACAGACGCAATAAAAAATAACTTATTTGAACTAGTTGTTACTAGAGATAATGTTGGTGAAGCAATGTGGTATATATATACAGGATTATTATTAACATCTATAGTCCAACTAAAAATAACGACTCGTGGTTGTGCGAGTAATTCACAAACAATGGAAGCGAATTATCAAAAATTTTTAGAACAAGAACAAAAAACTAAAGAAAATAATGAAAAAGGTTCAACAACATATACATTGGCTGGTTAAAATATTTATTTACATACTTAAATATTTTAAATTATTTACTTTTATATTTTTTATTATTTTTTTTTGTATTTGATTTTTTATTTTTTTTGTATATTTTTTTTGTATATTTTTTTCCACCATAAGGTGTTTCAGATGGTCCCATAATTCTTTCACCATAAGGTGTTTCAGATGGTCCCATAATTCTTTCACCATAAGGTGTTTCAGATGGTCCCATAATAACAGGTTCTTCATGTTTTAAATGTATTCTTTTAAACAACCCAGGATATCTTACCTCAATGTCAATTATTGATTCTTTATGAAATTCATAATACTTGTCTTTCGATGATTTATCTGAGCTGGTATAACCAATGCCTTTTAATATAACGTTAAAATTTTTATCAATTAATAATGTATTAGCTACTTGTAATAAATCACTGTATAAGTCTAAATTGCGAATATTTGGAAGTTTGTATAACTGTGACAAAATAATAAATAAACGTCCACTTACAGAACTCAAATCTCTAAAATAACTAGAAAGTCCTGTGTCGAAAGGAATGCCCGTTTTATTATGTAACCAAGTTATATTTTTTGGAACAATGATCGGTGAATTATAACGACCAGCCCATCCAATTAAAATAAAATCTTCTTCCATTATAATAACATATAAATATATAATTATTTAAAGAGATAATTATATAATTAATATATACGCATTTTATAATGTCAGATGATTGGGAAGATTGGACGGATAATGATCTTATTATTCCGGTTTTGAATACTGCGCAATTAAAGCAATTAGAAGAGAGAAAATTAGTCGAAGAATCGGATAATGCTTTAACTAAAGAATTATTTTCAGATGATAAACAAAGTGACTTAAAAATAGTTACCAAACAACAGACAAAAATGACAACTACTAAAAAATGTAATAGAGAAAAGTCAGTAACTAATAAAGAAATAAATGAGAGAAAACAAAAAGAATTTTCTAAAAAAAATAAAGAAGAAAAATTATTAAAGAAGAAAATTGCTGAAACTTTTGGTGATGCGGAAGAAGACAATGAATATGCTGAATACGAAGATATGTTTTATTAAAAAATTTTAGGAGCGCTTATATAATATAGAACAGCTAAATAACAAAGAATTCCTAATAAAAGTGAGAGAAGCCATATTGGCAAAATAGTTTTATTTCTATATCCTACACCAAATTCACGAATACTACCATCTCTATTATAAAAACAAGCAGGTTTCATCATTTGAATAGTTCCAAAAATGATTACAAATAAAATAACTGATACTAATGTGATATTTTCTCTAATATATGTTTTATACATCTAATATATAATTATAAACTATTTTTTATAATTATATTTGTCTAAAATAAAATACTTATTTCTCTAACAATTAGTCTTCTTGTGCGTAATCATCATACTCTTCTTCGGGCGCCTCTACCCCATCAAATCCACCATCATAATAAGTTTCATTTAAAAAACCTATATCATAAGCATCCTGTTCGATGTCTTTTTCCATTTGTCTTTGTTCTAAATATTCATCTACTAAAATATCTATATTTTCATCTGTAGCATCTTTATTTTTATTTCTAATTCTTCTCTCTGCCTTTTCCATTTCATATCTTAATTCTTGTTCCTCGGGTCTTTCATAGAAATCTTTATCGTACATAGTTAAACCTTTTTCTAAACCTTTGCTATATATACCTTGTTTAAGTATTTTAAATACATTATCGACATTTCTGGCTTCATCTGTCATATTTTTCAATTTATCAGTAACTAAATTTTTTTCCCTTTCTCTCAACTTGAATACACTATCTTGTATTTCTTCATATGAAATATTTATATTTTGCTTTTCATTTTCGAATATATCCATGAAAGATACGATAAGTTCTGCTATTTTCTCCTTAAGAACTTTTTTATTACCTGTTAAAATTCTATTATCTACAATATTGCGTGATGACATTCCCAAATCTACTTTTGTTTCACTTTCTTCAACATAATCTACACTAAATATATCAGTAACCTCAACGTTTGATTTAACTTCAGTTACAATCATATCGGGATCATCCGTTAAATATGTATAATTTATTAAAATTCGTAGCAGATAATATTCAAATAAATATCTACTTGTTCTCTCGTCTATTACTCCACGAATGGTTCTATCGCCATTTTTTATACTAGAAAAACAAGGTGTTGCTTGAGATAAATTTACAATATTTTTACCTAATTTTTGAATCTTAGGTAATATATTTAATAAAGCAGGGATACCATAAAATTTTCTAAGTTCCTCGAAGTAATCTGCTATTTGTGTAGTAATTTTATTTTCATGATTTTTTGAAAAATTATAGTATTTTGGAATATATGTTTTACCATAATTGACCTTATTTAAAATAATATTAGGGAATACGTTGATAAAATTATCTATAAATGTCTTAAAAAAGTTAGTAACATTATACATTCCATCATCTGATATTTTAATATCCTCATTTCTATTTGATGAATCTGAACTCCATGTTGAAAGACTATTTATACATTCTATAAAATGTCTAGATTTACTCCTATTAATATTTTTTCCATTATTTTCTATAAATTCAATTATCTCCTTACTCATTTCTTCATTAGCTCTTATTAAGAAGTTATTTAAATTTTTAACTTGCTGTGTACTTTCTTCCCTAGCAATATCAAATGTATCAATTGCCTCCCTAATTAAATTAATCAATGACAATTCAATCATTTCATCTTCATTATTCTCATCATATATAGCTTCTAATAATTCGGATAATTTGGCTACACAAGAAATGATTGGATTGTCAACATCAATATTTATAATATTCTCTCTACTAATCAATTGTATAAGTCTCAAAAATTGTTGGTCTGTATAATTTGTTCCATCTTCTTTTAGTTTCTGTATAATTCTGCCGATTGTATCTAATGGATTAATTAGATTTGAATCAGGTTTGCTAGTACATAATGGTATTAATTCTTGTGGTATTGGTGCGAGTGATTTAAATTTACAATAAAAAATAAACGCAATATAAATTGTTTTTTCGTCAAACTTTCTATCAATCGAAGGATAAATATTCTTAGTATTTATGTCACTATATAACATAGATGGCTCTGTTATACTTCTTATATCGTCTAGCATATTGGTAAGCTTTTGTATTGTGTCATTAAACATAGTAATATCAGAATTACGAGTCGTAAAATAATTAATTGTTGGTTCATTTTCTTTGCTATCACAACATGCGTTTTCAAGATAAGGTTCATTATTTGCTGTATGGAGTAGAACTTTATGTGTTTTGACTATTTCTTGAATCTTTTCTTGAATGGCTAGAGAGAATTGAATAATTTTAGATTCCATAACAAGAATTTTTTCCTTTTGTTCTAATTTTCCAGTTCTTAAATCATTAGCTAAACTTTTCTGGAACTGTTCTGAAATATTAGTCAAATGTTTAATTTTAAAAGGTATAAGAGGTGGTAGGAAATCCGTCCATTTTGATATATCATGTTCTTCTGCTATTGCTGTAGCCGGATTAGTTAATAAATATTGAGTTTTTTCTGAAAACTTTCTTTGAACATCTGGATTTTGAATCAAAAAATCATCAATAGACGCTTTAATTCTTGCTTGAATTTTATCTACAGATGTCTTTTTTAATACATTCCATGGTTCTCCAGAATCTCTTATATCAAATGTAACACAAGCTAAATAGGCTAAACTGCTAGTATCAGATTGACCATCAAAAGGATATCCAGTAAAAGAACGAACACAACCGGGATGCGTTTTTCTTGTTTTAATCGATGGAATCGATGTTTGAATGGCAATTAAATACATTCCTAAAGTATAATAAAGGAGAGAAGTATTAAAGAAATCTCTATAAGAAGGTAGTCTTTTACCTTTTTCTGCTGCGGATTTTATTTTTTCTTTATAATCACTCTCACTTTCAACTGTAGATTTAATCGTCTCTATAACAGAATTAATAATAAATTCTTTTTGAGTTTCGATATTAATACCCATAGCAATAGCCAATGTATTAACTACATTATTAATCATTATGGTCTCTGGTGTAATATATTTAATAAATTTTTCATTAGTAGCGGATATTATTTTATTTCCTGCGTCATCTTCCATAACAGCCCTAGATACAACTTTAAAACCCTCGTCATAACCTTCTTCCGTATCAAAATCACCAGGACATATAGGCCATCCTGTGTACTTATCAGTCCACCAATCTCCGTCATCACTAAGCTGACCATTAGTAGCTTTTATATTTTCTAATGTGACTTGATATAGATATTGAGAATCGCAAAATGCTGCGGCAAGTTCCTTTTTAAATACAGGAAGCAAAGGAACTCCTGTTTTTACACAATATAACCAATGCTGAGACTCAGGTTTTCCATTAGCTGAAATACCTGGAACATTTGAACGCGTAAATTTATTAGCGAAACGAAGTATGTCTCCTTGTTTTTTTACAAAATCTCTCTGACTTAAAATAATGTCAAGTAATGGAGAGAAAGGAGATAAGACTTGTCCTTTAAATTCATCTTCTATAACCAACCCCATCTTAAATTTTTGATTATTGTATTTTAAAAATTCATTTGTTTGAATTTTTGATATAATAGGCATTATAGACAAGAAATAATCAAATTGGTTCTGTATTTCCTTTTTAAATTCCTCATTTGATAGTTTATATTTTGAATCAAATTCACTTATTATATTTGTCAATAAAGAATTTTGTAAACTTAATTCATTTGTTGTCATGCTTTCGCATTTATCATCTGTTTTAGTTGTAACATTCATACATTTCTCTTGTAAATCACAAATGATAGATGATTCATCTATGTTTGGAACACTTTTTGACAACTCTTTATCAAGAACCCATTTATTATCTTTTCTAACATAATAATCAATTTCGTCTTTTATATCACTAGCAAAACCTTTGTATAATAACGCATACTGACCATCTATTACCTTTTTATTTCCATCAATTAATGTTTCAGCTAGATAATTAGCATCTATTTCCGACAATTTATTTTTTTTAATTTGATCGAAAACTATGTGTTCTTTAAGTTTTTCTGGAGTAAGTTTCATTACAAATTCAGAATATCCTCCTTTTTTACTGTCTTCTTCCATTATTCCATAATTTGTTTTATCGTATCTTTTATCGAAAAATATTATCATATCATTGTCGTTTTGTAATCTTTCCAATGAATTATACATTTTAGCAATAGTAATAGTTTCACATTTATCAGTTTTCTCTTCGTTTTGTAACTTAGATTCTTTGGATTTTTGTTCGATTTCAAAAATTTCACTAATATCCTTCGGAAACATTAATTCTAAATTTTGATAAGACAAAGCAGATGTATATAAATGTCCATAATCTTTTAAAATTATTTTACGTAAAATTTCAGAATTAGTAAATGTATCCTTCACATCTTTAAATCCGTATCCAGTTTCAATAACTTCTTCCCTATATTTTTCAGTATTTAATATTTCTATTAATGAATATGCTTTTGAATCATGAGGTTTAGTTTTTCTAATTCGTGATAATTGCGAAAATACTCTAGATAATTTTATCATATTTTTGTTGTAATCTGAAATTTTCTCATCTATAAACTTAGAAATCTCAGTATATTGATTATATGTCAAATCATCTGTATATATTAAGAAAGGTTCCAGATAACCAACCACTTCTATAATGGATAATTTGCCAGTAATATATTTTTTCATTAAATTAAATAATATCTTAGTTTTTGGCACAATTGATTCTACGTATTTAGTGTATAATTCTTTTTTAGACATTCCACGTGACTCTTCAGGTGAAATATTTAATATATAATTTCTTATACCATCAACAAAATCATTTTCATGTAATTCTAACGGGTTTTCAAAAGATTCTACAAAAATATTTGACACATTAGTTTTTTTCTTTAGTAATTGCCAATAATTTATAAATACAGTATTTAAATTTGCCTTAGTGAGTATGTCTGTGCTAGGTAGATTAATTCTAGAGAAACGAACTGCCGGTTCAGGTAGAGTCATAATTGATTTTAAAGATAATAAATCGCTATTTGTCATATTAACTCTAACTGTTGTCATTTTAGATGACGTTACATTTGTTGCGTCTAACTTTGTATCTCCTAATGTATATTTTGATATAACAAAACGCCTATTTTTTATCATAGTATTATTGAATATAGACGAATAAAAATCTTCTAGATTATCTATGACTGTATTTATATTTTCATTTACGTCTTTTTCATAAATAATATCATTGATTTCTTCAGCATTTCGATAATCGAATGGTCTAAAATAAGGTGCTAAGTCTGTATATAAAGAACTGTATTTATTAATATCCGCAGGGAAATCATTTGATTCATAATTTTTAATTACTTCTTTCATTTGTCTAGCTTCAACTGATAAATTCAAATCTATAATATCATTATTTTCCTCCAAATTATATAAAGAGTCATAAATTTTTTTAATGTTCTTTACTACAGGTAATATCCAGTATAAATTAATATTAAAATTATATAACCATTCATTCAGTGGTTTATAAGCCGCTTCTTTAGTAATCATACTTGTAACATTTCCATATTGGTCGAACTCGGAAAACTTCTCTCTTAATTGTTTAAATCTCTCGATCATTAAATGAATATTGTTTAATACTCTAGGAGTTCTTTGTGCATTAGGAATAGTTGAGAGAAGTTCGTCTAATAAATCAGCGACTTGATTTTCAATACTATATCTCTCAAATCTTGTGGCTACATCTACAAATTGTTTAATAGGTCCAAGATTTTCATCACCGAAAACAATTTGGTCTGCTTTTACTATAATTTCTCTCAATTGGTCCTTTACGTCTTTTACAGGAATAGCAACTTGAAGTTTTTCTACTTCAATTACTTGCTTTTCTCTTTCTAATTCAGGGACTTCTTCTAGTTCTTCTTCTACGATTGGTTTTACAGGTTTATCCACAATTTGTATAAGTTCGATTGGTAAATTTTCTGGAATGCCTTTATAATCAAAGTTAATATATATAACATCTTCATCTGTTGTTGTTATTTCAATCATGTCTTCCTCTAAATTAGTAATTTCACCTACAATAATTGCTGGGTCAGGATCACCGAATACTATTTTTATCCACTTACCTGGAAGCAAACCATTTTGTCTAGCAAAACTAGCGGTGTCTGCTCTTCTAAGAATGGCAATTTTAGAGATATTACCATCACCTAAAATACCATCTTCTGATATGTTAATTTTGATTTTATTTAATGTATCTGTGTTAATTAAATAAGTTTTTGACCTGTCAATATAATCTATAAAAAATATTTGGTCATTTAGATTATCATTTACAGGATTTGTAATTTGAATTACATCTCCTAATTGTAATTCTATATCTTGATTATTACTTTCTGTCTTTAATTCTTCTGTCATTGATATATAAATATATTAGATATTTTTATACTTAAGTTATATTCAATTTAAATATAGTTTAAAGACATTTTTATAATATATAATATGAGATTCAATCTATCCGAAATTCCTAGCTTTAATTTACTCTTACAGGATGTTGTAAGTAATTCAAATATACTAAAATTAAATAAAATTGAATGTCGCACAAACAATTCAACTTATAAAGTTATTAGATATGATAAGAATTTATTATGTGTAGACTTGGCTTCATCTTATGGTTTATGTCGTTCTGTTATTGTAAATTCCGCAAATGAAGTAGTAGCCTTCGCGCCTCCAAAATCAATATCTGCTGATATTTTTATAAAGAAGTATCCTGATGATACATATAATGGATATATAGAATCAGAAGAATTTGTAGAAGGAACTATGATTAATGTGTTTTTTGATAAGACTATTGGAGTTACAGGTAGTTGGGAAATTACTACACGTAATACAGTCGGAGCAACATCGAGTTTTTTTAAATCACCTGGCTCTAAGACTTTTAGACAAATGTTTATGGAAGCAGCGTCTGAATGTAAATTAGATATTAATCAATTAGATAAGGAGTTGTGCTACAGTTTTGTGCTTCAACATCCTGAAAATAGGATTGTCGTTCCTTTTTCTAAGCCTCAACTCTATTTGGTTGGTGTTTATAAGATTAATAATGAAAAAAATAATATTACAGTAGATTCTTATGACCCATATAAGTATCAGCAATTTTTCAATGAATTAGGTACAACGGTTAAATTTCCGCAAATTTATACGTTTTCTAAATATTCAGAACTAATTGAAAAGTATGGTTCAATGAATACGTCATATGATATTGTTGGTGTAGTAATTCATAATAAATCAACAGGCGAGAGAACAAAGATTAGAAATCCAGTATATGAACAAGTTAGAAATTTACGAGGAAATCAACCGAAATTACAATATCAATATCTTTGTTTAAGAAAGGAAGGGAAGGTAAAGGACTTCTTAAAGTTTTATCCAGAAAATAAGAATGAATTTTCAACTTTTAGAGACCAGGTTCATTTATTTACAAATACATTATATTCTAATTATGTATCATGTTATATTAAAAAAGAAAAACCACTAATGGAATTTTCAGAACAATATAGAACACATATGTTTAATATTCATCAACTTTATATGAATGAACTTAGAGAGAAAAAATTGTTTATTAATAGTACAACCGTTCAAAAGTATGTTAATGAATTACATCCATCTTTATTAATGTATTGTTTAAATTTTCAGATGAGAAAAAGAAATGTTGATACAATTATTTCTGACAATATTTAATGTCTTCTACTTTTACCTTTTCTATGCTTTTTATGACTTTTACGTTTTTTATGACTTCTATTTTTTTTTGTTTTCATCCTTCGTTTTTTACCTCCTGTTCGTGTTGGCGGTTCAATTTCCATCTCGTCAAGCTGAGGTTCTAATTCTTCCCATGTTTCTTTAACTATATCAAAACTCTGACCTCTACATTTTGAGTATCTAGGAAATGCCCAGCAAAAGGCTTTTAAAGCTAATTTTTGCTTCATTGGCATATTATTATCAGCAATTGCATCTCGTATATTAGACCAGTATCTATCATATACTTCACTAGCAGCAGATAAATAGTAATTTAAAAAAATACGGGCTAATTTATCATATGCTTTTGGTTTATCAGTATATTCAAAAGATTGATCTTCTAGATATCTGAGTTCATCAGATAGAAGACCTAGTTGTCCTAGAGATATCTTTAATTGTTGTGGTGTAAAATCTGGGGCTGGATCAGAATAATCTGGTAATTGAGTTAAATCCATATATATAAAATTATATTATTTATAAATTTGTTAAAACTTATAATTAAAATTAAGATTATTTCAACGCATTCGTCTACTTTTATATTTTCTGCTATTTTTTCTTTTTGAATTTCTTCTCTTTTTTGTATTACGTCTTTTTCTTTTTTTACCGCCAGGTTGTACTGACACTCCTGGAGCTGGCGTTAAATGTGGCGCGGATACTCCTGAAGCTGGAGTTGAAATATTTGGGTTATTGCTTTTAGAAGGAGTCACCGGAGTTCCAGAAGATGGAGGGGGATTTGAAAATATTGGGTCATCCGCATATCTAACCATATCATTTGTTATGCCTGGACGAAGAGGTGTTCCTGGTGCTAAAGGTTTTCCAAAACCTGGTGGCGCGGGTTTATAATCTGTTTTAGTAGTATAACCAGAACTCATTATATAAATATTATGGAAAAAAATATAATATTTATATTAAACTGAATTTTTCATGTATTAACGTGAAAATTTATTAACGCGGAACTAATTTTAAAAACTCTTTACTAATTTTTCTAAATGTATCAATTGCTGTATTAGAACATTGCTTCAATAGACCTTTAATTTTAGAAATTTCTTGAGGTTCTGGGAAAGCAACTCGAATCACGCTAAATGTATCATGTGGATGTAACATTTTAAAACCACAAAATGAAAGCGTTCCATATTGATAATATAAATATAACATGTAATATTCAATTACTTTTCCAACAGTATAATCTTCATTATCAAGAATAATATCATAAGAATTTTTCATAGTATTATCAGATGTTTTAATTTCTATTTCATCATTATCAATAATATTATTTAAATTTTCTAATTTTTCTACCATAATTTTACAAGCAATATTCAGAAGTTCCGCATTTGTATAAATACCAACCGTTTGAATTACAAAATCAAAACTATCTTTCTTAAAAATACGCTTACCTTCTAGAAGTTTCCAATTGGCTGCTTCAAATTCTATCTCAGATTCTTTCTTACCAGCATCCTTCCATTTTTGCTTTAATTTTTGTAATTCGGCTTCTTGAACGGCTTCATCGATCGTATTACCATACGAACAAGTAGAAACCACATTATAAGCTCCGTCTTCTTTTGCTGTGCCAATATCAAATTCGCAAACTAAATTAATTATTTTTCCTGGGAGCTCTTCAGAAGGTTTAGGTTTTAATTTCACAAAATCAATAAAATCACCAGTTAAATCATTTGGCGGAAATATTTCACGAATCTTATCTTGTGGCAAAGGCTTGTCTGTTATTTTATCCTTCACAACAAAATCTTTAGTAGTTACATAAATTGATGTATCAGAATTATTTTGAACGTTGAGTTCCATAATATAATTTTTTAAAGGAAACTCTGTAACATCTTTAATATGTATAGGAATACAACTCAAACGATGCTTTACAATTTCGTTATTTAACCCACAAGTATTATCATAAATAGTACATTTGTTTTTATCATTTGGAGAGACTCTAAAAACCACAATAGGTATGTCAGTTAAAATAATTCTTCTAATAGCATTAGCTATACTAACATTGACGTCGCTAAGAGTGAATTTTAATTCATCATCTCTGATATCAGACTTAATATCTACACGAGGATTTGAAGAAATAACTGATTCATCAGAATAAGACATTTTTTGTGTTGCCTGCATTATATCTATTATACATTTATATTTAAATTATTAATTTAATTCATTTTTTTTAAAAATGAGTTAAATATTAATTTTGATTAACTAATTATATATTAAGATGAGTTGTATTTTATATTACAGTAAATATTGCGAAGTTTGTAAGAAATATTTACAGACATTATCAAAGTCAAGTATTCAGAGCGATATACATTTTATATGTATCGATAAAAGAATAAAAGACGCAAATAACAAAATATATATTATTTTGGAAAACGGTCAGAAAATAATCTTACCAGAAAATATTACAAAGGTTCCAGCTCTTCTATTAATAAATCAGGGTTATCAAGTTTTATTTGGAGAACAAATTTTAAATTATTTAAAACCTAGACAACAAGAAGAGGTTAGAGTTGCTACAAGAAATAATATGGAACCTATGGCTTTTTCACTTGGAAGTGGAGGTGGTTTTGGTGATATAGTATCCGACCAATATAGTTTCTTAGATCAAGCTCCTGAAGATTTAGAAGCTAAAGGTAATGGTGGTATGAGACAGATGCATAATTATATGGATTTAAACACCGCTTTTAGTGGTCAACTTTCAAATCCAGGGTCAAACGAACAAAATACTACAATTAGAGGAGCACATAAAATGGGTGAAGACGCATCAAATCAACAGATGGAAGAGAGAATAAAAAAAATGAAAGAAGAGAGAGATTCGGATATTCGTCAATTAACAGGTAATAGACCACCACTAAGCTATTAAAAATATTTTATTTTTTATATTTTCTTCTATGTTTTTTTGTTGATCTATTTGTTGTTCTACGACCTCCTCTAGGCGCATAACTATTTAATAAATCCAACATTGATGGTTGATTGGCTTCTCTTTGTCTGGCTAATTCGGCTTCTCTCTGTCTTGTTAATTCAGCTTCTCTTTGCCTTGCTAACTCAGCTTCTCTTAATTGTTGTGTTCTCCTCATTTGAATTTCATCTTCTGTTAAAGCACCTATTATTTTAGGTGTATTATTAAACGTGACTCTTCCTCCAAGACGTCTTTTATTTTTACGGGTTTTCTTCATATATTATATCATTTTAATAAAATATGAATCATTTAATAAATATTAATATTTGCCAAAAATAATTTAAATATAATAAACAAATAATACTTAATGTCTAATATATTAACTGCGTTTAATGACCATTTTCTTGACTTTCTAAATGATGTTCAAAGTGTGTTTCCAGAAGACCCAGATATTTTGACTGCTAAAAATGCCCTTATTGCTATTAGAAAAGCAAACCCAAAGATGATAGTTAAGATTTGGAAGGGATTTATTGCTGATAAGTATAGAGACCAAATTGTCGCTGGAGACATCGGATTCTTTATTACTAAAGATTATTCGTCTGATGTCGCAAAAGCATCTGGTTCAGATAAAATTATGGAATCTATAGATAGATTGAGAGAACCAGTTAGACAGATGGGTCCTGAAAATCAAGAGAAGGTCATGAAATATATTCAGAATTTAACTAAATTAGCAGATATGTGTGATTAAATATCCACCTTTAAAAAGGTTGAACCAAAATATAATTATATTTATAATAATATAAATATATTCTATAAAAGTTTGAATATATATTTTGTTGTAAGTTTGACTTAAATAAAAATAATATATATTAAATAATATGTCTGAAGTTCCAGAAGAATTTGTCAAAGTAATTCGAGATTTTGTAAGTGATTTAAAATTTACATTTCCAGAGTACATGCCATTTATTGATAAATGGTGGAAAAGTAAAGAGCACTTCAACTATATCGATGAAGAAGAAGACAGAATTAAAGCATATGAAAAATCTGAGAATAAATCAGCAAAATTGTTATTTGATTTTTGTAAGAAAAAGTTGCCACCAAGATTTTTTGATATTTTGTATCAAAATGATGAAATGTTTAAAGAAGATTCAGAAATCGATACAGAATTTTTTCCAAAGATTCATTTCAAAAACTTATGGCAATGTGATATAACGGATAAAACACGCGAAACTATCTGGAAATATCTCCAATTATTATTATTTTCAATTGTAGGAACATTAGATAATAAAGACGCATTCGGTGACGCTGCTAAATTATTTGAAGCAATTAACGAAGAAGAATTTAAAGGAAAATTACAAGAGACATTAAGTCATATGCAAGGTTTATTTGATATGAGTGGCGGAGAGATTCCAGAAAATTTATTAAATCCAACCGACTTGCCAAACGCAGAGCAAATTAACGAACATATTACAGGAATGTTAGATGGCAAAATCGGTCAGTTAGCGAAAGAAATTGCCGAAGAGACAGCCGCAAATTTAAATATGGATTTTGACGACGCTACCGACATGAAGGATGTATTTAGTAAGTTAATGAAAAATCCAACAAAACTTATGGGTTTAGTTAAAACTGTTGGCGACAAGCTTGATTCAAAGCTAAAATCAGGTGAATTAAAAGAATCTGAAATGCTTGAAGAAGCAACTGAGATTATGAATAGGATGAAAAATATGCCGGGAATGGGAAATATTCAATCCATGTTAAGTAAAATGGGTATGGGTATGGGCGGATTAGGTGGTGGAAAAGTTAATACAGGAGCAATGGAAGCTCAACTTAACCAGCGTTTAAAAATGGCAAAGACTAAAGAAAGAATTAGAGCAAAGGCAGAAGCGAGTGCCAAAGCCAAAGCCGACACCAATATCTCGACACCAACTCAACCAACAGTATCTAATGAAGAATTATTTAAAGTGTTTAGTTCCGGAGAGAAGAATGAGAAAACGCCAAGAGGAGCAAAGCCACAACAACAAACTTCAAATAAAAAGAAGAAGGGTAAAAAATAAATAAATATTATCTTTATAGACAAATTCCACTAAAATTTTCTGCGTTTTTGCCATATTTTTGTTTTAAGAAGTCTTTATCTTCCTTTTCTTTGATAAATACTACTGCTTGCGTTTTTTCTTCAAAAATTTCCTTTGCTTTTACCATACTATATTCTGTTGGTTTATAATGTCCTGACTTATTATTTATGCAAATTGAATTATCTGGATTTATAGAACCTGAACCAGCAGCCATTACAGGCATACATTGAATATCCCGCTCTATTAATCTATCAATTATATTTATTAATAATAAACATTCATTTTTTGTTTCAATGCTCATAGATTCCATATTAGAACCATATTCATTTTTGAATATTACAAGATTATTAAATGCTTCTCTCAATTCATTATATTCATCTGCTTCTTTTGTAACATCTAAAAGTCCTTGTATCATACATACTGAATGTTTATTAATTTTGGCTCCATCAATTATATATATAAAGTTTTCACCACTATTATTGAATATAGTAAATTTAAACCATTTATCTTCAGAATTTTTATACATTTGTTGTAAATATCCCAATGTTGAATGATTAAGCTGAAATGCTTTTGAGATAGATGTAAGTATTTCTAAACCAGTTGTTTCTTTATCAGAACCAGGTTTTACATTACAAATATGTGTATTAATTAAATCTGTTTCTTTTGAGGTCATTAGTAATCCACCCTTTTTATTTTTAGATGAAGTTCTTTTAAGTTTTTTATTTACATTCAATTTTTTTTTAGTTTTCATAATAAAAGAGTATATTTTATTTTTTTTTAAAGAATTATATATATAATGACAATACAATTTTGGTCCAATGATCCTACAATTTTATTTAATAAGGAATATATTTTTGAATTATGGCCTACTACGAATATGTGTTATGAACAGAAATTAAACTCTGTCTCTCGATTAATAATTTTATTAACTATTTTAGGATACATTTTAACAATGTCTAAGAGAGTAATTGTTGTCAGTATATTAACGTTGTTTGTTATTTTTCTTTTATACAATATGCGCAAGCAGAAGCTAACAAAAGATACATTAGAAAATTTTGAAGTAAAAGGTAACGAGGTTACAGGAATGTTTGATAACAAATCTAAATCATATATTAATCCTGTTACTTTGGATGCTGTCTTAAGAACTGAATTTAAAGAAGGGAATAAGAAAAATCCATTTAGCAATGTTTTATTGACTCAAATCAACGATGAACCTGAGAGAAAAGCTGCTCCACCAAGTTTTAATACAGAAGTAGATGTTGATATAACTAAAAATGTGAAACGTGCCGTCCAGATGATGAATCCTGGTATAAAAAATACCAATAAACAGTTATTTGGTGACCTCTGGCAGCAGTTTCAGCTAGATCAAGCAAATCGTGTCTTCTACAGTACACCTAATAGCAAAATTTGCAATGACCAAGGGGCATTTAGTCAGTACTTGTATAATGATCTAAAATATTCCTCTCATCTTGACACGCCAGAAGGTGCAATTTCTCGTGTAAAAAATTCATACCGATACACACTATATTAAGAGCATTATTATCATATTTTACTTCCATTTTTAAAAATATAGTATTCTATTTTATAAATAATTAAAAAATAAAATATTTTAACATAATATAAAATGAATGAACTAGCATATACTATAGAACCAATAACGGTTACAAAAGTAAATGTATTATCCAAGTTTGTAATTGTTTCTGTTGAAGTTACATTGGGCGATAGTGCAAAAATCGGACTGCATTTATACGATCAATATAATATTCCATTTAAAGGAATGTTTATAACGATTTCAGGAGATGAATATAGAAATTGGGGTTCAGATGATACTTATTTAGTCAATTTGATAAGACAAAAATTAAATATTTCAATTATTGAACCTTCCGCTGCTGAATCTGTTCAAGAACCTGCTGCTACTGAACCTGCTCAAGAACCTGCTCAAGAACCTGCTCAAGAACCTGCTCAAGAACCTGCTCAAGAACCTGCTCAAGAACCTGCTCAAGAACCTGCTCAAGAACCTGCTCAAGAACCTGCTCAAGAACCTGCTGCTACTGAACCTGCTACTGAACCTGTTTAATTTCAAACAATATTTTTATAGAGATATTAAATGTAATTTAGTAAAAATAAAATATCAATCAATAATATATAATGACAACTTATTCAGGATATACATTTAATAATCTCTCAAGAATTGGCCTCGATGAGTGAAATGTTATAAATAAATTTATATGAATTAATAAACACTTTTATTTCCTTTGCTATCATATATCCAAAATTCAAAATTATAACCTAAATCTTTTGCTGCGCTTTCTTTTAATAAATTGGTAATTTTATTATCATTATAAGTATATTCTGATTTTACTTCAATACATTTGTTTTGAGAAGGAATATAAATATCAACATAGTATCTATGTATTTTTTTATCTTCTCCAATAAATTTTATTTCGGGGACATTTTTTACACCAACAATTATATCTGATTCATCTATTTTTTCATTTATAATTAAGTCATTTAAAGCAAATGGTTCGTATCCTTGAACTAGTTCAACTCTTCCAGAAGGAAATATATATTTTTTTCTGTTATGACTTGTCTTAACATATTTTTCCATGATTTCAGGATTTTGTATTGGATATTCTACCCCATATTTTAATAAATTTGTCTTTTTTATTTTTTCTTTAATTAAATCACTTTTCAAAGGATGTTCCACACCAAAATGTAGCATATAAGTATTTTTGACTTTTTCTTTTGTTTCATTCAGTTGACTTATATGATTTACGTTATATTTTTTAATGCACGTATTTTTAATTTTTTCCTTAATTTCTTCATTTTGAAATCCATAATCACATCCGTATTTTTTATTATTAGTATTCTTAATTCGTGTTTGAATAATTTCACTCTGTGAATTGTATTTTACTCCCCAATTTTTTAGACATGTATTTTGTTTTTTTAATTTAATTATATCTGATTGTGATATATTATCAACACCATATTTTTTATTTATAGATTGTTTATAGTTTGTTTTGCCAATATTAGATTTTAAATAATGTGTTTCTCCATATTTTTCTAAAGTAGTTTGTCTAATTTTATTTTTAATATCATTATTTGAAAATACATTTTCACAACCATATTTTTCTAAATTTGTTTTTTTTGTTTTTTCTTGTGTATTTATTTTTGTACAACTTTTACAATAACCACCACTATATACAATTAAACATCTAAATGATTTCTCAAAAAATTCACCACAGTTATTTAAACAAACTCCTTTTATAATTGTTTTTTCATTTATCTTAACATAATTTTCAGTTAATGTAATTTTTTGTTCAAGACAATAAAGTTTCAAAGTATCAATTGTAAATTTAATACTCATTTAATATATATTCAGAATATATTTTAAGTAGTTTTTACGCAATTATTACTAAATAATTATAGTTGAATCTTTTTCCATTTTATCTTTTTCAAGTTTTTCTTTTTTTTTCAAATATGCTATTTTATTATATTCTTTCTTTTTTTCCTTTGTAATATTGTTATTATAATTCGTTTTTTCTTTGTATTCTTTTACTTTTTGTTTTATTTCCTCTTTATGACTTTCATAAAATTTTTTACTTCTTTTTGGTGCTGTATAATTTTTTAGTTTTATCTTTAATAATTCAATTTCTTCTTTTAGCAATTGGTTTTCCTTTAGCAATTCTTCGTTATTCATTTAATTTATTATAAATATATTTTTATATATATTTGATTATTAATATTTTTTATTAAAAATAAAATATTATTAATTAATATATAAATGGCTACTTATTCAGGATATACATTTAATAATTTAACTCGTTTAGGTCTCGAGGAGTGCAATGTTTCCCAAACTGATATTCAGAATGTTGCTTCTTGTAATTATATGACTCAAAATTATTTTGCTTCTGATTGTTCTATGAGAAAACCTATTGAACTTGCTACTACTCAACCAGGTCTCATGTATAATGGTGGTTACCAAGTGGGAGCAGGCGGATGTAACATTAATGATTCATCTAAACTTCAAATTGGTAGCATACAAACGGCTCCTAGATGCAGAATCGATTTATTTCACAGACCATTTGCTACAGTTCCTTATTTAGGACGTGGTTCAGTGAATCCTGTTATGGAGGCACAAATTCAACAAGGCGAACAAATAGTTAATAAACGCAGTGTTAATAATTTAAGTGAAAAAAGTTTCATTAAATATCACCAAACACCTTTGTTACCTGCCGTTCAACAACGTATAAATAATCCAGCAAATCAAATTGAAAGCGTTGCTTCTGATGGATGGGTTCGTGGAGGCGTTCCTTCTCGCGAATTAACTCGTGATTCTGATTATTTTAATAAACATACTTCTTATTAATACGCTTAATTAAATTGACAAATATTTATTTAAAGATAAAAATTTAATTTAAATAAATGTATGATACAAAATTTGAATGTCGTTATTATAGAGACGATATATTTTTAGATACTGATGATATAACAGATGATGAAAAGTTATTTATCAGAGACATTTTATACAAAGAAGATGTTGTAAATATTTTTTCCATAGATTTTAATGACGATTTTGAAGAATTTTCAAATTTAATATCTGAATTATTTGAAAAAATTAAAGATTGTTTACCACTTAAAAAATGTATGGAGAAGATGGCTGCGAAACTTTTAAGTGATGATCTTGTGAATGGTTTAACAATTATGTATTCTTATGATTATATGTATGTAACTCATAAATGTGTTTCTGAATATTTAGAGAGAGGTTCTATTTCAAAAAAAAATATCGATTTGTTAGATAAAATTAGTAAATAAAATTAGTAAATAATATTATATATTTGTATATAAATGGCTTCTACACGTAATAGAAATACTCCAGGAAATTATAGTTTAGAACAAAGAGAATATAAAAACTTTGAAAACTATACTTTATACCCAAATTCGCAATATGGAGCAGCATATAATACAAGATTACCAGGAAATGGATTATTGCCTGCTCAAATACCATGGAATAAATTGTCTTATAATGCTGCCGATACAGAATCCTTTTTATTCGGAATAAATTCAACAAATTTAGTTAATCCAGCACCATGTTTTGTTCCAGAAATAGCAACTTTAAGTTCTACAAATATTTTTGAAAAATCGCCAGTATTTATACCAGAACCTTTAGTAATGGATAAAAATCAAAGACCTTTTCCAATTCCAAATTAAATAAAATAATTTTAAATTAATAAAGTTTTTTAATCAATTTAAAATATCTATTCATTTATATAATGAGTAATATAAACGCAAAAAACATTATAAGTGATAATATAACTGTTACCAATTTAAATGTAACTTACATAAATGGTAAGCCTTATAATAATGGTTGTGGACCTTGTAGTGACCCATGTAAAAAAGGTTACTATATTCCTTGTCCGGACTGTGATTATAATGGACCAGAAGAATGTGATTGCGGAAATACGTGTGATTGGTGTGACGAAGAACCATATATTCCAGATGAATGTGAATGTTTTGTTCCTTGTCCTGATAAGGGTGGCGGAAAAAATGGTCCTACTGGTCCTACAGGACCTATGAATACATTACCAGGACCTACTGGTCCCACAGGATATACTGGTACAATAACAACTTATACTGGCCCCACTGGACATACTGGACATACTGGACAAGCAAGCACCGTAACTGGCCCTACAGGTTTTACTGGTGAAACAGGACCTACTGGTGAAACTGGACCTACTGGTATGACAGGTCCAACTGGTGAAACAGGTCCAACTGGTGAAACTGGACCTACTGGTGAAATAGGTCCTACTGGTTTTACTGGTCCTACTGGTGAAATAGGTCCTACTGGTTTTACTGGACCTACTGGTGAAACTGGTCCTACAGGAATGACAGGTCCTACTGGCGAAACAGGTCCTACTGGCGAAACAGGTCCTACAGGAATGACAGGTCCTACTGGCGAAACAGGTCCTACTGGTGAAACAGGTCCTACTGGCGAAACAGGTCCTACTGGCGAAACAGGTCCCACTGGTGAAACTGGTCCAACTGGGCAAACTGGTCCTACTGGTGAAACAGGTCCAACTGGTGAAATAGGACCCACTGGGCAAACTGGTCCTACTGGTCAAGATGGTCCAACTGGAACACCAGGAACAGTAAGTGGATTATTATTATATTTAAATTATAGCGAAACGCCTACTCCAACAATAAGCACATATAAACTCCTATCCTTGACAGAAACTACAGCAGCACAACAAACAGTTAATACTACTGTTAATGGACCTATTAGCGATGTAGCTGTTACACAATTCGCAAATTATTTGACTGAATTAAATAATCCTAGTTTTATACCACCTGGTATATGGGATTTAAATATATTTGCTAGTTTAGATGTAGCAAATGGCGTTTTCATTAAATTTAGAATTTATGGTAGAACTGCTGGCGGTACAGAAACACAAGTTGGCGGTGTTTCGTCATCGGTTAACATAACATCAAATATAGTTCAACAATATACTGCTTCTATAGATTTGCCGTATATAGATTTGTCAAGTTATTCTTCTTTAGTTTTTAAAATATTTGCTGATAATCCTAACAATACAAATAGAACATTAACGACTTATTATGAAAGTCCATCTAGTTATTCACATATACATAGTTCATTTAGTATTCTTGGAAATACAGGTCCTCAAGGACCAACTGGACAAACAGGTCCAACCGGAATGACAGGTCCTCAAGGTCCAACTGGTACTGGTGGTGCATTAGGATATTGGGGTGCTTTTTGGTCTGATTTATCTCAAAATATTGTAGCCGCATCAGCAACACCAATGACATTAAACAATACTGACCCAGATACAAATGGAGTTTCAATTGTATCAAATTCACAAATAACCGTCGCAAATAGTGGTGTATATAATATTCAATTTTCAGCTCAAATATCAGATTCAACGAGTGGTGGAAATGATAATTATGTGTACATATGGTTTCGAAAAAATGGGGTTGATATTCCAGATAGTAATACAAGAGTTACATTAGATAACCAAAATAGTTTTTTGGTTGGTTCATGGAATTTTATGTTAGAATTAAATAGTAATGATTACATTCAAATTATGTGGTATACACCAGATTCTGGAATATCACTTGTAGCTGTAAATGGAATAACAGGTGTTCCAGATATACCATCTGTAATAGTAACAGTACAACAAGTAATGTATACGCAATTAGGTCCAACTGGGCCAACTGGGCCTATAAATACAGAACCAGGACCTACAGGACCTACTGGACACACAGGAACTATAATAACTTATACAGGTCCTACTGGTCCAACAGGATTCACAGGTCCAACTGGATTCACAGGTCCAACAGGATTCACTGGTCCTATTGGTTTCACAGGTCCTACAGGTTTTACTGGTCCAACAGGTTTCACAGGCCCAATAGGTTTCACAGGCCCTACTGGTTTTACAGGTCTAACAGGTTTCACAGGTCCAACAGGTCCTAGTTCAGCATCTTCTATAGCATTAAATTCTAATGGATATACTGGTTCCGGTACAGTTGGTGTTTCTATAACTGCCAATACAGCAGTATTTCCAATACCTACCGTAGCCACAGTTACAACATCAACTTCAACACAAAAAATACTTGTTATTGGATTATTAGAATTTTTATGTAATACTGCGTCATTTCAATCTGCTATAACAATAGGTGTTGGAACAAGTTCGATACCAACAACGAGTTATATTAATTTAGCTAATAATACAGCATTTTCCACGACAGACCTCATTGTAGCTGATGTGGCAGGTGAACAAGATAATTTAAATACTTCATTATCAACTATGTATACTAAAGATTCAAATCAAGGACAAAGTTTACATGCGTCAACAGTTCATTCCCCTGGAGCAGCCGGAACATATTATTATTGTATAAGATTTGTTTCTGGCGCAAATACTACTATTTTTTTTAGAAATATAAATATTATAACACTTATAGTATAAAAAATAAATTTAATAGAATACAAATAATTATTTTATTAAATTAGAATTAATATTCAGGTGTATGTTTCTTAAACAAACAACCTTGTGATACAAGACCTTTTATAGGACTTACTACTGTAGGATTTTGATGATTACAATTGCTCATCCATACTTTGATAATACAAAAATTTTTCTTTGGCGAAATAGTTATCCCAGTAACACTATTAACAAATTGATTATTACTACTAATTGAACCACCCACAATTCTATATGTTAAATCAGTCCAAGCCTTTACAACACTTTTATTTGGAACTTTATAAGAGAAACAACCACCATCTCTATTTTTTTGGTCTTCCCACATAGGACTAATACCTTGTTTCATCATAAATAACATACAATTTTCTACAAGAGGCGCAGGTAGAGATTCCGTAACAGCAATTGTTTCTTCAACTGTTGTAAATGTAGCAATAGGAATATAGCTTTTTAAACTCCAATCAGTATTATGAGGCAAATGTGCCCATAAAGTCCATTTATCAGATAAATAATGAAATGATTCTAAAGAAGTTGCTGTTTCCATTGTATTTGTATGCTGGGATAACATATCGTATTTAAATATCTCAATTTTTTTTTAAATTGTTTTTTATATATATTAATTATTTATAACTTTATAATTATTTTTTTCCAATATAATACACTCATTTTTATCAGTAAAATCTAGAGCAATAGAATTTACATTATGATCAATAAAATTTAAACTACATTTATAAGAACAGTCTGGTTTGTAATCAATTTTCATATGTTCAGATAAAAAGAATATAAAAAAGTCTTTTGTAAATTTATTATCAACCATATAATAATTATAATTATCAGTTTTAAGATCAATTTTATAAGAACTATCATCAATTTTAAACTCAATAAGCATAAATTTTATATCAGATGTTTCAAAAACTAAATCTGTACATTTTTCTTCCCCATATGTGATTCTTTTAGCAAATGGTTTTATTGATTTATCGCTTGTAATAACAAAATCCGAGTCACCTTTAACATATGTTCGATAAAACCTTTCTTCAGACGATAAACCTTTTAGTCCTGCTAAATAAATTGGATGAGTTTTAATATATTTATTAAAAAATATCTCACACTTACTATAATAATAAACACAATTATATGAAGCATTAATAAATAAATTGGTTAAAAAATCTGTAAATAGTTTGTATTCATCTGGGAATCTTCTATCAAAAAAATCACTTAACAAAACACCAAGAGCAAAACTAGCAAAATAATTAAATATCATTATTAATGTATTTATTAATGATATCTATTTAAATGGTTTATATATATTTTAACTTTGATAAGCATGACTACTAGAATCAGTAGGAACTATTATTAAATTATTTTGTTGTACATTTTTGTTTATATCGTTTGATGATGGATTTGGAATTATAATATTTGGCGATTGATAGTAAACCGGTTTTTTTGTAGCATCATATTCAGGATCATAAATTACTATATTTCCTAAAGAATCAACTGTAATATTATTACCGCAATTTGTATTATCATTACATTTATAATTAAGTGTTCCTGTTGCGGCATCTAAACCAAAAACATATAACAACATACTTACAATTACAGTCATTAAAATAAAAGGGATAAAAACGATAATCCAGGACACAACACCTAAACCTTTTTCACATAATATATTTAGTAAAAGAGTAACCATTATTGTTACTATGATTTTTATAAAGACAGTATTATAGAGACCTTTAAATGTGTCGATAAGTATTTGAGTAATAGAAAATATTAAATAAATTATAGCCGGAGCACATAAATTAAACATTTTATATTATATTTATATTTTAATTCTGTTTTGAGAGGTTAAAAAAGTTAAATATTGTTATTTCTATCTTTTACATTAATTTTCATCAGCATAGAAGAAGGGTTCACCATCCTTTAAATATCCTACTTTTTCACCTTGTTCTCCATCTTCGGTTAATTCCCAAATAAAACCATTTTCATCATCATTAGTACAGTAAGTTTTGTCATCAATTTCGATTTCAAAAATGTCTTCTTCTTCTTCCTCTTCTTCTTCCTCTTCTTCTTCCTTTGTTTCTGTTTCAACACTAGCTTCTTCTTGAACTTCTTCCTCCTTTGTTTCTGTTTCAATACTAGCTTCTTCTTGAACTTCTTCCTCTTCTTGTTCATCTTCTTCTTGAACTTCTTCTTCCTTTGTTGCTGTTTCAATGCTAGCTTCAACTTCATCTTCTTGAACTTCAACTTGTTCCTCTTCCTCTACTTCTTGTTCCTCTACTTCTTGTTCCTCTTCCTCTTCTTGTTCTTCTTGTTCTTCTTCTTGTTCTTCTTCTACTTCTTGTTCCTCTTCTTGAACTTCTTCAGATTTTTTCTCAACAGATAAATCAGTTTCTTTATCAGTATCTTTATGGTCGAATTTAATAATCTTAATTGTAGAACAAGTAATCATTCCGGGATTAAAGTCGTCATCATCGTCATCATATACTTCTTCAGAATCAACAGGTTCTTCAATATGAATTTTAATATTTTCATTCTCACTTGTCTTAACTACTGTTGCTTTTTCAACATTATTAAATTGTGTAGATTTATCACAAATTGTTTGTTCTTGTTGAAGCTCTTTAACATCATCATTTAAATGAACGATTTTACTTAATAATTTATCTAGAATAGGAATAACAGCATCTAATCTTTTTTCAATTGTATCAAGTCTTTTCTCAAAATTTAACAATTGTTCATTATCGACTACCGTATGAACATCTTCTTCAGCTAAAGAATAATTATACTTTTCTGATTGTAATCTACCTTCTCCACTTTCAGAAGTAAATTCTCTTACACATGACTTATTATTTATTCTATTCATTTCTTCGACAATAGATGGCAACATCATTAATTGTTGATGAGTTTTTTCTAATAATTTATTTCGTTCAATGTAATTAACAAGTAAATTATTTAATCCTTGTTGAATTACTTTTTCAACATCTTCCATAATATTATCAATATCAAATAATTTAGAATTACAGTGCATTCTTTGATACTTTAATATATAGCAATTCGTTTAATATGATTTAAAAAATAATTTATCTATTTCATATATGGATAATATATCTTTAGTAGAGACAAACCAAATTGAAGGTAAAATTAGCGTTATTTTAAGACAAACTGACTATACAGAAGATAAAGCTAGAGAGAAATTAGGACAATTTAACTTTGATGAATTGGCTGTCATAAGAGACTATTTTGGTATTACTGAAAAAAAAACTCCAGAAAAAATTCAATCAGTAAATCAAGCGATTTATAAACAATTGAGAGGACATTTAGATGGTGCTATGAAAGACTATCGTGAGAGAGTAGATAAAGGTGAAGTTAAAAAAATTATATAAAATAAAATTGATTTATAATTATGAAATTAACGTTTCTTAAGGTGTCTTTTTGAAATCTTTTGTATAGGAATAGAATGTGCTAACCCTGGCGGCAATGGTGTTTGAAATATCATCGCATTCAAACGATTTATGTGATCTACAAAATAAATAATAAAAAATACGCTTATTAGTAATAATAAACCAACAAAATTATCACTTATATATTCTATTAAATTAATAGATTCCTTACTTTGTATATCCATATTATAAATCAATAAAAAATAATATAGTATGTATTTTTTTATTACTATATTATTTTAATTTTGAATTAAACCAAACCTTTCATTTAATATGTTAGATTTTGTTTGTTTTTTTTGTATTTTTCTTAATTTAATGTTATTAGTTGGAATAATTTTATTATTTATTATAAAATCATCATTATCTTCATGTAGTTCAGGCATTACACGCGTTAGTGGTTTATCTACAACTAAAAATAAACGTTCATTGCGTAATAATGATCGATATTCTTGTATACTCAAATTTCCGTAATATTTTTCCAACATGTAATATGGATTCGGTGCTGGTTTAACATTTTTACAATAATTATAAACTTTTGAATAAATATGATTAATAAGCTGATATCGTTCAAATTTAATAGAACTATCTATATTTTCTTCCATTAAATGTGCTACAGCGCACTCTGGACTACAAAAACAACCGTAAACCTGATAAGTGTCATTTATATAATGTTTTGGAATATATACCGGTGGGTTATCAAATTCGCAAGTATCCCAGAAACAAGCAGATTTTTTATTATCAATATTATTAATATGTAAATTATGTTCAAGGATTTTTAATTTTTTCCAAATCTCTCTAACATCATTTTCCTTATGTTTGCTAGTATCAATATCATAATCATTTTGTTCTCCATCATTATCATAATCTGTTAATTTTGAGGGCGCATTAATAAATCTATTCAAATTATCATTTTCACTGATAATAATATCATATGATAAATTATTACCATTATCATTAAAATTAAAACCTTCTAAATTTGTCCCAAATAAGTTTGATGACTGTAAATCTTTCATTGAGCATTTTAAATGTAAAATTACATTAGGTTTAGTTTCCTTAATATTATTTAAAGGTATAATTTGCTGTATAATTTTACCTCCCTTTGGTTTCCGACCGCGTTTCTTAGCAATTGGTTTAGCAACGTTTATATCATTATCATTATCATTATCTGAATTAATGATATCATCTATGATACTAGTATTTTGAAACTGTTCTGTATTATTTTCTTCTATTTCTACCACAATATTTTCTGTAGATTTAGATTTTTTAAGAGCCTCTTCAATTTCTTTTTTTGATTTACGTCCTCTTTTTTTTGGTATATTTGTGATATTTTCTGTGGGTTGCCCTAAAATCTTTGACATTTTATAGTTAAATTGTAATTATGAATTTAAATAGTTTTTTTATATATTATACCGATTATATATTATACCGATTAATTTAATATGTTGGAAATTTCAACATTTTACATATTGAAATAGCTTCCTTTAAATCTAGCATTAACCATAATGGTGGTTTTTGAGGTTTTACATCATCTAATAACATATAAGATGAAAACTCTACCCAATCAGGAGGTATATCTCTTACATTTTTATTTTGAACGGGTATTTTTGTATGATGCTTTGAATAAGAATAAATGATTGGTGTAGTTGTTCCACGATAAGTATCATATTTTGACTTGTAATATCTTGCTGGGCAATAAGCAACTACCTCGTTTGTTTGCTCTAAAAGGTCTTCAAATTTTTTATTCGGAAAAAGTTTCTCGAATTCATCGCCAATATTCATTGTTGTATCAGTTGTTAATTCATTAAGTGGATTTTCTGTAATTGAATTTGAATTTTCTGTAATTAAATTTGATTTTTCTTGACAATGATAATTTTTAGAATAACAGTCCCTACATACTGGAATATAGTTTTCTGACCCAACAAGTGTTTGCGTTGTTTCATTAGTTAATCTCATTGAAAATATACCTTTTGTGCCATTTTTACATAATGAACAAAGAGATGTTAATTTTTCTACCTTATCACATAAAGGTATTAAATCAAGGATTTGTCCAAATTTCTTTCTCTCAAAATCACCGTCAAGACCACATACATAAACTTCTTTTTTATTATTAAGAAGATGAACTACGAATTCATATAAGTCTGGGAAGAATTGACCTTCATTGATAAGTATAACTTTACTCGATGATATCTTAAATTTATCTTCAAATCTTGGTATCTCATAAATAGAACCTTCGAGAGAAATATTATTGCCCCAAACATCTAATAGTTTATCAGTTTTAATACAAGGAATTTTAATTTTATCATGACTAGATAGTAATTCATTATCATAACGATTATCAATAGAATGATTTATAACTGCTACTGGTATATTACAGTAGTTACATTGCTTATAAATCTCAATTAATCTTGTAGTTTTTGATGCGTACATGGGTCCTAATATAATTTCAAGATAACCAGATTGTTTAGACATATTCATATTATTACTTATATTGATAAAATCTCTTTATATATTTAATTTTCAATTTTAAATTAAAATCTAACTAATTAGAATAATTATATATTAAAAAAAACATAATTATATAACTAATGACAACTAGCGGAGTGCCTTGGGTGGAAGCATTTAGACCAAAAAATATCGAAACAATTGTACTTGACCCTTTAAATAAGCAAATTTTAAAAAATATAATAGAAACGAAATATTTTCCCAATTTATTATTTTATGGACCACCTGGAACAGGAAAGACTACAACAATTATTAATTTAATAAATGCGTATCAAGAAAATATGGGTATTAAAAATAAAGATTTAATTATACATTTAAATGCGTCTGACGAGAGAGGTATAGATATTATTAGAAATCAAATTAATTTTTTTGTTAGTTCTAAACCATTATTTAATAATGGTATGAAATTTGTAATATTAGATGAAGTAGATTATATGACAAAAAACGCTCAACAAGCTTTGAGATATTTATTACAAAATTATACAAGTAATGTAAGATTTTGTTTAATTTGTAATTATATTAGCAGAATAGATGAGGGATTACAAAATGAATTTATAAGATTACGTTTTAATCAATTACCAAAGGAAGAAATAATAAAATTTCTAAATAATATTTCAGTAAGCGAGAATCTGAATTTATCAAATAAGACCTTATCATGTATTCAAAAACTTTATAAATCAGATATAAGAAGTATGATAAATTTTATGCAGTCAAATCAAAATTTAGATGGCGAGTTATTAAATATAATAGACAATGATGTATGGGAAGAACTTCTTAAAAAAATATTAAATAGAGAGAAGATGGAAAATATATGTAATTTTATACACTCAATAAGCATAAATTATAATATTGATAAAAAGAATATAATAAAGGATTTCCTAAATTATATTATTAAAACATGCCCTAAATATGTTAATAGTAAGTTTTTAAATTTTGTTGAAAATTTAATTCATTCGCAAAATCAAAATAGCAATATCCATGTAAATTATTTAATATCTAAATTATCGTCATTATTGACAGTATAATATTTATTTATTCTCATATTAAGTTTAATCATAAAATCATTTGGAGGTGAACTTTTTGAAGGGTCAAAAAAATTTTGCTTAAGACTATATTCTCCTTTTGGCGAATTCATCTCCATTGTTGTAGGCAAGGTTTGTTGTATAGGTATTGGTAAACTTCTTTCACGGATGAGGTATTTTTGACTAGCTAACATTCTTTATATTATATATTAAAGAAAATAATTGAAATAAAATTAATATAAAGAATATAAAGATAAAGTATTGATATACACTATGTCTGTAAGTATGAATATTGATCAAGAATGGGAGAATTTTATATCATCTGGTTATGGTAACAATGATATGTCGTCAGATGATGAAGAAGAAGAATGTCTAAATTTGGACGATTTTGTTAAAAAAAATAACGATGATTATATTTCTGCGAATATTTCTATGGATATGGAGTCTCATGCTCCTAAAGCAACAAATATATATATAAGCACTAAAACAAAAATTGCTTATTTAAATAAAACTATTGATTTAAAAAGTATCTTCTGGAATATTACTGTCATACCATATTCTAAACCATGTAATGGCGTCGTTAAAAAACAAATGAAATTTAATTCCACCGAAAAAGAAGAACTCGATTTTATTCAAAATAAAATTAAAAACGAACCTTATTATGAAGAGCATGTTATTACTCATATTGATAATCCATCGGGACGTATTAAATTTAAAGATATTCGCAAGATTAGTATCGGATTATCTAAAAAAGACCTTATGAGTCTTCGTTGTAAAAAGAAGAGCGCGTTTTATAATTGTTTTGTTATGATTTTACGTATGAAAATTGATGCGATATTTAAAGAATTTCATGTTAAAGTTTTTAATACCGGTAAATTAGAAATTCCTGGTATTCAAAATGAAGGCACATTTCAATTAATTCTTAATGAAGTTATTACAATATTACAACCATATTTCGATACTAAGTTGGACTATGTTCCGGAAACTAATGAAACTGTATTAATTAACTCTAATTTTAACTGCGGTTTCTTTATTAATCGAGAAGCTCTATTTGATATTTTAAAATATAGATATAATATCCAAGCTATTTATGACCCATGTTCGTATCCTGGAATTCAGTGTAAATTTTATTATAATCCAGACGTAGATATACAAAACGGATGTCAAATTTCAGAAGAAAATAAATCACTATATAAAAATATCAAAGAGGTTTCATTTATGATATTCCGAACTGGAAGCGTTTTAATTGTTGGAAAATGTGATGAAAACGTGCTTATGATTATATATGAATATCTAAAAATTATTTTGAATAATGAGCATAAGGCGATTTGCCAAAAATATTCGCTAGGAGAAGAAAATATCTTAGCATTAAAAGATAAAACTAAAAAAGTTAGAAGAAAAAATATTGTTATTGAAATTAACCCATAAACCAAGTTATAAATTTATCTGGCGTTTCTTTAATTTTATATTCAAAATCTTCTGATAGAAAATTATTTACACAATTTTTTAATTGTTCTTGATGTTTTGTTGATTTTTTTACTAATAAAAAGCATACGTCTAAAAAATATCTAACATCATAAATGTGATAGTATAAAAAGTCTATAATTTTATTGTATAAATGTATATTTGACTTATTTGATAAATTACTAAGTTTTTTATAAATAAGTTCAATTTTATTTATTTTTTCTAAATCCATGAAATCTTCATTGATTAATTTCATTAATATGGTTTTAAATATCTCCATATAAGAGTTTATTATATCTAATTTAACTTGTGTATAATCAGATATGGTATCATTATTTTTTTTTAATTCATTATTAATTTCAAAAACAGTTTTTTTGTATACATATGTTGTCGCATCTCTAGAACTTAATTGTAAAAACATTTTTTCATCTTCAGATATTTGACCTACAAATTCAACATAAAAATAAAATGCTCTTTGACTATGAAAATATGTTAATTCTAAATTTTTTGTATAAAATAATATACAATTAAATACATTTGTTATTGTATCTAAACCTCTTGTAATTATAAAACGAGAGAATTTACTTTTTTTCAACGTCAACTTGTCTGTTATGAATTTAAAGTATTCAATTAATAATTCTGATAATTTATTTACTACATCATTCAGTTCGCATTCTAATTCTTTTTTATAATTTTCACTATTATGCAATGAATAATTTACCTCTTTATTAGCCATGCTTTTCATTATATTATTCTATATTTTAAATTATTTAAATTAAAATATAATTTTAATATATAAGTATTTAAAGACTTATAGTTTTAAATTATATAAATATGTCCGAACAAAAAACTAGTCAAAAAAATGAGACTGGAACTGCCGCACCTTTTAATTACAGATTACCAGCTGAAATTACGATGAAACATGCTATGAAACTTTCTATTGTTGAAGATAAACCTATCATGATGGACTATTGGACCGCTTCTCTTGATAAGAAGGCTCTTATTGGCGCCAGAGAGAATTCTGAGAAATTGCTAGTAAAATCAGAAGACGAGTATACGTCTTGTATTCAGAAGTTTTATAAGTCAGGAACTGAATTCATTGTTATTACTGAAAATTCTATCTATGTTGTTTCTAGTGAAATTCCTACTAGAAAGATTTCATAAGGAATTTATTTAAAATTGATATACATTTAACGTGTAAAATTAAATGTATATTAACTATAAGATGTCAACTGCTGAAGACGTATTTTATTTATATGAACGTAATTCACGTCATTATTATGACTGTAGATTTAAAAAAGATTTAGAAAAATGTGAAGAAGAATGTTATTGTAGCTTGAAACAAGAAGTTAAACCATTTACTATTGGCGACCAAGATATTCCTTGTGATTTTAAAACTAAATGTTATATCAAACCTGGAGACGAATGTCCCATTTGTTACGAATCAATCATTACAAAAAGTTCAGCATTTATAACTAATTGCGGTCATCATTTTCATAAAAAATGTTTGGTTAAATATCTTGAAACTAAATGGTTATCAACATCATACGCATCTGTAGCCAGATGTCCGATGTGTAGATGTTCTCTAGGTCATCCCAATTTCGTTCAAAGATATCGCTCCAGTTATTTTACTTGTTTCTATAAAAATGAAAATGGACTAGATAAATTAGAAGACTTTTGGTTATCTAAAGATTATCAACTCCCGCTCTTCTGTAGTAATAGCTTTGACCATTATTTAGGATGTGATAAGACTTGTTATATGTGTAGATGTTATATAGAAACTGGTAAAGACCCTCTAGAAGATTTTGTATTATATCAGAGAGATTAAAAGTATTCTGACATTTGTAAGCCTTTTACTTCAAAACCATTTTTAATATAAAAATTTTTTACATCAATATCACAGTCTAAAATAACTTTATAACAATTACTTTCTCTCGCAAGTAGTTTTAAAAAATTGATAATTTTACTGGATATTCCTTTACCTCTCATATGTTTCGCCACTACAATATCCTCTATATGTCCAACATTTTTTCCTTCTCTCACTATTTTTGGTTCAATGATAATTGTCCCCGACGCTATAATTTCAAAATTTGGGTCTAATGGAGTATTTATAATACCAACGATGATACATCCCATTTCATTTATTCTAGCAATATTTGTTTCAAAAATAGAAGTGTCAATATTACTTGTAAATGTTAACTCTGAGAGAAGGCTTAAATATTTATATTTAATAAGTTCAACCGATTCTGGATAATCATTTAATAGTTCTAACAATTGAATATATTTAATTTCAGACATATAATAAAATTATTTATATTTTTAAATTATTTATTTAGTATATATAAATGTCAAGATTTGGAAATGGAAGCAATTCAAATGGACAATTTTGGTATGGAAATACAACCAATTTTCCTGGATTTTTATATAAGAAAAATGTCGGTGTAGGTGGGAGACGTTCTACTAAATTTGCTGCTGGAGGTAACGCTACTACAAATACGAATCAATATTTATATAATAAATATAAACCTGGTCAGAGCGGCATTGGAGCCTCCAGTATAGCAAATAGACGCGCTAAAAATAGACAAGCTACAATATGTACTGGAAAAAATGATTGTTATCCTTGTTATATGACATTAGGACAATATAATCGTTTTCTTTATAATCAAAATGGATATTATCCTTGTCCTGACCCTAAAATATCATAATTTTAATTTAGAAATGAAACATATCATCATCTATTTGATTAAGAAATGTTAAATTTGGTTAAATTTAATTATAATATAAATATATGACATTAAAAATAGCCTTTTTAATATCAGGATATGCTAGAAATTATATTTATACAACATTTAGTTTCAAAAAGTGTATATTCGATAGATGTAAAAATGCTGATATTTTTGTTTCATTTAAGGAAAATAGCAGAGATTCTTACTCAAAAGAAGAAACAGATAAAATAATTAAAGAATACCATATTCCATTAGAAGATAGAATAAAGGATTCAACCTATTTAAATGTTATGTTTGGAGAGAAATTAAAATATTTCGGTTATGACGATGAGACATATATTGAAAAATTGAAGAATGATAAACTCAATAATATAGATAATCTAATTAAAGATAAAATATCATTGAGCGTTATTGACCAATATGCTCGAGTTAAAAATATAGCTGAGATTTTTGAAAATTATACAATACAAAATAACGTTGATTATGATATTGTGATAAGATTACGGTTAGATAAATTATGGTGGGTTACTAATATTGATATAGAAAGATTTATAATTGATAAAAACAAATTATATTTATCATATATTGACTGGAAAAAATCAAAATATAATAATTTACCTAATTGGATACAAGATTTTTTCTTTATGGGTGAAAAAAATGTAATGCTTTTTATAATGAAAGATTTTTTAAATAATTTATATAATTCAGTTAATTTTTTAAATGAACATGAATTAAATTATGCGCCAGAGATTCAATTTGGAAATTATATCAATTCAAATACATATTTAATTGATAAAATAATTCCTTCAACAATTAGATTTAATTTAAATGCTTTACATGTAAAAAGACCATTATATTTAAATGGATATTTTGTTGGACGTGATAAGGATGTTTATGATAATCTTAATAAATTTTTAACTTTAAAGAAAAAATATAATATTTAATATTTTTATTTAGAAACGAAACCAGTCATATGTCTTGAAGGTGGAATATATTTCGAGTCTACAGATGGTTGTTGGATAGGATATTGTGGTCTATAAAAATGATTGTCATATTTTACATTCGCATCATAAAACTGAACTCCTTTTGGAGCATTATATGAGTAATTATAATTAGTTGTTGGTCTAAAACCAGCGCTGACTGGAGTTTGAGCGGGATTTATATTTAAAAATACCATATTAGCATAACTCTTTTTAATTTGATTAGGATTTTGGTTACATTGTGTAACATAATTATACCAATAATTACGTGTAACACCGATACTAGGTGATGTGCCGCTTTTCATTGGTCCAGAAAAAGTATGTGCGTCAATATTATTTACAATAGATGTTTTAAGTCTCATAACTCTAGATCTACCTGCCATTTATATATGTAGTTTATAAAATAATTATAATAAAATAATTATAATAAATAAATATATGAAGGGTGGTACAGGAGTTTTTATTGAAAATAATAATTTAGAAGCTAATTTCATTGATTTTTTACAAAATTCTAATATAGTATATCTAAGCAAAGGAAGTTATGGAGTTATTTTTAGAGTTACTATAAATCCTACTTCTGGTTATGTCTCTAAATATAAAAATATTGATTATTCAGTTTTTGGAACATCTGTTAATTCACTAATCGTCAAAATTAGTTCTTTAGGTTATCTATCAAGCACTCCGGATTCTTTGTTAGATACGCTTATTAGGCCAGTTTCAGAAGAAGATTTTATTAGAGAAGTAAATATACAAACGGAGGTATTTTTAAAAACAATGAATACATTAGAACCACTTTGTCCTGCAATTGTTTATTCAGATACTTATAAAGATACTGAAAAAACAATTTTGGATATTATTTATGATAAATTAGTTGATCCAAACGAAAAAAATTATGTATCATCTTTAAGGAATTATGTGTCTGGATATTCAGTGATTGGTATGGAATTATTACGAGGATTTGAAACAGTACATTCTTTAATACACTATATTCCATCAAATAAGAAATTATACCAATCGATGACAACCTTCATTTTAATTGAATTGGCTTTAAAAACTGGATATGCTCATTCTGATTTTCATTATGGAAATATTATGATTAATCCAAACGAGCTAGGTTATTTTAAAGGCATAGGTGGGTCAGTTTCTATAATTGATTTCGGTTTGGCTGTAAAAATTCGTCCAGAAATTTTGAATTCATTAAAAAATTTTTTTAAAAGAAAAGAGTATTCAAAAATTATTTATGAATTATGTCAGCTTCCAAGAGCTGATGGGTTGATTATTAGTGATCATTTAGATTCTTATAAAATTTGCAAAATTACACCAGATTCACAAGAGATAACTGAATTATTTGATAAAAAAGAAGAGGCAACAGATGACATTATTCAATTTTTTAATTCTAAAACAGATGAAAGAGATAAATATCCTTTATTACCATTATCAAATGCCATTAAACAACAGATGTTCCCTGGTATGATTGAAAAAATCGCTAATACTGAAGAATTACAAACAATCACTTTAAAAGTAGGTGACGGGCTCACGCCAGATGAACTAGTTATTTTTTCTGAAAGATTATTTATTGTAATTGATTGGGTTTGTGAAGTTTGTAAAATTATTTTATATAGTAAAAACGGTAGAAAAATTAGCCTTTCAAGAAATAAGAGTTTAATTAAATATGTAATAGATGCTTGCTATATAACTGCCTATTTACTAGGAAATGTTGATTTTGCAGAAGAATCAAAGCATCAATTGGCAGGAATTGTTGGAATGTATTGCGCAGGAATTGATGAATTATTCCAATACAAATATAATCCTAGTATGGATATATTTGAAACATACGAATATTTATCATCAAATATTTACTCAGATTCAACAATTTTTGAAACTTGTGAAAAATATAAAGAACAATTAAAAAATATTAGATTTGTTACTATTTATGATTTTATGACTCAAAATGAATTAACTAAGTTGGAAAAAAATTTTTCATTACTAGACATTTCATTACTAGACAGTCTAAGCGATATTATGACAAGTGATATAAATGTTTATAATAATCCAAGAGAATGGGTAAATACAAGATATCCAAAAGAAAATTTGCCACAAGAAGAGTATGAATTTCCTTATAAAGAAGAAGAAACAATAGAGTTTGGAATACCTAAACCTGAAAATGTGAATAAAAATATAATAAAAAGTAATCAAAATATGTTAAATCACGATGAAATAAAATATTATAAAGATGTATTTAAACATAATATTGTTGGTTTTGGTGGAAAAAACAAAACAACAAAAAAGCGTCGACAGAAATTTAGATGTAGGAAGAAAACTTATAAAAAGAAAACACATTCTAAAAAGAGGTTCAACTCTAAAAAAAATAAAAAATAAAATAATTAAGTATTCTAAATATTTAATTATTTTAGAGCTTCCTCTGGGAATCGAACCCAGGACCTTCAGTTTTCCGTTTACTTAATACAAGACTGATGCTATACCACTAAACTAAGGAAGCATTATATTTGGCTCCACCTTTTTAAAGGTGGATATACGGACAACGGGAATCGAACCCGTGTTGTGTGATTGGAAGTCACATAGTCTACCACTGACTTATATCCGTGCGTACGGCTACCGGAAATCGCAAAGCAGTCATTTACCAACAACCGCATTTGGTGAGAATGGAACAAATATTCTTAACTTATTTAAGAAAGAATTAATGCTAATTTTAGCGTAATAAAATAAATAGCCTAAATTTATAAGAAATTATATAAACAAAAAAATAAAAATTGATGCACCAATTTTTCGGTAAATTACTATATTCTTTACGCATTCAATTTACTAGTATTAGTTAATTGTACGAATCAATTTAATGATACTACTTATTTGAATGGATGTAGAATTTTATTTACCGACTATTTTTTAAGACAATTTACTCTGCCTGATAACAGAGCTCATCCGGGAAATCACCTAATAAACATATAATATGCGCGCATAATACCTAGAATTATATGTCTAACGGACGCAAAAACTAAATTAGCGGGGGTTCCAAATCCCACCATATTAATATAATATTTTGTCTTTAAATTACTTTAAATATAAAATATATTTAAAAAATTGATTCGCAAATATATATTATTGACATATATTAATATGGCAAGTTCACCGCAAAAAGAAATGACACCTGAAGTAACTGAGAAACTTAAGAATAAATTAATGATGCTTTTAGAAGATGTTAACAATAAAAGAAATGATTTAGAAAATAGTATTAATAATGATATGATTACTAATGAAGAAATAAATAAAAAACACGATCAAATGGAAGACAGTTTAAGAAGACTTAGTAGTATGTTATGGATTGTTACTGACAAAGGTATCGTTTCTAATTCTGAAGATATTCAAAAATATGGTTACGATCCGATTGAAAAATCAAAACAAGAATTAAACACACCAATACCAGCAAGACTTGAACCTGTAATCAAATTCAATTATAATTATGATGTAACACTTATTAATTTACGTGATATTAGATTTAGTCAAACTTCTATTTCACCACCTTTCAAACCAGAAATAGAAGATAATATTTCTACATCAATGGACAGATACCCGTTTAAATTTTATAATTACAACAAAAATAATTTAATTCTTTTAGGGATGTTTGGAGATAATGACTATACTGGAGATATTTCAATAAAAACTTCGCATACACCATATGTTCCATCGTTAAATGTCGTTTATTTTGATGATTCAAATTGTTATGTGAGCATTGATAATAGAAGAATTGAATTAATTTATCGTCAATTATGTCTTCTTTTAAGTGTTAATCCAGAATCTTGTACTATTGATAATATGATGTTCAAAAATACAAATGATTTTTTAAGATTTGAACTAGGTATTCCTGAAGAAGTTAATATTTATATTCCTTGTTCTGTTAAATCTAGTACTGCTACTCCACCAAGACAAATGAAAACGCCTGACGGAGTTCAGCTGGAAAAATTGAATCAATCATTAGGATTTCCACCAGATAAAATAGACCCAATATATGCTGGTGTAATATGGCAGCGAGTATCAAATCCACATATAGATAAATATAGAGGGTTTCCTTTATCTGGTCTTCAAATCTTTCCATCTACACAAGTTCCTATTGGAACAAATGAAAAGTTAAATAAATTTAAAAATATACATTTATATAAAAATAAATATCCTTGTAGAAGAAGTCCAGATGTTTCAACAGGTCCAATTCACATACAACAAATAGTTGATAAACTTATTCAAGAAAATAAAATAAAACCAATTGACCATACTTTAAAACCTGACGTTGTTTATAAAAATCTACAAGATTTATATTATCATGTAGCTAATATATTTATAAATCATTTAGTTACTGGTTCGGATGAATTTACTGAATATGTTTCATACAACACTTTATATAATAATTCACTCAAATTTATTCCAGATTTTGAACAATGGAAAATAAATATAGATAAAATTCCTTTATATCCCAATAAAACAGGTGGCAAAAGTGGAGCAGGTGGTAAAAAAATTGGCTCTAGAAAACATATCAAATCAATTAGAGGAGGGACACGAAAACGCTGTAAAAATGGATATAGAAAAAATCCAAGAACAAAAAAATGCGTTAAGAAAAATAAAACGATGAAATCGAAAAAAGGACCTCATTTTAGAATTGGAGTAGATTTTGGCGGGGTGCTTGCCAAACACACTAAAGTTGGTGAAGAAAATGCCCCTGTCACAGAGCATAAAAATACTAATATTAATATGCCTGGCGCTGTTGAAAATTTACATAAACTAAAGAAAAAAGGACATCAATTATATATTGTATCATTTTGTGGGAAAAAAAGAGCACTTGAAGGTATGGAAGAAATAAAGGAAAAAGGTTTAGAACCTGTATTTACTGAACAAATATATATTGGGAATCCTTGGGAAAAAGGTTCTGTTTTACAAAAATTCGGTTGTAATTTTATGATTGATGATAGACTTGATTTATTGGAGACTATTAAAAAAAAATCGCCCAAAACAAAGACTATATGGTTTGGACAGACACAAGATAAATGTATTGACGGACGGCATATTTGCGCTGAAACTTGGGACGATGTATATGAAATAATAAATTCTTCAGAATATTTTAATGTTCCAAAACAAGATATTAATATTAATAAATGGCTTGCTATTAAACCAAAGAAGGAAGTAAAAGAATAAGTGAATTAAATCTAATATAATATTACGCTTTTCTAATAAAATATCTATTTATCATATTCAAATATTGGCTCTCCATTTTTCATAATTCCAATTTTTTCACCAGGCTCTCCATCACTAGTTATTTCATATAATATTCCATTCTCTTCATCAGAAGCAAAATATGATACATCATCAATTTCAATTTCAAATAATTCTTCATAATCTTCGTTGTCATCTTCGTTGTCATCTTCGTTATTAGATTTTCTATTAAATTGATATTCTTTTTCATTACTAACTTCATTTTTTACAAGATTACATACAATATCATAATGATATAATTTTTTTTCATCGTCTGATATTTTTAAATAACAATCTGACAATTTTATATTACAATCCAATAATAAATCTATTATTTCTCTCATAGGAACATCATATCTTGTTCTTGAAATATTTCTTTTTATTGTATGACATCCTCTTAAACACAATTTACTACAACATGTATCTCTTTCTTTATCCGATAAATGACTATAACTATTACAATAATTACAACATATCAAAACATTATTTCTATTATGTGGTAAAGTATTATTTATTCTATCAAGTGTAAATTGATATAAACAATGAGGATACCATTCTTGTGTTATTACGATATCATGACACACATAACATTTATTATTCTGTTTAATTAATAAGTTTTTGACATCTTCTACTGAAATATAATCATTTGTTATTTTTCTATGATATTTTTTATCTTCTTGTTTATACCTCTGAATTTTACGCATTATAACTTTATCAATACTCCCAACAGAATCCTTAGTGTATGTTAAATTCATCTTATCTTAAATATTATAATTTAATTAATATTATAATATTATAATTCAATTTTTATTTAATCTGTATCATTAAACCCTTTCAGATCACCACATGCTCTCAAATATTCATGTTCATCAAACGTAAGAAATTTTGGTCTTTGAGTATACAGAAAAATATCTAAAAAATAATTTTTTTCCTCAGCAGAAATTGCTTTATCATTTATATAATTTAATAACGCATCTTTGCTTTTTAGCATATATTTGTTTTTATGTAAATTAAATAGCATAAATCCATCTACATTAGATTCTAAAATACGAGAATCAGGTTTCGCACCAAACGTATATTCATATTGTTCTGAAATATGATTACGAATTGTATCGATTATAATATATGGTGATAATTCTTTTTTAACGATTGTTGGATTTAAATCTTCATAAAAATATGTGACGTTAAGAACAATCATATTGTTTGCTCTCATCATTGCTTCATCATAATTGTTTGTCATTGTATAGTATATTATTATTTATATCTTTAAGTTGTTTTTTTTTGTATAGTATATATTAATTTTGTTACGATACATGGTGTGGATAATATAAACTATTATAACACATGACACCATAACAGAATCATCGAGGGTGTAAATAATATATTAAAACTACTTAAAGAAAATCATCGTCTTAAAGAATTTCGCTTATTTTATCAATTTGTTCTGTAGTTAGAATTGTTGGAAAATCGACGTGAAAATTGATAATCAAATTACCTTTATGCTCTCCACGTTTTAACCCCATATCTTGATATACTTTTTTATATCCAGGAGGAACAATACTGCCTTTATTATTATTCAGTGTATAACTCTTGCCATTTATATAATTCAACTCAAAATTAAATCCACACAAGGCTTCTTTGAGAGAAATCGTTTTATCTAAAATCAAATCTAATCCTGAACGCTTAAATGATGTGTTATTTTGAATTATAATATTTATTTTAATATCACCTTTACATGTATCAGATATGACATTTCCTCTATCTCTCAATATTAACATTTCATTATCATCTATTCCTGCTGGAATATCTATATAAATAGTTTCTTTTTCAATAATTTTTGAACCAGACTGTAGTATCCATCTCTCGATCTCTAATGGTAATGATGCTCCATTAAATACTTGCTCCATTGTTATTTGTAATGATTTCATTATCGGAATTGGTTTGTTTAAACCCTGATTCATATTCATTGGACCACCATTAAATATATGTATTCTTGCGCCAGGTGGCATTCCAGGCATTCCAGGCATTCCAGGCATTCCAGGCATAGCAAATGGATTACCACCACCAAACATCATATTAAATATATCATGTAATGGAACTTCTTCACCCATATGAGGCGAATGACTATTCATTCTCATAAATGGATTTTTTTTCATCATATCATATTCTGCCCTCTTCTCTTCATCACCTAATACTTCATATGCTTCGTTTATTTTTTGCGTCATATTTATGGATTCTTGACTTCCTGAATTTTTATCTGGATGATATTTCATCTGTAAATTCCTGTATGCTTTCTTAATTTCGTCCTTAGTGGCATTTTCACTTATACCTAAAATTGTATAATAATTTTCAGACATTAATATTATATGAAAAGATATACTTAAATAATTATTTACGTATATTAATTATGACAGATAAATTATTTATTAATAAATATCAACCATTGTATTTTAATGATTTTGGTGACGATAATGAAGTTATTAAAATAATTAAAGCGCTTATTCTAATTGATGACCTTAATATTTTATTGATTGGAGATATGACATCAGGAAAAACATCCATTCTAAATGCTCTTATAAGGGAATATTTTTCTGGTTTTACACCAAAAGAATATGAAGATAACGTTTTATATATTAACAGTCTTAAAGAACAAGGTATTAATTACTATAGAACGGATGTTAAAACTTTCTGTCAAACATGCTCAAATATAAAAGGTAAAAAAAAATTTGTTGTTCTTGATGATATTGATTTTATCAATGAACAAAGCCAACAAGTATTTAGAAATTGTATTGATAAATTTAGTCATAATGTTAATTTTATATCATCATGTAGCAATAATCAAAAAGTTATTGAAAGTTTACAATCAAGATTAACAATTATTAAAATTAAACCATTACAGAAAGATAATTTACTATCCATCATTAATAATATCATTCAAAAAGAAAATATTATTATTGATGATGAAGCGAGAGACTTCATAATAAATATATCTAATAATACTGTTAAAATACTTATCAATTATATGGAAAAATTCAAACTTATTAATCAAAAAATCACCCTTAATTTAGCTATACAGTTATGCTCTAATATAAGTTTTTTAACATTTCAAGAATATACTAATTTTATTCTTAATTCTCAACTTTTAGAAGCTATCTCACTCATTTATGACCTTTATGAAAAAGGATACTCTGTTATGGATATTCTTGATAATTATTTTATTTTTATTAAAAATACTAATATTCTTACAGAAGAACAAAAATATAAAATTATACCATATTTATGTAAATATATCACTATTTTTCATAATATTCATGAAGATGAAATTGAATTATCATTATTTACTAATAATCTTATAGAAATATTAAAAAATTGCTAAATTTTTATAAATATATATATTATATTATGTCTAGCCAAATAATTAAACATCAAATACCTATTAGCGCATTATTTGATTTGCTAGATAAAATATGCCTCAAAAATGAAAAACATTATACATTTAATACGGTTTCATACAAAAAAGGAGTTTATAGCGAAGATATCCCCAATTTTATACTTTTTTGTAAACCTTATTACTATTTATCTAAACGTAAATATTTAGAAAAAAAACTAACATATAAAAGTTTTACTACTATTTTACGACAAATATGTAATTTCAATAAAATTAAATATACGTCTGAAATTAAGTATGATAAATCTGATTATGAAATTGTATATCATATATACATCTAATATCTACGTTTAGAAGACCCTGTGGACTTTCTATTTCTATGTGTTTGTGTTTTTCCGGTATTTTTTCTACGAGGCTTATACTCATCTTCTCCTTGTTCCGATTCAGTATCTTCTTTATCATCTGATCTAGTCCAATTAAATAAACTTGATGAACCGAAAATATTTTCTTCATTATATTGTTCGTCATTATTATTTTCATCATTATCATTTCTATCTTCATTAGAAGACTTATACATATACAATCCTAGCCCACCTAAGGCTAAAACTGTTGTCGCTAAAAGAATAGACATCGAATCATTCATAATTATAAATATAATAATTAAAAAATTTATTATATTTAAACATAATTTAATAGTTCTTTTTAGTTTTATTATTTTTTCTTTTGTGTTTTCTTGAACTACCTCCTAGTTGTCTATACTGATTGTATGTATTTACAACCGTATCTTTTCTTGTATCAAATATATATAAACCTACACCAAATATCGCTATTGCTGTACCTGCTATAATAAAAGCGTTTTCATTGAATCCCATTTATAAATTATATATAGAATATTTATTTAATAATAATTAAACACATTTCTTAACATTCTTAAATTTTTTAATAGTCTATTTCTCTTCAAACTTTTATAATTATAACCGGAAATCTCATACTCTGTATGTTCGTACATCTTTAAAAAATCAAATGTAATCTCATCTGAATTTTCTGGAAAGTTATCATAATTATATAAAACCTCATTTACCTTATTAGCAGGACAAATTAAATATCTAATAAAATCTGCTAAATCATTCGCAAATTCACACTCATATGAATACGTACAAGATTTACCAAGTGGCGGATTTCTTCGCTTTCCTCTAATTAAATATCTATGGTTTCTCTTATCATAAATAATATATAAAGTTGTATCTACCATTCCAGTATCACATTCTAATTCTTCTAACTTAAATACTAAACAGTCTGTTACAAATTCGGTCATCTTATAACTTTATTATGCCGTTGTTTTTATATTGATTTTATAAATAAATTTTTATCTACCCGGATATGGTATCTTACTTATGTTATCGCCTAAATTTATAGGACGTAATCCCCAAACAGGAGCATTTAATGGTGTGCGCCAAAAGGAAACCCACTTCTTCGTGTCAGTTTCCAAAGGTTCCAAAATTCCTTGTTCTTGTTCTGGACCAATTGAGAGAAGCAAATAATTACCAATTATAGTGTCAGATTCTATCACTTGTCTTTGTGAGCTTCTTACAAACCAACCAAAGTTCAAACGATTCAATAATTCTCTTGCTGGAATTAAAATACCATAAGTGCTCTTATATAAATCTAAATAATGATTTGACATTAAATCGTCTAGTATAATTTGCTCGTCTTTCACTGTTTTTGTTCCAATCTCTACACCATCTATTAAATTTATTTGACCATTTTCAATACGTTTCATACACCATCTATCGTATTGACCTAAAAATTTAGATTCTGCTGTATGATCATGCGATGAAATAATTTGAATATAATTACATAATTCATCAACCGTTTCACATTCTTTTGGCGCACCACAAAACGATATATTTGGGTAAAAATTGGCTCTTACAGATGTAGAATTTCTATCAACCGTCTCACAAACAAACATTTTATTACCTCTAGTTCCTTTTGCGTATAATCCAGATAAATCCTTCATACATAAGAATGAAATAGGACAATGTAGACCACCATAAATATATAATAATCGCATCATTCCAAGAGTTCTCATGTTACATAAAATTGGGTCGGACAGTTTATTCATATCAATATTCCATCCTGGTATCAATTTACTAAATGAATTATCGTCATAAATACAGATTGTGAATGAATCTTCGCAATGTTTTATTATACTACGAACTGTTAAATATAAATAAGGTTGATTCAAATCGAATGAACTTCTGGAACCAAAACTTAACCATTTTCTCGAATTATATTCGTATGGAACATGTATCCATAATATAGGTTTTTTACTCTTACCTAAAGTTTCATCATCGAGTAAATATTTCTGAATTGCGTCGTAATTATCTTTATTTTCCTCCCTCATGCGTTTGTCTTCAAATCTTCTGTATAAAAATCCTAATACTAATAATACAAAAAACAGAATAAATAGATTGGTCAGATTACCTAATTTCATATATTATAATATTATAATAAATTTTATACTATATGTAAAATTAATGTTATTAATGTCGTTTTACGGCATTTTGTGTCAAGGCATCCATTAAATGCTTTCCACATCTTGTGAAAAATTGATGTAATGCTGTTGGTTCTGCTCCTGTAATTATATCATCTGGAATATAAGTCGAATTACCTTTCTTATAACATAATAATACTGGAATACCATTTACCATTTTTTTTGACTTTAAAAATGAATAAAAATCAAAGGATTTATCTACATCAATATCGGCACAAACTACTTCGGGTGGAGATGTAGCAAAAAATGCGTGAACTGATTTTTCAATTGTTTTACAGGGTCCGCACCAAGAACTTCCGAGCTTTATAATAATTAGACCTGGATTATGCTGTAAAAGAGTAAAAAAAGCGTCGCGATTCGCAATTTCTGAAATTATTTGTTTTGACATATATATATTTTAATTTATTTAATATTCATAAGTTTACGAATATAATTTTAATCAATAGACTCAAATTTTTTATCAATGACAACTTCTTTTGCTATATTTCTAATTATTTTATCTTCTTTTTCATTATAGTTATTACCCATTCCACCCATAGCTTCAATCACAATTTTACTATATTGATCCGCGTATTTTGAAGCACTAAAATTACATCCTGGATGTTCCTCTTTATATTTACTTAAAAGTCTTTCATTCTTATAAGCAACATCTTTGATAACCTTTTTAAGTCTTTTCTTCTCTAAATCTTCTTTTTCCCATTTATTTTCGTCTTTGACATAAATAATTTCGCGTTTTTTGTCAGCACAATGAACTGGTCTTTTATGGACGTCTAATGCTTGAAGATTTTTTACAATGATACTTGATATACCTTCTACAAAACCAACTTTACCAACATTTTCTAAATCAGAAAGTTGTAGTTTGAGAGAATCCACAAAATCCGTGATATTCATCGCATCTTTACACGTTTCATTTAAAAAGAATTGTAAATTAAACGTTTTATTATTACTATTAATATTATTATTCGAATTTATACTATTTCCTTGACCATTTTTGGCTAACTCCATTATCGTCTTATTTTGTTCTACAACTAAATTAGTTAATTCTTTATTTTGTTCTAACACACTTAAAATAAGTTCTGGAGTTATTTGACTAGATAAATTCTGCGTAGATTTTTTTTCAGAGTTTGAAGGTGTAGAAGATAATATATATTTACATATTTTTTTGTGTTTCCACAGACCAACTCGCGATTTATATTTTTTATTACAATTAGTACATAGAAACTCTAAATTGTTATCGTCTTGGGTATTTTTCACGTCTTGGTTATCATTAGTTAACATGGTGTTAACGCACGTATTATCGTAATGTTTTAGTGTGTTTAAATGTCTATTAAAATCTTTTTTATTATTAGTTTCAAAGTTACATAAATTACATGTAAACTTTAAATTGACCGATTCATTTATTTCTTTTTTTGTGTTGTCGTATTTAACTACATCATTAATATTATAATTTAAAAAATTGTTACTATTATGTTGTTTATTACACGGTTTATGTTGTTCATATAAATTTACATTGTTGAATTCTAGTTCACAATCTTTACATTGTAATAGTGTTCTATTTTTATATGGTTGAATACTATTCAATGAACATTTTAGTAACTCATAATGCTCTTGTTCTCGTATTTTTGCTTCAGTAACATCTTTACAATTATATTTTGCTATTTCAATCATTTGCCAATTGCTCCATCCACCATTATCTCTTATAGTTTTATACAATTTTTCTGTATTATTTAAATTATTACATCCACTTTTATGTGCGAATTTTCTTTTAATAAAATTTGTTGTATGACCTACATAAACATCTTTAATATTGCTATCTATGCAATAAATTTTATATATAATAGTATTTGAATAATCTATATTCTTTTTTGGCATTATATTTTATAATAAGATTTTTTTAGATTATTTTTCCTAAAATATCTTTAAATTAACTTTTACCCTTAACATGTTAACACCCAAATTTTAGGATATTATAAGACAAAAATTTACAGACGCTAAATTAATTTTTCTCGTGTAAGTTCACACCATAATTTTTCACTATCGTAACAAAAATTTTTCGTCAGTAAGAAGCATTTTGACTTTTTATTTTTGGACATTTTTTTTGTCCATTTTTAAAAAGCTCAGATACTTTTCAATTTTTGAAATGAATTTTTTTCGCTTCATGTGTAGGAAAATATTTTTTGTTGTTTTTTGTAAAATATGTAAAATTCCCTACATTATGTAGTATATGTGTCTTTAAGTATGAATTTATAATATATTATTTTCCTATTTAAAGAATTGTAGAATATTAATTTTCAGATGTTGATAATTCTAATATTTTTTGATTTTGTTCGATAAGAAGATTAGATAATTTTTTATTTTGTTCTGTAATTTCAATTAATAACTGTGCGTTTATATTTTGAGAATTACATTCATTATTTAAATTATTATATTTTATACATTTTTTTTTATGTTTCCATAAACCAGAATTGTCTTTGTATATTTTATTACAATTTTTGCATTCAAAATTTTTAATAATTATATAATTATCATTTTTTATACATAAATTATCTTTATTATTAATATTCAAATTGTTTATATGTTTAATAGTATTACAATGTTTATTATAATCGAATAGATTTTTTGTTGTATAGTTACAAATTTCACAGGTATAATTTTTATTATTTTTACTTTTTAACATATCAGTATTATTTATTTTTTTATTACTGATTTCATTTTGAAAATCTAAATTCACATTTATAAGTTCAAGTTTTAAATCCTCATTTATCATTGTGTAAATCTGTTCTTTTGTTATTTTAAAAAATTCTCTTTTTTCGTTTATACGATATTGCTTTAAATAATTATGGATATCTGTTTCTAATTTATTCCCATTATCTGTAGATATTACAAATTCAATAATAAAAGGCGTTGGCACACCAGATGTATATAAATTGTTCGCTCTTATTACAGGATTATTTCTAGACCATCCAATTTTAAATATATTATCATTAAAAGATGGGTTAGACAAAATATATACATATTCTCTTCTTTTAATAATATTATTTTCCATATGATTATATTTTCAAATTATATTTTAATTTTAAATTAATTTATATTTATAATAATTTATAATATATTATTTTCCTATTTAAAGAAACTTTATAATTCAATTGTGTATAGTTCATTTAACGGTTTAACAATTTTAAATATTATTCTATATGATGGTAATAATATCTTATTTGTATATAATTCCTTTTCAAGGTCGCTTATCTTTTTTTTAACAATATTGTTTAATAAATTATCGCTTTTAAAAGGAGAATATATAACTATATTACCCAAATCAAATTGTTTATTTATTATATCCCATTCTATTTTTTCCCATATTAGATTTATGTAATAAGAAATTTGTTTGGATTTTAAAAACGCATCGTGAACCAACTCATTTAACACTTTATTATCAATTATCTTATTCGAATTAATACACCATATTTTGATATTCAGTATATGTGAATAATTATCTCTATTCATATATACATATTTACAAAAAATATTTAAATTAATTTAACAAACCTTTCTAGTTCATTAACGTCAATATGTGGCAAATTTGGATGACATTCCCAAAAATATTTACAGTAAGCCCATGAAAATTCACAGTCAGTACTATATAGCTCTAATTTGTCTTTTATTAGAGCCTTGTATAGTTTTTCTGGTAAAAATTGTAAACTTTGTCTCGGTAATACGTAACATAATTGAACTAAATCTGAAACAGGATTTTCCGCCTTATTTTCAATAAATTCTGTATTAAAATATGGCACATAATGAATAAGGTCTTCTAACAACGGTGGATAGTTATAATTATAACACCATCTCCAATCAGGACAACCGGTAGTATAATATTTCATTGTCCATTCAAGACCTTCTAAATAATTCGTACAAATTTGTTTACGTCTAACATCATCTATATCTACATAAAACAATGATTTATAATATCTGGTTTGCCAATTAGATTTGTATGGATTAATGAATTTTTCGACTGAACGCTCAAATGTAGGTATATTAATAAAATTATTCATTTTATCTTCAGGTGTAATGTCTGGCAATTTATTCTTCTCTCTTCTATCTCTTTTTTTATGTTCTTGTTTTAAAAATTCTAACTCATTATTCGCCAAGAATTCAACTAATTTTCTTACATTTTTCCAAAATATTGTTTTGCCGTCAGTTAAATTCTCATTTGTATTACCAATTGTTGCTTTATACGCCTGTAACATTTTGTCGACACCACCTGTTCTAATATTTACAGCTGGAAAATGTGGCATAAAATCATTTCCTAAAAAGAAACATAAAAATATATAATCATATATGCGGTTCTTCTGTTGTTCGGTTGTTAATTCTTCTCCATTATTCATATCAAGTATAATTGTACTGGCTAATTCAGGTATATCTAATACATATGATTCATTCGGTTCTAATTCAGAATTGATTGATTTAATAAACTCTGGCGTCTCTCTAAATAAATAAATATTTGGACTAATTGGGAGATGGTTAATAGAAAGCATAATAAGGTCAGCGTCTAATCCATAAATGATTGTATTTAGATTATAATGAAACGAACTATTCTCTCTGATATATTGAAAAATCTTATGCTCACCTTCACCGTGTAAATTACTTCCTGAAATAATAATTTGCTTTAAATTAAACATTTGAGGGTCAGAAAATGCTTTCATAACACTTTCGTCTAACATTTTCATAAATTGTGTTCCTGGTGTGATGGCAGTTGTATTCCATGGATCAGGGTCTGTTGTTTTATGAATTGACCTAGATAATGAGTTTTGATAAAGCGACTTAAATCTTCTAGAACGTTGTTGTTCCAATTTAGCGACAGGTGCGACACCATCAAAAGCAATCATTACTCGTTCTGTTGGTTTAAGTAAATGTAAATATTCTTTAATAGTTTGTATAACATTAAAAATGATTTTATTAGAAACATCCTGTGTCATAGAGGTTGCTGCCATTTTATATACAGCATCATATATAATAGAATTACAATCCAAGTAAAGATTATCAACTTTAATAGGATTTGCTGATAATTTTCTTAATAAATTACTGTGATTTTTTACGATATAACTGAAAAAACTAGGGATACCCATTATAATTAATATATTAAACCATATTATATTTAAATAGTATTCAGAATATATAAACCAAAATTAGTTTTTTAAATTACTAATTGACAAATATATAAAACGAAAAATGAACTTAAAGCCTCTAATAGTTAAGTTAATCAAATATAAATATTAAATAAGATTATTATATAAGGATGGCAAATAAGACTCCAAATAATAAAAAAGAATTGACATCTAAATCGACGGCCGATGTTTTGCCTTTAGTCGAGAGAAAGATTGAATTTTTTAAAGATGTTATTCAAAAAACAATTATTCGTGTTCAGAAAAACAAAAATCTAGATATTTTAGGAATAAGCGATGTAAGCACTTGTATAGAAAAACTGGGTGAATTAAGCAAAAAAATTGAAGATATTTTTACTTCAGATAAATCTGATACAGACGCTATAATTAGCTGTTTACAAGTTATAAATAATGAATTATCTAGTTTATTGAAAAATTTCGGGACTGAAAGTTTAGAAGACCTTCTACTAGTCTGTTTTGGTAACAATAATAAAATTACAACAGATAATGAAGATTTAAATAAATTTGAATTGTTAAAGAAATATTTTCATCCAACAAGTTATAAAGTTATACCTAAAAAGGATGAAATTGATGATAAAATTCAAAACTTGTCTTGTTTTGATGTAGCAACTAATTATAAACAATTTCATATGAAAGTTTATGGTATTAAAGTTTATATTTATTCAACAGCATTAAAAAAAATTTTGTTGATTTACGGAATAGTCGATGATATTGTTATTGATTTTTTGAATAATAGTTATATTACAAATAAAATTAAATTAATCAAAGAAAATATTCCACAAGATGCCGATTTTAAACATGATTCATTCGATAAATTTATTTCATCTTTGATGTTAAAAGATTTTTTGATCTATGAACATTATAATGAAATTCATAATAAATTCGCTGGTATCATCAGTCAAAATAATACCATTAAACAAAAACAAATATCCCATGTAGTAAAAGAATTTATATCAGATGATACGTATAATAAAAGAAATACTCTTATGATATTATTAGTGCGTTCATCAAACTACGAGAATCAGTATTTAGCATATTTATTGTATGATCTTCTCTCAAATGATTCAAATGGAAATGTTGATACACAAGAACAAACTCTGTTATTTGATAGTTTTCCTTGGACAATTAAACAATCATTTAAACAAGCTATGAAGAGAACGATTCAATATACAAATGAGTTATCAAATTTTGATATTAATAAAATACCATTAGAACAACAAATTTGTTTACTAAAAGTGTCTGATTCTGTTAAAGAGAAAGCAATGATGAAACTAAAAGAAGTGAAAGCAAAGTCTGAGGATTCCGGCTCTAAAGCTAGACAATATTTAGATGGATTATTAAAAATCCCATTTGGTGTTTATAAGAGAGAACCTATATTAAATAAAATGGAAATAGTAAGGAACAAATTTAAAGAGTTATATATGAAATATAATATTTCACAAATATTTCCAGAAATAGTTCAAAAAGAAAAGTATACCAGCATAGAAATAATTAAAAATTTAAAAAAATTAAATGGAAATAATGTTTCAACTAACAAAACACAGCAATTAGACAAAATTAAAGAATTTTTATCTATCGGAGACAAAAACAAATTAAAAGCAAATAACAAAATATTAGATACTATTTTAAAAAAATATAATAAATCTTATACACCATATTCGAATTTAAATAAAGATGGATTGATTGAACGTATTATTGATATTGTAAATTATTATAGCAGCGGCAATGAAGAACATATTAATATTACTAATGATATTATAAATGAATTTATATCTTTCGCAAATATGAATCCAATGTTAAACAACATTGAAATAAAGAATGACATAGAAAATATTAATAAAACGATGAAAGATATAACTGATTATATGTCAGAAGTAAAATGCACGCTAGATAAAGCCGTTCATGGACACGATAAAGCTAAAAAACAAATAGAGAGAATAATTGGACAATGGATAAACGGAGAACAAGATGGTTATTGCTTTGGGTTTGAAGGCGCACCAGGTATAGGCAAAACCAGTTTAGCAAAGAAAGGTTTATCAGATTGTTTGAAAGATGATAAAGGAAATTCGAGACCATTTGCGATGATACAAATGGGAGGAGATAGTAATGGAAGTACTTTACACGGTCATAACTACACGTATGTAGGTAGCACATGGGGATCCATAGTTCAAATTTTAATTGATAAGAAATGTATGAATCCAATTATATTTATTGATGAGGTTGATAAGATAAGTCGAACAGAGCATGGTAAAGAAATAGTAGGTATTCTTACACATTTACTAGATCCAGCACAAAATGATTGTTTTCAAGATAAATATTTTACAGGAATAGATTTAGATTTATCCAAGGCTTTATTTATTCTCTCGTATAATGATGTTGAAGCTATAGATAAAATTTTGTTAGATCGAGTTCATAGAATTAAATTTGATAGTTTATCTTTGGAAGATAAATTGATTATATGTAATACACATATTTTACCTGAGGTTTATAAGAAAATGGGATTAGAAGAAATGATACAATTTTCAGATGAAGTGTTAAAGTTTATAATTGAAGAATATACTTCAGAAGCAGGCGTTCGTAAATTAAAGGAAATTTTATTTGAGATAGTTGGAGAGATAAATTTAGATGTACTAAAATATTCTTCCGATAAAGAGTATGAACTGCCTATTCTTATTAGCGTTGAAGATATCAAATGTAAATATTTTAAAGATAAACATGAAATAAAACATAAAAAAATTCATACAGAAAGTAGAGTTGGTGTTATAAATGGTTTATGGGCAAATGCTTTAGGTAGAGGAGGTGTAATACCAATCCAAGTTGGATGGCGTCCAAGTCAGCAATTTCTTTCTCTCTATTTAACTGGAATGCAAGGAGATGTTATGAAGGAGTCAATGAATGTCGCTTTAACTTTAGCTTGGGATTTGACATCATATTCAAGAAAAAAAGAAATTCGAGAAGACCATTCATTAGATAAAAATATAAATGGAGTACATATTCACTGTCCAGAAGGTGCTACTCCTAAGGATGGCCCAAGCGCAGGTACAGCAATTACTACGGCAATTTATAGTATGTTGAATAAAAAGAAAATAAAATACAATATAGCAATTACTGGAGAAATTTGTTTGAATGGTAATGTTACAGAAATTGGTGGTTTAGATTTAAAGATTTTGGGCGCAATAAAAGCTGGTGTTAAGGAAATACTTTTCCCTAGTGAAAACATGAAAGATTATAATAATTTTATGGAAAAATATAAGGATACTCTATTATTGGAAGGAATAAAATTTCATCCAGTAAGTAGAATTGAAGAAGTTTTTGAATTAGTATTTGAATAATATTATAATAATTGAAATTAAATTATTCATAATTATTATATGAGTAGCCAAAATAGTAATGTTAAGATGGGAGGTGTTCAGGATTCGCCTTTACAATTATTTCAACCTATGAATCTTCTTATATTTTTAAGTTTTTTTTCACCAATAATACTTGCGACAAGTATAACAAGTATGTCTTTTATATTCCAAAACTTTAAAGGTTTAATTTATTTAGGATTCTTAATTGGTTGTTGTGTCGTAAGAAGTTATGTCTACATAATTGCCGGAGCAGCTCCAATCGTAAATGATAGAACGATATGTACATCAATACAATATAGCAAATATGGCAATCCTACATTTAGTGCGTTTGTTTTCGCATTTACTATAATGTATTTATGCTACCCTATGTTTAGTAACAATTCTGTAAATTATTGGGTATTTATTTCATTAATTACTTATTTCTTCTTGGATATTTTTATTAAAATTTATAAGAATTGTATCATTAAAATGGGTGATTTATTTTTAAATGTATTGCTTGGGTCAGTGTCTGCTGCGTTGATCATTACCTTAATGTATGTAGGTGGGTCTGGAAAATATTTATTCTTTAATGAAATGTCAAGTAATAAAGAAATTTGTTATAAACCTAGTAAACAAACCTTTAAATGTAACTTAATGAAAAATGGCGAATTAATAGGAGAGATATAGACTACTTAAATAATTAATGATATATTTTTAATTATTTAATGTAAAAAACTTTTTAAACTGTTGCTTCTTGAACAGTTGGTTCTTCAACAGTTGGTTCTTCAACAGTTGGTTCTTCTACAACTGTTTCTTCAACAACTGGTTCTTCAACAACTGGTTCTTCAACAACTGGTTCTTCAACAACTGGTTCTTCAACAACTGGTTCTTCAACAACTGGTTCTTTAACTTTTTCTTCTTCAGCAGCAGGTTCTTCAGCAGCAGGTTCTTCAGCAGCAGGTTCTTCAGCAGCAGGTTCTTCAGCAGCAGGTTCTTCAGCAGCAGGTTCTTCAGCAGCAGGTTCTTCAGCAGCAGGTTCTTCAACAACTTTTTCTTCTACAACTGGTTCTTCAGCAGCAGGTTCTTCAACAACTTTTTCTTCTACAACTGGTTCTTCAGCAGCAGGTTCTTCAGCAGCAGGTTCTTCAGCAGCAGGTTCTTCAGCAGCAGGTTCTTCAGCAGCAGGTTCTTCAGCAGCAGGTTCTTCAGCAACTGGTTCAATAACAGGTTCTTCAACAGTTTTTTCTTCTTCAACAGTTTTTTCTTCTTCAACAGTTTTTTCTTCAACAACTTGTGTATTCATTTTTTGTGGAGTAGGATTCACAAAGGCACGATGATTACCTCTAAACCATGAAAAAAAATCTCTAATTACAAAATTTCGCTGAAAGGATTCGGATAATAGTTTCATATTTCCTTTTGTATTATATTTAGATATAAAATTATTGATAACATATCGCAAGTCTAACAAAGCATACTTATCCATATTAATATAATTATAAAGTGGTTTACGTTTCTTAGCATTTACCCAATTATGAAATAAATATAACATATTTTTAAAATCATTTTTTGTTTTATAATCATTTAAATTAATTTTTGCTAAAAAATTACTCGCATCTCTAGAACAATCAGGACAAGGCAAATATTGACAAATTCTAGTTATTATTCTAAACATTGAACCAATTACAAATGGATATGCGTTAGGATTCATCTTTTCTATAAGCGTGTGAAATAGCGTCCATACAGCAGGTCCCCAAACTTCAGGCGGTGACATTATAATTAATAATGATACAAAAAATATAAAGATATAACATAAAATATATATTATGAATAAATATAAAGTAGAAGGTGGTATAGATTTTTTTGCTGAACTATATAAATCACTTGATATCGAAGAAAATGAAGAAAAAACAGATGAAGATAAAAATAAATGTCTAATAACTAATGAAATATTAACAAATAATCATATTTCTTTAAATTGCGGACATAAATTTAATTATTTACCTTTATTTTATGATTTGGTGAATCACAAAAAGAAATTTAATTTTATGGAGTCTCAAAGTGGTAAATTACAAGCAAACCAAATAAGATGTCCTTATTGTCGTAAAAAACACGATGCTTTACTGCCATACTACCCCGAATTAGGTGTAGAACAAATAAATGGTGTTAATTTTTATAATCCAAATATAAAAGACGTTACAACAATAAAAAATAAATGTGAATTTTTAATTCCAAACCCAGATTTTAATCCGGATAATGAAGAAACAAACACAAATCAAAAAAATATACCATGTGTTGTGCCTTATGGAACAAAAATTTGGCTTTATAATAAAGAAAATCCATTAGTTCCAATTACATTTGGTGATACAAAATGTTACTGTTATGAGCATAAAAAAATTATGATAAAACAATATAAGGCCAAGGAAAAGGAAAATGAAAAGATAGCGAAAAAAGAGGCGAAAGAATTAGAAAAAGAAAATAAATTATTAGAAAAAAAGAAAGCAAAAGATGAAAAACAGAAAGCAAAAGCAGAATTAGATTCTATTAAAAAGCAAATTAAGGAAGGAATAAAATCGGCAAAAAAATATATCAATTCGGCATCAGAAAATGTAGTTTTAGGACCATCCATGATACAAAATCAAACCGAAAATATTGTAGGATGCGTTCAAATATTAAAAACAGGACCAAATAAAGGTAATCAATGTGGTTGTAAAATTTTAGCAGATAATTTATGTAAGCGTCATACTAAAAAGAATATTGTAGATTAAAAGATTTAAATATTAAGTATTAATAATAATAAATGGAATCTAAAGAACAAATATTTAATACTAAGGAACAATTAGTTGCTAATATAAAAGACTGGATAAAAATTGATAATGAGATATCTCAACTAAAATCAGAGATTAAGGAGCGCACAAATAAGAAGAAATTATTAACTGAAAATCTGGTATCAGTAATGAAAACAAATAGTATTGATTGTTTTGACATAAACGGTGGAGCGTTGGTTTATAAAAAGAATAAGGTTAAAAAACCACTAAGTGGTAAAACATTATTAACCGCATTACAGAACTATTACAAAAATGATGTGAAAATTGCCGAAGAAATTACAAAGCATGTGATGGATAGTCGCGAAGAACAACTTAAAGAAACAATAAAAAGAAAAAAAGAAAAATAGATTCAAGAGTAAAATGAATTAGAGAAATAAGTATAGTATAATTATAATATGGAAGATAGTAAATATTATAATTATCCGATAAAGAATGTTTTAATAAAAGATATTTTAGATATAGATAATTTAAATACTTATCACCACGTAAAGTTATGTATTTATACTATAAATACATCATGTAAATACCCTTTTCTCAGATTTGTTTTATGTAATAATGGATTTAATAATTTGGCGTTACCTAATTTACCAATATCTAATTCAATAGAAAAACATAATCTGGAGAGATATTCAAAAGTTTTTTTATCGACCATTTTACAGATTTATGATTTTGAGGAATTTAATAGAAAGATTATTTTTGACGGTTTCTATGAATGCGATAGTGAATTATACTTATTTTATGATATAACTACTTTATTTGATGATTTAAATATAGATGAAACATATTTATCAAATACTGTACGATTCGCACTAACAGATGAAATTATAAATCATAAGCACATATGTAATATACCAATAAAAGATGAAACCTCAGATTTTTTTATTAATAACTCTTCCATAAATTATTTATATAATGAAAATAATGAGCCTTATGAAATACCTGTAGTAGGATATGTTGGTAAGCAAACACCTGAAAAAATTAATTTTGTTTTTACATTTGGAGAGATAGCTAAAAATAAATCGGCTATTTTGGGACCTTATTTTTATTTTACTGATTTTTATAATGCTATTAATCAAGGAAATTCATCTCAAGAGAATGAACACGGTAGAATTAATAAGGGCGGAATAATAAGATTTGCTTTATTTGTAGGAAAAACAAAATATATAGAAAATATGCCAAATGACCCAAATGATATGTCGGATATTAAAAAAGACAGATTAAATGATAAAAATTTAAATAACAAATATGAGATTCTGACATTACGAATTTCAGACCACGATGGTCTATGGAGCAAAACATATGATAGTGTTTATTTAGGTAACATAGAATTAGATGATGGTAGTTATCTTGAAGAACCTCAAATGTTAGTAATCAAAGATTATAAACAACAGATGCCTTTAAGTTATCATTTTATTGATAAAAATAAATTTAATGATAAATTTAACGGTAAATTTAGTAAATATAATTACAGTATTATGTAAAATATATTATTAATAAATAATATATGAATCCAATAACACTAATAGGATTATCAATAATATTTTTTTATAGTTTGATACAAATATTTAAATTTTATGGTATTGATGAAGATGTTTATGGTGTTTATTTGTTATTTTATATATTTATTATTCTTTGTATATTAATCTTGCCAAATGATTATCCAAGAGTGTAATTTATACCATATCTGAAGGTGTTAATCCTTCATTTTTAATTGAAATGGTCGTCATTTTATTTTCATCAATAAGTTTTTTAATAGTATTTAAATCCATTTTTTCCTTTAAATTGTCAAATATTTCCGATTCCATTGGTTCACGATTATTTAAATTAATGAAAAGTGTGATGAAATCAAAAAGAATTTTTTTATTTAATTCATTTTGTTTTTTAATTTTATTTTGTTTAGCTAATTGAACTTTTATATTATTACTAATTGTTTTAGCTTGGTTTTCTTCATTAAACCATGGGTTTCGGTGCTCAGTTGTGGGCACTAATATGTCACATATTTCAGGTTTAATTATTTTTTCAAAGGAATCTTGATTAGAGAAATTAACTTTAAACTGACTAACAATTTTTTCAGGAATAGTTGGACTAGTTTCAATTAATCTGTCAAATTCTTCTTTGCTCATTTTTAACATTTGTTTCGGGTCAATTCTCTCTGATGGATGTTTAGCAAGTTCAATTTTTATGTTGCGATAGAATTTATCCCACGCTATACTACTTACTCTATGTGATTCATTTAACTGAGTTATCTTAAGAAATTGTTGAACTGTTGTAATAATTCCTGCTAAAATATTAAAACCACCAACAATCATAACAAAAAAATTTTGATATTCAAACGGAACTCTTTCTTGCGCAAAATTAGCTGTTCCTGTTAATGTTGATATTATTATAACTGGTATTGTATACCACGCATTTAAAGTGCTATACATCGTGTTAGCTTTTGAATGTAGCCATCTATAACACATAGCTTTATCAGCCCATTCAATAAGAATTTCTTCATGCTCAGGAGTCCATTCTATATTATTTAATGAACCAATTACTAATTCATCACTATTCTGTGATTCATTATCCATTTTATATTATATTTAAATATAATATAATTTAACGCAAAAAATAATAAAATATAATATATTTATTAATTAATGGAATCTAGATTAAGTAAATTGAAATCAGATTTTAATAATATAATAACAATTAGAAATACAGTTAAAAATGTATTTGATATATTACAGATTAGAATAGACAGATTAAGTCAATTACATTCTGAATTTATACAAAATAATAAGAATGAGATGTTTGTATTTGGTTTGGATTCTTTCCATTTTCAGAGTAAATTAATTGATATTGAATATTATGATATGAAACGTTTGTTTTTGGCAATAAATAATAGAATGTATTGTGAATATTTTAAATTACACAGAATAATTGTTGAATATATTACAAAAAATATAAATGATAAAAAAATATCTGATGTTGTTAAGATTAATAAATTTCCGGTTTATAAAGATTTAGAACCATTTAAAGAGTATAAATTTGAAATTATATTAGATATACATGAAAATATATTAAATTTATTAGGAATACTAAATTCTATACTTACTAATAAAGAAAATGAATTGACTATTCATAAAACTAAACAAAATATTGGTCTTAATATTGATAATTTCATAACATCGTTTAATTTTAATATAAGTGTTATGAGAGAAAAAATTATAATGTTTATTACATATATTGAATTTTTTCATAAAATGCACTCAAAATATTTGAAACGTTTTAGTAATAAAATACAACTTATGTATACGCATATAAGTAATGATATTAAATTGGATGATTCAGTAGAGATAAGCAGAAATAAGAAAAAGGAATTAATTGATGAGTTTAATGTAAATAATATAGATGGTCAATTATTAAAAGAATTAAAAACATCGATAGGTTCAGAAACTAATAGTGAAAATAGTGATGTATCATTATTAAGTGACCGAACTCAAGAGAATTCACCTGTTAAATTATCCGAACAAAATTTATTAATGAATTCTTTGACGCCTATAGATATTATTGGCAGAAGTAAAAGTAATAGTTTTATTAATATGAATATGACGCCTATAGAGAAAAATGTTGATAAAAAGAACTATAAGCAGATTTTTAAAAAAAACGTACATAAAGTAACAGATTTGCTTCAGTTATGTAAACCTAAAAAAGAACAAAATATCGAACAGAAAATATCAGATGTAGATATTAGTAGAATTTTTTCGGGTATAGAAGAGTCTTGTGATTCTATTATTTTTGAAACGCCAAAGAATAATAGTTTAGAAAAGGATAATATCGGTTTACATTTAGATTCTTGTGACAATTCTTTAGATCAACATAAAGAAGATGATATAGATACAAACGAACATGTTTTAACATCAGATGAAGTTAAAGAAGATGAAGAATTAGAAGTTAAAGAAGATAAAGAATTAGAAGTTAAAGAAGATAAAGAATTAGAAGTTAAAGAAGATAAAGTTAAAGAATTAGAAGTTAAAGAAGATGAAGTTAAAGAATTAGAAGTTAAAGAATTAGAAGATAAAGAAGAAGTTAAAGAAGAAGTTAAAGAAGAAGTTAAAGACTTAGAAGATAAAGAATTAGAAGTTAAAGAAATATCCATTCAAAATGAAATCATAGACCAAACTAAAAAGAAACGCACATATAACAGGAAAAAGAAATAAAAACTATTTAAAGATTCATCATTATATAAAGTATTGTATAATGATAAGAACGATTTTAAGACCTAATTTCGTAAGACAATTTAGTCATACACATAGTAGAACAATTTTTCCAGAAAATAACAAAAAAAATATTGAAGAATTGATAAGACAACAAAATCAAAATATTGAAGAATTGATAAGACAACAAAACCAACAGTTAAAGGACATTAATAAAAACATTACTTGGGCATGCTTTACTTTAACAACATCTTCGATTGCGATTAACTGTATTAGGTAGAATTGTCTTTAAGTTGTTTTTTTTAATATATAAAAAATTGATTTAAATATAAAACAATATATTATAAATAACAATATAAAGAAATGGAAAGACGACTTAATAAGAAAGTAGAATCTTATATTACCACATTCAAGGATAATATTCGCGAGAAGGCTACTCAATTAGGTTTAAATAATGATGTTAAATCTACTCAATTATTACAATATATTATCGACTACGATAGATTATCTTTTAATAAAGAAGACTTTCAAAAGCGAAAACGCGTTAAAAATTTTGTCCCAATTTATGATAGATGTTGCGCTAAACGAGCTAGCAATGAACAATGTACTAGACGACGAAAAGAAGGCAGCGAATATTGTGGAACTCACATGAAAGGCACACCTCACGGAATCGTTGACTTTCAAGATGAAAATAAATCAAATACTCATAAAGTTGAAGTATGGGCGCAAGACATTCAAGGTATCGTTTATTATATTGATAAGTCTAATAATGTATACGAAACAGCAGACATTATTAAAAATCAAGTTAATCCTAAAATCATCGCAAAATATGTTAAAAATGGAGAAACTTATAGCATCCCTGAACTTAATATTTAATAGTTATAAAAATTTATTATATAAATTTATTTTTTATTGGATAAAAAATAAATACTTACTTGTTTACACAACCCCAACGTGGCTTAGAAACTCTTGAACCTTTTTGCCATTGCCAAGAACATTGACTATTATTTTGCTGACAAGCAGCTTTTTCAAGATTTCCACATCCAAAACTCTCAATATTTTTCGAAAAATAAAAAAACATGATAACAACTATTACAATTGCTAAAATCCATTTATATTTTAAAATACTTTTCAAAATATTTGTCATATTATATTATATTAAAATATTATTTTTATAACTTATTATCTAAAATCTAGTAAGTTTATCCAAATGTATTTTCTTGACTGTACGTTATATATAAATATCCGTCTTTATCTTTATATTTACCATATAGTTGACTTATTAAACATGATGAGGATGGAATATTATTATTAATAAATAAAAAAAGTGCTTTCTCAGGTGAAAGTTTTAAACGTCTTCTAATTACATATAAAAATTGACCTAAAGTTAAATCTCTCGGGACTAAATATTTTTTTTTATCGATATTTGGACAATCTCGACCAGCAGAGTATGAACGTTCACATATTATAGGTATTCTATCAGGATACTTTGCCATCACCCTTTTGGCTTCTTCGAATCTTTGGTCAAACGTAAATTCATTCTTATAAGGAAGCGTTAAATACATTCTACTATTTATTATTATAAAAATAGTAATATTTATATTGATTTATTTTAACATTTTTGCGCAATAAAAAATAAATAATTAATTAGTTACAATTAAATAAATATCTCTCTATCTACTTGTCTAGTTAAACCTGGCGGAACTTGTGGGTCTTGAACTTCTTCTTCTTCTTGCGGTTGGTCTTCTTCCTCCGGCGCCTGGCCTACGTCTACGGTTCTCTCATTATATCTATCCATGCGAACAAATCTATCAGTATCTCTGCTAACTGGTCTTACATAAAAGCTAACCTGGCGCCATTTTTGTCCAAATTCATACCATAGAGGTTCGTCTAAATTAAGATGACTTACCGAAGAAGCTAACTCTCCCTTATCTTGTCCCGCAATTACAAAATCAATATAAAATTTATCATAGTTAATATGCGGATCAAACTTTGTTGAAGCTAAACCAAATAAAGACTCCATATTAGAGTGACTGGAAATTTCTATGTTATACACAATGTCTGTGTATACCAGCTTAAAATTAAAATTCATAGTAAATTCTTGAGGAGTCGTCGACATTTCTTAGTTATTATACATTTATCATAATCTACTTTTTAAATCTCAATTTTATTTTATAATAAAATAAAAGATTAAATTACTTAAAGAAAAAAGGCATCGCGCCTTAGTTAATTAATATAATTTTACAATTTACACTACAATCTACAATCTACAATACTATCTAAGCAGTTAATCGGTTGTATTCGTCAACTGACATAGCTACTTCACGCTGCATTTGTGGAGGAGGAATTTGTGCGATAAATTCTTCAACCGACATAGCTACTTCGCGCTGCATTTGTGGAGGAGGAGGAAGTTCAGGCATCAATTCGTCAGCTGCCATTGGGAATTCATTGTTAAATAAACTGTCATATTCTTGAATCCATTGTCCGGCAATTTCGCGCTTAACATCAACTGGCATGAACAATTCAGGTAATAACTCGCCCATTGTAATACCCTTAGGATATGGGAAGCTTTCATATTTTTGAAGTTCATTCTCAAAATGTTCAAGTTCTTCTTCAAGTTTGATGCGCTCACTGAAACGAGGTTCATTGTCCAAATGTTCGTTAATAACCCATAAATGCTCTAAAGCTTCGTCTACTGAGTAGTAGTCGTTACCTAGACCTTTAATTGGGCGCTTAGCTATGAAGTCTTCCCACTCTTCGGTATCGCAGACAAGACCATCATCGTTTTCGATGTTTTCGTTGGCATGGACTACACTATCGTGAGGAGGTAGCAAACTTTGAGCGAAAGTTAAAAGGGTTCCGTTAAGTTCAGGGTCAGCTTCTGCGACTTCATGTGTGAAGAATTCAGGCATAAATGCTGTAGTATATGGGCCAACAAACAGATTTCCGGAATTATGGGTATTCTTTTCTAATAACCACATGTTGTTATCCGGGTCACTTTCATCGTGACAAAACACGAAGAAATCGGCATCCATACAACGGATAAATTCGTATGCTGCTTCGGTTTCACAATACGAATCAATATCAATATAGCAAATATTCGAAATCACGCCTTTTTCAATTTTAGGAATTAATGTAATAGTACTTACCTTAGCAATTTCTCGGGTCCAGAAAACATTAGCAATATACTCAGCTTTGATCTGAGCATCAATATTGAGAATCATAATATTCTTAGGGGACATTTTAACAGTTGAACTTAATAACGATTTATGCACTTTGTGCGTAGTATGCTTTTAATATTAGACGAAAATATATATTCAATTTTTTTTTAAATGCGCCATAAATAGTGATTACTAAAAATTTATAAATTAAATATTAATGAATAAAAAAATGGCCTCAAATTGGCCTATCAATAATTAATTGCTTATAATAAATACTTACATATAACGATATTTACGCATGACTAACGTAGTAATCTTTATCTTTTTCGTAACAGTCTGAACATAATAGGAACCTGCCAATAAATTGACCATAACCGTTGCAGACCATACATCTATATTGTTCTCTCTCGAGGTCAGATTTTAATTCTCTATTCTCCTCTTCCAAAGCAATAATTGTATTTTTTTGCTCCTCAATCTCCTTTTTAAGGGCCTCAATCTCGCTTCTAAGAATTTCCAGTTCAGACATCTTTAAAAAACTTGATGATGTTAGTAGTAGTATGCTATTCATAAATAGCCAGGAAAGTATTTCATTTTTTTATTTTTGGGTCATATGTATCAATTACTAAAAATTTATAATAAAATAAATAAGCAGATGGTATAGGGATGAACATCGAGACATACCTAGAATTAATTAATTAAATGTAGGTGGGTCCTCAGGTTTGGCTCCACCTTTCTGAAAGGTGGAATAAATATAAATAATGAGTGAATAGTAAAATAGGTAATAATAAAAAAAAATTGAGATGCTTTTTTGTTGTAGTATGAAAAGCATAGTACGCACAAAGTGCCAA